>VFSW01000424.1_pt1 | contig 61781 bp, 69 predicted proteins | sample 5358111 | NCBI WGS metagenome assembly VFSW01 (sample SAMN11554181, study PRJNA540505) | mine drainage metagenome | isolation source: sediment from site ElyBrook_90M | place: USA: Ely Copper Mine, Vershire, VT | collected 2017
GAGGGGAAGCAAAGGTGCTCATTGGTTTGCCGCCTGACGTGCGGATTCCTAGGGCTTGCTGGCGCTTTCAACGGAAAGGCAGGTTTTCTGCGCGCACCACACATCTTGATGGATAAACAGGTGCCGACGCGGCGCCTGTCTTTCTTTAGGGGGGCGTTATGGCGCTTTCTGCTGCGCTTCCAGCGCGATCCGCGTCAGCAGATCTTCGGTGGGGAAGCCGTCGGCGGGCAGGTTGTGGGCCTTCTGCCAGAGGCGCAGGGCGCCGCGCGATTTGTTGCCGAGCAGTCCGTCGATCTTGCCGATGTCGAAGCCGAGTTTGGCAAGCGAGGTCTGCAAGGTGAGGCGCTCGTCGAGGTTCAGCGGCTGCTCGTCGCGCGGCCAGGCGGCGACGATGCCCGGCGCCCCCTTCAGCCGGTCGGCCAGTTCGCAGACCGCCAGGGCATAGGACGCGGCGTTGTTGTATTTCAGGATCGCCTTGAAATTCGGAAAGATCAGAAACGCCGGGCCTTTCGCGCCCGCCGGCAGATAGACGGACGCATCCTCGTCGCTGGCCGGCAACGCCCCGCCCGCGATGGTCTTGACGCCGCGTTTCGTCCACGTCGCCACCGGATAGGTGATGTCGAGACCGCTGTCCTCATAAGCGAAGCCCGTTGGCAGGGCGACCTCGATGCCCCAGGGCTTGCCCATCTTCCAGCCCGCCTTGGCGATCACATTGGCGGTCGAGGCCAGCGCGTCGGGGACCGAATTCCACAGGTCGATCTTGCCGTCGCCGTCGCCGTCCACCGCCTGGTTGAGAAAGGTGGTGGGCACGAACTGCGTCTGGCCGAAGGCGCCCGCCCAGGACGAGGTCATGTCGGAGGCGGCATAATGGTTCTGCTGCATCATCTTCAGCGCGGCGATCAGCTGCGGCCGGGCGTAGTCGCTGCGCGGCCCGCCATAGGCCAGCGTCGCCAGCGCCTGGAACATGTTGTAGCTGCCCATGCTGCGGCCGTAATCGGATTCGTTCCCCCAGATCGACACCAGGATCTCCTTGGGCACGCCGTATTTGGCTTCCAGCTTGGCCAGGATATCCGCGTCACTCGCCAGCATCGCCTGGCCGTCGGCGATGCGCTGCGGGGAGACGGCGGTGTCGAGATAATCCCAGATCGCCTTGGTGAATTCCGGCTGGTGGAGATTCAGGTCCGAGATGTGCTGGTTGCGGCTGATGGTGCCCATGGCGGCATCGTAGGTCGCCGCCGTGATTCCGGCCGCCTGCGCGGTGGGCCAGAAGTCCTGCACGAACCGGGCGAACGCCTGGTCTTCGGCGGCGGGCGAGGGCGTCGGAACCGGGACGTCGGACGCCGCCGGGACGGCGGCCGTCGAGACGGCGGTTGCTCCGTAAGCCGCCGCCATGAGCGCCATCGAGAGAATATAGGCCAGCATGAGAAGGATCAGACGCACAGACGCCTCGCGATTTGGCCCGGTTTGAGCCCGCTTTACCATGCGCCACAGGTCGGAAATACGGCGTAAACGCCGCTTTTTCCGGCTGTTGACACACAAATCCCCGCCGACTAGCTTCCGCGCCTCTTTGGCGGGGCCACCTCGCCCTGCTCAAGTACAAAAGGCGTGCCATGAAAGTCCGCAATTCGCTCCGCTCTCTCAAGAAGCGCGACAAAGACTGCCGCGTCATCCGGCGCCGCGGCCGGACCTACGTCATCAACAAGAAAAACCCCCGCTTCAAGGCGCGCCAGGGTTAAACCCGCGCCATCATCCCGCAAGCTCACGGCAGATGCCGTGACAGGACGGATTTATAGCGGGCGCAATCCATCCTAGATTTGGACCATGCGTCTCGCTGCGTTGCTCCTTGCCGTGTTGCTGCCCGTCGCGGCCTGGGCCGCGCCGCCCAAGCCGGTCGATGCGCTGTTCGCGCAGCTGCACGCCGCCCAGTCGCCGGAAGAAGCCAAGACCATCGAGGACCAGATTGTGGCGCTGTTCCAGCAATCTGGCAGCCCCAGCATCGATCTTCTGATGGTGCGGGCGACCGCCGCCCAGGCCGCCGGGGACAAGGACACGGCGCGGCAGATACTCGAAGCGGTCACCACTCTGGCGCCCAAATATGCCGAAGGCTGGCACAGCCTGGGACTCCTGCAGTCCGATGCGGGAGAGGACGAGAATGCGATGGCGTCGCTGCAGAAGACCATCGCCCTCAATCCCCGCCAGTTTCAGGCCATGGAGCAGCTGGGCGAGATGCTGGAGGAATACGGCGACAAGCCGGCGGCGCTGAAGATGTTCCGCGCGGCCTTAGCGCTCGACCCGCAATATGAAGGTCTGGCGCGCCACGTGTCGGCCCTGACGCGCGACGTCGAAGGACAGGGAATCTAGCGCTATTTCGGCTGCTGTCCGACGAAGGCGACGCGCAGCATATTGGTAGCGCCGGGCGTGCGCAGCGGAACGCCGGCCGTCACCACGATGCGTTCTCCCACCTTGGCGAACCCTTCCTGATAGGCGAAGCGGGCAGCGCGATCCACCATGTCATCCAGGTCCTGCGCGTCTTCGGTGTAGATGCAGTGCAAGCCCCAGACGAGCGACAGGCGGCGCGAGATTTCCAGCGTCGGCGTCAGCGCGATGATCGGTGCGTCGGAACGCTCGCGTGCGGCGCGCAGTGCGGTGGTGCCGGATTTCGTCCAGCAGACGATGGCGCGCGCGTGAATTGTCTGCTGGACCTCGTGCACGGCCGCCATGATGGCGTCGGCCGTGGTCGATTCCGGCGGCGTGCGCTGAGAATCGATGATGGAGACGTAGAGCGGGTCATTCTCCACCGTGGTCGCAATCTTGTCCATCATCGACACGGCTTCCACGGGAAATTGCCCGGCGGCGGATTCCGCCGACAGCATCACCGCGTCCGCGCCTTCGAAGACGGCGGTCGCCACGTCGGAGACCTCGGCGCGCGTCGGCACGGGCGAGGTAATCATCGATTCCAGCATCTGGGTGGCGACCACGACGGGTTTGCCGGCCTTGCGCGCCGCCCGCGTGATGTATTTTTGCTGCCCAGGCACCTCTTGCACCGGCAATTCCACGCCCAGATCGCCGCGTGCCACCATCAGTGCGTCGGACAGGTCGAGGATGTCCGGAAGCCATTCGATGGCCTTGGGCTTTTCGATCTTGGCCAGCGCCGCTGCGCGCCCGCCGATCACCTTCTTCAACTCGGCCACGTCGTCAGGGCGCTGTACGAAGGACAGTGCGATCCAGTCCACGCCGAGATGCAGCGCGGCGTCGAGGTCGGTGCGGTCCTTGGGCGTCATGGCCGGGATCGGCAGCACCGTATCGGGCAGGTTGACGCCCTTCTTGTCCTTCAGCGTACCGCCAACGATGACCGTGGCTTCGGCGCGATCCTTGGCCACGGATTCGATCTTGAGGCGCACCTTGCCGTCGTCGATCAGGATGTTCTCACCCGGCTGCAGGGCAGCGAAGATCTCGCTGTGCGGCAGCGGGATGTCTGTGTTGTCCGAGACGGCCTTGCGCACCAGGATCAGCTTTTCGCCGCCTTTGACCTCTCGCGGACCGCCGCTCAGCGTGCCGAGGCGGATTTTCGGCCCCTGCAGATCGACCAAGATGCTGATGGGCCGGCCGGCAGACTCTTCCAGCGCGCGCACATAGCGGTGCAGATCGGCCAAGCCGGCGTGCGAGGTGTGGCTCATATTGATGCGGAAGGCGTCTGCGCCTGCCTCGAACAGCGCGCGGATGCTCTCGGGGTTGGAACTGACCGGACCAAGTGTCGCCAGAATTTTTGTCTTACGCCTACGCCGCATCTATTTCAGTCCGTTTAAAGCCTAATCCGAAAGCGTCTGGGTCCAGTTGGCCTTTTGGCCGGTGTCGATCTCGAAGAAACCCTTGCGGTCATAACCCCTGGCGGCGCAATTGCCACGGCCGGGTATCGAGAACGGCCCCACCGAAGCCGTGCAGAACGCCTTGTCGCCATTCCAGGTGCCAGAACCGCCGTCCGTGCCATAAAGGTAATAATAGCGTGCGTCGAGCGCGCCGGAGAGCAGGGTTTCGCATTTTCGCGGAAGAATTGTCCACCAGCCTTCGCTCCGCCAGACCTTCCCGTCGAAGCGGCCGAGCGCGACCTTTACCGGCGTGCTCGCCTTGTTGCAGACGGTAAACGCCGCCTGGGCGGGACCGGTTACAAGCAGGGCTGACAGCAGGGCTGCGGTGGTGGGGCGCATTGGTCTTCCACGGTGTCGCCCAAAGGGGTCGAATCTGTCAACGCACTTGTCGGACAAGGTAGGCTGGCCGATGATCGCGGTTTCATGACGGTAATCCCGGACGGGGCGATTCGGCCAGTGGCTGACGGCAACGTCACCGGGGGCGGAAAGGACGGGTTCTCATGGACGACCGCATGCGCACCGAACTTGAAGCGGCGGTGTTTCGCCGCCTGGTCGCGCACCTCCGCGCGCGTACCGACGTGCAGAACATCGACCTGATGATCGCCGGCGGCTTCTGCCGCAATTGCCTGGGCGACTGGTACCGCGACGCGGCGGCGGAAAAGGGCATCGCACTGGACAAGGACGAAGCACGCGGCGTCGTCTACGGCATGGCGCCCGCGGAATGGAGGATGCGTTATCAGAAAGAGGCGACGCCCGAGCAGCTGGCGGCCTTCGCGGCCTCGCAAAAGACTCACAGCTAGCGTCGCGCGCGACGTTGCGTCTTCGAACGGCCGCGCGTTAGGGTCCGCGCCCCCAAGTTCTCAGAGGTTGACAATGGCCAAATCCGGCTTCGCGAAGGAACGTTTGCGCTCGTTCGTCGAACGCATCGAACGGCTGGAAGAGGAACGCGCGGCGCTTTCCGCCGACATCCGCGAGGTCTATGCCGAAGCGAAGGGCGAGGGCTTCGACATCAAGATCATGCGCCAGGTGGTGCGTCTCAGAAAGCTGGACAAGGCCGACTTCCAGGAACAGGAGGCGATGCTGGACCTGTACAAGCGCGCCTTGAACATGACCGATTGATTGAGAGCGTTCCGGCGCGCCGGGAATGAGCCGCTAGCCTGCCGCCTGGAGCGGAGGTTCGTCGGAAGTTTCCGGCGCTTCGGCGTCGCCCGCCTCAAGCCCGAATTCCTTCAGCTTGCGGTATAGCGTCGATCGCCCGATGCCGAGCCGGCGCGCCACTTCAGACATATGTCCGTCATAGCGCGAGATGGCAAGGCGGATGATCTCGGATTCCATCTCTTCCAGCTTGTGCATGTGACCGGCCGCGTCAACGGCCGAAAGCAGGTAAGGCGACGACGCCGGCAAGACCGGCGTGTACATGCTGGCGCCGGGTGCGTCGGCGGCGGCGATGGAGCGATGTGCCTTGGCTTCCACCCCCAAGGCGGCGGCGATCTGCGGAAAGTCGCAGACATCGAGCAGTGAGCCGTCGCACAGCACGACGGCACGGAAGATTGTGTTCTCGAGCTGGCGCACGTTGCCCGGCCAGGAAAAGCGTTCCAGCAGATCGGCCGCTTCGGGCGTCATGCCGGCGACCGGCTTGTGCTCTTCGGCGGCGAAGCGGGTGATGAAGTGGCGCGCCAGCGCCGGAACATCGTCCGCGCGCTGGCGCAGCGGCGGCACGAAGATCGGAAAGACGTTGAGGCGGTAGAACAGATCTTCGCGGAAGCGGCCTTCGCGCGTTAGTTCCGACAGATCGCGGTTGGTCGCCGAGATGATGCGCACGTCGACCTTGACCGGCCGCTTGGAGCCGACCGGATCGACTTCGCCCTCCTGCAGGGCGCGCAGCAGCTTGACCTGCATGTCGAGGCGCAGTTCACCGATCTCGTCGAGGAACAGCGTACCGCCGTCGGCTTCCTGGAATTTGCCGAGATGCTTGTCGCTGGCGCCGGTGAAGGAACCCTTCTCGTGACCGAACAGAATCGACTCGATCAGGTTCTCCGGGATGGCGCCGCAATTGACGGTGACGAACGGTTTGCCCGCACGGTCCGAAGAGCCCTGGATGGCCCGCGCAATCAGCTCCTTGCCGACGCCGGATTCGCCTTCGATGAGGATGGGGATGGTGGACTGCGCGGCACGCTGTCCGAGCCGGAACACCTGCCGCATCTCGGCCGATTTTCCGACGAGATCGTCGAAGACGAGACGGTTGTCCACTTTTTTCTTCAGGCGAGTGACTTCGCCGGACAACGTGCCGATTTTGAGCTGGTTGCGGATGGAAACGGTGATGCGTTCGGGGCTGGCCGGCTTGACCAGGAAATCGTTGGCGCCCGCCCGCATCGCGTCCACCGCGGAATCGATACCGCCCTTGGCGGTCAGCACGATCACCGGCAGATCGGAATTGCTCTTGCGCAGCTTGGCAAGGACTTCCAGGCCGTCCATGTCGGGCATGACGAGGTCGAGCAGCATCAGCGCGATCTGCTCGCCGCGCGGGCCGGTGACGAGATCGAGCGCCGGTCCGCCGCCAGGCGCGGTGATGACCGTCATGCCGGCGCGGCTGATCGCGGCTTCGAGAAGACGGCGCTGTACCGGATCGTCGTCGACAATGAGAATCGTCTGTGCCATCGGGGCCCCTAGCGGTGAGGCGCGATGATGGCCCCGTACCGGTAAAGACCTGTTTAAGAGATGTCCTCGTGTGGGACAGTGTGCATTGCCGGGCATGGTGAACAAACGGTAAAAAAGCTCATGGACAAAGAGCCGTTCGACTATTGGACGTTCTTCGCCGCTGAGGCGCGCCGCGCGGGTGCGCCGCTCTACGAGCATTTATCGCTGGGTGTGGGCGGCGATGAGGCCTTGCGCGCATTTGCCGACGGCGCGCGCCCCGGCCAGCCGCCGGCCAATATCCTGTTCGCCGCCGTGCACTTTTTGCTGCTGCGCGGGGCAATGCACCCGCTGCGCCGGTTCTATGCGAATCTCGGCGGAACGAGCGGCGGCGATCCCTTTCCGGCGTTCAGGGATTTTGTCGATAGCCATCGCGATGCGCTGGCGCCGCTGATCGCCACGCGCGTCACCAACACCAACGAGGTCGGACGCTCGGCGCTGCTGGCGCCCGCCTTCCGCGCGTTGGCGAAAGAAGCGGGCGAGCCACTCCATCTGATCGAGCTTGGACCAAGCGCCGGATTGAATCTGATGTGGGATCGCTATGGCCTGCGCTACGCCAGGGACGGCGAGACGTTTTCCCTCGGCTCGCCGGATGTGCCGCTGACGCTCGAATGCGAGTTGCGCGGCGACAAGCTGCCGCCGCTCGGCCCTGCGCCCAAGGTGGCGAGCCGCGTGGGCCTGGAGCGCAATCTCGTCGATCTTTCCGATCCTGCCGCGCGCGACTGGCTGAGGGCGCTGGTGTGGCCGGATCAGGTCGCGCGCTTCGCCAAGCTGGAAAAAGCGTTGACACTCTGCGACGGCGACAAGCCGGACGTCCGCGCCGGCAATGCGCTCGACCTGTTACCCGACGCCTTGGCGGCGGCGCCCGAGGATCAGCCGGTCTGCGTCTATCACACCATGGTCGTCTATCAATTTTCCGCGGAGATGCGCGAGGCGCTGGACGCGATCCTGGTCATGGCCGGGCTCCGCCGCCCGGTGTGGCGCATCAGCCTGGAGGGGACGCGGTCGGGCGACAACCCGCTGCTGCTTTATTCCTACCGCGGCGGAAACAAGGAAAAGCGCACGCTTGGCCTGTGCCATCCGCATGGCACCTGGCTTGAGTGGCTGGGGTAGGCGTGCCAGCTTTTCCGGAATGAGCGACGACATCCTGGATCCAGAACCGTTCACGGTTCCTGCCGGCTTCGCGCCGTTGAACTGGCGGCGCGGCTTCGGCCAGGTGATGGGCACGCTCTACGACCGCGCCGAAGCGGATGGCGGCTTCACGCGCGCCTTCCTCGTCGAGGAGCGCCATACCAACGGCATGAAGAACTGCCATGGGGGCATGTTGATGGCCTTCGCCGACATGGTGTTCGGCCATTCGGTGTCACTGACCCGCAAGGATCATCACTGGGTGACGATCCGTATGCTGACGGATTTCATTTCACCCGCCGCCCTCGGCGACTGGGTGGAAGGCACCAGCGAGGTCGTGGGCCGGGACGGCGATCTCTACACCTCGCGCGGACGCATCTGGGTGGGCGGACGCGCCGTCCTCACCGGCACCGGCATCTTCAAGTTCGCGACACCCCGAAAGGCGTCCCGCTAGATGGCGGATGAAATCTCACGCACGCTTCCCCCCGTGCCCGGCGTGAAAACGGTCGATTTTCCCGACCTGGAAACGCCGCTCGCCGCGCTGGCCGGAGCGCCGCCGCCGGCGCCCGCCTGGTTCGCCGAAGCGGTGACGGTCGAGCCGGAAAGCCGCTTCGTCGAGGTCGAAGGCGCGCGCATCCATTATCTGCGCTGGGGCGACAAAGCGCGCCCGGGTCTGCTGCTGGTCCACGGCAATGCGGCGCACGCCTATTGGTGGAGTTTCATCGCGCCGTTCCTGGCGCGCGATTACAACGTCGCGGCCATGGACCTGTCCGGCATGGGCGACAGCGACTGGCGCAGCGGCGGCTACACCATGGAGCAGTTCGCCCGCGAGGAACTGGCGGTGTGCGAGCATGCCTGCATGTTCGCCTCACCCGAGCCGCCGATCATCGTGGCGCACAGCTTTGGCGGATTCGTCACGCTGCTCACCGGCGCTCTCTACGGCGAGCGTCTGTCGGGGACGGTGATCGTCGATTCGCCGGTCAATCCGCCGGGACGGCCTGGCGGCAGGCCGCCGCATTCGAACCGGCCGCACAAGATTTATCCCACCCTGGCAGCGGCCCTTGCGCGCTTCCGCCTGCTACCGCCGCAGACCTGCGACAACCTGTATCTGCTGGATTGGGTGGCGCGCCATTCGCTGAAGGAGACGGAGAGCGGTTTCTCCTGGAAGTTCGATCCGGCGATTTGGCGGGACTTCTCGATTGGCGACACGGCGGCGCGGCTGAAGGCCACCAAATGCCGGATCGCTATCTTCAGGGGCGAACATTCGATCCTGCTGCCGCCCCAGATCGGGGAGTACATGTTCAACCTGCTGGGGCGGGCCGCGCCGGTGGTCGAAATCCCGCAGGCGCAGCACCACGTCATGCTCGACCAGCCTTTGGCGTTCGTGGCGGCGCTCCGCGCGCTGCTGGCGGACTGGGAGCATTCGCTGCCGCGACGGAGGGTTTAGCCGTCTCCGAGGGAAGGAAAGGGAAGGACGCGGCAAAGACCCGCGCGTAAAGAGCGGCCGGATACTGCGCTGCAACTCGGCAGGTTGCTTCGATTTACGACTGACCTTTAGAGGAGGAAACGGCTGTCGATGCCGCAGCCGTGAACATTGCGCGGGAAGGCTCTTTGCTATATTCCCGCCGCGTAATTCGGAGGGTAGACATGGCCTCTCACGGAGAAGCCGGCAAGCAAACCGGCACGATGGATATCAGCGAACATCTGCGTACCTGGAAGCTGTTTGTGAACGGCATTAAATACTCATTGGTCGGCATCGGCCTAATCATGCTGTTCCTGCTGATCTTCCGCACCCACGGTTGATTTCCCACCCCGCACAGCAGAACCGGAGATGCACGGCTGACCTCGGCCGGCACCTTTCCGTCGCCCGAATGGGAGCTTGTCCGTCCTCGAACAACCCAACCTCACGCGTGGAACCATGCCCCAGACCATTGGAATCCCCAAAGAGAGTTTTGCCGGCGAGAAGCGCGTCGCGACGGCGCCGGACGTTGTCGCTAAGCTGATCAAGCTCGGCTTTGCCGTCACCGTCGAAAGCGGCGCCGGAAACGAGGCCAGTTTCTTCGACGATGCCTACACCGCAGCCGGGGCGAAAATCGCCGCCAGCGGTGCCGCGCTGTGGTCTTCGTCGGATATCGTCTTCAAGGTGCGCGCGCCAGATGCGGCCGAAGTCGCGCTGATGAGGGAAGGCACCACGCTGGTCAGCTTCATCTGGCCGGCGCAGAACCCCGATCTGATGAAAAGCCTCGCCACCCGCAAGGTGACGGTGCTGGCGATGGATTCGGTGCCGCGCATTTCGCGCGCCCAGAAGATGGATGCGCTCTCTTCGATGGCCAATATCGCCGGCTATCGCGCCGTTATCGAGGCGGCCCATCATTTCGGTCGCTTCTTCACCGGCCAGATCACCGCCGCCGGCAAGGTGCCGCCCGCCCGGGTATTCATCATCGGTGCCGGCGTCGCGGGTCTTGCGGCGATCGGCACGGCCTCGGGCCTCGGCGCCATCGTGCGCGCCAACGACACCCGCCCAGAGGTCGCCGACCAAGTGAAGTCGATGGGCGCGGAATTCGTCGGCGTCGACTATCAGGAAGAGGGCACCGGCGTCGGCGGTTATGCCAAAGTGATGAGCGAGGGCTTTCAGAAGGCCCAGCGCGCAGTCTTCGCGAAAGAAGCGAAAGACGCCGATATCGTCATCACCACCGCGCTGATCCCGGGCAAGCCCGCCCCCAAGCTCATCACGGCCGAAATGGTGCAGTCGATGAAGCCGGGCAGCGTCATCGTCGACATGGCGGCCGAGCAGGGAGGCAATTGCGAGCTAACGGAACCAGGCAAGGTGGTGGTCAAGCACGGCGTAACGATCATCGGCTACACCGATTTGCCCAGTCGCCTCTCCAAGCAGTCCTCGACGCTTTATGCGACCAATCTGCTGCGCCTGACCGAGGAATTGTGCAAGACCAAGGACGGCGTGATCGACGTCAATATGGAAGACGAGGTGATCCGCGGCGCCACCGTCATCAAGAACGGCGAGATCACCTGGCCGCCCCCGGCGCCAAAACTTTCGGCCGCGCCGCCAGCGGCCAAGCCCGCCGCTGCCGCGCCCAAGGCGGAAGAAAAGAAGAAATCCGGCGGCGGCGTGATTGTCACGGCCGGCCTCGCCGTGGCGCTGTTCGCTTTGGTCGGTCTTTATGCTCCGACGGCTTTTCTCGGGCATTTCACGGTCTTCGTGCTGGCCTGCTTCGTCGGCTACATGACGGTGTGGAACGTCACGCCGGCCCTGCATACCCCGCTGATGAGCGTCACCAACGCCATCTCCAGCATTATCACCATCGGGGCGCTGATTCAGATAGCCCCACCGCTCGCGGTGGGCACGATCCGGCCGAACGATTTGATTCTCGGCATGGCGGTCCTCGGCATCGCGCTGACATCGATCAACATGTTCGGCGGCTTCGCGGTCACGCGGCGCATGCTGATGATGTTCCATAAATAGGGGGACCGGAAATGTCCGAAGGTTTGCAGACGGTCTCCTACATCGGAGCGACCATTCTCTTTATCCTCAGTCTCGGGGGGCTTTCCAATCCGGAAACCTCGCGGCGCGGCAACTGGTACGGCATCATCGGCATGACCATCGCGGTGCTCGCCACGGTGTTTGGACCGCGCGTGACGCCGCAAGGCTACGCCTGGATCGTCGGTGCGATGGTCGTCGGCGGCTCGATCGGACTTTATGCCGCCCGCGCGGTCAAGATGACCCAGATGCCGGAGCTGGTCGCGATCATGCACAGCCTGGTCGGCCTTGCCGCCTGCACCATCGGCTTCGCCAGCTTCATCGACACGTCGACGGTCTTCGCCACGGCCGCCGAGCAGACCATCCACGAGATGGAGATTTACATCGGCGTTCTGATCGGCGCGGTGACCTTCTCCGGTTCGGTAATCGCCTTCGGCAAGCTGTCGGGCAAGATCAGCGGCAAGCCGATGCTGCTGCCCGCGCGCCATTTTCTGAACCTTGCCGGCCTCCTGGCGGTGATCTGGTTCGCCTACCAGTTTCTGACGGCAGGAAGCATCCAGGCGGGCATGCTGCCGTTAATTGTGATGACCGTCATCGCGCTTCTCTTCGGCATTCACATGGTGATGGCGATCGGCGGCGCCGACATGCCGGTGGTGGTCTCGATGCTGAACAGCTATTCCGGCTGGGCGGCGGCTGCGACCGGTTTCATGTTGTCGAACGATCTTCTGATCGTGGTCGGCGCGCTGGTCGGCTCCTCGGGCGCGATCCTCTCCTACATCATGTGCCGGGCGATGAACCGCCACTTCCTCAGCGTCATCGCCGGCGGCTTCGGCACCGGCGGCGGCACCGTCGCCAAGAGCGATGGCGTGGCACCGGTGGGCGAAGTCACGCCGATCAGTGCCGTCGAGACCGCCGAGCTGTTGCGCGAAGCCAAGAACGTCATCATCGTGCCGGGTTACGGCATGGCGGTCGCCCAGGCACAGCACACGGTTTACGAGATCACCAAGCTGTTGCGCGAAAAGGGCGTCAATGTGCGTTTCGGCATCCATCCGGTCGCCGGGCGCATGCCGGGGCACATGAACGTGCTGCTCGCCGAAGCCAAGGTGCCTTACGACATCGTGCTCGAAATGGACGAGCTCAACGAGGACTTCCCGGACACCGACGTGGCGATGGTCATCGGTGCCAACGACATCGTCAATCCGGCGGCGCAGGACGATCCCACCAGCCCGATCGCCGGTATGCCGGTGCTCGAAGTATGGAAAGCCAAGACCTCGATCGTCATGAAGCGCTCGATGGCGTCGGGCTATGCCGGCGTCGACAATCCGCTGTTCTACAAGGAGAACAACCGGATGCTGTTCGGCGACGCCAAGAAGATGCTCGACGAAGTGTACACCGCGCTCAAGGCCTGAGCGGCAGGGCCCTTGCGTGAAGCCCCCGCCGGCCTGAAAATGCCGGCGGGGTTTTTCGTTTCGGAGCTCGCGCCGATGACAACCCAGAACGGCATGGCCACGTTCCTGCGCACGGTGATTGCCGTGGCGGCAGCCGGCGGCGCCGTCGCGGGACTGATGTTGGGGGGACAGAGTTCACTAGACGCCCTGCAGATCGGCTCGCTCCCGACGAGCGAGATTTTCAATCTCGCGATTCTTGGCCTTGCGATCGTGATCATCGTTGCCGGTCTTCTGGTAGGCCGCGGAAAAGTGCCGTCGTTTGTGCTGGTTGTGAGCCTCGTCGCCCTTGGCGCGGCCCTGAGCGGGCTCACGCACGATTTCGCGGGAAGGCTCGCGAATTTCGTGCTGTGGGTGTCGGGGTTTTCATTCGGCGCTGCGATTGGACTTCTGTTGGCGTCCTGGATGATGCGCCGCGCGCAACGCAGAGAAGACAAATAGCGGCCGGTCTGGCAGCGCCTGGCAGAACCTTACGATCTGCGCGAAAAGCTTTTCTAATTTGCGAGTGCATTTGCCAGTCCGGCGAGCGGCAAAATAACCTCTATCGGCAGCCGGCCCGATCCTGTCCTCTTTGAATCGTCCGGCCTCGCACGAGGCACGGCAAGCGAGGGGAAGAGGGTCATGCGCGCAATTCTGATAAGCGGTGCCACGCTTGCGACCATGTTGTCGTCATCCGTGGTCATGGCTGAGGGTTTCGGCGACACCACTGACCACAGCACGACGACCAGTCAGACGACGACCACCAAGACGCAGTCCGGCGACACCACCACGACGACCACGACCACCCATACCGAAACGACGTCGCACGGCGGCAGCTGGAGTCCCGGGGTAGGCGGCGGTCCCGGTCTGTTCGGCCTCTCGCCGCGCGGTGGTGGCTTCAGCTACGACAGCCTCGGTGGAAACTGGAGGATCGGCGAGGTCAAGGGCGAAAAGCTCTGCGATCTGACACTGGAGTCGAAGAAGTTCATTTCGAACTATGGTGCGCGCACTGGCGTCGGCTGCCCCGAAGGCCTGTTTGGGGTTTCGAGCTGGATGCTGACGGGCGACGAAATCCGTCTGTTGTCGCCTGCAGGCTCCGTTCTCGCGACGCTCCATCCGGCCGGATCTGGGGGGTGGAATGGGCGCACGTCAGCCAACCTGGAGATATTCATGGTGCGGCAATAGCCGGACCGACGAAATCGTGAAGGCTTCAGGCTGGCGCAGGACAGGGCGGGTCTCTATTTTCGCCCGGTATCCTTGGACACGGGCGAGCAGATCTTGAAGGCGTGCATTCATGAGATGACCGGCGGGCGGAGATGAGCGCAGTTCGCATCCGCGAGGCACGCCTCCCGGGCGACAAGCCGGACATCCTCGGTTTCATCGGGGAGTTGCAGAAATTCGAGCACGCTTTTGAAGCCAATCGCCGGCTCGACGCACAGTTTGCCGAGGAGCATTACGCGGCGCTCGTCCCGCAGCTCCTGGTGGACGGAGGAGAGGTTTTCATCGCCGAGGACGCAGAGGCGCGTGCTATCGGCTGGACAGCGGTCTACGAAAAGGCGGGTGAGGTCTATATCGGGGCCGAGGAGCGCCGCTTCGGCTTCATCGCCGAGCTATATGTCGTCGAGGCGGCGCGCGGGGCGGGAGTCGGCCGCCTGCTGATTGCCGCTTGCGAGGACTGGGCGCGCAAGCAGGGCCTCGCGACCGTCAGGATCGGGGTGCTGGCCGGCAACAGCCGCGCGATTGGGGTCTATGCCCGCGCAGGTTACGAACCTTACAGCCTGGAAGTGCGGAAACGGCTCTGAACGAGGCGCCTGCCTGTCGCCGCCATAGGACTGGATGCTTTCGGGTTTCGGCGATATGAATTGGCCCGCCGCGCGGCATGCCCGGGCGGAAAAGGTCAAGACGCGCCGGGTTGGCGCACGACAATCCCGATCTCGTCGCTGCGGCGGCGATATGGAGCGAAAGGAAGAGCCGGTGCTCGACGCGGTTTCAAAGGTTTTTGCAGCGGTCCTTGGGTCGATGAAGGCGCACAAATGGTGGTGGGCAGGCGGTGGCGGCGTGACCGTCGTGGCCGTCGCCGCTGCGGTTGTTTTGTTCGGCGGCTTCCTCGGACCGAGCGGCAATCTCATCTGCACGGCCACGCTCGACAGCGCCCGGAACTTTGGCGTCATCCCCTACACGGCAAGCCTGGCCAATACCGACGCCAAGACGACGGACGTCAAGAATCGCCGGGTATGTCAGGCGCAGGCCGACGGCGATACCTACAACCTGACCGTCGATCTGACCTGCAAGGACAGCAAGCGCATCAAGAAGGGCGAATGCACCAAGCTGTACAGCGTCGCGCGGACGGACGGGTTGTCGACCTACCAGGTGCGGCAGGTGCCGCCGGACGACGAGGCGGCAGTGGTGCCGCCGCCGGCCAGCAACGCGGCCGCCCTTCCGGACGCGGGTGGGCAAGCGCCGGTCGACAGCAGCGATGTCCAGCCGGTGACGGGTGCCGACGTGCAGCCGGCGACGGGAACGAACGCCCAGCCGACGACAGGCACAGGCGACGCCGGCCCGCAGCAACCCGACCCGCAGCATTGACGTCGCCTATCTGAGACCAGCCATTGCGCAGACGAGCTTCCATTCCTCCGGCTTCACCGGTTGAACGGAGAGCCGTGAGGCGCGCACCAGTGTCATATCCTTAAGTTTCGCCGTGGCCTTGATCTCGGCCAGCATCACTGGCTTGGGCAGGTCGCGTACGGCCTTCACCAGCACCAGGCCGAAACGGCCGCTCTCGTCGGTGGGATCGGGGCGGTATCCGCCGATCACCTCGACGATGCCGACAACGCTGCGTTCCGCGCCGGAGTGATAGAAGAAGCCGCGATCGCCGACAGCCATCGCTTTCATGTTGTTGGCGGCCTGATGGTTGCGCACGCCGCTCCAGGGCTCGCCCTTGTCGCCCTTCTTCTTCTGCTGGTCCCAAGACCAGGTTTCCGGCTCGCTCTTGAACAGCCAATACGCCATCAGAATTTCGCCTCGATCGGATTGGCCGTGGCCTTCCAGGGTCTTACCTCGGAAGACGCGAAGACAGCGGCCTTCACATAAGGGTCATTGGCGTGCCAGGTTTTCGCCGCTTCAAGGCTCTCGGCTTCGACGATCATCAAGCTGCCGTTCATGTCGCCCTTGGCGTCGAGGAACGGACCGCCGAGCCGCAGCACGCCGGGAGTCTCGCGCAGATAGGCGAAATGGGCCTCGCGCGCGGCCATGCGTAGCGGCAGCGCGTTCTCCTTGTCGATGGCGATGACGACGAAAAGCATGGCGTACCCGCGCTGTCGTTGCGCGGATATTAGGACATGCGTCCCTCAAAAAGGCAAAGCGCCGGTCAGATCTTGTCGAAGGTGTTGATCGTCAACTTCCAGGGATGAAGCTCGGAACGCTCGAACAGCCCAGCCTTCGCGTAGGGATCGTTGTGCGTATAGACCATGGCTTCGTCGTAATCCTTGGCTTCGATGACCGAGAAGCTGCCGATCATGTCGCCGTTTGGCCCCACGAAGGGGCCGCCGAATTTCACTTTGCCGTTCGCCTTCGTGTACTCGACATGCTTGGGTCGTGTGGCTGCGCGGATGGCTGCACCGCCCGCTTTCCTGTCGAAGGCTATGAACATGAACAACATGGGTGTCTCTCCTATTCCGGCTTCAACGGCCGGCTCATCAGATGCAGGATAGCGGCGTCGAGCGGCAGAGAACCGTCGAGCAACGAGGCGACGGTTTCGGCCACCGGCAGCTCAATCTTCTCCCTGCGGGCGCGGATGACGAGCGCCGGTGCGGTCATGGCGCCTTCCGCCAGCGGTTCCCCCGGCGCGCGGAGTTCGGCTGGCGCACGGCCTCTTCCGATTTCATAACCGAAGCGGTGATTGCGCGAGGTCTGGCTGGTGGCAGTGAGCACCAGATCGCCCAGCCCCGACAGGCCCATCAGCGTTTCCGAACGTGAACCCAGCGCCGTGCCGAGGCGCAACAGCTCGGCGAAGCCGCGGGCCAGCAGCGCCGCGCGGGCGCTTTCGCCGAGGCCAAGACCGTCCACGATGCCGCACGCGATGGCGTAGACGTTCTTTGCCGCGCCGCCGAGCGCCACGCCCAGAAGGTCATCCGTGGCATAGGGCCGGAAGGTTGCGTGGCCCAGGCTCGCCTGCAGGCGCTGGGCGATGTCGACGCGCGCTGCGATGGTAACCGCGGTCGGCAGGCCCATCGCGGCGTCGCGCGCAAAGGACGGCCCGGAGAGGATCGCCGGCTCGAAGCCCGGTGCGGCCTCGCGGAACACCTCGGTCACCAGCTTGCCGCTGGCCTGTTCGATGCCTTTGGCGCAGATCACCAGCGGAATGCCCTGCGCCGCCTTGGCGGCGACCTGGACCAGGGTGGTGCGCAGGTGCTGGGCCGGCGCGACGACCAGGAGCGCCCCGGCGCGTACGGCCGCCGAGAGGTCGCCGGTCTCGGCAATGGCCGGGGGAAGGGGAACGCCGGGCAGGAAAGGGGCGTTTTCATGCTTTCGGGCAATCGACTCGACCACCTCCGGCTCGCGTGCCCAAAGGCTCACCTGTCGTCCGGCACGGGCGGCGACCAGGGCCAAAGCCGTTCCCCAGGCGCCGGCGCCGATCACGCCGATCTTGTCGTAAGGTCTTGCTGCATCCGGCATTTCTGTCATTGATGGGTTCCGAGCTGGCTTATGACGCGGTGCGGAAGATTGAACGATTTGTTGAACGTTCAGAAATAAATACTATCCTGAACTGGAAAATAAGAGCATTCCGGTCGCCTGAACCGGTGCAGGGGGCATGGTCTATGGCCGAGAAGGACACGGTTCGCGAACAGATCATCGACGCCGCCAAAAAGCGATTTTCGCACTTCGGTTATGCCAAGACCACCATGGCTGAGGTCGCCGCCGACTGCAGCATGTCGCCGGGTAATCTTTACCGCTTTTTCCCCGGCAAACTCGACATTGCCGAAGCGATTGCCAGCGTCGCGCGGGAAGAGCACCTGAAAGACCTGCGCAAGCTGATCCACGAGCCGGGCAAGAGCGGGCGCGATCGATTGCGCGACTTTTTCTTCGAGGAATTGCGCCATACCTATCACATGCTGGAAAAGAATCCGCGCGTATATGAGATGGCGAGCGTGATCGCCAACGAACGACCAGAATTCGCAAACCGGATGTTCGCCGAGGAGCGCAAGATTCTGGTCGAAATGATGGTCGAGGCCGAACGGCACGGTGAATTCAAGACAGGCGACAAGGAATTCACCGCCGAGATGATCCAGTCGGCGCTGATGAAATTCCGATACCCGCAATTGTGGTCCAAATTGACCCTGCCCAAGCTCGAACGCGAACTCGACGGGGTGCTGAAACTCCTGATCGACGGGCTGTGCGCCCAGAAGGCGCATCACAGCACCGGTCAGGCCGCCTAGACCGATGGCCCCTCGCTGTCTTGCTCTTCCTTCCGCCACAAATCCGTCCTAGACAACCCGCGATGCGTCGCCTTGCAAGCCTCTTTCTCCTCGGGATTTTGGCCATGGGCCTCGGCGGAGCGGGCCAGCCCCCGCCCCAGCGCCCCATCGTGCTGACCGACGCCGACCGCACCGATCTTGATCGCGTCAGCGCCTATCTCAATTCCATTCACACGTTGACTGGCGATTTCATTCAGATCGACCCGGATGGCCAGGTGGACCAGGGCCGGTTCTATATGCAGAAGCCGGGACGCGTGCGCTTCGAGTACAAGCCGCCTAATCCGATCCTGATCGTGTCCGACGGAACGACCGTCGCGGTCGCCAACCGCAAGCTCAACACCATCGATCGCTATCCGCTGTCGTCGACGCCCCTGGACCTCGTGCTCTCGGACGACGTCGATCTGCGCCACGACAATGAGGTCATGGCGGTCAAACGACAGCCGGGAGAACTGATCATCGAGGTGCGTTCGAGTACCAACCGCACCAAGCCGAACATCAGCCTCATCTTTTCCGACCCCGGGATCGAGCTTCGGCAGTGGACGGTGATCGACGACCAGGGACAGACGACCACGGTCGCGTTGCGCAACCTGGAACCCGGCGCGACGATTGATGGCCAGATGTTCGTGCTCAAGAATGCGCGCAAAGCGGTCGGGACCAGGTCGCGGGACTGAGCGCCATGTCTGCTTCGCGTCCCGTCGTCGGGTTGGTGTGCGATCACCGCATGGTAGGCCGACATCCCTTCCACATGGTCGGCGAGAAATACATCACCGCCCTGCGTGACGGCGCCGACGCTTTGCCGCTACTCATACCTGCACTTGAGCCGCCGCTGTCGGTTGCGGACCTGCTGGCAACCGTCGATGGTCTGCTGTTCACCGGTTCGCCGTCGAACGTCTCGCCGCGTCATTACGGTGGGCCGACGCCGCGCGATGGCCAATTGCAGGATGAGCGCCGCGACGAAATCGCGCTGCCACTGCTGCGCGCCGCAGTGGACGCCGGCAAACCCGTGATCTGCATTTGTCGCGGTTGCCAGGAACTGAATGTCGCGTTCGGCGGCACGCTGCATCAAAAGGTCCACGAGGTCCCAGGCCGCCTCGACCATCGCGAAAAGGATGTTGCTTCGCTCGATGAGCAATATGCACCCGTCCATCCGGTGTCGGTGATGGAAGGCGGCTTACTGTCGCGCCTTACAACGGCCCGCAGGTTCGACGTAAACTCACTGCACGGTCAGGGCGTCGACAAGCTGGCACCGTCCCTATTCGCGGACGCTGTGGCGCCGGACGGACAAATCGAGGCTGTCTCCATGCCCGGAGCCAAGGGCTTCGTGCTGGGCCTGCAATGGCATCCGGAGTGGCGCTGGTCCGAGAACGAGGTCTCGCGGGCGATCTTTGCCGCTTACGGTGTGGCATTGCGCAAATAGGAGCTAATCGTAACCTCCAGGAACTTTACGCTCCCCTAGCGCATCGCGTGCATCTTGGCGGAAGTCTAGGACACGCCCTGATGCCGGATACTGCCCGTTTCCTCGGTTTTGCTTTTGCCAACGCCGATTTTCTCTTCAAGATCGATACGGCCGGTACGATCCTTCTCGCGATGGGCGCTGGCCGCGACTTTGCCCAATCCGATGACGAAAGTCTGATCGGCGAATCGTCTGGGAAATTGTTCCAGCCTTCCGAGAGAACCAAGTTCGCGAACGTCACACGCTCGCTTCCGCAAGGCGGCCGTATCGGCTCCTTTCGCCCGAAGGTGGTGGGCGGAAGCGAAGCCAATGTTGCGATGTTTCGCTTGCCGGATAACGACGACAAGATTTCCTGCACGCTTGCGAAGCCGGGCTCGCGAGGGCCGCTGCGGACCCACGTCAAGGACAATAAGACGGGATTACTGACACGCGACTCCTTCCTGGCGGCAGCGGAGAAGATCGCAAGCGAGTCCGACGCGTTGACATTGCTCGATGTTCCGGCGCTGCCCGGACTTTGCGGAAAGCTGCCGCCCGAACAGGCCGACAGACTGCTCGCCTCGATCGGTGCGACGATCGAAGGCGCTGGCGCCAAGCTGGCCGGCAGACTTTCGGAGACGGGTTTTGGTCTCATCGCCGACGCCGTGCGAGGCCCCACGGATCTGGCAAGCCGCGTCCGTGCGGTGCTCGCTGACGGCGGTTTGCCGCAGGCGCTGTTTCAGGAGACTTTGGTGTCGCTAAAGGGCCGCAATCTTGCCCCCAGCAACGCATGATGGCGGTGCGCTATGTCGTGGAACGCTTTTCCGCCGGCCAGCAGACTCCGGGCAGCGTCGGCGACCTGAGTGAAGTTTTCGACAGCATGATCGACGACACCCAGACGCGCGTTCGGGCTCGCCGTCGCGCTGAAAGTGATGAATGCTCTGGAAAGCGACATGTCGCACACGGCCAGTATTGCCTTCAACGTTTCCGGGCACACGGTCGAATCGCCGGCTAGCTTTGCCTTGCTGGCGTGGTCCCTTACCCGCAAGCGCAAGCTGGCGCCGCATCTCTGAATTACCTGCACGGCATGCGGTTGGGCTTTCTGAAGTTCGACGGCGCATTGGTGAAGCGGGTCGGCAAGTCCAAACGCGACGGCATGTTGTTCGCTGGCCTGCTGAAACTGAGCAACGAGTCGAATATCCCAACTATCGCAGAATGCCTGGAGACCGAGGAAGAGATCGCCCAAGCCAAACAACTGGGGTCCAAGCTCGGTCAAGAGTACGCCCTGGGCAAGCCGGCGCCGAAGATTCCGCCGGGCTCCGGCAGCAAAGGCGAAAGTCCCCGTCCGCAAGGGCGGGCCTGAAACCTGATCCTAAGCCCTATCTGGCGGCGAAACGCTTACGCAGAACCCCGGATGGGACTTGACTCATAGGTAAGTTATACCTTACGGTAAGTTATGGCTTACAAAGATGCATTGCCGGCCCTGGCTGATCCCACGCGTCGCAAAATCTTCGAGCGCTTGCGCCATGGCGCCAAGCCGGTCGGCGTGATCGCCAAAGGCCTTCCGGTCAGCCGTCCGGCGGTGTCGCAGCACCTGAAGGTGCTCAAGGAGGCGGGGTTGGTAGATGACCGCGCGGAGGGCACGCGACGCGTTTATTACATCGACCCCAAAGGGCTGGCCGACCTCCGGCGCTGGCTCGACCAATTCTGGGATGAGGCGCTGGAAGCGTTCCGCGCCGAAGTGGAAAAAGATCAGGAGAAAAAATGAGCCAGCAAAGGATCACGGCCGCGCCCGTGCGCAAATCCATCGTTGTGAATGCGCCGCAGGCGCGCGCTTTCGAAGTGTTCACGGCGCGGTTCGGAAGCTGGTGGCCGAAAGGCCATCATATCGCGGCCGTCGAAATGAAAGAGGCAATCATAGAACCGCGCCGGGGCGGACGCTGGTACGAAAAAGGCATCGACGGGTCGGAATGCCAGTGGGGAGAGGTTCTGGTCTGGGAGCCGCCATCGAAAGTCGTTCTTTCCTGGCGCCTCAACAGCAAGTTCGCGGTAGACGAAGGCGTCGAGAGCGAGGTGGAAGTCCGCTTCATTGCCGACGGAACGAACGCGACGCGCGTGGAACTGGAGCACCGCATCACGTCCTCCGACGCGGAAGCCATTCGCGCCTCGGTGGACTCGCCGCAAGGCTGGGGCGGCCTGCTCGTTCTGTTCGCCGAGGAAGCCCAGAAATGACGGTGTCATTCGATCTGCGGAACCTGCTGCTAGTAGGTCTGCTCGCATCGGCGATGCTTCTGGGAAAAGTGCCCTAGGGGGCGTCATGTACCGGCTCCCAAATTTCTTCGACTCACACAGACCACGGAGATCCATCATGAGCCTCAAGCTTCACGTTTTCCCGCCGAGCCCGCGCGCCTTCAAAGTCATGGCGGTGGCAAACCATCTGGGTGTCGAATGCGAGACCTGCCTTGTCGACATGCCGAATGGTGCGCATCGGCGCCCGGAGTTTTTGACCCTCAATCCGAACGGAAAGATGCCTGTTCTTGAGGACGATGGTTTCGTGCTCTGGGAATCCAATGCCATCCTCGAATATCTCGCTTCCAAGAAGCCGCGGTCTGGTTTAATGCCGGTAGACGCGCGCGGACGCGCCGACGTTGCACGCTGGCTGCTGTGGGACATGGCGCACTGGGATCCAACCTGCGCGATCTTTATTTTCGAACGCCTGGTGAAGCCGATGTTCCGCAAGGAAGCACCCGATCCGGCAGAGATCGCCAAGGGGGAGGAAATGTTCCATCGCTTCGCCGGCGTGCTCGAGGGACAACTGAAAGGCCGCAGGCATGTATGCGGTGACACGCTGACGATTGTGGATTTCGCGCTCGCCGCGCCTCTGACAACGCAGGGGGTGGCGCAGTTTCCGCTGTCATCCTATCCGGAGATCGGCCGCTGGTACGCTGGTATGATGGGGCTGCCCTGCTGGCAGCAGACCCTGACAAAACAGATACCTGCTGCTGCGTGATTTCTTCTTCGGCGCTTGATACCGTTTCGGTATGAGCGCCGAGTCCATCTCCATTCTTTCGGTCAGCGTCGGCATGCCCGCCATCATCGGTATGGCGAACGGCGAAGAAGTGCTCTCGGGAATCGCCAAGCAGGCGGTGACGGCCGACACGGTCCTGGTTCGTACGCTCGGCATCGCCGGCGATGGACAGGCCGACCTCGAAGCCCATGGCGGCGTCGACAAGGCGGTCTATGCCTATCCGTCCGATCATTGGACGTGGTGGGAAACGGAGAAAAAGCTCTCCTGCGCGCCGAACACCTTCGGCGAGAATTTGACGCTCGCCGGTGCGGATGAAAGCGAGGTCTGCATTGGTGATCGGTTCGAGTGGGGCGACGCACTTCTGGAAATCAGCCAGCCGCGCGCGCCATGTTTCAAGCTCGGCATCCACACAAGGAGGCCGGACGTACCGCAGGCGATGACGCTATCCGCGCGCTGCGGCTGGTATCTGCGTGTGATCGCGGGCAGCGTGGTGCCGGTGCGTCACGCAACGTTGATGCGTACAGCGACTCGCGGTGGGCCGACGGTGCGCGAAAGCTTCGTTGCGTTGTTCTCGACAGCGCCTGACGGCGAGGCATTGCGTCGAATTCACGATGCGCCGGGTCTCTCCGAGGCGTGGCGACATGCGATCAACAAGAAAATCGCCGCTTTCCGGGGCTGATTTCAAATCGTGGCAATTTTAGCACTGTCATTAAAAAAATCTTAAATATGCCCAAACTCGAAAAAATAGTTGAAAACTGTGGCGAAATTGCATAGGTTCTTCCTTACGAAGGGCGTTGGTTCCGGCAGGCACTGCCCCCCCGCTCGCAAGCCGGATAGGGCCCTTCGTCAGCGGTGTCGGTCATCCCCTCCCGGCACTTCGCGCGTAACGGCGCAAGCGACGCCCGGTCGGCCCTGCCGACCGGGCGTTTTCTTTCACCATTGCCACGGGCTGCGCGTCGGCGAGACGAAAATGCGCTCGAAACTGCCGGCATGGCCGTGATCACTCAACCATTCGGCGAATTTCTTAGGCTCGTAATCGCTCCGGATCCAATCGCCGACCGGTCGACCGCGTGCTTCCTCCTGCGCGAACGCGGTGAACAATTTCAGCCAGCGCTGATGCTTCTTGGACGTACCCGCGAATTGCGCCTGCGCGGTTTCGCGCAAGCTCCAGCCGTCGCGGTGGACGAGATACAGCGCCGCCGCCAAGCCGGTGCGGTCCTGCCCGCCGGAACATTTGAGCAGGAAGGGTTTCGGTGCCGCGTCGAACGCGTCCATCAGGCGGACCAGCATCGGCCGCGTCGGCAGTTTTCGCGAATCGAGCATGGCGTCGAAATGACCCGCTCCAAGCGCCGCACAGACGCGTTTTTCATAACGCCACCAGGACAGATCGCTGTTTTCGCCGCGCAGGTTGATAATGGCGCGCAAGCCGTGGCGCCGCATCAGCGCCATAAGGCCGCCGAAATGGGCCTGCGACGACCGCGCGGCCTCGCCTTCGCGCACCCAACGGAAATTGTAGAATATATCGAGCAAGGGGCGCATGAAGCGAAGACGTCCAAGGAATGGGGCAACAAGATGCAACTTAGCAGGAAGGCGCTCAATGCCCGCTGGGGCTGGACGAGTGTCGCGGCCGTCGTGAGCCTGATGGTTCTGAGTGCTTTCGACAGCATTCTGCGGGCGAGAACCGGCTACGGCACGGCCGATCTGCAAGGCGTACCGACGGGCTGGGGCATCCGCACGATCATGGATCATTGGACCAGCCCGCCCGACTCGGCGCTGGCTGGCTTCGGGCTGGGCTTCGACTACCTTTTCATGCCGCTGTATGCCGCCGCGCTTTTCTACGGCGCCATCGCCGCGTGCGCACGTTTCGCGCCCAAACCGGGTGTGCGGCGGCGGATCATGACGCTGATGGCGATGGCGCCGGTCGGCGGCGCTCTGTTCGATGCCGGCGAGAACGCGTTGCAGATGTACATGCTCGTCCGCGGTCCGAGCGACATGCTCGCCTTCCTGGCCATGGAGGCGACCGCCGCGAAGTTCGCGGGCGTCGCGGTGGGGCTGGTGCTGTCCCTGATGGCGGCGATGGCGCTGCTGAGCGAGCGCAGGAAGTTCAGGAAGACCGGCGGCGTCTAAAGCCTGAACGACAGACTGACGGCGCCGAATTCGTCGGCCGACATCTGCGACGCGTATTCGCGCGAGCGGAAGACATGCGTGAAGGCGAGGCGCATGCGCGCGAAGGTCAGCGCTGCGCCCAGCTCCAGATCGCCGACCAGGTTCTTCTTCACCACCGAACGGCTGTCCTGCCAGGTGTTGCCGTCGAGAAAGATGTTGCGGGCTATGGCACGCCCGTCGACACCGGCGAAGACATAGGCGCTGAAATCGCCTGTGGGCTCGAAGAAATTCGAACCCGGCAGGCCCGGTTCAATCCTGAGCGGCCCGTAGTCATCGGGCAGATTAAAGCCCAGCCGCAGCATCGCGCCGATATTGACGTAGTCGTAGACGTTGCCGACGGCGCCGCCCAAATGCGGTTCCGCGTCGATATAAAGCCCGAACACCGATTGCGGCGGGATCAGCCTGAGGCTGCGCTCGTAGGTCAGCACCACGCTGGGCTCGTCGCGCAATTGCGCGTGCCAGCCTTTGGGCTTGGCGTCGTGGATGATCGAGTGGACCCATTTCTGTGTATCCTCGGCGAGCGAGGCGGGGCCGACTATCCCGAGCTGCAGCTGCAGCTGGTCGAGCCGCGTCTCGTCCTGGTTCTGCTGCATCAGCCCGATCGCGCCATAGAGAAAGCCGGCATAAGGCCGTTCCGTCAGCGGCGGGTTCGCCAAATCGGTGTCCATGGGCGTGTACATGTTCTGGCCGAGCGCATAGCTCGTGCGCACCTCGCCGGTGGGCGCGAAGAAGGGCAGGAACCGCGCCATATCGATGAGCCAATCCGGCGTCCGGTCGGGCTCCGTCGTGTAGGCGACCTGTACGCCGTTCGTGTAATCGCGGTCGGTATTGAAGAATATGTCGTTTTCGAACAGGATCGAGACGGTCGCAGGCTCGCTCTCGGCCCGCGCGGCCAGCAGGATCACCAGCACGAAAATCAGCCCCAAACGACGCGCCATGCCCGCCCCCTGGCATGCAGATTCGCCCCGGTTTCAACCGTGCACCGTGCCCGTCCGGTGACGGCGCGGGCGAAATCAGCCCAAGATAGCCGAGTTCCATCCTTGGCGCTTGACCGGCTTGGTGCCGTCAGTATATTGCGCGGCTCTCCGGCGGCAGCGTCTTTCGGGGAAAACATTTCTATTCAAGGACTTAGATCATGTTCGCGGTGATCCGCACTGGCGGCAAGCAGTACAAGGTGGTGAAGGACGACGTCCTGACCATCGAAAAGGTCGCAGGCGAGGTCGGCGGCGAGCTGAAACTCGGCGAAGTTTTGCTGCTCGGCGGCGACAAGCCCAAGACCGGCGCGCCGCTCGTCGCCGGTGCCAGCGTGACCGCGGAAATCGTCGCGCAGGGCAAGGGCGAGAAGGTCATCGCCTTCAAGAAGAAGCGTCGCAAGAGCACGCACCGAAAGCGCGGCCATCGCCAGCCCTTCACCAAGATCAAGATCACTGGAATCGAAGCGTAAGGAACCTCCCCAATGGCACACAAGAAAGCAGGCGGTTCTTCGCGCAACGGCCGCGACTCGGCGGGCCAGAGGCTCGGCGTGAAACTGTTTGGCGGCCAGGAAATCGTCGCGGGCAACGTGATCGTTCGCCAACGCGGCACCCAATTCCATCCGGGCGAGAACGTCGGCATGGGCAAGGACCATACGCTGTTCGCGCTTACCGACGGTCAAGTCGCGTTCCGAAAGGGCTTCAAGCGCCGCACCTATGTATCCGTGATTGCGGCGACGGCTCCGGCGGCGAAGACCGCGGCAGAATAGGCGGCTGAAGACATAGGCCGCCAAGAATTGGCGGCCCATTATGCGAGGGAGATGGTCCGCCATCTCCCTTTTTTGTTCCCTCGCTGAATGGAGGGAATGTCATGCCCAGACTGGAAACGGAGAGACTGCTCTTGCGCCCGCCGGAATTTCGCGACGTGCCGGCGATCACAGCCTGGATCGGCGACTGGGACGTTGCGAAAAATCTTGCGAGCGTGCCGCATCCCTATCACGAGGACGACGCGCGCGAATTCGTGGCGCTGACGGCCGAGAAGTTCGCCAAAGGCGAAGGCTATTGCTTCGCGGTCACGCGCAAACAGGACGGCGTCTTCATGGGTAATTGCGGACTCCATCTGAGGGACGGGCAGTTCGAGCTCGGTTATTGGCTGGGCAAGCCGTTCTGGCAGCAGGGCTATGCCACCGAGGCGGCCAAGAAGGTGGTGTCCTTCGCCTTTCACGATCTCAAGGCCGTCAGCGTCTGGGCAGGCTGGTATCACGACAATCCGGCCTCCGGCCGCGTCCTGCACAAACTGGGTTGCCGGCATGACGGGGCGGAGCCGCGCTACAGCCTGGCCCGCGGCCACGAGGTCTATTGCCACCGGATGGCGTTGACGCGCGAGGAATTCGGGCGAAAAAAGGCGGCTTAAGGTGGAACTTCGATGAAATTTCTCGATACGGCCAAGGTCTATATCCAATCCGGAGCAGGCGGGAACGGCTGCGTGGCGTTCCGACGCGAGAAGTTCATCGAGTACGGCGGACCCTGGGGCGGCGACGGCGGCAAGGGCGGTGACGTCTGGGCGGAGGCCGTGGACAATCTCAACACGCTCATCGACTACCGCTATCAGCAGCACGTCCGCGCCAGGAACGGCGAGGGCGGCATGGGCAAGGAGATGACGGGCGCGGGCGGCGACGACGCGGTGATGCGCGTACCGCCCGGCACGCAGATCTTCGAGGAGGACGGCGAGACGCTGATCGCCGATCTTACCAACCCCGGCGACCGCGTGAAGCTGTTGCGCGGCGGCAATGGCGGTTTCGGCAATGCCCATTTCAAGAGTTCCACCAACCAGGCGCCGCGCCACGCCAATCCCGGGCAGCCCGGCGAAGAAAAGGCGATCGTCCTCAAGCTGAAGCTGATCGCCGACGTCGGACTCATCGGGCTGCCGAACGCGGGCAAGTCGACATTCCTGTCACGCGTCTCGCAAGCCAAGCCCAAGATCGCCGATTATCCCTTCACGACACTCAATCCGCAGCTTGGCGTGGTGCGCATCGACACCACCGATTTCGTGTTGGCGGATCTGCCGGGCCTGATCGAAGGCGCACACGACGGTGTGGGGTTGGGCGACAAGTTCCTCGGTCATGCGGAACGCTGCAACGCGATCCTGCACCTGATCGACGGCACCGAAAGCGAAATCGCGACCGCGTACAAGACGATCCGCGCCGAGCTTACGGCGTACGGGCACGGCCTGGCGGAGAAGCCCGAGATCGTCGCCCTCAACAAATCCGACGCGATCCCGAAGGACGCGTTGGCGAAGAAGCGTGCCGCCCTGAAGAAGTCCTGCGGGCACGACGTATTCGTGATGTCGGGCGTGTCTGGCGAAGGCGTTGACGACATTTTGCGCGCGCTCGCCCGCGAAATCATCGAACGCCGCAGCAAGGAAAAAAAGTTGCGGGCGGCGCCGCGGGATTGGACGCCGTGACCGACCTCCTCGCGTCCGCGCACATTATCGTCGTCAAGGTTGGATCGTCGTTGCTGGTGGATTCGCAGAGCGGCGATTTGCGCCGCGACTGGCTGATCTCGCTGAGCGCCGATATCGCCGCGCTGAAAAGAGAGGGCAAGCATGTGCTGCTGGTGTCCTCCGGCGCCATCGCGCTTGGCCGGCGCGCGCTGAATCTGAAGAACGGCGCGCTGCGGCTGGAAGAGAGCCAGGCGGCGGCGGCGGCCGGGCAGGTGCGTCTGGCCGAAGCCTATGCCGATATTCTGAAGGGCGAGAACATCGTCGCGGCGCAGGTGCTGCTCACCCTTGACGACACGGAAGAACGCGGACGCTATCTCAACGCACGGGCCACACTGAAGACGCTGCTGGAACTCGGTTCCGTGCCGGTGATCAACGAGAACGATACGGTGGCCACTGCCGAGATCCGGTTCGGCGACAACGACCGGCTGGCGGCGCGCGTCGCTTCGATGATGGAGGCTGACTGCCTGGTGCTGCTCTCCGACGTCGATGGCCTTTACAGCGCCGATCCTACGCGCGACGCGAACGCGCGGCACATCCCCGAAGTGGACGCGATCACGCCGGCGATCGAAGCCATGGCCGGCGGTTCGGTCTCTGGCGTCGGGCGCGGCGGCATGGCGTCAAAACTGATCGCGGCGAAGATCGCCACCGGCGCGGGCTGCGAAGTCGTCATCGGTAAAGGCAAGACCGCCAATCCCATCGCGGCGGTGCGGTCAGGCGCGCGCGTCACGCGCTTCAAGGCTAGTACGACGCCTGCCGCCGCGCGCAAGCGCTGGATCGCCGGCGTGCTCAAGCCGCAAGGAACGCTGATCATCGATGCGGGTGCGGTTCACGCGCTGGCCTCGGGCAAGAGCCTGCTGCCGGCGGGCATCCGCCAGGTGGACGGGCGCTTCGAGCGCGGCGACGCTGTGGTGGTGCGCGACGGCGATGGCCGCGAGGTGGCGCGCGGTCTGGCGGCTTACGGCGCGGGAGACGCGGAACGCATCGCCGGCAAGCGCAGTCTCGAAATCGAGGCCATTCTGGGCTATCGTGGCCGCGACGAGATGATCCATCGCGACGATCTGGCGTTGACGGGACTGGCCGATCGATGAGCCTGCACGAACACGAACCGCTTGCCGCCGAGATGTGCGTGCTCGGCATCGCCGCGCGCGACGCCGCACGCGCCTTGCGTGAGACGACGGCGGACGCCAAGAACGCGGCGCTGCTCTCGGCCGCCGGGGCCATCAGGGCCCATACGGACGATATCCTGGCGGCCAACGCCGAGGACGTGACGCTGGCGAAGATCGAGGGCCTGAGCGGTGCTCTGCTCGACCGTCTGACACTCGACGAAAGCCGCGTCGAGGCAATGGCCAAGGGCATCGAGGACGTGGCCGCGCTGCCCGATCCGGTCGGTCGCGAACTGGCGCGCTGGACGCGTCCCAACGGACTTGAGATCGCGCGGCTGGCGACGCCCATCGGGGTGATCGGCATCATCTACGAAAGTCGTCCGAACGTGACGGCGGATGCGGCGGCGCTCTGCCTCAAGTCCGGCAATGCGGTGATCCTGCGCGGTGGATCGGAGTCGGCGCGGTCGTCGGCCGCCATTCTCGAAGCACTGCGCGAAGGATTGGCCGCGGCGCACCTTCCCGCCGACGCGGTGCAGATGGTGCCGACGACGGATCGTGCGGCGGTCGGCATGATGCTGGCCGGCCTCGACGGCAGTATCGACCTCATCATCCCGCGTGGCGGCAAGGGGCTGGTCGCGCGCGTGCAGGACGAAGCGCGCGTGCCAGTGCTGGCGCATCTTGAAGGTATCTGCCACGTCTATGTCCATGAGCACGCCGATCCGGATAAAGCGCGCGCCGTTGTGCTCAATGCCAAGATGCGCCGCACGGGAATCTGCGGCGCTGCGGAAACGCTGCTGATCGACCGTGCGGTTCTAAAGCCGCTTGGCGTGCAGATACTGGATGACCTGCATGCCGCCGGCTGCGAAATTCGCGGCGATCAGGACGTCTGTGCCGCTTTTCCGGCGGCCGTGCCGGCGACCGAGCAGGACTGGCGCACGGAATATCTCGACGCGATCATTTCGGTGAAAGCCGTAAACGGCCTCGAGGATGCGATCCGTCATATCGAAACCTATGGCTCGCATCACACCGAATCCATCATCACCGAAGACACGGCCGGGGCCGAGCGGTTCCTCTGGGCGATCGATTCCGCCATCGTCATGTGGAACACATCCACGCAATTCGCCGACGGCGGCGAGTTCGGCATGGGCGCGGAAATCGGTATTGGCACGGGCAAGCTGCACGCCCGCGGTCCGGTCGGCGTGGAGCAGTTGACCACGTTCAAATACATCGTGTGCGGCAACGGACAGACTCGTCCATGAACTGGCTCCGGCCGCCGGGACCGGTGGCAAACGGCTTGCGCATCGGCTTGCTTGGCGGATCGTTCAATCCGGCGCACGAAGGCCATCGCTATGTCGCCGAAACCGCGTTGCAGCGGCTGGACCTCGCCTATGTCTGGTGGCTGGTCTCGCCGCAGAATCCCCTGAAGTCCGATCCGGCGCCGCTGGAAAGGCGCCTGGCCATGGCGCGCGCCTTGGTTGGCCGCGATCCACGCATGATCGTCACCGATCTCGAACGGACGCTTGGCACCCGTTACACGGTCGACACATTGAAGGCGCTTCATCGCCGCTTTCCGGAGGTCCGTTTCGTTTGGCTGATGGGCAGCGACAATCTGGAACAATTCCACCGCTGGCGGCGCTGGGCCGAGATCGTCGCTCTGCTCCCCGTCGCCGTCATCGAGCGGCCGGGCAGCATCCTGGCGCCGCTGCGCGCCAAGGCGATGCAGCGTTTTGCCGGGTGCCGCGGACAGACACTGCGCCGGGCGCCGTCGCTTGTCGTCCTGGACGGGCGGCGCAACGAGGTCAGCGCGACGGCAATCCGCGCCCTTGGTACGCCCAAACACGGCATGCTAGACTGATGTCTGCAATTGCGAGGGAGCGAGCGGCTGACAGAAGCAGAAACCCGTCCGCCTTTCGCCTATTGACCGCGAACGGAGGACCAATCTGACCCGCAAGACGATGCGCAAGCCGGCCCAAAAGGCCGCCGCCAAGAAGCCCGCCACCAAAAAAGTTGCCAGCAAGAAGGTCATAAAGAAGGCCATTTCGGAAAAGGCTCCGGCGCCTCCGCCGGACGTTCTTGCACGCGTCCTGAAATCGCTGGACGACGACAAGGCTGAAGAGGTCGTGACCATCGACCTCGAAGGACGCTCGTCGCTGTGTGACGTGATCGTGATCGCCAACGGGCGGTCGTCGCGCCATGTGGCGTCCATCGCCGATCATCTGGCGCGGCGACTGAAGGAGGCGGGCTACGGCACGCGTCCGGTCGACGGTCTGGCGCAAGGCGACTGGGTTCTGGTCGATGCCGGCGATGTCATCGTCCATGTCTTTCGTCCCGAGGTGCGGGCCTATTACGATCTCGAAGGCATGTGGTCGGTGGAAGAACCGGCCCGCGCCCGCGCGGTGCGCTAGGCGCATTGCCGGGAAAAGCGTGGTCCAGGGCGTCGTGGTCTGGATGTTTTCCGTCCGGCAACGCGATCGGAAAGGAATCCTCTAATGCGGCTGAACATTCTGGCCGTCGGCTATACCCGCGGCACTGCCGAGGGCGCGCTGGTCGACGATTTCATCCATCGTACCGTACAGATGGGCCGCAACATGGGATTCCCGTCTGTCGCCGTGGAGGAGGTCGCGATTTCCAAGGCGCGCGACGCGAAGACCCGCATGGCCGAAGAAGCCGAGAAACTCGCCGGGCGCGTGCCGCCGGGCGCTCATATCATCCTGCTCGACGCCAAGGGCAAAGGCATGACCAGCGAGGATTTCACCGAAATGCTGGGCGCGCTGCGCGATGCCGGCACCAAGGATTTGTGCTTCGTCATCGGCGGCCCGGACGGACTGGCGCCGCTGCCAGGCAAACGGCCCGGGCGCAGCCTAGCTTTCGGCCCGCAGACTTGGCCGCATCTCATGGTGCGCGCGATGCTCGCCGAGCAGATCTATCGCGCGCTTACCATCCTCGCCGGGCATCCCTACCATCGGGCGTAAGCCCGTCGCGGACCGGTGAATTTCAGGTTGTCCGTCTCAACGACTCCTTAACCACAATGCGAGATGCTGATGCGTCGCAGTGGGACGAGACACGTCCATGGAGATCAAACGCACAAGCAAGGTTGACTCGGCCGGCGTGCGCCGGGCCGCCAAAGGTGCGACCACGAGCGATGGCTTGTTCTCGGTGTCCACGACCCCCGAACCGCGGGCGCAGGTCGTTGCCGGCCCCGGTCCGATCGCCGCGCTCGATTCCATCCTGACGCTGCAAGGTCTCGACGATTCGACGGACGGCCGTTCGAAGGGCCTCAAGCACGGCGAACAGCTGCTCGACATGCTCGACCAGGTGCGCGACGGGTTGCTGGCGGGCGGCATTCCGCGCGCCACGCTGAACCGGCTGGCCAATGCGGTGACCCGTCGCCACGAAAGTTTCGCCGATCCGAAACTGCAGAGCGTGCTTGACGAGATCGAGCTGCGCGCCCATGTCGAGCTGGCCAAGCTCGAGATGCTGGACCAGCGGGTGGCATAGTCCTTTCTCAGGACCGCAGGCGTTCGCGCCACAAAGGTTTCAGGAACTCCAGGGAAGCGAGCACGGACGCGCCCGCAGCAAGCGCCAGGGCGAGATCGTCCAAATGCAGGGGGCCGAAGCGGAACAGGCCCGTCGCGAAGGGCCAAAGCAGCGTCAGGCCCAGCGTCGCGACGACGGCGATCAACACCACGGCAAGCGCCCGATTTGGCCGGCGCAGTGCTGTGACCAGCGATGTGCTGAACGAGCGGTTGACGAAGATCAGGCTGATGATCGCCATGATCAGCGAAAAGAAGGTCAGTGCGCGTACGCTCGCTTCCGGCACTCCCTGGCCGTGTGCGACGACGAAGATGACGGCCACGAGCGCAAATGCCAGGGCTCCCTGCAGGACACTCCACCAGATCAGGGCCGCCGAGAACAGCGGTTCGTCGGGCGGACGTGGCGGCCGGCGCATCACGTCTTCCTCTTCCGTCTCGGCTTCGAAGACGAGCGAGCACACGGGATCGATCACCATCTCCAGGAAGGCGATGTGCATGGGCCAGAAAATGATCGGCAGACCGAACAACAGCGGCAGCAGGGCCAACCCTGCGATCGGGACGTGAACCGCGAAAATGAAGCCCATCGCCTTGCGGAGGTTGTCGTAGATTCGACGGCCAAGCCGTACCGCTTTGACGACGGAGCCAAAATCGTCGTCGAGCAGTACGATTGACGAAGCCTCGCGCGCCACATCGGTTCCGCGTCCGCCCATGGCGATGCCGATATGCGCGGCCTTGAGCGAGGGCGCGTCGTTGACGCCGTCTCCGGTCATGGCGACGATCTCGCCGTTCGCCTTGAGCGCATTGACGATGCGGAGTTTTTGCTCCGGCATGATCCGCGCGAATACGGTTGCGGTGCGTACGCGCCGCGCCAGTTCCGCTTCACTCAGCCGCTCGAGTTCGTCGCCCGTCGCAAGGTCTTGGGCGTCGAGCCCCGCCTGGCGGGCGATAGCCCTGGCGGTCGCCGGATAATCGCCCGTGATCATGACGACCTTGATTCCGGCCGAGCGGCATTCGGCGACGGCTCCGGGCACGCTCGGCCGCAGCGGATCGGCAAGACCGACAAGACCCAGAAACTCGAAGGCAAAATCGCGCTGCGACCCGGGCCATGCCGGCCCCGCGAACGAGGCGCGGGCCACGCCCAGGACGCGCAGGCCCTTGGCGGCCATGGCATCCAGAGGCTGCGCCAGCGCGGCGCGGTCCGCAGCGTCGAGATGGCAGAGACCGGCGATGGCCTCCGGCGCACCCTTGGCTGCGACGACGAATTCCTGCCCGCCGTTGGCGGGCTGCCAGACGCGCGACATGGCGAGGAGGTCTGGGCGAAGTCCATAGCTGTGCACCAGCTTCCATTCTGGACCATGGAGATGTTCCGTCCCGCTCAACTGCGCGCGGCCAAGCTCCTGGAACGCCTTTTCCATCGGATCGAACGGGTCGCGCGCGCTGGCGAGAATGCCGAATTCGATCAGATCATGGTGGTTCTCCGGTATGTGCGCGTCCGGCGTCCTGCTGGGCAGGAAAATCTCGCCGTTCTTGAGGCGCAACTCCGCGACGGACATCCGGTTCTCGGTCAGCGTGCCGGTCTTGTCTGTACACAGTACCGTTGCGGATCCGAGGGTTTCGATGGCCGCGGCGCGCCGCGTCAGCACACGCGCCCGCGAAATCCGCCATGCACCCATCGCCATGAAGACGGTGAGGACAACCGGGAACTCCTCTGGCAGCATCGACATGCCGAGCGCGATGCCGGCGAGGATTGCGTCGAGCCATCCACCGCGCAAAGTGCCGTACAACAGCACCGCAAGGACGCTCACCGTTCCCCCGACCACGGCAAACACCCGGACCAGTCTTCTGGTCTGCGCCTGCAGGCGCGGCGGCTCCGTCTCCAGCGTGCTGAGCGACTGGCCGATCTTGCCGATTTCGCTCAAGGCGCCAGTCGCGGTCACTTCGCCGATCGCAGTTCCGCGCACGACCATCGAACCGGAGAAGACATAAGGCAGGTCGTCGCCGCCCGGCCGGCGGCTTTTGGCCGGAACGCTGTTGTCGCCCGCAATCTTGCGAACCGGCACGGATTCCCCTGTCAGCAGCGATTCATCGGTCTGCAGGTCGCGGCATTGCACGAGCACGGCGTCGGCGGGAATCCGGTCTCCCTCGGCCAGCACGATGAAATCGCCGCGCACCACCTCCCGGCCGGCAATCCGCCGGCGTGCGCCATCGCGTATGACCAGAGCGCGCGGACTGGTGAGATCGCGCAGGGCTTCCAGGACGTGTTCGGTGCGGCTCTCCTGGACGACGGTGATCACCACGGACATCGTCGCGAAGACCAGCAGGATCAGCGCTTCCTTCAGGTCGCCGAGCAGCAGATAAACCATGCCGCCACCCAGCAACAGCGCCAGCATGGGTTCGCGCAGCACCTCGAGGACGATGCGCAGCGGGGTGCGCCGGTCCGGCCTCGGCAGTTCGTTGAAACCTTCAGCTTTCAGTCTGGTCTGGGCATCCGCCTCACTGAGGCCGCGGATCGATACAACCGATGCAGGGTCGTCAGACATGCCGGCACGGTATCACCGATCGCGATCATTCCCTAGCTGGCGTGCTTTTCGCCGCACGCAGATCGCGGCGTGTTGCTGACAATCAGCCGCACTTGCTGTCGCAACGGCGAAAAGTTGGAGATCAGATCTCCAGCAACATGCGCTGCGGGTCTTCCAGGGTTTCCTTCACGCGCACCAGGAAGGTGACGGCGTCGCGCCCGTCGACCAGGCGGTGATCGTAGCTCAGCGCCAGGTACATCATCGGCTTGATCACGACCTTGTCGCCTTCGGCCACCGGGCGGTTCTGGATTTTGTGCATGCCGAGGATGCCGGACTGCGGCGCGTTGAGGATGGGCGTGGACATCAGCGAACCGAACACGCCGCCATTGGTGATGGAGAAGGTGCCCCCCTGCAGTTCTTCCAGCTTCAATTTGTTGTCGCGGGCGCGTGCTCCGAAATCGCTGATCGTGGATTCGATGCCGGCCAGCGACAGCGCGTCGGCGTCGCGCACCACGGGCACCACCAGCCCGCGCTCGGTCGAGACCGCCACGCCGATGTCGTAGTAGTTCTTGTAGACGATGTCGTCGCCTTCGATCTCGGCGTTGACATTGGGCAGCTCCTTCAGCGCGGCGATGCACGCCTTGACGAAGAAGCCCATGAAGCCGAGCCGCACGCCGTGTTTCTTCTCGAAGCTCTCCTTGTACTGGCTGCGCAGTGCCATCACATGACTCATGTCGACTTCGTTGAAGGTCGTGAGCTGGGCGGCGGTGTTCTGGGACTCCTTGAGGCGCAGCGCGACGGTCTTGCGCAGCCGGCTCATGGTGACGCGTTCTTCGCGCGCCGTATTGGGGCGCGGACCCGAAGGTCCCGCCGCCAGTGCGGCGCGCGGGGCCGCCGGCTGGACGTTGCCCTGCAACGCCGCCAGCATGTCGCCCTTGGTGACGCGGCCGTCCTTGCCGGTGCCGTCGACGTGGGTGGGATCGAGTCCGCTTTCCTCGGCGATGCGCCGCACGGACGGCGCCGCGCCCATCGCCGCATGGGCCGCCGCCGCCAGCTTGGCCGCCGCCGGCGCGGGCGCCGCAACCGGTTTGGGCGCTTCGGCAACCGGCGTCTTGGGCGCGACGGCGTCGGGGTTCTTCGACATCACCGGCGTTGGCTTGCCGGCTTTGCCCTCGGCGATGGCGCCCAGGATGCTGCCGACCCCGACCGTGTCGCCGGCTTTCACCGAGATCGACTCGATCGCGCCGTCGGCCGGAGAGGGCACCTCCACCGTGACCTTGTCGGTTTCCAGTTCCAGCAACGGTTCGTCGCGGGCGACCGCGTCGCCTTCCTTCTTGAACCAGCGGGCGACGGTTGCCTCGGTGACGGATTCGCCCATCGCCGGGACTTTGATCTCGATGCTCATCGGAGCCTCTTTTGGCCTTCATGCTTCGACAGGCTCAGCATGAGGAGAATAACAGGAACGCCCTCACCCTGAGCTTGTCGAAGGGAGAGGGCAAGATTTGAATTTATAGCGTCAGCGCCTCGCCGAGGAAGGCATGAAGTTCGGCATTGTGCTGGCTCATCAGGCCGGCGGCGGTGGAGGCGTATTCGGGCCGTCCGACATAGCGCGGGCGATGGCTGTTTCCCAGTTGGTCGAGCAGCTCCTCGATGCGCGGCCGCACGAACGTCCAGGCGCCCTGGTTCTTGGGCTCTTCCTGGCACCAGACGATCTCGGCCTGCGGAAAACGCTTCAGCTCCACGCCCAGCGTGGTATCCGGGAAGGGATAGAGCTGTTCCAGGCGCAGCATCTGGACGCGGCCTTCGTTCTTCTTCTCGCGCTCTTCCATCAGATCGAAATAGACCTTTCCGGTGCACAGGACCACGCGCTTGATCTGCTCGTCGGGCACCAGCTTGACGGTGGTGGCGCCCGGCACGGCTTCGGCCTGGTCGCGGAAGACGCGGTGGAATGTGGTTCCCGGCTCCAGGTCGGAGAGGAACGAGATGCAGCGCTTGTGGCGCAGCAGCGATTTCGGCGTCATCACGATCAGCGGCTTGCGGAACGAACGGTGCATCTGCCGTCGCAGGACGTGGAAATAATTCGCCGGCGTCGTCGGATTGACGACCTGCATGTTGTCCTGGGCGCAAAGCTGCAGATAACGCTCCAGGCGCGCCGAGGAATGTTCCGGTCCCTGGCCCTCGTAGCCGTGCGGCAGCAGCATCACCAGGCCGCACATGCGCAGCCACTTCATTTCGCCCGAGGCGATGAACTGGTCGATGATGACCTGCGCGCCATTGGCGAAATCGCCGAACTGCGCTTCCCAAAGCACCAGCGCCTTGGGCTCCGCCGTCGCATAGCCGTATTCGAAGCCGAGCACCGCCGCTTCGGAGAGCAGCGTGTCGATGACCTCGAATTCCGGCTGGTCCTTGGCGACGTGGTTGAGCGGCACATAGCGCTCTTCGGTGTCCTGGCTGACCAGCACGGAATGGCGCTGGGAGAAGGTGCCGCGCGCGGAATCCTGTCCCGACAGACGCACCGCTACGCCTTCCTTGAGCAGCGTGCCGAAGGCCAGCGCTTCGGCCGTCGCCCAGTCGATGCCTTCGCCGGTTGCGAACATCTGGGCCTTGTGCTGCATCTGCCGCACGACAGTCTTGTGGGCGTTGAAGCCCTCGGGGATGGTGGTCAGCGCCTTGCCGACGTCCAGCAGGATGTCCCTGGCGACGGCGGTCTCGCCGCGGCGGTCGCCCTGGGGCGCGATCGACATGCCCGACCAGCGTCCGTCGAGCCAGTCGGCGCGCTTGGGCCGATGGGTCTTCGACGCCTCGTATTCCTCGTCCAGCCGCTTGTTGAAATCGCCGATCATCGCCTTGATGTCGGCTTCCGTCAGCGTGCCCTCGGCGACCAGCCTGGCCGCATAGAGTTCCAGTGCGGTCGGGTGATCCTTGATCGCGCGATACATCAGGGGCTGGGTGAAGGACGGCTCGTCCGTCTCGTTGTGACCGAATCTGCGATAGCAGAACATGTCGATCACGACGTCCTTGTGGAACAGCTGGCGGAATTCCGTGGCGATGCGCGCGCAGTGCACGACCGCTTCGGGATCGTCGCCGTTCACATGCAGGATCGGCGCCTGCACCATCAGGGCGATGTCGGTGCAATAGGGCGACGAGCGGGAATGCATCGGCGCGGTGGTGAAGCCGATCTGGTTGTTGATGACGAAATGGATCGTGCCGCCGATGCGGAAGCCCTTGGTGCCCGACATGGCGAAGCATTCCGCCACGATGCCCTGGCCGGCGAAGGCCGCGTCGCCGTGCAGCAGCAGTGGCAGCACACTGTCGCGCGTGACCTTGTCGCCCAGTTGCGCCTGCTTGGCGCGCGCCTTGCCCAGTACCACGGGGTCGGCGGCTTCCAGATGCGACGGGTTCGGCGTCAGCGAGAGATGCACGTGGTTGCCGTCGAACTCGCGGTCCGACGACGCGCCCAGATGGTATTTCACGTCGCCGGAACCCTGCACTTCGCTCGGGTTGGCGCTGCCGCCCTGGAATTCGTGGAAGATCTGGCGATAGGGCTTGGAGATCAGGTTGGCGAGCACGTTCAGCCGACCGCGATGGGCCATGCCGAACACGATCTCCTTCACGCCCAGCTGGCCGCCGCGCTTGATGATCTGCTCCAGCGCCGGGATCATGGATTCGCCGCCGTCGAGTCCGAAGCGTTTGGTGCCCAGGAAGCGCAGCGCCGCGAACTTCTCGAAGCCCTCCGCCTCGATCAGCTTGTTGAGGATCGCTTTCTTGCCTGCCGGCGTGAAGTGGATTTCCTTGTCCGGCCCTTCGATGCGCCGCTGCAGCCAGTCCTTCTGCTCGGCGTCGTTGATGTGGATGAACTCGTAACCGATCCGTCCGCAATAGGTGCGCTTGAGGATCTCCACCATGCGTCGCGGCGTGGCGCTTTCCATGCCGAGCACGCCGTCGATGAAGACCGGACGGTCGAGGTCGGCGCCATGGAAGCCGTAAAAGGCCGGATCGAGCTGGGGATGGGGCGTCTTGGGCGCAAGCTTGAGCGGATCAAGGTCTGCTTCCAGATGGCCGATAACGCGATAGGCGCGCACCAGCTGGATGGCGCGGATGGATTCCTGAGCGGCGGCGCGAAGGTCCTTTTCGCCTGCGGCGGCCTGCTTGGGCGCGGCCCACTGGCCGGTCAACGCCCCGATCATCTCGCCGCCGGGAAGCTCCGTCTTGGCGTCGCGCGCCCAGGCCGGACCGCGGCCGGTCTGCGCAGGCGTCAGCCCCGCCTGGCCCAGCTCGGCGAAGTAGCTCGCCCAGGTGGGATCGACCGAATCGGGATTTTCCAGGTATTGGGCGTAAAGCGCCTCGATATAGGCGGCATTCGAGCCATAGAGGAACGAGGTCGTTTCGAGGATTTCGTTGGAGGCCCGGTTAAGCCGTTCTGCAGAAGATTGTTTTGTCATTTCAGGATGTTGGTGGCTCGGGGTTTGTGGGGCGGCAGGCCCATCCGGAGACGTAGGAACTCTCAAAAGGGATGGCGTTTACCGCATCCGGGCGTCAAAGGCCATGCCCGGCCACGGTAGGAAACGCCAGTCCCCGTTAATATGAGTTCAATGAGACTAGATTGCGACGAGGAATCGATTTTCTTTCGGTGATTTCACCAGTGTCATGCCGCCGTGTGGCCCGCGGTTCGCACGGTTCGCGCCGTCCGACGCACGGCTGGCGCCAAATTGGGCAACAATCACTTGTCGTGCTCGGCTTCTGATCGCCGTACCGTTCTCCCGTTCAAGAAAAGACATGACCCTATGCGCCATCTGCCGCTCGTTTCCGGAATGGCGTTGTGCGGGCGGCAGATCGCGTCTGCCGCTTTCGGAGTGGCGCTCGGTGTCGTCATCGTCGCCGATGCTGCCGCCGCGTCCGACGCCGCGCACACGCTCGACATCGCCAACCGCGTGAATTCTACGCCGACGCCAAATCCCTCGACGAAGCCGCACGCTGGGCGCTGTGGAAAAAGAAATACGGCATCGCGGCGATGCCGCCCACACCGGAAGGCGAAGCGCTGGCACGCAAGCAGCTGGACGCGGCCTGGCCCCGTTATGCCGCGCTGATGCCGCGCCTGCCGGCGCTGGAGAAGAAGGCCTAGGAGACTGCACGCACGCTGTTCGCCGGCGTCAACGCGCTCTATGCGACGGCCGGTGTGCCGATCCACACGCGCGTGGTGTTCTTCGTCGGCCAGTTCGACGGCAACGAGTATACGGTCCCGCCCATGGACGGGCAGCCTGCGACCGTCGTCATGCCGGTCGAGAATCCGGCGCTGAGCGTGCAGCTCGCGCACGAGATGCCGCATTCGGTGCATTTCCAGCTTGCGGACGTGAAGAACAGTTTCGGCGCGCCCGTCGGCGAGACGATCTTCCTCGAAGGGTTGGCGATGCACGCCAACAAGGCGTTGGTGCCGGGCCTGCCCGACACGGCCTACACCGAGCTGACGAATGAGCCGGGCTGGCTCGCGCGCTGCATGGCGCACAAGGCGGCGGTGATGAAGGGCATCCTGCCCGATCTCGACAAATCGGGGCCGGACGTCGCCACGAAGGTCACTTTCGGCAAGGGCACAATGGGGATGGACCGAGAGCTTTACTGCGCGGGCTGGTTCGCTATGGGCAAGATGCTGGCGTCGGGCGCGACCTTCCCCCAGCTCGCCCGCATTCCCGAGAGCAGGATGATCGCCACGGTCCGCGCGGCGATGGCGGATTAGTTCCTGATCGGGTTGACATGAAGATGGTCCCGCGCAGGCGATCCCGCCGAGAAGAAGATTGACTTGAAAGGCCGGCGGTGACCTGTTTGACCGATATGGTCATGTTCCGATCCGCCTGCGTTCTGCTCCTTGCGCTGCTTGTCGCCATGCCCGCCGGCGCGCAAAGCCAAACGCCCGTTGGGGTCTGGCTGCACGCGAACAAGCGAATCCAGATCGAAATCGCGCCTTGCGGCGACCGATTGTGCGCGAAAATAGTCTGGTTCAAGTGGCCCAACGACGCGCAAGGCCTGCCGCTCGTCGATTTGAAGAATACGGATCCTTCGCTGCGTTCACGGCCACTCTTGGGACTTACGGTTCTCCGTGATCTTCGCCGCACGGGCGAGAATACGTGGGAGGGCGGCAAGATCTACAATCCTGATGACGGCGTGGATTACCAAGCGGAGATGTCCATCGAGAAAAATGGTGCGCTACGCGTGCGCGCCTACCTGCTCATCCCCTTGTTCGGCCATACTCTTGTCTGGACGCGCATCCGCTGACGGTCGCTGCCGGCATACGCGGCTCTTCGACGGCATCTGTGGCGGCTGTTGCCAGAACGATCGTGGGAAACAGCGGCTCTAATTACCCTTCAGCAGATCCACCATCGTGGTGCCCAGCGCCGCCGGGTTCGGCGAAACGCGGATGCCGGCCGAGCGCATGGCCTCGATCTTCGAGGCCGCATCGCCCTTGCCGCCCGAAATGATCGCGCCCGCATGGCCCATGCGCCGTCCCGGCGGGGCTGTGACGCCCGCGATGAATCCGACCATCGGCTTTTTCACCTTGGCGTGCTTGATGAAGTCGGCGGCGTCTTCTTCCGCCGTGCCGCCGATCTCGCCGATCATGACGATGCTTTCGGTCTCTGGGTCCTTGAGGAACATCTCCAGCACGTCGATGTGCTCGGTGCCTTTCACCGGATCGCCGCCGATGCCGATGCAAGAGGTCTGGCCCAGTCCAACGGCCGTCGTTTGCCACACCGCCTCATAGGTCAGGGTGCCGGATCGCGAGACGATGCCGACCGAGCCGCGGCGATGGATGTGGCCGGGCATGATGCCGATCTTGCATTCGCCCGGTGTGATGACTCCCGGGCAATTGGGCCCGACAAGGCGCGACTTCGATCCGGTCAGCACGCGCTTCACCTTGACCATGTCGAGCACCGGGATGCCTTCGGTGATGCAGACGATCAGCGGGATCTCGGCGTCGATGGCTTCGAGGATGGCGTCGGCCGCAAACGGCGGCGGAACGTAGATCACGGTGGCGTCGCAGCCGGTGGCTTCCTTCGCCTGGCGCACCGTGTCGAACACGGGCAGGCCGAGATGTGTGGTGCCGCCTTTGCCGGGCGAGGTGCCGCCGACCATCTTGGTGCCGTAGGCGATGGCCTGTTCGGAATGGAAGGTGCCCTGGTTGCCGGTGAAGCCCTGGCAGATGACCTTGGTGTTCTTGTCGACGAGAATGGACATTTATGCTGCTTCCTTCACCGCTTTGACGATTTTCTGCGCCGCGTCGGCGAGGTCGTTGCCGGAGACGATGGGCAGGCCGGATTTGGCCAGGATTTCCTTGCCCTTTTCGACGTTTGTGCCTTCGAGGCGCACCACCAGCGGCACGCTGAGATTCACCTCTTTCGCCGCGGCGATGATGCCCTCGGCGATGATGTCGCATTTCATGATGCCGCCGAAGATGTTGACCAGGATGCCTTCGACGTTCTTGTCCGACAGGATCAGCTTGAAGGCCGCCGTCACCTTCTCCTTGTTCGCGCCGCCGCCGACGTCGAGGAAGTTCGCCGGCTCGCCGCCATAGAGCTTGATGATGTCCATCGTCGCCATGGCCAGGCCCGCGCCGTTGACCATGCAGCCGATCGAGCCGTCGAGCTTGATGTAGGACAGTTCGTATTTCGAGGCTTCCACCTCGGTGGGGTCTTCTTCGGCCAGATCGCGCAGCGCCTGCACATCCTTGTGGCGGTAGAGTGCGTTGTCGTCGAAATTGATCTTGGCATCGAGGCAGATGACCTTGCCGTCCTTGGTCACCACCAGCGGATTGATCTCCAGCAGGCTCATGTCCTTGGCGACGAAGGCGTCGTAGAGGCTTTTCACGAGCGCGCCGCACTGCTTGATCTCGTCGCCCTTCAGCCCCAGCGCGGTGGCGATGCGGTTGCCGACGAAGCCCGAATAGCCCGAGGCCGGATCGACCTGGAAGGTCTGGATTTTATCCGGCGTCTTGTGCGCCACCTCTTCGATGTCCATGCCGCCTTCGGTGGAGGCGATGAAGGCGATGCGCGAGGTCGCCCGATCGACGAGCGCAGAGACGTAGAGCTCGCGCGCGATCGCCGAGCCGTCCTCAATGTAGATGCGCTTGACCACGCGTCCGTGGGGGCCGGTCTGGTGGGTGACCAGCGTCATGCCCAGCATCCGCCGGGCCTCCTTCTCGACATCCTCGATGGACTTCACGACCTTGACGCCGCCGCCCTTGCCGCGCCCGCCGGCATGGATCTGGGCCTTCACCACCCACACCGGACCGCCCAGTTCCTTCGCGGCGGCAACCGCTTCCTCGACGCTGAACGCCGGCTTGCCGCGTGGGACGGGGGCGCCGAACGAACGCAGAATCTCTTTGGCCTGGTATTCGTGAATGTTCATGGAAATCCCTTGCTGGAATTCTGGAAAACGCAGGGTTGCCTGGGGCAGGGGGCACAATAGCAGCCGACTTCCCTCGTGCAAGCGGTTCGCGGCGGCATCGTAGGCTCAAGAATTAGGCAGTGGCCGGAACGGGTTGGTGCGACCATGTGCGCCGCATGACGAGCGCAAAGGACAGCGTCATGACGATCAGGCCGAGCGGGACATGAGTCGCCCCGGCCACGCCGCGGGTCGCGATGGGGACAAGCCACAGCGCGGCCAGCGCTGTCTTTTCGTAGGGGAGAAAGCCGCGCGCCCTGCCGTCCAGGGCCAACAGCGCGATGGCTGGCGCCAGCAGCATCATGTCGTAATCGAGGCAGTAGGGCGTCGCCAGCAACGCGCCGAGGCATAGCCCGGCGCCCTTGCTCGCCAAGCTGGCCTGCGACCGCCACAGGACAACCAGCGCCACAGCCACGCCGCATGTGGCCATGGCCTGCCATGCGTACGCGCCATCGATCGATCCGCCCAACAGGCGCACCGCGGCAAAGACGCTCTGGATTTTCTCGAAGCCGGTGCCGCCCTGTTCGAGCACCACTGTCCGGCTGAAATGGGTGGAGGCGAGGAAGGCTGTCCAGATGTCCACACCGAACGCGAACGTCGCGAAGAGTGCCAGCACCGCCACGGTCGCCGCGGCGGCGGCAAAACAGCGCCAGCGTCCGCTGACGGCGAGGACCAGCGGGATCGTGATGCCGAATTGCGGCTTGTAGGCGAGAAGGCCGATCAGGATTCCGGCGAAGACGGGCCGCCTGTCGAGCAGTGCCAGCGCGCCCGCGATCAGCGCGGCGGTGAGGAATCCGTTTTGCCCGTGTCCGAAATTCACGAACACCGCCGGAAACGCCAGGACCAGCAGCAGCCAGAGCGGATCGCGCGGGCGCGGCAGCAGCAGCGCCATCGCGGCAAGATAAAGGGCGAGGGTCGTCGCCTGCCACAGGATCAGTGCGGGCAGATAGGGAAGGTGCGCCAGCGCGCCGGCGGCAATGAGAAAGAACGGCGGATAGTGCCAACCATAGAACGGCGTGCCACGGCCGAACACCACTTGCTCGCGCGCATAGTGCTGCGCCGGATCGTAGGCGGCGGCGGGCGTGCCGTCGTCGACCAGTGCGCCCGCGGTGTAGACGTCGGAGAAATCGGTGCCCAGCGGGCGCCCCTTGTAGTCGTTCAGCCCGTGCGCGGTGGCCGCCATGTAAAGGATCGCCGCCGCAAAGCCGATGAGGAAGGCGCCCGCCCAGAGCCGCATGCGTTCGCGGGTGAGGAAATCGCCGTCGCGGAGGATGGCAAGGAAATGGCGCACGGCCCGGCTTTCATGCGGCGTCACGTGCGCATGATGGGGCGGGCGCCTTTAAGGAATGATTGCGCGGCGCCTAATATCCGCCGTCTTCGCCGACGCCGCCGTCCAGTGACATGCCGGTCACGTCGAGCGCGCGGCTTTCACGTGTGCTCGTCTGCTCTCCGCTGACGCAGACCGACGTCTGGTAGCTGAAGAACATGTCGCCCGTGCCCCAGCGGCGCAGGTTGGTGCGCTCGGTGCAATCGGGCACCGGCACTTTGACGGCGCATTTGAGCATGCCGTCCTTGTAGTGGCGCAGCGCCTCGTTCTCGGCGCACACCAGCACTTTGCCGCCCGCATAGGTACCCGCCATGCCCTGGTCGCTCTGGACCACGTCGCCGATCGTCACCTTCAGATGGGCGCCGGGGATGCAGCGCATCACTTCGCCCTCATAGGAGGAAGCGAGCCAGGTATCGCCCGTCATGTGCGAGGCCGGGAATTCGTTGCCGTCCGGCGATATGCAGACCGCGTGGATCGCCTTGACGACGTTGGCCTCCTGCACCCGGCAGACCTGCGACGTGTGAATGCCGGAAATGTCGCCGCCGTGGTTGTTGACGGTGACGTTCTCGTAGTAGCCGCCGCCGTAGACGGTGACGTTGCTGCTCGCGCTGGCACTGGCGCTGGCGCTGGCCATGGCGGCGGCGAAGGCCGAGGCTTCCGCTGCTCCGTTGCCGCCCTTGTTGATCACGATCGACTTGTTGATGTTGATGTTCTTGTTGATGTTGATGTTTTTCGAGGCGTCGATGTTCTTCGTGATGTTGATGTCTTTGTTGATCGTGACCGGCTTGTAGATGTTGATGTTCTTATTGATGGTCACGGGCTTGTAGATGCTGATGTCCTTGTTGATGGTCACCGGCTTGTAGACGCTGACGTTGTTGTTGATCGTCGTCGGCTTGTAGATGTTGATGTTCTTGTTGAAGGTCATCGGCTTGTTGATAACCACGCCGCCGCCGTTGTTGCAGCCGGGGGCCGGAGCATGATAGCCGCCGCCGGACATGTTGCCCCAGGCGAACGCCGCGTCGAATGGGGCAATCGCCATGGCGGCGCTCGTCAGCGCGGCGACAATGACGGAAAATGGCCTCGGCGACATGCTATAGCTCCTTCGCTCCGGTCGTTTTCGGCCGTCCAGCCGGAGTACGCCGGGGACAAGCCTGAATGACCGCACGCCTCGCTTCACGAAATATGCCAGCCTCTGCCTTGGGAATGCCCTTTTCATTGGTTCGAATTGGCACAGGTCCGTGCATGGACCGGGCAGGGGAAAGGCCATGATCCCGATCTCGGACGACAATCCGGTGCGGCTGACGCCGGTCGTCAACTGGGCGCTCATCCTCGCCTGCGTCCTGGCCTATGTATGGGAGGTCCGGCTGGGTCCAGGCCTGGGGGCCGCGTTCATCCAATATGGTTTCACGCCCAAGTCGCTGATGTCGCCGCCGCTCACGCCGGCGGACGAGACGGGCTGGTCCGCGCTCACCAACATCTTCACCTCGATGTTCCTGCACGGCGGCATCCTGCATCTCGCTGGAAACATGCTTTACCTCTGGATTTTCGGGAACAATATCGAAGATGCGATGGGCCATGCCCGCTACACCCTGTTCTATTTTCTGTGTGGGATCGCGGCGGCGCTGACCATGGCGTTCATGGATCCCTCCTCGACCACCCCGATGATCGGCGCTTCGGGTGCGATCTCGGGCGTGCTCGGCGCGTATATGCTGCTCTATCCCAGGGCGCCGGTGACGGTAATCATCCCGTTAGGCATCATTTTCTATCCTTTTCGCGTCAGCGCCGTGTGGGTAGTGGGCATCTGGTTCGTGATGCAGCTCTTCAGCGCAGCCCTCAGCAATCCGGACAGCCCCGGCGTTGCCTGGTGGGCGCATGTCGGTGGTTTTGCGGCCGGTCTGCTGCTGACCCCGTTCCTGAAATCGTCGCACGTCCCCTTCTTTGGGCCGCGCAGGCTGCGCGGGCCCTGGGACTGACTGGCACGGGTTTCGCTGACCTGTCCCGCCGAGAGGGCGCCAGCGTTTCGTTCTGGATCAAGACGAAACAGCCGCCCGGTGGAGCAACGGGACAAGCGGGCCATGAAACACAAGAACAGTCATTTGCTGGTGGGCTACTGGAGCAGGATCCGGAAGGGCCGCGACGTTCCCGATCAAACGGATATCGATCCCCGCGCCATCAAGCGCATGCTGCCTTACGTTTTCATCCTGGACGCCGAGAGTCCCGCGCGGCCGATCTACCGGCTGGCCGGCACCGCGCTTTGCGAGCGTTTCGGCTTCGAACTCAAGGGCACGGGGTTCCTCGCCCATTGGGAGGCCCAGTCGGGTGTCGCTTTGGCGTCGCTGCTAAAGCAGGCGCTCAGGCTGAAGCAGCCGGTCTGCCTCACCTCGATCGGGGCCAGTGCCGATTGCGGCATGGTGGAACTCGAAACCGTGCTGGCGCCGGTGACCTTCGGCCCGGGCGGGCCGACGCGCTTCATCGGCATGATCCAGATCATGAGCGACGCCACAGTGCTTGGCGGCCGCCCCATCGCCTTCCAGCGGCTGGCTGCCTCGCAGCTGATCCGCGAGGACGAACCGGTTTCCGCTTACGACACGCTTCCTCCACCGCCCCCGCCGCCCGGACCGATGCTGCGTAGCCATCCCAAGGCGCCGCATCTGCGCCTGGTGGTGTCCCAGAGCAGGCCCGCCGCGATGCGGTTCGACGCTGAGAACGTCCTCGAAAGGATATTCGAGGTGTTCAGCCCGGGAACATTTGCAAGCTGAGAAGACCTAAGGCGACTTGCCGCCGGTCACGTTCGGCTTGGCGACGTCGGGCTGCGGCGGATTGTCGATCGGATCGTTGTGCATGATGTCGCGGTCGAAGCGCAGCCGCTGATCCTTTTCCTGCAGGTAGGGAATTTCGTAGCGCTCCACCGTGTCGCGATAGGCTTCGAACGCCTTCAGGTCGTCCGGCAGGCGTTGTTCGCAGCGCTGATACGGCAGGTGCTGCTCTTCCGTGCACCAGATGTCGAAATCCATCGTCATGACTTTGTAGCGCGCCTGCTGGGCATGCGCCGGCGAGCCCGCAACAAACAGAGCGGCACAGAAAAGCGCGCAACTCGATCGTCTCATGAAGCCAGCATACGCTCGAAGCGATATCGGCGAAAGCGCGATCGGATTAACAATATCGATTATTCGGCGGCGAGCGCGCCGTCTTCCGCCACTTTCACAGTGTCCGGTGGCAACACTGCGCGGCCCAGGATCAGGTCCGACGCTCTTTCGGCGATCATGATGGCCGGCGCATTGGTGTTTCCGGAAACCAGCGTCGGCATCACAGAGGCGTCGACGACGCGCAGGCCTTCGACGCCGCGCACCCGAAGCTGCGGGTCGACGACGCTGTCGGAGTCCGTTCCCATCTTCGCGGTGCCGACCGGATGGTAAATCGTTTCGGCGGTCTTTCTGATAAAAGCATCGATCTCGTCGCCGTTGCGGACGTGCGCGCCCGGCATCAGCTCCGGACCGCGATAGGGATCGAAGGCGGGTTGCGCAAATACGTCGCGGGCGATCTTCACGCCCTCGCGCAGCGCACGCAGGTCTTCGTCGGCCTCCAGATAATTGGGCTGGATGAGCGGCGCGGCCAGAGGGTCCGGCGATTTGAGCGAAATGAAGCCGCGGCTCTCGGGCCGGAGCTGGCAGACATGCGCCATGAAGCCGTGGCGGTCGGCCTTGCGCCTTGTGTGGTCGAACATCAGCCCGGCGATGAAATGGTATTGCAGGTCGGGCGTCTCCAGATCGGGACGGCTCTTGAGGAAGGCGCCGGATTCGAGGCCCTGTCCGGTCGCGATGCCGGTGCCGAACAGCAGATATTGCAGACCGGTCCTGGCCGCGGTCAGCGGCTTCGACTGGCTGTAGAGCGTGATCGGCTGGGTGCATTCGTACTGGATCGAACAGTCGAGGTGATCCTGCAGATTGCGTCCTACGCCGGTGAGGTCGGCGACGACGGGGACGTCGAAGCGCTTCAGGATCGCCGGATCGCCGATGCCCGAAAGCAGCAGAATTTGCGGCGTGTTCACGGTACCGCCCGACAGGATCACCTCGCGGGTGGCGCGGGCCTTCGCGCTCTTTTTCTTCTGCATGAATTCGACGCCGACGGCGCGCCTGTCTTCGAACAGGATGCGCGCGACACGGGCGTGGGATTCGATCGTCAGGTTGGAACGTTGCAGAACGGGCCGGAGATAGGCGCTCGCGGCGCTCCAGCGCTTGCCCTGATGGATGGTGAGTTGATAGGGGCCGAAGCCTTCCTGCGAAAAACCGTTGAAGTCGCCGGTTCTGGCGAAGCCCGCCTCGGCGCCCGCCTCCACGAAGCTGCGGAACAGCGGATTGGCGGATTTTCCGCTTGAGACATGCAGCGGACCGTCAGCGCCGTGGAACGCGTCGCCGCCGTGTTCGTTGCATTCGGAGCGCTTGAAGTAGGGCAGCACGTCGGCGAACGACCAGCCCTCGCAGCCCATCTGCCGCCATTTGTCATAATCGCGCGCATGGCCGCGGATGTAGATCATGCCGTTGATCGACGACGAGCCGCCCCAGCCCTTGCCGCGCGGCCAGTAGAGACGGCGGTTGTTGAGATGCAGCTGTCCTTCGGTCTCGAAATACCAGTTGAACGGATTGGGTTTGCCGAGCAGCGCCGGAATGCCCGCCGGCATGTGGATCATCGGCGAGCGGTCGCGTCCGCCGGCTTCGATCAGCAGCACCTTGACCGTCGGATCGGCGCTCAGCCGGTTGGCGAGCACGCAGCCCGCGCTTCCTGCGCCGACGATGATATAATCGTAAGCTTGCATGATCGAACCCCGGCCGTTTCCCGCCGGCAGGATAGACAATCGTCGCTGCGCTGTCGCGCGCCGGAAGCTGCCGCGGCGTCAGAAGATCCGCGGCGCTCAGGGCTCGGCGGTGTCCGCCGCTGGTGCTTGCGCGGATGTCGCCGCCTCCGCAGGCTTCGAGGCCGCCGTCTTCGCCTGCTCGGCCGCACGGACCTCGCTTTCAAGCCGCGGGAGACTGATCAACAGCGAACGGTGGCATTGTTCGGCTGCACCAGCCTGCGAAGGCACCGTCCTGTTCAGCATCCAGCAATCGTAATCGGCCTGGGCGCGGGCGGCGTCCCTGGGATAGGCCTCGCGGCCCGGGCCGAGCGCGCGCACCAGACGGTCGCGCAGTCCGTGCGAGGTCAGGGCCGTGCTCGGTTCGGGGTCGACGACGTCGCCGCGCGCCAGCGCCAGCGCCTTGGACGCATACTCGTTGGCGAGGTTCGCGATATCGTTGTTCATGGAGGCCAGCGAAATCGAGCCCTGCTGGTCGAACGTCGTATAGCCCGCCGCGCCGACATGGCCGAAGGAGTGCGCCAGGAAGGCGTAGTCCTGGAACAGGGCCACGCTGAACGGGCTGCCCGTCGGCGCCGCGTCCTTGAGGTCGTCTACGGCGCTCGAGTTGACGCAGCCGGCGAGCATCAGGGCCGCCGCCGCCATCGCGATCGCAGAAAACGGCCGGGATGCAGTGTGATTTGTCATGAAAGGCCTCCGCAGGTGCCGGCTGGGCGGCGATTGCGCCATTCCTATAACCCTTTGTGGAGGCAAGGTTAAGTGCCCTTAACCGCTGAATTTATGAGTTTCGGGTGCAACCGTAAACCTTCCGTTGAGGTTCTTTATCGCACACTCGCACTCATGTCGCGAATGCAGGAGGAGCGCGTGCAGGCGCTGGCTATGAAGAACACCGAGCCGGTCATCAGCAAAGCGCGAGCCGAACGGCGCCGATTCCGGCGCGTACGTGTCGATTTGCCCGGCAAGCTTTTCGTTCCCGGAAACGGGCAGGAAGGCGAATGCAAGATCGTCGATCTGTCGCCCGGCGGCGCGCAGGTCGAATGCGAGCTGGTGCTCGAAGCGGATATACCCGTCGTTCTCTACGTCAACGGCTTCGGCCGCTTCGAAGGGACCGTGGTGCGCCGCGACGGTTACGGCGTCGGCGTGCGATTCATCTGCACCGCGCTGAAGCGCGAGCGCACCGCAGAGCAGCTTACCCTCTTCATGAACCGCACGCTGGTCAGCGAATCCGAATTGCGCCGCGACGACCGCACGCCGACCAAGGGGTTGACGCGCTTCACCCGCGCCGACGGCCAGCTTGTGCCGTGTGAAGTGCTCGATCTTTCCATGAGCGGAATTTCGGTGAAGACGGACCTCCGCCCCCCGATCGGCGAATTCGTCCTGATCGGCCAGATGGCCGGACGCGTCGCCCGCCACCACGATCAGGGTATCGGCATCGAGTTCGTCGGCGGCGCTGGCAACGTCGAGCGGCTGCGCGCCAAATTGTCCCTGGTGCGCTGACCGGTTTCAGGCGTTCTGCGGTTCGGGAATCCCCAGCGCCGCACGCTTCTTCTTCGACAACCCCATGGCCGCGAGCGCGTGCGCGCGTTCGAGATAGGCCTTCAGCTCTACGGTTCCGAGCGCGTCGAGGCGCTCCAGATACACCCAGTGCGCGCGCGCCAGATACGGCGCCGGAATGATGTGGCGCAGATGCGTGAGGATATGGAAGCTGGTCTCGCCGGCCTTGAAATAGAGATGGTGTGGCTTGTCGCTTTTCGGTCCCATCATGGCGAACATCTTGCCGCCGATCTTGTAGACGCGTTCCTCGCCCCATTGCACCGACAACGTCGCGCCAGGCAGCGACAGACAGAATTTCTCGACGTCGGCGTGACGCATCACTCTGCCGGCGGTTCGGGAATGTCGAGCGCCGCGCGGGCGCGTTGGCGATGGCGCGGCTTGATGTGCCCCGACACCAGACCGATCGCAGTCGCCAGTACCGCGGCGTCGTCGGTAAAGCCGAAGCCGGCGATGAAGTCGGGAATGACGTCCATCGGCATCACGAAATAGGCCAGTGCCGCGAACAGCACGCCCCGGACGCGGCCCGGCGTCAGCGGATCGACGGCGCAGAAATAGGCCGCGGCCAGATCTTCGGCGAAGGGAATGCGGCCCGCCACCCTGAGCAGCTTTTTCCAGAACCCGCGTTCGACGGTCCGCCGGTTGCGGGCGATGACGGCGGGAAGCTGGACGGCCTCCGGATCGGGAAGGTCCATTTTCATGCCCGCATCATCGCGCCCGATTGGGGCAATGCAAGGGCGTAGTTACCGCGCGGACAGCTTTGCGGCTGTCTCCGCGGCGGTTTAAGAAACGGCAAGCAAACGGGAAAGGATGCCTCATGGAACTTCGATCCGGCGTCGGCGCCGTGGTGACCGGTGGCGCTTCCGGCCTTGGCGAGGCCACGGCGCGCGCTCTGGGCGCACGCGGCGTCAAGGTCGCCATCTTCGACATGCGCAAGGAGAGGGGCGAGAAGGTCGCTGCGGAGATCGGCGGCGTTTTCTGCGGGGTGAACGTCACCCAGGACGACAGCGTTGCCGAGGGGTTCCGCAGGGCGCGCGCGGCGCACGGCCAGGAGCGCATCCTCGTCAACTGCGCGGGGGTCGCCAATGCGGTGAAGACCGCGGGACGCGACAAGAAGACGGGCGAGATCCGCCATTTCCCGCCGGAGGAGTTCAACCGCATCGTCCAGATCAATCTGGTCGGCACCTTCCGCTGTATCGCGCTCGGCGCGGCGGGCATGCTGACGCTCGAACCGCTGTCCGACGGCGAGCGCGGCGCGATCGTCAACACCGCGTCGGTGGCGGCCCAGGACGGGCAGATCGGGCAGGCGGCCTATTCGGCGTCGAAAGCCGGCATCGTCGGCATGACCCTGACCGTCGCGCGCGATCTTGCGCAGGAAGGCATCCGCGTGAACACGATCCTGCCCGGCATCTTCGACACGCCGCTGCTCGCCGCCGCGCCCGACCAGGTGAAGCAGGCGCTCGGCGCCCAGGTGCCGTTTCCGCCGCGGCTCGGGCGGCCGCCGGAATTCGCGGCGCTGGCGCTGATGATGATCGAGAACGGCTATCTGAACGGCGAATGCGTGCGCCTCGACGGCGCCATCAGGATGGCGCCGCGATAGCGTTCAGTGTCCTGCCAATTCGTGGATCTGGCTGTTGGCCAGCGTCAGTTTCGCCACGGACAATTCGCCGGTGCGCTCCAGCGCATCGAGGAAGGACTTGGCGCGCGACAGCGCATCGGCCTTGCTCGCCATCCACAGCCTCACGGCCTCGGCGCCGTCGTTGCGTCCGCCCTTCGCCTTGTCGGGCGGCAACATCGCCAGGGCCGCCGCGGTCAAGGCGCGCTGACCGGCGAACAGATCGTCGCTGATGCGCCTTATGGCGAGGCGATCCCAATGCTCGCCGCCCGAAATGCGCTGGGCCAGGCCGCGCAGCCGGTCGATGCCGACCTCAGAACCCATGGCGAAATAGGCGCCGACCACGAGATCGAGGTTCAGCGACTGGCTGTGCGCCAGCAGCGCGATTTCCGGCGCGGCCGCCATCAGCGGCAGCACGCCGGCGTCTTCGGCCACGTCGACGGGCGCGCCCGCCGCCTGCAGAGCCGCGATGCGCGCCTCGGTGTCGTGCGCTTCGTAAGGCGAGATCAGCGTCGAGAAGGTGCCGCGCAGATTGTCCACGCCGCCGCGGTAGAGCGCGACGGTGTCGCTGAGATCGGCTTCGGCGGGAACATTGGTGATGAACCACAGGCCGAGCCGGCGCAGAAGTTCCGCGATGTCGGCGTACATGCCGATCTGCACGCCTGCTTCCATGCGGCCGTCGAGCGCATCGATTCGCGCCTTCAGCCGCCCCAGCCCGAAGGCGCCCTCCGCGACGGCGAAGGCGCGGATGACGCGGGCGGCCGGCGCCCCGGACATCTCCTTCATGCGCGCCACGAACACCGGTCCGGCCAGATTGATCACCCGGTTGGCGATGACGTCGGTGACGATTTCGCGCTTCAGGCGATGGCGACCGAGTTCGTCGCGGAATTTCGCGGCCGCAGCGGGCGGGAAGTAGTCCGTCAGCTCCGGCAGGAAATGCGGATCGTCGGGCAGATCGCTGGCGATCAGTTCCGCCTTGAGGTCGAGCTTGGCATAGGCCAGCAGCACGGCCAGTTCGGAGCGCGTCAGGCCTTTGCCGTTCTGCGCGCGGCGGCGCAGCTCGCCGTCGTCGGGCAGGAACTCCACCGCGCGGTCGAGCCGCCCGCGTGCTTCCAGGTCGCGCATGAAGCGGCCATGCGCATCGAGGTCCTTGGCCGCGCGCGACTGCGCCACGGACAAGGTGAGCGTCTGGTCGTAATTGTCCTTCAGCACGTGCTCGGCGACATCGTCGGTCATCTGCGTCAGCAGCGTGTCGCGCTCGGCGGAAGAGATTTCGCCGCGGCGCAGCGGCCCGCCCATCAGGATTTTGAGATTCACCTCGTGGTCCGAGGTGTCGACGCCCGCCGAATTGTCGATGGCGTCGTTGTTGAGCCGTCCGCCCGCCATCGCATATTCGACGCGGCCGAGTTGGGTGAGGCCGAGATTTGCGCCTTCGCCGATCACCTTGGCGCGCAAATCGGCGCCGTTCACCCGCACCGCGTCGTTGGCGCGGTCGCCCGCCTCGATGTTGCTCTGTGACGCCGCTTTGACGAAGGTGCCGATGCCGCCGAAGAACAACAGGTCGACGTCGGCCTTGAGCAGCGCCTTGATGAAGTCGTTCGGCGTCGTCTTGTCGGTTTCGAGTCCGGTCAGCGCCTGCATCTCCGCCGACAGCGGAATCTGTTTCAGGGTGCGCGCGAAGACGCCGCCGCCCTTGGAGATTTTCGTGTTGTCGTAATCGACCCAGGAAGAGCGCGGCAGGTCGAACAGCCGCTTGCGTTCCGTCCAGCTCGCCGCCAGATCGGGTGCGGGATCGACGAAGATGTGACGGTGGTCGAAGGCCGCCACCAGGCGGGTCTGCTTCGACTGCAGCATGCCGTTGCCGAACACGTCGCCCGACATGTCGCCGACGCCGATGCAGCTGAAGGCTTCGGCTTGGATGTCGCGGCCCAGTTCGCGGAAGTGGCGTTTCACGGCTTCCCAGGCGCCCTTCGCCGTGATGCCCATTTTCTTGTGGTCGTAGCCGTGGCTGCCGCCGGAGGCGAAGGCATCGCCCAGCCAGAAGCCGCGCCCTTCGGCGATGGCGTTGGCGATGTCGGAGAAGGTCGCAGTGCCCTTGTCGGCGGCGACCACGAAATAGGGATCGTCCTCGTCGTGACGCACGACCTGCTCCGGTGGCACGACGGAGCCGTCGTGATGGAGGTTGTCGGTGACGTCGAGCAGCGCGTTGATGAAGGTCTTATAGGTGGCGATCGCCACGGCCTGCGCCTCTTCGCGCGTGGCGTTGGCGGGCATCTGCTTGGGATAGAAGCCGCCCTTGGCGCCCACCGGCACGATGACGGCGTTCTTCACCTGCTGCGCCTTGACCAGGCCGAGCACTTCGGTGCGGAAATCCTCGCGCCGGTCCGACCAGCGGATGCCGCCGCGCGCCACCTTGCCGAAGCGCAGATGGACGGCTTCCACCTCCGGCGAGTAGACGAAGATCTCGACGTGCGGACGCGGCGCCGGCAGTTCGTCCAGCTTCTGGGAATCCAGCTTGAAGGATGCATAAGGTTTCGGACGACCGTCTTCGTCCGTCTGGTAGAAATTCGTGCGCAGCACGCTGGCGATGACATTGCGCAGCCGGCGGATGATGCGGTCGTCGTCCAGGCTCTGGACGTCGGTCAGCGCCGTTTCGATTTTCTTGCAGAACTTGTCGGCGCCGTCGGCGCTCGCGATGCCCGGCGCGCAGCGCGCGTGGAACAGGGCGACCAGCAGGACGGCGATGTCGGGATTCCGCGCCAGCGCCTGTTCCATATAGTCCTGGCTGAACTGGATGCCGGCCTGGCGCAGGTATTTGGCGGTCGCGCGCAGGATCGTGACGTCGCGCCAGTCGAGCCCGGCGCCGATCACCAGCCGGTTGAAGCCGTCGCTTTCGGCCTCGCCGGCGACGACGGCGTGGAACGCCTGTTCCAGCGGCTGCTTGATATCGCCGAGATCGGCGGCGCCCTGGTCGGCGCGTTCCATCAGGAAATCGAGGACGAAGGCCTCGCGCGTCCAGCCTTCGCCGCTCTTGAGTTCGACGGGATAGGCGTCTTCGGCGATGACCTTCAGGCCGAAATTCTCGAAGATCGGCAGAGAGACGGACAGCGGCAGCGCCGGACCCAGTCCGTAGAGTTTGATGCGAAGCGTGCTGTGCGCGTCGTGGAGCTTGCGCAGCACGCGCGCGTCCAGCGCCGGCAAATTTCCGGCCTGCGCCAGGACTTCCAGCGCGGAGAGATCCTCCACCGCTTCGTGCGGCGAGAAGGCGTCCCGGTAACGCGCGGGAAGGCCGGACGCGCAATCGTGGAACAGGCGGCGTCCTTCAAGGTCGCCGTAGCGGGCGCGCAGCGCGTCCGAGAAACCGTCGTCCCAGGTGCGGATGGCGGCGCGGATATCGTCTTCCAGCACCGCGATATCGACCGCGGGGCGCGGGCCTTCGTTGCGTCCGACGATGTAATGGATGCGCGTCAGCCCGGATTCGTCCAGGGTCGGCGTCGCCGCGGACATGCGTCCGTTGAAGGCGCGCGCCAGGATCGCGTGGATCTTTCCGCCGACGTCTTCGTTGTAGCGTTCGCGCGGCAGATAGACGAGGGCGGAGACGAAGCGGTCGAAACGGTCGAAGCGGACGAGCACGCGGGTCTTGGGTCGTTCGCTGAGCCTGAGAATGGCGAGCGCGATGGTGTAGAGCTCGTCGTCGGATGTCTGGAACAGCTCGTCGCGCGGGAAGGCGTCGAGGATGTGCGCCAGCGTCTTGGCGTCGTGGCTGGCCGGCGGCAGGCCGGCGCGCGCCATCACCGTGTTCACGCGCAGGCGCAGCAGCGGAATGTCGCCGGGCCGGCGGCTGTAGGCGCCGGAGGTGAACAGGCCGATGAACCGCCGCTCGCCTTTCAGGGCGCCGTCCTTGTCGAAAATCTTGACGCCGATGTAGTCCATGCTGACGCGGCGGTGAACCAGGCTTCGCCGGTTCGATTTGGCGATGATCAGCGGCGTCGGCTGCAGGAGGAAGGCGCGCACCTGCGGCGTCAGCCGCGCGCGGTCGGGCCGCTTGTGCAGCACGCGCGCTTCCTGGTCGGCGAGCACGCCGAGGCCGCTTTCGAGCACGGGATCGAGTCGGCCGTCGCCTTCGCCCGAGAAGGTGTAGTCGCGGCAGCCCAGGAAGGTGAAATGGTCGTCGCCCAGCCATTCGAGGAAGGCGACGCTTTCGTCGAGTTCCTCGGCGGACACGCGCGGCGGATGCGTCTTGAGTTCCGCGATGGCCTGCTTGAGCCTGTCCTGCATCGGCCTCCAGTCGCGCACGGCCTCGTGCACCTGGTTGAAGACGGCATCGGCGCCGCGCTTGAGCGCTTCGCGGCGTTCGTCGCCGACGATCGGATCAAGCACCAGAACGATGACGCTGGTCGACCGGCCGTTCAGCGTGATGATGGGATGGAACACGGCGCGCAGGTTGCCGCCCTGCGCCCTGGCTTCGCTCGTCAGCGAGTCGAAGAGGAACGGCATATCGTCGTTGACCGCGACCAGAATGGTTTCGTTGCGCGTGTAGACGGCCTCTTCCGCCGCCGGATCGAACAGGGCGACGAGCGTCGTGCCCGGCTTGTGTGCCACAACGCGCGCGAACGCCAGACGCGCCAGCGCGGCAAGTTCCTGCGGCGTGTAGCGCGTCACGTCTTCGGACGCGGCGTTGCGGAAAAGCGCTTCGAAGAAAGAAAGCAGCGCCGGATCGGCGTTCGCTTCCTGCGCGCTCTGCGCCAACAGTTCCTGTGCTTTGGAGGTGCGGTCGGGCGTTACGGCGAGAACCATCGAGGACCCTGATGCGAGGAGGAAGGGCAGCCTACCCGCAACAGATTAAACTTCCCCGATGACGCAGAAAACCCTTTACCGGAGCGGCCTTACGTCAGGGGCAACATGGCAGGCCTGACGAAACCGCCGGTCGCACGGCGGTCGATCAGCGCCGTGAAGCCGGCGATTGCGGCGCACGCAACGAGGATCAGACCGGCATCAAGTGCACCATCTGCAAACGGCCGCAGCACGCTCGCGAAAGAGGCAAGCGTCGCCACCGGTGCAAGAAAGAGAAACACGGCTTCGCGTTCGCGCAACAAAAGGGCGATGGCGACGGCCGGAACGGTTGCGAAAAGAATGGCGGCGGCCATGCCGGTCGCGGCCGGCAGCGCCAGGAAGGCGCCGGCGCCCCATGCGAAGCCGGTATAAAGAAGGATGGCGCTCAGGTCCTTGGCGAAGGATTTCAGGGCCGCGCGCTCGAAGGGCTGGCCGATGGTGTGGGTATAGGCGCGCAGCATAGCGACCGACGACAGTGCGACGAAACCGCCCCAGACCAGCTGGCTCGACAGGCTCATGCCTTCGGCGAGGCCGATGGTGAGCGCCCCCAGAACGGGCAGGACGATTGCCGCGTAAAGGCTGCGGCCGAGCAGGTTGGCGAGCCGCGCGGTCTCTTCGGCTTCGGTGCGCAGATTCGCCAGCTTGACGATGGCGACGGTGGGCTCGATCTCGCCGGAGACGCGTTCGGCGATCTCAAGCGGTGCAGGTGCATGAGCGCGTGCGGCCATATGGCTCTCCGTTCTTGGAAATATTTCGCTGCAGCCTCGGTCCGGACCATTAAGAATGTCTTAATTACCCGATACGAGCTGATTCGGATTGCCATGATGACGTCTTCTCCACAGATTCTGCCGTCGGCTGCGGTGGTGTTCGACCTCGAATTCACCGCCTGGGATGGCTCCATGGCGAATCACTGGCTGCGGCCGGGCGAGTTCCAGGAGATCGTTCAGATCGGTGCCGTGAAGGTGGACGAGGATTTCAACGTCGGCGAGACCTTCGACTTGCTGGTGCGCCCGCGGATGAATCCGGTGCTGTCGTCTTATCTCATAGGACTGACCGGCATCACCAACGACGAGTTGCGCGCGCGCGGCGTCGACTTCGCGGAAGCCTATCGCGCCTTCGTGGATTTCGCCGGCGGCTTGCCGATCATCGCCTTCGGCCGCGACGATCTGGTGCTCGTCGACAATCTCAGGCTCTACGGCATGACCGACGCGCCGTCGCTGCCGCCTTACGTCGACATCCGGATATGGATGAACGAACACGGGATCGATACGCGCGGGCTGCACGCCTGCGATGTCGGACCTTCGCTGGGCGTGCCGTTCAGCGGCCACCGGCACAACGGCCTCGACGACGCGCTCTCCGTGGCCGCCGGCGCCGCCGCCCTGATCGCCCGCGGCGCGCGGGCGCCGCTTTCCGCATGAGCACGACGGGGCCGGGCCGGGAGACCGAAGCCGACCGCATCATCGCGGCGCTCGGTCTGTCGCCGCATCCCGAAGGCGGACATTTCCGCGAGACGTTCCGCGATCCGCAGGGCGCGGGCGGCCGCGCGCATTCGACGGCGATCTATTACCTGTTGCGCACGGGCGAGGTCTCGGCGCCGCATCGCATCGATGCGGTCGAGGTCTGGCATTTCTATTGCGGCGCGCCGCTGGAACTCACGATCGAAGAGCCGGGTAGGGAAGCCGTGCGGCATGTTCTCGGCTCCGATATCGAGCACGGCCAGCATCCACAGATCGTCGTCCCCGCCGGCGCCTGGCAGGGCGCGCATTCGCTGGGCGATTATACGCTGGTGGGCTGCACCGTGGCGCCGGGCTTTCTGTTCGAGACGTTCGAGCTCAAGCTCTAGTTCGGGATCGGCACGCCGAACATCTTGCCGAGCGCGAAGGCGATGGCGCGCGACGACGCGCGTCCCATGTAGCCCTGGCCCGGATTGAACGTCACGATCAAGGTCTTGTTGATCACCTGGATGATGGGTTTGCCGCTGGTCTGGATGCGCACGGCGTTCACTTTCTGCGCGAAGATGGCGTGCCCGGCGGGATTGGCGGTGAAGCGGCTGATGCCCCGCGCGGCGTTCTCCATCGTGTCGAAGGCCAGCGCGCGCAGGCCCGAATCGGCGGCCAGCGCATTCCAGTCCGCCGTGAAGGTCACGTGCGTGTTGCGCACATAGGCAAGATGCGCGGCCTCGTCGTCGGCCGCGCTCTGCATCTGGCTCAGCGAAACCACCGGCAGGTTCGGCGGCGTCGAGTCGCCGGTGCGCACGGCGGGCAGCCCGCCCGGCTGGTCGTCGGTGTAGATGGTCATCGAGCCCCAGCCGGCCACCTGGATGGCGATCGAGCCCGAATCGTAGCGCAGCACGCGTCCGCCGAGCGAACCGTAGTCGGCGTAGAGCACATAGACTTCCGGCTGTCCGTCGAATCGCATCAGGTATTCGTTGCGGTAGCGGTCGAGGGAGAAATGCAGGCTGTCGCCGGCCTGGTAGTCGCCGGTGGCGATCGAGCCGAAATGCTGTTCCGACAGCCGGTCGTTCATCTCTGCGCGAACGGGCACCGCCAGCATGCAGGAAAGCAGCGCGCAAAGAACAATTGCGATCCCACGGTTGGGCATCTGATGTCGTTTTCTCGTTCTGCCGACGCGCACTCGGCACAGTGCCCGCGCGCTTCCCCTTGACGGCGAAGCTAACACAAGAAATCGGGCGAATTTATGCCCTCAAAGGTTAAGGATCGGGCGGCGGAGGGCCGTCGGACGGCCGCCGCCGCAACACAAATTGTCACGCCGCGCGGCGGCAGGCCGTCGGAATGGCAGCGGAAGGCCATTGGCATTCGCGGGAAAACTCACTAAATCAGACGTCTTCCAACCTCATCGCAAGGGCGCTTTCGTGACCAAGAGCCTCGACACTTTCAAGTCCCGCCGCACGCTGACGGTGGACGGCAAGAGCTATGCCTATTTCAGCCTGGCGGCGGCGGAAAAGAACGGCCTCAAGGGCATTTCCCGGCTGCCCTATTCGCTGAAGGTGCTGCTCGAGAACCTGCTGCGCTACGAGGACGGAAAGACGGTCACGGCCGCCGACATCAAGGCGGTGGCCGGATGGCTCGCCAAGAAGTCTTCCGATCGCGAGATCGCCTATCGCCCGGCGCGGGTGCTGATGCAGGATCTGACCGGCGTGCCCGCCGTGGTCGATCTGGCGGCGATGCGCGATGCGATGAAGAATCTCGGCGGCGATCCGGAGAAGATCAATCCGCTCGCCGAAGTCGACCTGGTGATCGACCACTCGGTGATGGTCGACAATTTCGGCGCCAAGGATTCCTTCAAGAAGAACGTCGCCATCGAATACCAGCGCAACATGGAGCGCTATGCGTTCCTGCGCTGGGGCCAGCAGGCCTTCGCGAATTTCCGCGTGGTGCCGCCCGGCACCGGCATCTGCCACCAGGTGAACCTGGAATATCTGGCGCAGACCGTATGGACGCGCAAAGGCAAGGACGCCAAGGGCAAAGCCGTCACCTATGCCTTCCCCGATACGCTGGTCGGCACCGACAGCCACACCACGATGGTCAACGGCTTGTCGGTTCTGGGCTGGGGCGTCGGCGGCATCGAAGCGGAAGCGGCGATGCTCGGCCAGCCCATCTCCATGCTGATTCCGGAAGTCGTCGGCTTCAAGGTCACTGGCAAACTCAAGGAAGGCGTCACCGCCACCGATCTGGTGCTCACCGTCACCCAGATGCTGCGCAAGCACGGCGTGGTCGGCAAGTTCGTGGAATTCTACGGCCCGGGCCTCGACGACATGGCGCTGGAAGACCGCGCCACCATCGCCAACATGGCGCCGGAATACGGCGCGACCTGCGGCTTCT
>VFSW01000425.1_pt1 | contig 61743 bp, 53 predicted proteins | sample 5358111 | NCBI WGS metagenome assembly VFSW01 (sample SAMN11554181, study PRJNA540505) | mine drainage metagenome | isolation source: sediment from site ElyBrook_90M | place: USA: Ely Copper Mine, Vershire, VT | collected 2017
GCGCCGGCCCCCGCGCCGGGCGCGCGCCCGACGACCTGCGCAAAAATGCGCGGGGCCTCGAAGCCCGGCGAAAGCGCGACGAGAGCGGCGGCGAGGACGAGCGCGAGGGCGGAGCGAAGGCGTCTGGCCAAACGGGTCATTTTTTCTCCCTGGGTGGTCCGGCGTCTGCTTCCATGATACCAGCCGGGGCTCGCCGCGCCCTGGGCCCATCGGGAAAGCTTTGGAATCTTATGGCCTAGGCCTTTAGTCCCATGCCGTTCTAGGCCCATCGGCACTTCGGCAAGTTCAGGGACCCAGCTAAGCTAGGTCCAACGGCCCAAAGCTCTTCGGAGAACAACATGACCCCGACCCGAACCGCCTTCCTGATCCTGATCCTCGCCGCGACGCAGGCGCGCGCGCAGTTCTGCCCGATGGGCGAGACCAAGCGCCGCATCGTCACATGCCGCGCCGAGATTTCGATGGCGGACTGCCGCGCCGAGGCCCAAAAGGTCGGCTGCTCGGTCGTCCGCGAACTGGCGCTGGTCCACGCCGTCGTCATCGAGATTCCCGCCGAACGCGTGGAGATCGCCGAGTCCAGGCTGGCGCAGGCGTCTCCGGTCAACCGCGTGGACACCGACGAGCGCGTGCGCTGGCTGCACAGCCTCCCGGACTTCAACGCGTCCGCCGTCGACGCGGGCGAGCTGACGCGGCGCATTAAGGATCTGCAGCCGCAGTTCCCCGCTTTCGCCGGCGCCCAGCCGGTGATTCCCTGGGGCGTCGCTCGCGTCGGCGCCCCGCAGGCCTGGGCGAAGACGGAAGGCGCGGGCGCGGCCGTCGCCGTGATCGACACCGGCATCGACTCCACGCACCCGGACCTCGCGGGCCAGGTCGCCGGCGGCGTCAACATCCTCGACCCACGGCATCCGGACAATTGGAAGGACGACGAAGGGCACGGAACCCACGTCGCCGGAACCATCGCGGCCAACGGCCTCAACGGCGGCTACGCCGGCGTCGCGCCCAAGGCGAAGCTGTACGCCGTCAAGGTCCTCGACAAGGACGGCAACGGCAACTACTCCGACGTGATCGCCGGCATCGAGTGGGCCATGAACCACGGCATCAAGATCGCCAACATGAGCCTCGGCGCCGACGAGGGCAGCGACCCGCTCCACCGCGCCGTGCAGGCCGCGCTGGCCAAGGGCATGATCATCATCGCCGCCGCGGGCAACACCGGCGGGTCGGTCGGCTATCCCGGCGCCTACCCCGAGGCGATCGCCGTCGGCGCGTCGGACTCCTCCGACCACGTGGCGCCGTTCTCCAGCCGCGGGCCGGAGGTCGCCTACATCGCGCCGGGCGTGGACATCTTCTCCTTGAAGATGGGCGGAGGCTATGTGAGCCTCTCGGGCACGTCGATGGCCTCGCCTCATGTGGCGGGCCTGGCCGCTCTGGCTTTCGCCGAAGGCGCGACGACGCCGTCGGCCCTGCGCGCGGCGCTCGACAAGGCGGCGCGGCCGATCTCGGGCCTCACGCCCGATCTCGAGGGGCGCGGGATGGTCCTGGCCGGAAACATCGTCTCTCCCATCATGATGGACGGCGGCGGCACGCGCTTGGCGATGGCGAGCTACTAAAAGGACTCGGATTTAGACGGGCGTCGGACCGTTCCAGCCTAACCCCGGGCATCCTTGGAACGAATCCGGCGCCCGTCTTTTTTTCCCGCGCTTCAGTCCCGGCGCGGGGCCAGGGCGGCGAGCACCTCAGACCTCCACGGCCAGGACGCCGTCGCGCTCCGAAGCGCTTCCGCGCGGTCGCGGCGGGCCTCGGCGGTCCGACCGAGGGCGTCCAGCGAATTCGCGCGGGACGCCAAGGCGTCGGCCCGGCGATCGGGGTCCGGACCGCGGGAGAGGATATCGTCGAAGCAGGCGAGCGCCTCCGCGTGCCGGCCGGAGCCGGCCAGCAGCGTTCCCAGGCTCGTCCGGGCGTCGAAGTTGCGCTTGTCGAAATCGAGGGCTTCGCGGAAGGAAGCTTCCGCCTCGGCCCTGCGCCCGACGCCCGCGAGAGCGAGGCCTTTTTCCAGAAGCGCCTCCGAGCGCTCCTCGGCGAGCGGGAATTGGAGGATGACGCCCAGCCACGACGGCCTCCCGCAGGTCCAGCGCAGCGATTTCTCCGGCACGGCCTCGGACGGGAACCCGGGCAGGCCTTCGCTCAGGCAGGCTCCGCAGGCCATGCGCGCGGCGCTCCACCGCGACAGCGCTTCTTCTTTGCGCCCCCGCCGAAGCTCTCCGCATGCCGCGCTCGCCTCGTCCATGGCTTTCTGCGCCCGGGCCCGCTCGGCCTCGAAGAGCTTCTCCCGCCCGAACCAGGAGGCGCGAAAACGCACGAGCAGCGAAAGCAGGTCCTTCTGCGCCTCGGCGTCGTCGGGGCTCCGCGCGAGCCATTCCAGAAGATAGCCGGCCTGCAATCGCGCGGATCGATCCGCGATCCCTTCCTCAAGGATGCGGGAAATCTCGCCGAGCGCCGCGGGCTCGACGGCCGACGGCGTCTCGAAAGACGGAGGCCGCCGCGTCGCCCCGAGGCTCGATTTCAGAGCGAGCCGATCGTAGACCCAGCCCTGCGGAGACACGAGCGCGCCGTCCGCGACCAAAAGCGTCCCCAGCCGGGCGCGAAGCGCGTCTTCCTTTCGGAGCGTTTCAGCGGAGCCGGGGTTTCGGACCCAGTAAATCTGACGGAACTTCTGCGCGTCGGGGTCGGCCCGGAACGCCGGCCCGGCGTCCGCCCCCGCGCCTCGGGCCAAGTAGACGCGCCGCCCGCGGTCCTGCGCCCCGGCGATCCGCGCTCGAAGCTTCCGTGGAGGGCAGTCCGGCGCGAGAATCGAGCGGTCGCCCAAGCCGCCGGTCGTGACGATGTCGAGCCCCCCCCTGAAGAACATTTCCGGGAAAGGAGTTCCAGGAACGACGAGAAGATCGCCCGGACGCAGCGCGTTCGAAATAAAAGACGCCTCCCGGTAAATCGGATCGCCGTCCGGGCCGAACGCCGGCGGGGACCAGGAGACCGCCGCGGCGGTCAGCGACGCCGCCGCGAGGATCGGGGGCAGAAGCCTGTGCCGGGAGGCGGCCAGCATCGGAAGAATCGGAAGGGAAAGTTCGCAGGCATAGATGAAGCCGTTGTTGCTGTTGTTGATGAGGAAAAACAGCGAGAAGAAAAGGAAGCTCGCGGCGCCCAGAGCCAGCGCCCGCGCTTGAGCGGGCTCGAAGGGCCTGCGGCCGCGGCCCAAGACGCGCGCCAAAGCGAGCCCCCCGCCTCCGAGCAGCAGCAAGGGGCCGGCCCCGTTCTGCCGCAGGGCGTGGAGGAAATCCAGGGCCTGCCGAAGAAGGTCGCGGCTGGTGTAGATCGAGCTCAGCGGACGCTGCTCGACGCCGCGGAACAAGGCTCCGGGATCAATTCCGCGCCAATCCGCCGCCGCGAGGCCGTAATGGGCAATGGAGGCCGCGTACGAGAACGCCAGGAGCAGGGCGGCGGCGCCGAGAAAGGCTCCCAGAGCGCGCAGGGTCCGGCGAGAGCGGCCCGCCTGTAGCCAAATCGCGCAAGCTGCCGTCGGGGCCAGCGCGAGAGCGGCGGCGTGCAGGCCCATGGCCGCGCCGGCCGCCGCTCCGGCCAGCGCGCAGCGCAGGCGCTCGTCGCGCGGCCTCTCGCCCAGGAGGAGAACCAAGGACGCGGCGGCCGCCGCCGCCGCGAGCGCGTATGGGTCGGGCCGCCCCGCGCCCTCCCAAAACCCGTGGCTGACCGCCAAGAGGAGAACGCTCAGCGCCGCCGAGAACGAATCCGCGCCCAGCAATTCGCCGAGCCGGAACAGCGCCGCCAGGGCGAACGCCGAGGCCGCGACGTTCACGGCTTCCACGGGCCGAAGCATGCTCCCGCGATAGCCGAACAGCTCCAGGCCCGCCCGCAGCGCCGACAGCAGAGGAACGAACAGCGGATGAACGAGCTCGGGCGGAGACCAATACCCGCGCCGCAGCGCGAGGAGATAGCGCAGATCGTGGAAAAAATACGGAATGCGCCTTAAGGAGTTCTCGAGCCAGGCCGCGAGTCCGGCCGCGAAGACGGCCCGCCCGGCCCAACGCATTCGGGGATTCGCCATCGAAACGAGATCGTACTATACTTCCCGCGCGCTTCATTTCCTCTCCATGATGTATAATCGTTCCCCGCCGCCGAGCGCGCGGCGGTGTCTGCCGAGAATAATCGTCATTTTCGCGATCGTCTTAACAGTTGGGTGCCGGACTCGACGCCTTTGACGGCGATCAATGAACTTCACCGGAAGCGGAGCTAAAATAACCGACATGAACGAGAAAAATCCTCTGGATTTCCGCGATTCCGGCCTGTGGGCCGTCATTCTCGGAGGCTCCTCCGGCTTCGGACTGGCGACGGCTAAAAGGCTGGCACGCGCCGGTTTCAACATTCTGATCGGCCACAAGGACAAGGAAGGCACCGTCGAGACGGTCATCAAGCCCCACTTTGACGAGATCCGAAAGACGGGCGTCAAACTCGTCACGCACAACGTCAATCTCTTCGACGAGGACGGCCGCGGCGAGGTCTTCGAGAGCATCATGGCCAACGCCGGCCCCGGCAAGGTCCACTTGTTCATGCAGTCGATCGCCGCGGGCTCCTGCCGCCTCCTGATGGAGGACAAGACGCCCGATTTCCGAGGCATCGCCCTCAAGGGCCTGGCCGAAGCGCTCGGCCTGCCCGTCGAAAAGGTCAAAGCCGCGGTCAACACGGCCTTCCACGAAAAGGGCTGCGACGCCCTGCACACGCTCGCCGACTCGCGCATTCCGTACCGCGACGAGCTTCTGACGCAGGATGACCTGGCGAAGACCATCTTCATGATGGGCTACGACTACCTGCTGTGGGGCCGCGAGCTCTGCAAGGAAGGCCTTCTTTCAAAAGATGCCCGCCTCGTCGCGATGACGTCCGAGGGCAACGAGATCGCGTGGAAGGGCTATGCGGCCGTTTCGGCGGCGAAGACGGCTCTCGAGGCCTCGTGCCGCGCGATGGCCGTCGAGCTCGCGCCGTACGGCGTGTCGTCCTACATCGTCCAGGCCGGCATCACCGACACGCCCGCCGGCAACGCCATCCCGAACTTCGACCTCATGAAGGCGCAGGCGCGCATCCGCAACCCGTTCCACCGGCTGACGACGCCCGAGGACGTGGCCGAGACCATCCTCGGCCTGTGCGGCCCGACGCTGCGCTGGGCCAACGGCTCCATCCTGAGGACCGACGGCGGCGAAGCCATCTCCGGCCTCTGATGAGCGCCCCTTTCAACGTTCTCGGGATGGGCTGGGCCCTGCCCGAGACGGTCATCGACAACGAGTTCCTGCACAAGGCCGTCGGCCTGAAGAAAGGCCCCGACTGGTGCGAGTCGCGCCTCGGCATCCACGAGCGGCGCTCCGTCCTGTCGCGGGAATACATCCTCAAGACCAAGAACGCCGACCCCCTGGCGGCCATCGCCCACGCGCGCTCGCGCGGCGAGACGCCCGTGACGCTCGCGGTCAAGGCCGCTCAGCGCGCGCTGGCGCACACCGGCGTCAAGCCGCACCAGATCGGCATGATCGTCTGCAACTGCGACCTGCCGTTCGACCTCGTCCCCTCGACGGCGTCCTACATCGCCAAGGCGCTCGGCGTCGGCACCGGCCCGCACATCGACATGAACACCGCGTGCTCGTCGTTTGCGCGCCACATGATGTACCTCGGCGACCTGAGCGAGCATGCCTGGCCCGAGTTCGTGCTCACCGTCCAGACCGGGGCCTACACCACGCGCACCGACTACTCCCCCGAGAACTACGACGGCTACATCTGGGGCGACGGCGCCGCCGCCCAGCTCTCCTCGCTCAAGCACCCCGGCCGCCTCAAGATCGAGCCCATGATCTTCGCCTCCGAGCCCGCCGGCGCCGACGACGTCAAGGTCGACGCGACCAAGCACTTCTGGCAGGACGGCGCGAAGATCCGCGAGTTCTCCATCCGCAAGACCGTCGACATGTTCGAGGCCATCGCCGCCGCCAAGAAGCTCTATGCCGAGGACGTCTACACCGTCACGCATCAGGCCAACGCCGTCATGATGGACTCCATCCTCGGGCACCTGCACCTGCCCAAGGAAAAGCACATCTCGAACGTGCGCCTGCAGGGCAACATCGCCTCGGCCGGCATGCCGTCGGCCGTCGCCCAGAAGCTGGACTCGCTCCACAAGGGCGACCAGATCGTCTACGCGGTCCTCGGCGCCGGCCTGGCCTGGGGCGGCGGCTACATGGAGGTCCAGTAATGTCCGACATCGCCGTCGTCACCGGAGCCTCGGGCGGGATCGGGGCCGCGATCGCTCAAATCATTCATGCCAAGTCCGAGGGCCAGCTCACGCTGTGCCTGCACTACAACGGCAACGCTCAAGCCGCCGCCGCCGTCTCGAACGAGATCCCCGGGTCCTTCACCGTGCAGGCCAACCTGTCCACGGCCGAAGGCCGAAAAACTCTCTTGGATGCCGTGCTCGCCAAGGGTTCTCCCTTCGCCCTGATCAACAACGCCGGCATCGACAAGCCCCACGAGCCCGCCCTCATGGTGACCGAAGCTTCGTACGATAAGATCATGGACACGAATCTTCGCGCCCCATTATTTTTAATGCGCGACTTCGCCAAGGAGATGGCGCGCAACGAAAGCGGCGTGATCGTGAACATCTCTTCCGTCCTCGCCCGGAAGTCGGTCGTCGGTTCGGCCGTCTATCGCGCCTCCAAGGCCGCGGTCGAAGCGCTGACGCAGCAGTTCGCTTTCGAGCTGGGCCCCAAAGGCGTGCGCGTCGTCGCCGTGGCCCCCGGCTTCATCGAGACGCCCATGACGGCTGAGATCCCCGCGGAGCAGCGCGCCGGAATCATGAAGGATGTCGCGATCGGCGCGTTCGGCTCGGCCGAGGCCGTCGCCGAAACCGTCTGGCACGCCATCGAGAACCAATACCTGACCGGCGCCGTCATCGCCGTCGACGGGGGCATGAACCTGTGAGCGGCCTGACGCCCGCCGAGGTCCTGAAGCTCCTCCCGCAGCAGCGCCCCTGCCGCTTCGTCGACGAGATCCTGGAGCTCGACTCCGAGCACGCGCTGACGAAGTACACGTGGCGGGACGAGGACTGCGCGGGGCACTTTCCCGGCAATCCGGTCGTGCCGGGCGTCAAGATGATCGAGATGTCCTCGCAGACCGCCGTCGTGGCCTGGGGCATCTTTCTAAAAGGCGCGAAGGACGCCGGGAAGGACGCGTTCTTCACCGAAGTCGACCGGGTCGTTTTCAAGAAGAGCGCCCGCCCCGGAGAGACCGTCGTCTGCCGGGCGTGGTTCGGAAAGGACGGAGGCTTCCAAGACGAGCGCATCGCCGCCGACGTCGAGTTGAAATTCCTGGGCGGGCCCAAGGACGGAGAGACCATCTTCGCCGGCAAGATCACCGGCGTGTGGGTGCCCAAGGACTCGGAGAACCTGAAATGAGCCGATACGCCAAGCGCATCGTCGTCACCGGAATCGGCGCCGTCGCCCCGAACGGGCTCGGCGTCGAGGCTTACCGCGCGGCCCTGCAGGCGGGCAAGTCCGGGATTTCGCACCACGACGAGCTCAAAACCTTGAACTTCGCCTGTCAGATCGGCGGCAAGCCGCCCGTCGGCCCCGACGAGGCCGAGGCGCTCATTCCCGGCGCCGAGCTCGCGAAGCTCAACGAGGCGATGGTGTACGCCACGATGGCCGCCGTCGAGGCCGCGCGCATGTCCGGCGTTTCGGTCGATCTCAAGAGGGGCTACGCCGAGACGCCCGTGGACTGGAATACCGGCGCGATCATCGGCTGCGGCATCGGCGGCATGGACACCATGTACGACGAGATGGCGCCGACCTTGGCCGCCGCCGCGGAGCAGGACCCGGGCATGGGCTGCCGCCCGATGGGCACCGATATCGTGCCCAAGATCATGGAGAGCTCGGTCTCCGTCGCCGTCGGCAAGTTCCTCGGCCTGGGCGGCCAGACCACGACGAACTCGAGCGCCTGCAACACCGGCACCGAGGCGATCTTCGAGGCCTTCAAGCACCTCCAGCTCGGCTACGCCGACTCCATGTACGCCGGCGGCGCCGAGGGCACTCACGCGGGCACCTGGTCCGGCTTCGACGCGATGCGCGACGTGCTCTGCTCCAAGTTCAACGCCATGCCCGAGAGGGGCTCTCAGCCCATGGGCGCGGGCGCCTGCGGCTTCGTGCCCGCCGGCGGCGCGGGCGTCGTGCGCGTCGAGACGCTCGAGTCCGCGCAGAAGCGCGGGGCCAAGATCCTCTGCGAGATCGTCGCCGCTTACTGCAATTCCGGCGGGCAGCGGGACGGCGGCACCATGACTTTCCCGAACCCCGACGGCGTCGCGCGCTGCATCCGCCAGGTGCTCAAGGACGGCGGAGTCGATCCCAAGCGGATTTCGCTGATCAACGGCCATCTGACCTCGACCGGCGCCGACCCGCGCGAAGTGGGGAGCTGGATCAAGGCTTTGGAACTTCCGCTCGACCAGTTCCCGCTGATCCAGTCCACCAAATCCATGATCGGCCACACCCTCGGCGCCGCCGGAGCCCTCGAATCGGTGGCCGTGATCGACCAGATCGTGAACGGCTACGTCCACCCGTCGATCAACAGCGAGGAAGTCCATCCGCAGATCCCGATCGGGAGCAGCATTCCGCACCGGATGATGAGGAAAGAGCTCGAATACGTCATCAAGGCCAGCTTCGGCTTCGGCGACGTCAACGGCTGCCTCCTCTTCAAACGGTGGGACGGCAAGTGATACAATCGGTCTAAGTCAGGAGGAACGAACATCATGGCATTCATGCGCAAGGTTGCGGTCGTCGAGGCGACGGACATCAACACCATCACGCCCCTGGACGCGGAGACGCGGATCACGGCGGGCGTCAAGAAGTACGCCACCAACGAGGCGAACTACGCCAAGGCCGACGGCAACACGCCGTATCTGGGCTCCATCATCGGCATGGGCATCGAGTCCTCGAACCTGGCCGACATCACGATGTCGATCGAGCGCCAGTTCCTGACCAAGATGACGACGAAAACTCCGATCTCCGAGGGCTCGGCCGAGTACAAGCTGACGGCCGGCGAGCTCGGCAAGCTGCGCATACTCGACGGGCAGGACGCGCTCGCCGCGACGCCCGGCCTTTCCGTGAAAATGCTCATGGACCTCGGCCACATGCCGAAGAACGAGGGCTATCTGCAGAATGTCGTGTCGTTTGCCTACATCATGGCCGTCGGCGACGGCTGGAAGATGGCCGACGCGCTCAAGAAGATGGCCGCGAAGGCCGAGAAGCTGGCGGGCGCGGAGCGCTCCGAGGCCCTCGCCAACGTGAAGACCTTGGCCGCGCAGGCCAAGGACTACGACGCGGTGCTGGCCGATCCGGCCAAGCTCGCGGCCGCCAAGCAGAAGACCTTCGTCAACGACAAGTCCTCGTTCGACGCGCTGAACAACGAGCTGAACGTGACCCTCGACAAGATCAAGGGCCTCTCGTCCGGCGGCGACGCCGCCGCGCTCGCCAAGCTGCGCACCGAGGAGGCGGAAATCCGGACGCGCTTGAAAATGAGCGCCGCGAAGCTGCGCGTCTCGCAGGAAACCGCCGAGGCCGCCGGCAAGCGCCGCCCCGTCGAGGACGCGAAGGTCGCCGAGGTCCGCAAGGCCCTGCAGGAAGCCGTCGCGCTGGCCGAGAAGCTCTCTTAAAATGCCGTTGACGCCCGAGGACCTGTCGTCCCTCCGGCGCCAATGGCGCGTCAGCCGCGCGGTCGCCGTTCCGCTGTCGTTTGTCGTGGCGGCGGCCGCGCGGTTCCGCTTTTGGTACCGCCTGCCGGAGAATATCGCCGCGCTGCGCGCCGAGATCTGGCGGAAGCTCGACGCGCACGACGGCCCCGTCATCTGGGCGGCCAACCACCTGACGCTGATCGATTCGTTCCTGGTGTACTGGGCGGTCTTCCCCCTTTCCCGCGCGCTCGAGGACCGGCGCATTCCATGGTCCACCCCTGAATACACGAATTACTACAAGCTGGGCGGCCCCTGGAAAAGTTCTTTTATACGCGGCCTGCTCTACGTCTGCCGCTGCATCCCGTTCCTGCGCGGCGGCGAGGACGCCGCCGCCGAGGCCTTCCGCCAGAACGCGTTCGACAAGTGCGCGTGGATCCTCCGCCAGGGCGGCTCCGTGTTCGTCTATCCCGAAGCGGGCCGCTCGCGCTCCGGCTGGCTCGAGGCGCGGCGCCCCAAGGACTTCCTCGGCAAGCTGGCCCTCGAGGTTCCCTCCGCCAAATTTCTCTGCGTGTACCTGCGCGCCGAGACCCAGATCGGCACGACCGTTCGCCCTCCCGACGGCGACCGCTTCCGCCTGGTCGTCGATCTGATCGACGGCGCGCGCCCCGGAGAGTGCAGCCCCCGGGACGTCAGCCAGCGCCTGTTCGACCGCCTGGCCGAGATGCAGCGGGAGTGGTGGGAGGGCTCGGCGATGCCGCGGAACTGCGGCGGCAACGACGTCGTCGATCTCCAGGCGCCCCTGCTGCGCGAGAACTTCTCCGACGACCTCTCCGACGCCGACCCGGAATGGCTCGCGCGCCACCTGACCGCGCGCGAGCTCGCGTATCTTTCCGCTCAGAAGCCCGCCGATTATTTCCGAACCTTCTGGCGCTTCTTCTGCGCGAAGGAGGCCTGCCACAAGGCCCTGGCCCGCGCCGGCCTGATCGTGCCGCACGGCGCCTTCCATGAGATCGAGGCCGACCTGTTCCGGCGCAAGGCCGTCCATGTCTCGACCAACCTCCAGCTCGACGTCCGCTTCACCGACGACGACGCCGACAAGCTGCACTGCGTCGCCGTCCTGCGCGGAGGCTACATCGGCGACGACGAGTCCGACGGCGACGTGGTCTGGGACGTGGCCGAAGTCCCGCCCGGCGCCTCGCCGGGGGCCTTCGCGCGCGAGCGCGCCCTGGACTTCATCGCGGAAAGCAACGACGAGATCGGCTCGTCGTCCCGCCTGGCGCTGTCCGAAAGCGGAGGGCTTCCGGCCGTCCTGTGGAAGGGCCAGCCCCAGGATTGGAGCCTTTCGCTGTCCCATTCGGGGCGCTACGCCGCGTGCTCGTTCATGATCTCCTGACCTCCGCCTCAATTGTTACAATACGCCGCGATGGCCGATCCGAACACCGACATCCACCGCGTCGCGCGCCGCCGTTTTCTCGCGCAGATCCCCGAAAAAATCGGGGCCGTCAGGTTCGATGAGGCTTTTGCCGCCGCCGAGCGCGTTCTCGATCTCGCCCCCTCCGCCGAGGATTTCGAGTTCCTGCTCTCCCCGCAGAGGGGAACGGCTCCTCAAAGGGGCCGGGATTCGCGCGATTTCAGCGTACGGCAGATGTACGACATCCTGGCGGCGCTCGGCCGCCGCGAGGACGATCCGTGGCGCCTGCAGCTGCGCTTCTGCCTGCTCGAGCGGCTCCAAAGGGGCCCGGAAGCCTTCGCCCTGACCGAGAAGCTCCGCGGCCTCCCGGAACGCTACGGCTGGATGCGCTTTCACCGCGGCGACATGCTTCTGCGCACATACGGCTCCTATCCCCAGGCTCGCGAGGAGCTCCTCGCCGCCTTCGAACTCGCGCCCGCTTTCTGGAAAGCCGGGGCGTTGGCCGCCGAAGCCTCTCTTTGCGCCGGGGAACCGTCGCGCGCCTTCGCCATGTTGGACGCGCTCGCCGGCAGGACGAAGGGCCGCAATGAAAAGATGAGCCTTCTTTCCTGGCGGGGCGAGATGCGGCTTTGGACCGGCCAGTTCCGGCTGGCCCTGGACGACTTGAACGAGGCGGCCGCGGGCGGCGCGCGCCTGGCTTTATGCTGGCGCGGAGCCGCGCGCCTCGCGCTCGGGATGACGGAAGAGGCCCTCGACGATCTTTCGGCGCATCTCGTCCAAAATCCCGATGACCGCGAAGCTCTGGTCTGGCGCGCGGAGGCCCTCCGACGGCGCGGCCGGACGCCGGCCGCCCTGAAGGATTTGAATCGGATTCTCGAAGCGGACCCCCGCCACCTCTTCGCATTGGTCAATCGCGCCCTCGTTCACGCCGAGGCGGGCGACCGCCCAGCGCTGCGCCGAGACCTCGACGGGCTCCCGTCGGAAATACGGGACTACTTCGAATGGAAGACCGGCACGGCGCCGGAGCGCGGCGCGCCCGCGAAACGCGTCGTGGAAATGCTCGAGGGGATTCTGACCGCCGCGGGCGGGATCAGAAGAAGCGACCGCTATCTCTTCCCCCTGTGGCTGAAGGAGCGCCCCTAAAGCGCGTCCCATGAGCGACAAAGCCCCCGCCGCCTTCCGCGTCGTGCCCCGCACCGGCGTCATCTACGTGATGACGGAGGCTGCGCGCCTCGGCTACCGGACGGGCGACGCGAAATGGTGCAACCTGGGCCAAGGCATGCCCGAGACGGGCGCGCTCCCCGGCGGGCCCGCCCGCAGGACGGCCGTGGCGATCGATCCCGCCGATCAGGAGTACGCGCCCGTCCCCGGCGTCTGGGAGCTGCGCGAGGCGGTCGCCGCGCTCTACAACGCGCGCTACCGGCGCGGCCTCAAGAGCCGGTATACGGCCGAGAACGTCGCCATCGCGGGAGGCGGACGCGCGGCGCTCACCCGCGTCGCGGCGGCCCTCGGCCAGGTGAACCTGGGCCATTTCCTGCCCGACTACACGGCCTACGAGGAGCTGCTCGACATCTTCCGCTCGTTCGCTTCGATCCCCATCCTGCTCGAGCCGGAGACGGGCTACGCCTTCGGCCTCGACGCCCTGCGCCGCGAGATCGAAGGCCGCGGCCTGGGCGCCCTCCTGCTCTCCAACCCGTCGAATCCGACCGGCAAGGTGATCGCGGGCGGAGAACTGGCCGGCTGGGTCGAAACCGCGCGCAAGCTCGACTGCGCGATGATCTTCGACGAATTCTACTCGCACTATGTCTGGAGCGGCGACGGCGCCTCCGTCAGCGCCGCGGCCTTCGTCAAGGACGTGGACAAAGATCCCGTGATCCTTCTCGACGGCCTGACGAAGAACTGGCGCTATCCCGGCTGGCGCGTCAGCTGGATCGTGGGCCCGAAGGCCATCGTCGAATCGGTCTCGTCGGCCGGCTCGTTCCTGGACGGCGGCGGCTCCCGGCCGCTCCAGCGAGCGGCGGCCGAGCTGGTCACGCTGAAGAGCGCCGAGGCCGAAGCGAAATCCCTCCAGACGGCGTTCCGCGCCAAACGCGAGCTGATGCGCGCGGAGCTCGTGAAGCTGGGCGTCGTTCTCGACGGCCCGGGCGCCGGGACTTTCTACTGCTGGGGCTCGGTCGCCGGACTGCCCGCGCCGCTCGACACGGGCATGGGCTTCTTCCGGGCCGCGCTGGAGAAGATGGTCATCGTCGTCCCGGGAGAATTCTTCGACGTCAATCCCGGCAAGCGCCGCGCGGGGCGCTCCTCGCGCTTCCGCTCCCACGTCCGCTTCTCGTTCGGACCTTCCCACGCCACCGTGCGGGAAGGACTCTCCCGACTCAAAACGCTGATTTGAACCCATGAGCCAAAAAGTCTGCGCGCTGTTCGCCGGCCAGTCGGTGCAGGAAGCGGGGATGGGCGTCGAGCTGCTCAGGAAGCCCGCCGCGCGCGCCGTCATCGAGAGGCTCAAGCCCAGCCTCGGCGCCGATCTGGAGGCATTGCTCACGACGACGTCCGACGAAACCCTCGCCCTCACCTTCAACGCCCAGCGCGCGATCCACGCCTCCCACGTCGCGCACTGGCTCGCCTACGCGGCCGCCCATCCCGGCCTCGAGCTCGACGGCGCGATCGGCCACTCGATGGGCGTCGTCGCCGCGCTGGTCGCCGCCGGATCGCTGACCGTCGAGGACTCCGGCGCCTTCATCGCCGCGCGCGCTCGAGCCTTCTCCGACTGCTGCAAGGCCTTCGCCGAGCCCATGGGCCTGGCCGCCGCGTCCAGCGACGACTTCCAAGATGTCGCCGACTCCGTCGCGGAAGTCCCCGGCGTGTCCGTCGCGCTCTGGAACACCGTCGGGCGCGGAACTCTCGGCGGCACGATGGCCGCCCTCGAGGCCTACGCCGCCAAGGCGGCCGCCGAAGATTGGCCGGTCAAGGTCAAGGTCCTGAAGGTCGAAGGACCCTACCACACCGCGGCCTTCGAGCCCGCCAAGGCGCCGCTGCGCGCGGCCCTCGAGAAGATCGAGATTCGGCCGCCGAAAGTCCCCGTGTTCATGGGCACGTCCGGCCGGGCCGAGACCGAGCCCGCGCGCATCCGCGAGCTGCTGATCTCCCAGGCCGCCGCCTGCGAGAAGCACCTGGACGCCGTGCGCGCGGCCTACGCGGCCGGCTGCCGGACCTTCGTCGAGGTCGCCTTCAAGCCCCAGCCCGTGAAATGGCTCGGGGAGCAGCTCGTCGGCGCCGACGGCGCGACGCTTCCCGGAGTTGCGGGCCGCGCGGTGACGACCGCGGAGCTGCCCGGGTAGCGGACCCCGCCCGATGCCCGGGGCTACGGCGCCGGCGTCGGGGACGGCGCGGCCTGCGTCGGAGACGGCGCCGGGGCCAGAGTCGGCGCCGACATCCCGGCCTCGTCCTTCTTCATGGCTTTCAAGACCTCGGGCGACATCACCTTCATGGGCGCGCCCTTGCTGAAGACCGCCTTCTGCTTGGCCCGCAGAGCCTGGAGCCTGGCCTCATTGGCGGCTTTCGCCTTGAGGTACGGGACCGCGATTTCGGCGACTTGGTCGCAGAAGGACTTGGTGGCCCGCACCAGGTAGGGGCCGCAGGATTCCGGCCTGCGCCCGGTCATGGCCCGGCACCACGGCGAGAGAGCGCAGGCTTGGAAATTCTTCGACCGCACCGCGCCCAAAAGCGCCGCCTTCTCGCGGCAGAGGACCTGGCCGCTCTCATCGGTCAGACGAGAACAGAGCGCCGGGGTTCCCTGCAGATAGACCATGTTTTGCTGGCAATCGGGCATGACTTCCGCCGTAATGATGCCCGCCGCCTTTGCCTCGGAACAGATGTTTTGACTTCCGCGCCTCAGAGCTCCTATAAGAAAATCGCACTTCCGGGCTGCCTTTTCCTTATTCCTTCTCCTCGGACGATCATCATCGGTCGTTGTCGGGAGATAATTTTCGCACGCGGCGAGAGCGTCCCCGTTGTTGAAGACGGATGAAACCATCGTCCCGTACGCCGAGAGCGCCTGGCATCTCTTCATCCCTCTCTTCAGCTTTCCAAGAAGCGTGCAGCTTTTCTCATAGCCTGCTATGGGCGACAGACAGGCCTGATAGAGCTCCAAGGAGACCTGGGTCGAGGGGTCCGCCACCGCCTGGAATTTGACGGCCTCGGCGACTCCATGGGTCCCCAAAAGATCGATGGAGCCGTTCTGGCACTTATCGTAGGCCTCGAGGAACGTGTTGATCGAAGGTCCCTCCGGCCGGGCGGCGCCCTTCGCGGGCGCGGGAGCGGCGAAAGCGGGCGCGCCGCAGAATCCGGCGGCGAAAAGCGCCCCCAGCACGGCGATCCGGGATCGGCGTCCGTCGATGATCTTATTCATGGTCGCTCTCGCTGACGGGCGTTGTCTGCGTTTTGGGCCGCGGCGCGATACGGAGCCGCCCTCCTGTCGAAGACGACCGCATTCGATTCGCTGCGAAGCCCCGAGCCCGCATAGACGGCCCTGATCCGATAACTTCCGAACTTGTCGAAATGGTACTTGGTCCGCAGCGAGCGGAAGCGGTTTGAAGCGCTCTCCGGACGCGTGAGCAGGTACTCGCCGGACCTCAGGATCAGGTCGAGCCCCGATCCGGGAGCGGCCAGGGAGGAATCATCGCAGGGCAACGGCTGCTCCGCCCCCCCCGGAGGCGTCACGAAGAAGCTGAAGTCCGACGGGCCGCATAAGGACCCGTCTTTAATGAAGGACGGAGCGCTTTCCTTGAACGCGACGGCATCCCGCCCCACGTTCTTGATTTCCATGCGGTAGCGGAACTCGCCGTCCTTCGAGAGGGCGTTCTTCTCGTTGATCAGCTGGATCTTCAGCTTGGGCTGGGGCGACTCCGGCTTCCAGCCGTCGCGCGACTGGAGCACCAGCTCATGGCGATCCTTGTCCGAGGGAGCCTCCGCGGCGCTCGGAACGGCGGGAGGCTTGCCTTGGCAGGCGAAAAGCGCCGGCAGCATCAACAAGCTGAGAATCCCGCACCATTTTCGATCCAGGCTCATTTTTCCATCCATGATGTTGAAGATAACATAACGGAAAGCCTCAGCGGCCGGAAACGTGCCTCTGCTGCAGATCCTCCAAGGACTCAAAAAGTTTTTTCCCGGCCGGAGTCCAGCGTCCGTGGGCTTTCAGCGTCGCCATCGCCTGATCGTTCTTGAGATCGATCTCGGACAATCGTTTGGCGAAGTCCGGCGCGGCCGCGACGGGATGGGACGCCGCGCGCATCTTTCTCAGGAATTCGGCGACGGGCAGGAACGCGTGAACCCCCATCAGCACGCCCCACAACGGCCGGAGGTCGGGACGGAGCGGCGACTTGAAAAGCGGGGAGAAGGCGTTCTCCAGAAGAGGATCGGCGTAGGAGGCCATGTTCAGCTTGTTGTGCTGGAACTCGTGGATCAGGGCCTCGGTCATCGTGACCGGATTGGGATTGAGGCTCAGGTAGACGGTTCCGATCGCCTCGCGGTAGGACGCCGAAAGATGGCGGTCCTTGTCGAATCCCACCGGCACGATTTGGCGCAGGAGAAAGCTCATCTCCTGAAAGAGCTCGGGCCAATAATCGCAGATCCAGTGGACGGACACGTCCACGGCCGCGCGCCAATCTTCCTCCGAGCGTCCGCCCAAGCTCAAGACGCTGCCCGTCTTGTCCGGGTGCGCCTCCATCTGGGCGATGGGATTCTGGTCCGCCAGGGCGAGAGAGATCGAATCGGCGATCGGCACGTAGCCCATCTCCGTGGCGAGTCCGCCCGTGGCCGGACGGCGTCCGGCCAAAGTATGGGACGAAAGGCGGAGCATGGCCGCGCCGCCGACCCCGACGAAGCCGTTCTTGAAGCGCCAGCCGCCCGCCCCTTTCTGCGCTTTCAGCACCGCGCCTAAATGGGGCGAGGCGAGAACGTCGGAGGCCTCGATCGAGGCGCCGCCTTCGGGCAAAAGACCGCGGAAGGCCAACTCCAGGATGAGGTTCGGGACCAGCGAGCGGCGGGCCCGCGCGATCTTATTGCGCAGCTCGGGCCAGCGCTCCCGCCGGGCGAAGCACCAGACCGCGGGGGCCACCGAGGGCGCGCACAAGGCGTCGAGCAGCGCCTGGGGATCGACCCCCGCCGCGTGGCGGAGAAGCCCGTAAAGGGGCGGCGTCGAATCGAAGACGCCGGCCGGAGGCTGGCGCGAAAGCCGCAGGATCTCGCGCAGCAGCTCCTTCTGATAGAACCGGTGCGCCGACTTCAGCGCCTGGAGATCTCCCGCCGGAACGACGAGGCCGCCGGCGTCGACGGCCAAGAGCCCGCCGGCGGCGGGCTCCGGCTTCGCCTCGAACGCGGACGCCGCCCGCCGCGTCATCGCCCCCCTCCGGCGCGAATTTTCCTTCCGTTCCGCCCGGGCGCGGCCCCTCCGCCGGCCAGCATGCCGGGCTTCGGCCGCGGGAATCCGCGCCGGCGGACGTGGCCGATCGGCGCGCCGGCGCAGGACGAGTCGAACCGGCACGTCCTGCACGCCCGTCCCTTCACGAAGTAGCGGCGGCGGATGTAGAAATCGACGAAGTCCTTGACGTGCACGTCCGCGCCGTGCGCGATCTCGACCGAGCCGTTCTCCTCGTAGGCGACGAGCGCTTCCGCATCGTCCTTGAGGCATTCGGGAAGCGGGTGCGCGGCGGCCTTCCGGTTCTTGTGGAAGTCCTCGATGTTCGCGCACATGTCCTTCAGGAAGCAGTGCGGGCAGCGGCCCCAGCAGGAAGGCTTGATCCCGTACTGGAGGAAATTCTCGAACACGAGCCCGCGTCCGGCGGCCTCGTCGTTGAGCTTCGAGGGCGGCTGGATCAGATCCTCGTAGCCCTCGAGGTACTGCGTCGGAAGGCGGTTGGTCCAGATCACCACGTCGCCGCGCTTGGACAGATCGAGGGCGCGATGGAGGTGCGGCAGTTCCTTTTCCACGTCGTAGAACAGCTCGTCCTGGTGGTTCCAAGCGTCGCCGAAGGGGATGACCTGGAGCAGGTCGAACTCCCGGACGCCCTCGCGGATGAAGAAATCCATCGTGTCGCGCAGATGCCGGACGTTCTGCTTGTTGATGACGATGTCGACGCTGACGATCAGGCCGGGGATCTTGAGAGCGTGCCTCAGCGCCACGAGGCCCTGGAGGAACGAGCCCGGCGAGCCCGTCAGCGGGTCGTGGATCTCCGGAGTGTGGCCGTGGAGCGAGAAGGTCACCTCGGCGAGGCCCGCGTCGACGACGCCCTTCAGGAAATCGGGATAGCACATGCGGCGGCCGTTGGTCACCGTCTGGATGTGCGTGTAGCCCATCGCCTTCGCCTTGGCGACGATCTCGATGAAATCCGGATGGATGGTCGGTTCGCCGCCGCTCAGGACGACGCGCGTCAGCCCGGCGTGGCGGCCTTTCTCAAAATCGGCCCAGATCGCGGCCTTGGGAAGGACGGTCCCGTTCTGCGCCGGAGAATCGAGGCAGAAGCTGCAGTGATCGTTGCAGACCCGAGTCAGCCGCACCCAATGGCGCTTCTGCGGAGCCTCCTGCGAGAAGGGATGCTTGGGCGCGACGATCAGGCTCTTGATGGTCAGCGCCGGGACGCCGCCCTGGCTGAAAAGACGGGCGTTGAGGCGCGGAGAATCGCCGCGAGCGATCGTGAAATCGACGTCAGGAAGGCCCGCGAAGGCGCGCCGCTGCTCCTCGTCCATGATTCCTTGGGCCAAGGTCACGACGCCGGCCGCGGAGAGCGGCCGGACTCCGGCCATCAGGCCGAGGCGGCCGTCCTTGCTGACGATCGGCGAGACGCCCGCCTTGAGATGAAGGGCGTCGATCCCGGGCTTGTCGAGGATGTCCAGGATCGATTTGGGATTCATGCGGCCGTCTCGGCGGGCGAAAGCTCGGCGTGGTCGTCTTCGGACTGGATCCGGCGCACGATGGCGTCCTTGTCCACGAACACCGGCGCCAGCTCCGCCGGATCGTAGAAGCTGCCGATGTCGAAGATCCCGCCGCAGATGTCGTCGAGGCTGCAGGACTTGCAGGCGGGCGCCTTCAGGTGGCGGAAATCCGTCTGGCGGATCGTGCCCTTCTCATCGAGGAAGTGGACCGTGCGCTCCTCGCTCTTGACGATCTTGCGCGTCTCCGTCGAGCAGTGGGCGAACTCCGTCATGAAGCACAGCGGCACGCGCTCCACGCGGAAGGTCCTTCCCGAGGCGTGGACGAAGCGCATCGCGCGGTTGAGCGAGACCTCGAAGTTCCGATGGCGCGGGGCCGTGTCGCGGTTCGTCTCGGCGCGGCCCATCGAGGGATCGAGGTTGTTCCAGACGAAATGGGAGATCTCGGGGAACTTGTCGATGAAGTAGCGGACGGTCTCGTCGAGATGGTCCGCGTTGTCGGCGTTGATCACGGTGTTGATGTTGATCGCGATCGGGAGCTTCTTGGCGAGGAGCGAGAGGTTTTCCAGCGCCGCGACCGCCTTGTCGAACGAGCCCTTCACGCCGGTCAGATAGTCCTCGACCTCCGGGCGGCAGCTGTGGATGGAGATGTGGTAGTGATGAAGGCCCGCCTCGGCGAACGCGCGCGCGACGGGCATCTCGGCGATCTTCGAGCCGTTGGTGATCATGCGCACGTGAAGCCCGCGGCTCACCGCGTAGCGCGTGATCTCCGGGATGTTCGGCGAGAGGCTGGGCTCCCCGCCGGTGAGGATGATCCCGAAGTACTTCCGCTTCACGAAATCGTCGATCTGCTTCTTGGCCGTCTCGACGTCGAGCATGAACTCCGTTTCCGGGTTCGAGCAGAACCGGCAGTACTGGTTGCAGTGCCGCACGACCTGCATGTAGCCGATGTTAGCCACGGGTCTCCGTTTGCTCGGACGCGAACAGCTTCGGGAAGATCGCGCGGAGAGCCTCGCCGGTGATCTTTTCCCGGACGTGAACCTCGCGCAGCCCCGGCTTGGGCCGGACGCGGGCGTCCTCGCCTCGCTTGAGCGGAGCGGGGACGGAATCTACCGACGGCGCGGGCGGAGGCGGGGCCTCGTTGCGGTGGCCGATCCCGGCGAAAAAGCGCCGCGCGGACGGCGAGCTGGCCTTGCCGTAGACGCAGAGCCCGAGCCCCAGCCGGGAGGCCTCGCGGCTCGCGGCGACGAGCTCCTCGGCGACGAGCTCCGGCGTCGGGATCACGCGGTCCCGCGCGGCCGCGGCTCGGCCGTAGGGCTCGGCGGAATCGAAATGAATGGCCCGGGCCCCCGCCGAATGGGCCAAGCGCAGGATCTCGGTCAAGTGCCTGAAATTCGAGCGGGTGACGACCGTGGTGACCCCGAAGGGCAGGCCGATCTTTTCGGCCTGGCGCATGCCCGCGACGGTCTGCACCCAGCTGCCGGGGACCTCGGTGTGGTAGTCGTGCATGGCCGGCGTGGAGCCGTGAAGCGAGATGTCCAAGGCGTCGACGCCCGCGGCGCGCAGGCCGCGAGCGTAGTCCGGATAGCAGAGGCGCCGCGCGTTGGTTTGAACGAGAACCCACGCGGCGCCGGCCTTCTTGGCCTCGGACGCAACCTCGAAAAGACGCGCGGAAAGAGTCGGCTCGCCCCCCACGAAGGCGATCTCCTCGCCGTCCGCGGCCGCCGCGCCGGGCTTCGCCGGAGGCGCCGCGGAAGCGGCGCCGAGCGAGCCCTGCGAGCAGAAAACGCAGTGGTTATTGCACTCGAAGCCGAGGAAAATGAGGCGCATTTCTTACTCGACCAATCCCCGAATTCGGACGCACCGCCGGTTCAACGGACCTGCACGCATGCCCCCCCCGTTCTGGCGCGATAACGAGAGGATACCCCGTCTCTCTTGTGTTTTCAAGAGCTATCTTCCCTCGGGAAAGACCGGCGGCAGAGGACGGAATTCGTCAAAACCGTATATTTGCACGTAGCTTTTCCAGACGCCTTCGCAGCGCGCCTCATGGCCGCAGCGTCCGCAGTCGGGAAACTTGGTCTTCAGCACGCCGCGCTTGTTGTCCTGCCAGTCGAAACGGTCGTCCGACGCCGCATGCGTGGCGATGCTCACGTCGTTGCCCGGGTCGAAGCTCGCCTCGTCCAGGTACTTGGCCGAGAGATACTCGAGGAGGCGCCCCGAAACTCCGGTCAAGGCCAGCGCGCACTTCGGGACCGCGCCGAACGTCAGGTGCTTTTTGAGGCGCTTCTCGTTGATCAGAAGAATGCGCAGGATCTCGGGCATGGCTTCGCGATAGGACGGAATCCACGCGCGGTCGTCCCGAGTTCCGCCCTCCGGCCAGATGTAGTTGAAGCGCACGTCGTGGATGCCGAGATCGCCGAAGAAGCGGATGAAGCCTTCCATCCCGAGCAGGTTGGGACGGCACAGGACGGGGTTGACGGAGATTTCGTCGCGCAGGGCTCCCTCGCTGCGCAATGCGACCAGGTTCTTGATCGCCGCGAGCTTGCGGGCGAGATTGCCCGGAACGCGGGTGATGACCAAATCCTCGACCTCGGGGACGTGGCTGTGCACGGAGAGCGTCACGCGGGTGAGGCCGGCCTCGACCAGGCTCCGGCAAAAAGAGGGGTTCGAAAGACGGGTGCCGTTGGTGCAGACGGAGATGACGTCGTAGCCGAGGCTCTTGGCGCAGGCGACGGCCTCGACGATGCGCGGATACACCGTCGGCTCCCCGCCGAGAAAGCCGACGGCGCGGCAGCCCTTCTCGCGGAAATGGCGGAGCTCCGCGCGGACCCGCTCGAAGGACGCCCAAGGATCCTTTTTGTCTCGGGAATAGCCGCTCATGCAGAAAGGGCAGAGATTGTTGCAGAGCGTGCCGAGGTGGATCTCGACGCGCCGAGGCTCCTCGCGCCGGGAGAGCACGGCGTCGCGCTCGGCCTGGGCGTGGTCCAAGGCCATGCGGCGCCGGCCGATCATGACGGCCACCTCGACGCCGCGGATTTGAATATCTGCTGAGCCCACCAGAATCGGGAGACGAGAACGGCGACCACGTTGCAGCCGCGGGAAACGGTCAGAAGCGTGCCGAAGAAGATCCACAGGGCGAAAGGGATCGTCTGGTAGACCGAGAAATTCGAGACCCCCTTGCTCTCCAGCCAGCTCCGCAGGGTCACGGCATCCTCTTCCGAGATCCCGTCGATGTAGCGCTCCCCCATCTCGTCCGAAAGTTCTTCCTCCGACCCGATCCGGTGCCAGCTCTCGTCCGAAAGGACGACCCCGTGCCGAAGCTGATCGAGCGGAGAGTCGCGAAGGCTCTCGCGCTCGATGATCCAGGTGAAAAGGCCTCGCCCCAGGGACAGGAACACCCAAAACTTGGCGGTCATCTTCAGGGCCTCGACAAGGAAGGCGCCGATGTTCCAATGCCACAGCAGCGACCCCGTGAGCATCCAAGCGGACAGGCTCGCGAGCGCGAGCAGGCCGACGAGCTTGTTCCTCAAAACGGCCGATAGGCCTTTCCAGGCGAAGCTCATGGCCGCGAAGACGAGAAGCGCGCCCCAGGGGCCCGAGACGTACCGGCCCAAGCGCGGAAGCTCCCGCTGCAGCAGGAAGAAAACGGCGAAGAGATTGACGGTCAAAACGAGGTAGTCGTAGCGGTAGGGCCAGAGTTCCCGACCGCGCACGCGGAGACGATCGAGCTGCCCCAGCATCCAGGAAGTCCGGTCGAACTCCCTCAGCTTCGGCAGTCTCGACAAAAGACGCAGACCGGTTTCGCCCGCGAAGAGAAGCCCCGCCGGCACGAAGATGTTCACCAGGAGCAGAAGAAAAAGGACCTGGGGAAATCCGGGAAGATTCGGATCGATCAGAACGGCAAAAAAGGAAAGGAGCGTGTAGAACTTGGCGTCGCCCGCGGGCCAGATCGCAAGCCGCCACAGAACGACGGCCGCCGTGAGGCTCAGGAAGAGGTGGAGCAGAACGCGCGGATAATAGTGCCAGGGATAATAGGACGCGCCCAGCCCGAGAAAATGCAGATGCCGATACCCGAGGAGACTGTTGCCCATGAACCAGGACAGCCCGGCCGCGCACGCGATCATCCCGATGAAAATCCAGCGATTCCGGATTTTCTTTTCCTTCCAATCCTCGAACGACACGATCATGCCCAAAAGAAGAAAGAAGGCGTAATAGACGATCTCGGCCGTCATCCTTCCCCCGTCCTCGCGATCATGCCGCGCTCCACCGGCTCAGTCACGATGTCGGACGGCCTTCCGCAGCCGCCTAGTAAGAACCGTGACTGCCGTGGGAGCCGTGGCTGCCGTGGGAGCCGTGGCTGCCGTGGGAGCCGTGGCTGCCGTGGGAGCCGTGGCTGCCGTGGGAGCCGTGGGAAGCATGGCTGCCGTGCGAACTATGGCTGACATGACTGGGTTGGGCGCCGACGCCGGGATTGAGGAGGGCGTTGGTGTGGGTGCTCTGCGCGAGTATGTCTTCGGCGTGCATCATGCCGGCGCCCAAGATTCCCAAGACGGTCGCCGCTTTGACGACGTCCTTCTTCAGGATCTTGCCTTCTTCGCTGGTCAGGAATCTTTCGAGGCCCTTCTTCATCTTCGGAACGAGCCCCTTCTTCTTCGACTTCGGTTCGCCGGGCTTCTTTTTCTTGTTCAAAGTTCCCCCACCGCTCCAATGCTAAAGTCCGCTGCCGGAACTGCGTCCTTCCTTCCGCCTCAACCACGTGCGGAAGATCGCCTCGTTTTTCCCGTCCTGAAGCTTGACGAAAAGGTAATCCAAGATGCCCTTATGAACGAGGCATCGGGTGTTGGTCGGCATTCGTCCCGTGATGTCCCCCTGCTCGGCGTAGCACTGGACCGGGGAGACGCCATGGTAGGGATAGTAGGCGCAACGCGAGCAGTCGGGCTGGCCGTCCAACTGGGACGCGACGGCCAGAATCTTGACGGCCGGATGCGAGGCGCTGTCGCGCGCGGACCCTTCGTCCACGCTTCCGATCTTGAACGAGTCGTCGCCTCCGCGGGACACCTGAAGCCCCTCGTCGCAGGCATAAACGCTTCCATCGACGTCGTAAGCCAGCTGGCCAAGCCCCGCCGCGGAGGGAGAGCGGGAATTCATCGAAGGGGGCTCGGCGTCGGCCAAGATCCTCGCGAGAAATACCCGCGCCGTCTGTTCGACAAAAAGCTTCCGCTTGTTGAGCGCCAGGATGGAATCGAGGGTCTTGCGATAGAATTCCAGGAACTCCTCGGCCGAACAGCCGATCTTGCTCCACGATTTTCGCGGGACGTCGAGAGGGGCGAGGAACCTCATGAACATTCCCTCCGCGCCCAGGCGGACGTACTCGCCGAGGATCTCCTCGTGCTTCGAGAGCGAGAGCCGCGTGACCGTCAGCACCGCCTCCGGGCGGGAAGACTTGTTCTTGGCCTTCTCGCGGAGCGCCCGGAACCAGCGAACGGTCTTGCCGTGGCCATTGCCGCCGACGAAGGGCCGAGTCCTGTCGTGCAGGCCCGCGGGACCGTCCAAGAAGGTGCGCACCGCCACCCCGTTCTTGAGCAGGAACTTGAGCTTCTCGTCCGTCATGAGGGCGAGATTCGAGACGAGACTCAGCTCCAAATCCTTCGCGCCCGCAGCGGCCCGTTTGCGCGACTCCTCGATGATGAGCTTGACCGCGGGCCAGTTCGCGAGCGGCTCCGCGCCTTGAAGCTCGACGGCAATCTCGGGGCTGGGGCTTTCAAAAATGCGGGCGACGACCTTCGACGCCGTTTCCAAGCTCATGTCCCGCGCGGCGCCGCGCTTCGAGGCGCGGGCGTCTCCGCGCAGCGTCGGCACGACGGCATGGAGGCGCGGGCCCTGCCAGAGGAAGCGGTTGCGGTTCCGCCAGACGGCGGCCAGCGCGTCGAAATCCATGTGGTCGCGGATGAATCCGTCGTTGGCGAGCCGCGCGTAGAGAAGAGAATTGGCGTCCAGGGCGCCCGCGATGAAGCGGCGGAATTCCTCGTCCGAGAGGAAGCGATGCCGCCCGAAATCATTGGTGATCAGATACTTGCCGTCGAGGCGCCGGAAACGGAAGAAGCCCGCTTGAACGGGGTCGTACGTCGAGGGATCAAGCGCCGGAACGGTCGGGTTCATGGCTGCTTCTTTTCCTCGGGCGCCGAGCCGTCGTTCTTGGCGGCGTGCTTTTGCTCCCACGGCACGGACACGCCCAAGGGATCTCCGGGCTCGGATTTTTCGATCTCCGTGAGAAGCGCCTCGATCTCCTTCTCCAGCGCCGCGTCCACCAGCGGAACCGAGGATTCGGACGGCTCCGGAAGGACGGGCGGCGCGGCCTGAAGCGGAGGGACGACGTTCTCCGGCTCCTGGGCCGAAACCAGAGCCTTGGTCACGATATACTCGCGGAGCTTCTGGTTGGCCTGGGACACCCGAAGCCGAAGAGCCTCATGAAGGAGCTCGTTGTGAAACTCATCGGACAGCGCCGCCGAATTTTTGGCGCCCGCCTTGGATTTGAAGCGGACCGTGACCGCGGACGCGCCGGCAGCCGCAATCCGCACGAAAGCGCGGTCGGTGAACGTATAGGCGGCCGCCTGGATTGCCTCAACGGGATAAATCTTTGTATCGAGCTTGAACTCGAGTTCGGCGGCGGCTTTCTGGGTCACGCGGAATCCCCCCTTCGTCCGTGAAATTCCAACTTCATATTTATACCTTTTTTGGCGTGATGCCTGGGCCCGTCTTCACGCCTCAATCCGCCGCCGCAAGCGCCTCCGGCAGGATCGCCGCAAACTCCGCCGAACCGTAAAGCTCGAGATAGGAACGGTAAACTCCCATGCAGTAGGAATCGAGCCCGCAGCTCTTGCAGGCCTCGACCTTGCTCCGGAAGACGTCGCGGCCCTTCTCGTGCCAATTGAAGCGCTGGACCCCGCCTCTCTTGTCGGGCCATAGGAACGAAACCTCGGTCGGGAGATCCAGCCCTTCTTCGTAGAAATACCGGCGCAGGAGCGGCCATTTCCGCTGAACGGCCGGGGGCAGCACGCAGAAGGGCACGCCTCCGAAGCTGAGGCGGATTTTGATCTCCTTCTCGTTGAGAAGGATTAAACGCAGGATACGCGGAACGACGTCCTTGAATTGAGGAACGACCGTCTTGTCGTTCTGGACCCGGGACTCGGGCCAGATGTAATTGAAACGGATGTCGTTGATCCCCATGGCCTTGAAAAACCGCGCGAACGCTTCCAGATGCGGCGCGTTCAGCCGGCAGAGGACGGGATTGAGCGAAACTCCGTGGACAAGCCTTCCCCGGCCGCGGGCCGCGAGAAGATTGCGCAGGGCCTCAAGCTTCTTTTCGAGGATCTTCGGCACGCCGACGAGGCGCTCTTCGACGGCGGGAAGGTGGCTGTGCAGGGACATCGTCACCCGCGTCAGCCCCGCCTCCAGGGCTTGGCTCAGAAATTCAGGGTCGGCCAGCCTCATGCCGTTGGTGCACAGGGCGATCCGCTGATAGCCCAGGTCGCGCGCGAACGCCAGGCACTCGAGAATGTGCGGATACATCGTGGGTTCGCCGCCCAGGAATCCGAGGGAGCGCGCCCCCTCGCCGAAGCGCGCCGCGATCTCCGCCTTCATGCGCGCCGGATCGGCCCAGGGCTCGTGATCGTCGCGCTCCTCCCCGCTCATGCAGAAGATGCATTTGTTGTTGCACAAACGGCCGGGATTGATCTCGACGTTGATCAATTTCTCGGTTCCGTCCTCGAAATGTTTCGTGGCGCTCATGTTCGGCTCATGCGCAGACCAGCCTCTCCCGCCGGCCGCAAGACGCGGGCCGGGGGGCGGACGCGAGCGAATGCACCATGCGGGTCAGGGCCGCGTCGGCCTTTTGAGTGGAATCCCACAGCTCCGGGCCCGCCCAGCGGCTGGCGACGTCCCACAGGACGCCTCCGTCGCGGCGCGGATCCACGGGCGCGGGCCAGCGCTCGATCGAGCCCACCCGGAGGGACTCGCGAAAGGGTTCGATCCCGCGGCACTCGATCAAGCCCGAGGAGTAAACCGAGCCGTCCAAATCGACGGTCAGCGAGAGGTTCGCCAAGGGCACGGGGCCCGTCGCCTCCTCGTTTTTCAGGCGGCAATCCAGGCCCCTCTCGCGCAGGCCGCGAAAGAGCATCGCCAGCGCGCCGAACGAGCGGTCCAGCTCGCGCAGCTGGGGCTCGCTCCAAATCGTGTAGTAGGCCGGCATGAAATTGAAGCGCCGATAGCCGTCGGAGAGCAGCACGCGCATCCGGGAGATCACGCTCTCCGCCGATTCGTTCTGCGTCAAGACGTACGTGTACCAAACGCCGGGCAGGGCCGCGCCGCCTTCGGCGCGGAAGCTCAAGGTCACCTCGACCTCCGGCCTCGACTTGAGGTAGGCCATCTTCTCGGCGTCGAAAAGCATGCCGTTGGTCGTGATCTGAAAAGACAGGCCCGAGCCGCGGGACTCTTCGATCACCGCGCGCATGACCGGCCAATTCAGGAACGGCTCGCCGCCGAAGAATTTCACGACCGGGGCGGCGCCCGCGGGAAGATGGCGGCGGTACGCCGCGATCGCCCGCCGGGCCACGTCCAGGGTCATGTCCGCGCCGGTGAACTCGATCGGGCAGAAGCCGCAGCGGATGTTGCAGCGTCGAGACACGAGCAGCCAAAGCCGGCGGTCGAAGTCGATCATTCGCCCCCTCTTTTCGGCCTCGCCGCCTTGATCTCGGCGCGGGCGTCCCGCATGAGCCGATCGACCTCGGCCCGATATTCCCGGGCGGACTCGCCGGCGCCGGAGCCGGGCTTCCTTTCTCCGCCGCCGGCGCAGTAAAGGGCCTGCGTGACGATGAAATGGGAGATCTTCGCGTTGAAGCTTCCGACGAGGAGGCGATACTCCTGATTGAGCAGCTCGTTGAGGAATTCTCCGGCCAAGGCCTCGAGCTCGCCCGCGGACGTCTTTTTTTTCTTGGACCGGAGCTCCACCGCGAAGGATTTCCCGTCTTCCGCGAGGAAAACCCGCGCCTGGGTTTCGAAGACGAGCGCCGCGATCTCCAGGGACTGCCGGGAGTAGAACCCGCGGGACGCGCGGAACGAAACCGTCCCCGCGGCCGCGTCGGATTCGATGCTCGTCACAAAGGCGCTCCGACCGCGGCGTCGGGCGCGGCGCCATGGTCCATTTCCAGCCAGCGCTGGTCCCAATCGAGCCATTTGTCGAAGATCTTTCGGGTCTCCTTGTCGCGGAGCTTCCGAAAGATCACGTCGAATATCCCCATGCGGGACGCGCACCAGCCGCTGGTCGGCATGGAGCCGAAGATGCTTTTCTGCGTTTCGTAATGATAGACCGGCTCGACGCCGCAGTACGGCTTGTACGCGCACTGCGAGCACATCGGCTGGTTCTCGAGCACCGACGAGACCACGCAGGCGCGGGTCGTCGGGTGCCCGAGGACCGCGCTCCAGTCGGAGGTCGCGACGTCGCCGACCTTGAAGCTGTCGTCGCCCATGTGATCGAGCATCCGGCCTTCGTCGCTCACGAAGATTCCGCCGTCGTAATTGTAGGCCAGGCAGCCCAGGACCGCGCCGGTCGGCGAGCGCAGGTCCATGAACCCCGGATCGACCCCGCGCACGATCTTCGTCAGCAGGATCAAGGCCATGCGCTCCATGATCGGAGTTCCCTTCTTGTTCAAATCCAAGATGTAGTCGAGGGTCCGGGAATAAAAATCCAGGAACTCGGCCGAGGTGTAGCCGATGTCTCCCCAAACCCGTTTCGCGTAGCCGATGGGCGACAGGCCGCGGATGAAGATCTGCTCCAGGCCCATCTTCACGTAGAGATCCACGATCTCCTTCGAGTAATCGAAGGAGAATCGGGTCGTCGTCATGAGGGCGCTGGGCCGCGAGAACGGCTGGCCCGTCATGGCGTCGCACCGCGCCTGCATGCGGCCGAGCCAGGAAACGACCTTCTCCTGAGCCGCGCCGCTGCCGAGAAACGGCCGGTTCTTGTTGTGGAGCTCGGCCGGCCCGTCGAGCGAGGTGCAGATCGCGACGCCGTTTTCAAAGAGGAAATCGACCCGCTCTTCGGTCATCAGCGTAAAGTTCGAGACCAGCGTCAAGAACAGCTTGCGCCCGGTCGCCTCCGCTTTTTTGCGAGCGTAAAGGGTCACGAACTTCACGATCGGCCAGTTGAGCAGGGGCTCTCCGCCCTGGAACTCGATGCAGATGGCCGGATTGGGGGTGTCGAAGATGAAATCGACCGTCTTCTTGGCCGTCGCCAGATCCATGTCGGTGTCCGTGCGCGACGGATCGACGACGCTCGAATGGCAGTAGTGGCACTGCTGATTGCAGCGCAGCGTGACGACGATCATGTGCAGGCTCGGGCCCGGGATGCGCTGGAACGCGGTCTTTTCCGCGTACGCGTTCGCCAACGAGGCGAAGTCCATCCGCTGCCGAACGAAGCCGTTCTCCGCCAATTCGAGCCAAAGCGGGTCCTTCTCGTCGAGGCGTCCGGACATGAAGCGGTCGAACTCTCCGTCATCGAGCATCATGGAACGGCCCCAATCGTTGGTGAGGAGGTGCCAGCCCCCCATGTCCCGGAAATTGAACGCGCCCAGGCCCCGGACGTCGACGGAGGCGGGCTTGGCGAGCGAGGTGAGGCGGCTCAAGACCGCGGCTCCCCTTCACGGACGGGATCGCGGGGGGCCGCTCCGCCGCCGTGAAGAACGGACTGCTCGACGATGTGCTGGCGAAGCGGGAGATTGTTCCGGGCGATGGCCCAGCGCACTTTCTGAGTCTCGAGTTCGGCGAGAAAGGCTTGGGCGAGGAGCTCGAGCCGCGGCGCGGCTCCGGGCGTCTTGCTCTGAAGCAGGACTTCCAGCTTCGTCTTGCGGTCTCCCTCGATCGAAACGTAGGCCCGGTCCATCATCAAGTAGGCCGCGCCGAGAATGGATTCGAGCCCGTTCCTCGGCACATCCAAGGCAAAAGAGACAGCGGATTGCGGTAGAAATACGGAATAAAGCTTGGCCTTCCCGGCGGGGGCTTTCCGCATAACTTAGTTTCTAGTATTACATGCTAATCCCCCTCTGTCAATACCGCTTCCGAGGGGAACTCCGACGGGAAACCAGCTCCGCCGAAGCTGGGAATGACGCTCAGCCGACGACGTCGTTCTCGAGGGCGAACCGGATGATGTCGGCCGTGGTTTGAAGCTTAAGTTTTTCCATGAGCCGGGAGCGATAGGTGGCGGCCGTGCTGGCGTGGATGCCGAGAAGCCCGGCGCACTCCTTCAGGCTTTTGCCGGCTCCGAGAGATCGGAGCACCGCGAACTCCCGCTGAGTGAGAGTCCCCAGGCCCATCGGCCGCTTCCTCGGGCGCCCGGCGTGCGCCTGCACGCTTTCGGAAAGAGACGGCGAGACGTACGGCCTGCCCTGCCGCACGGCCGCGATGGCGTCCAAGAGCTCGCTGACGGCCGCCGATTTCATCACGTAGCCGTGCGCGCCGCTCTCCAGGCTTTTGATCGCGTAATGCACGTTCGAATGGATCGTCAGGATCAGGATCTTGGCCTCGGGCAGATCGAGGCGCAGCCTCTGGATCACGGAGGGAGTGTCGGTGTCGGGCATGCTGTAGTCGAGCAGGACGAGGTCCGGCCTCAGGTCCAAGGCCAGCAGCAAGGCCTCGGGACCGTTGCCCGCCTGCCCCACGACCTTGATGCCCGGGCACTCGTTCAGCATGCGTGAAAGCGCTTCCCGAACCATCGCATGGTCGTCGGCGAGGATGACGCGGAGGCCTGGGTTCTTCATCGATGGCTCCTCTCGGATTTTGGTGCGGAGAGCGGGATCGTCACGCGGACCTCGGTCCCTTGGCCCGATTGGGATTCGACGCGAAACGTTCCGCCCAGAAGTTCCGCGCGCTCGCGCATGCTGAGGAATCCGAGGGAGCCGGGGCGCGCCGGCCGGGCATCGAGTCCGACGCCCCAATCCTTGACGCTCAGCGCGACGTCTCCCTGGGAAAGACCGAGGGACACCTGGACCCGATTGGTCCGGGCGTGCTTGGCGGCGTTGGTCAGCGCCTCCTGCAGGATGCGATAGAGATTCACTCCGACGTCGTCGGGAATTTCGGCGCTCTCGAAGCTCAGCGCCTCGCTGACGTCGATGCCCGTTTTTTCCCGATAATCGTCGAGAAGGCTGCGGACGGCCTCCTTGAGTCCGATTTCATCGAGCACCCGGGGCCTCAAGCGGGTCGAGATGTCCCGCATCCTGTCGAGCGCGAGGCGCGTGCTTTCGAGAGCCCGCTGGATCACGTCGAGGCGGTCCGCGCGCCCGTCCGGGCGCAGCGCCCGTTCCAGCTCGAGACAGGCCGCCGTCAGGAGTTGGCCCAAGTCGTCGTGAAGATCCCGAGAAAGGATTTTCCGCTCGCGTTCCTGCGTCTCGATAAGGCCGGCGGACAGGACCCGCAGCCGCGCTTCCGAATCCTCGAGACGGCGCTGTTGGAATTCCCTCGCGGCGCGTGCGCGGCAGAGAAACCAGATCAGCACGGCAAGGACGCCCTCGATGAAGACGCAAAGAACCGTCAAAATCTTCTGAACGCGGTGCGTCTGAATGAAAAGGCGGGACGAGGACATCACGAAGACGATCCGCAGAAGGCTGTTGGCGCGCCCGTCGGTTTCGAAGCCGACGCGGGCCGGATCGAACAATTTGAAGGCGAATAGACCTTCGCGATTCGAGACGAGGTCCTGATCTCCGCGGGAGATCTCCCGCCACGCCTCCGGGTACTCCAGGGCGAACCGGCGCTCCCCGCCTTGCATGCCGGGCCGCGCGCTCCCGGGCGGAGGCGCGTTCAGCCAGACGCCGTCGCCGTCGAGCAGAACGAGGCTCCCGGGGCGATTCGCCGCCGCCTCAAGACGGCGCAGAAGCCGCTTTTCCGAGTAATCGAGAACCAAGAGGCCGCGGCGGCGGCCCTTCCCGTCGAAAACGGGCGTTGCGAAGACGAAGGCAGCGGAATAGACTCTTCCCCGCGCCAACGCCAGAGCCTCGCGGAAATGCGGGACGCCGAGCTCGCGCCGAAGGCCCCGCTGCGAAGAGGTCTCGCCTCCGCCGTCGCCGGCCCCCGCTTCCTCCCGACCGGAGGCGTCAAACAATCGGACCCCGTCGTAGAAGTCCTTGCGCGCGAGCAGCAGAAGATAATCGCGAATCAAGGCCTCCTTGGCCGCGGAGCCGGGCCGAGAAAGGAAGTCCTGGAGAACGCTCTGTCCGGACAAGAACAAGAGGTCCGATTTCGCCGCGCGGAATTCCTGTTCGAGGATCGCGGCATGCAGTTCGACGGCGGAGTGCCCTGCGATCTCGTCGACACGGCGCTTCGTCGCGACGTGCTCCGAATAAAGCAGCAGCGCCAGCGCCAGGACGGCGCCGGAGATCGGCAGAAAAAAAGCCAGGAAACGCCGGTAGAGGGGCTCCATCGCCGAGAACTCGGGGCGATTGTACAACTTTACGAACAGAGCCCCTCGGGGCCGGCGCTTCTGTCGTTCGAATTCTACAGAGAAGCGAGCGGGAACCACTGGCGATCGGCGAACCAATCCTCTACGATAAGGGGGCTCAGGCGTCAGGAGGCACTATGGCGAAAACTTCTCTGCTCGAAAAATCCGACAGATCGATCCGCGAGTTCCACGAACTGATCGAATCCGGCCTCATCAACAGCTCGGGCGAGTTCGTCCCCACTCTGATGTATCCCCCCATGATGCAGCACCCTCCGATGAAGCAGGAGGAATTCCTCGAGGGCTTCCAGCTCCCCAAGGACAACCGCTTCACGATATACGCCCACTTCCCTTTCTGCATCCAGCAGTGTTCCTTCTGCCATTTTCCAAACATCATCACGAACTCCGACCACGACAAGGACGTCTATCTGGATCACCTCGAAAAGGAAATGGATATCTATCTGAGCCGCCTGGGCATCCGCGAGCTCAAGGCCCGCTCGATTCTGCTCGGCGGCGGCACGCCGACGTTCCAGACCCCTGCGCAGCTCAAGCGCTTCATGAATTTCTTCACGGCGCGCGTCAATCTGGATTCCCTGACCCAGTTCTCGTGCGATCTCGATCCGCTGACCATGATCGGCTACGAGGGCCGCGAACGCCTGCGGATCCTCAAGTCCTTCAAAGTCACCCGGCTGGCCATGGGCGTCCAGGCCTTTTCCGACGAGATGCTCAAGCAGATGGGCCGCCACCACAACGCCGCCGACACCGCCCGCGCGATCGGCCAGGCCAAAGAGTTGGGCTTCAAGGTCAACATCGAGCTCATCTACGGCTATCCCGGCGAGACCCCGGAGCATTGGGCCGAGACGGTTCAGCAGGCCCTGAGCTACGACGTCGACGAGATCATGATCTACCGGCTCAAGATCCTCCCTTACGGCAACCACACCGGGAACATCAACAAGCTGTTGAACACCCGGGAAGACGCCCTGCGCGCCAACGACGAGCAAATCCGCCTCAAGTCTTCGGCGATCAACATCCTGGAAGACCACGGCTACGGCGAAACGACGACTCGCTTCTTCTCGAAGACTCCCCAGGACTACTCCTACTATTCAAGCGACTGGATGGGAGAGCAGCTCGACAACATCGGCTTCGGGAATTACGCGATGAGCATGCTCCACGACCGCTTCGCCCAGAATACCAGCGTCGCCAAGGAATATTACGACGCCATTCAAGCCGGGAGACTCCCGATCAAGTCCGGCATCCTCCGCACCCGGGATCAGCAGCTGAGAAGGAACATCGTCATGCCCTTAAAAAATCGCCACCTCCCCAAGAAGCAGTTCCGGGAGAAAACCGGCGTCGAGGTCCATGCCGCTTTCGGCAGAAAGATCGACCTGCTAAAGCAGTTCGGCCTCCTGGAAGAGGACGCCGAGACGATCCGGCCCACCCGAAAGGGGCGATTCTTCATCGACGAGGTGACGCAGTTTTTCTATCACCCGGACTTCATGCCCTTCGCCCGGGACAAATACAAGGACGGCCCCTTGAACCCCCATCTGGACAACGAGACCCTGGAGCACGCCGCCCCCGCTCCCGCTCGACGCTGACGTCAAGGAGACCCTGAGATTGAAGAACCCCCTCGCGCGGACCGCCGCGCTTTGTCTGATCATCGCCGGAGCCGGCGCCGCGCGAGCGACGGAGAACGCCGGAAGCTCCTGGCCCACTGGAGTCGAGGTGCAGTACGGAGACATGCTTCCCCCGGGCGACTACCACCTGGTCTATTTCGAACGCTACGACGCGGACGTCATCAAAGGAGCCGACGGACGGGACAACCCCGCCTTCAAGAAATTCCAATTCAAGTTCGACGCCGCCGCCTACCGCTACCAGCACGTTTGGAGCAAGGATTTCCTCGGCGCCGGCATGGAGACGATCCTGGCCGTCCCCTTCATCTCCGGCCAGCTCACGAAAGTGACGGGCGGAGGCGCCTCCGTCGGAAACACGACCAACATGGGCGACCCGCTCATCGTCCCGGTGCGATTCGCCTGGCGGGGCCCGATCGTGAGCCATTCGCTGACCGTCGAATTGACCGCGGGCTGGGGGTACTACAACAAGAACCAGGTGCTGAACGCGGGACGGAATTATTGGCAGTACGCGCCCACGTACGCGATCAGCGTCCGCCCCACGCCCGACCTCTCTCTCAAGGCGAAGGTGCGGTACGGAATCAATACGACGAACAATGCCACGGGCTACGACTCGGGAGACGAGCTCGTCGTCGAGTACATGGCCGGCTATAAGACCTCGCCGAACACGACCTGGGGCCTTTCCGGCTTCTACTACAAGCAGACGACCAACGACACGATCAACGGCGTTCCGACCAGCTCCACGATTTCTCCGGCGCTCGGCGGGCTTCCCGGGACGGGGACGGGCAATCGCGGCGAGGTGACGGCCATCGGCCCCTGCGTGACCCACAACTTCTCGAAATCGTTCATCCTGGCCGCGAAGTACCAGCAGGAATTCAACGCGGTCAATCGCGCTCAGGGCAACCGCCTCTGGGTTCAGACGCTGCTTCCGTTCTAAGCGGTTCGGGATGCCGTCCCTAGCCCCTGAAGATCAGCGCGACCCCGGCGAAGGCGAGCGCGGCGCCGGCGATTTCGCGCGCGGTCGCCTTCTCCTTCAACAGCAGGGCCGCGAGCGGAAGGATGAAGAGCGGTTCCGTCATGTTGAGAACGGTGGCGACGGACGCGTCGATGAATTTCAACGCCACCATCGAAAGCCAGAACCCCCCGAAGATCACGATGAACGTCGAAAAGAAAACAAGCCGGGCCAGCCGCCTTTCCTGGAACGGCGCGAGCCAGTCGCCGATACGGCGGGTGGAGACGCCCCAGAGCAGGAGCGCCGCCGCCGCCCACAGATGCCGGATCAGCGTGGCTTCCAGCGCCGAGACCTGCGCGACGCCGACCTTGGACAGGACGACGCTGACCGCCGTGCACAGCGCCGACAGCAGCGAGTAGGCGATTCCCGGAATCAGCTTCGCCCGCGGATCGGACGCGGGGCTTTTCCAGAGCGCGAGGATCAGCCCCGCGAAAATGACGGAAGAGCCGGCCCAAGCCGCGGCGGAGGGGCGCTCCTTTAAAAGGACGACGGACAGCGCCACCGTGGCGACGGGGCAGAGCAAGCCCAGAAGCATCATCCGCTTCGGGCCGAGGCACATCAACGCCCGGAAGAACAGGACGCCGCCCAAGGCCACTCCGAGCAGTCCGCTGGCCCCGAGAATGAGGACAGCCCTGACGCCGATCGGCTCCCAACCGGCCGCGAACAGCGCCGCGGACAAATAGAGAATCCCGATGCCGCTGTTGGCGAGGTTCATCCCGACGGGAGAAACGTCCTCGCCGAGTTCGCGAAAAAGAATGCTGCTGTAGGCCCAGGCGGCCGCGGAGCCCAGGGCGGCCAGGCCGCCGATCGTCCCGCTCAGCACTGGACGCCCGGCAGCGAGAAGAATCCCCGAGGCTTCACTTCGCCGCGGCCGCCTTGCTTCCGCCGAACTTCGTTTTTTTAAAGAAAAGAACGACATGCCGCTCGGCGGGGCCGTCCTGCTCGGAGATGAACCGGAAACCCCTTCGCTCCAGCGCCGCTTTCGTTTTCTCCGCCGTGTAGCCGATATCCGGATCCAGAGTGTCGGCGAGGATGAAGACTCCCCCGTCCTTCAGCGCTTTGGAAACATGGGCGAAAAAATCGTCGAGGAATGACTCTCGCTCCCGCCGATCCTTGTCGTCCAGCCAAACGAGGATGTCCCCGTAGACATGGAACAGCACAGCCGCGTCGATGGACGCCGTCGGCAGCTTCATGTCCGTCGACTCGCCGAGGACGGGGACCACGTTGCCGATGCGTCCTTTTTTCACGCAATATCGCAGGAGGTCGATGACATCGCCATCGATGTCTTCGGCGTACACTTTCCCGCCCGGACCGACCCACTTTGCCAAAGGGAAGGTCAGATACCCCGGACCGCTGCCGATGTCGGCGACCACGTCCCCTTCCTTGATGCCGAGCTTGGATATAAATTCATCCAGGGCGCCGTCCGATCGCGATCCCAGGCGTCGGCTGCTGTCCAATGCCCCGCTCGCCAAATGGAGCACGATCGAGGTCAGATCGTTGTTCTTGCGGGCCAGAAGGGTGCTCCCAAACAATTTTTTTTCGCGGATTCCCAGCATCGCGTCGCACTTCGCGCAAATGAACCGCGTCGAAGTCCGATTGCCTCTCGAATATTCTTCGCGGCGGATCGGGCCGCCGAAGGCGGGGCAGACCGCCCCGGGCGGAAAAAAAACAGCGGCGTGCGACGTTTCGCGCAGCCTTCGGCAGAGATAAGCCGGAAGGTAATACAAAGCCTCGGGCAGCTCCTTCCTGTGCTCGAAAAAAATATACGCGTACATGCTTTTCTGCTCGGGCGAGTGCCGCGCGAGCGCCTTCTGCTCCCGCGCGGAATCACCGGTCTCGTGATAGGCGAAAGCAAGCAGAAAGTCGTTGAAGATTTCTCCGGGCATTTTTTCACGGCTGGCGAGGCAGGTCTCCAAGGCCGTTTTGAGGGTGTCCTTTCCCGGTCGGCGAAGGTAGGCGAGCACGGCCTGAGACGACCTCGTTATGACGGTGACGTTGTTGAAGCGCTGGCGCAGGCCCGCGTCGCCGCTCCGGGGCGCGCGGGCGGACGCCGGGCCGGAGCCGGCGGCCCGAGCCTGAACCCCGGCCGCCACGGACAGCGCCGCGGCGGCGGCCAGAAAGACCTTCGCAAACGGCTTCAGGCGGCCGCAGGCTTTCTCTCTCATTAAGTGCATTGCGATGGATATCATCGTAGTGTATTCTGTCCTGCGGCGCCAGGGCGCGAAGGGGCTGGGACGCTCCCGCGCGGCCGCCGCGAATCATTCAAGCTCAAGGAAAAGCCGCCATGACGAGAAGTCGAGCGCTGGTCTTCGTGCTTTCGGTCATTTGCCTCGGCGGGTGCTCGCACGGCCAAAGGAAGCTTCCCGCGCCGGCCGCGAGCGGCCGATTTCGCATCGCGCCGAAGCCCGGCGCCGTCGCCGTCACCCGCTACCGCGTCGATCCGGCGAACTCGGGAGTGAATTCCCGGGAAACCGCCCTCACTCCGCGCACGGTCAACAGCAGCGGCTTCGGAAAGGTGTTCGAAACGCCGTTGGACGGTCATGTCTACGCGGAGCCGCTGCTCCTCCCCGGCGTGAATGTCGCGGCGGGCCGCCAGTCCGGCGTTCACGATGTGCTTTATGTCGCGACGGAAAACGACACGCTGTACGCCCTCGACGCGAAGACCGGAACCGTCTTGTGGTCGGACAGCTTCCTGAAGGGCCTCCCGGAAGCCGCGGTGACCGCAGTTCCCGCCGGAGACGTCGATCCCTCCGCCGTGAAGCGCATCGGCCCGGTCATCGGGATCACCGCCACGCCCGCGATCGATCCCGTCAAAGGAATTATTTATCTGATCGCGGAAACCAAGGAAAATGTGCGCGGACTGAGCCACTATGTCTGGCGCCTGCACGCCGTGAATGCGGCGGACGGAAGCGTGACGGGCTCCGCGCTGATCGCCGACACGTCATTCGACGGGAGCGGCGACACGTTCGGCCCCGGCCGCTTCGCCTACCATGCCGGCCCCTCCGTCGCGGGAGTCGGAGAGGGCGGAGGCGAGGGAACGCTCCCGTTCAATGCGGCGCGCCAGCAATTCCGCCCCGCCTTGGTTTTGGCCAATGGTCGCATCTATGCCGCCTCCGCGTCGAACGACGACGCGCCCCCGTACCACGGATGGATCTTGAGTTTCGACGCGTCGACGCTGCGCTTAAAGGACGTCTTCAACACGACGCCGAACGGGAGCGCCGGCGGGATTTGGCAGTCCGGCGGGCCCCTCGCGGTCGACGCGTCCGGGAATCTCTACTGCGTGACGGGCAACGGGACCTTCGACGTCCAGCTGGACGCGTCGGGATTCCCCGTTTCGAGGAATTACGGGAACTCGGTCCTGAAGCTTTCCCCCGACCTCAAGCTGCTCGATTACTTCACGCCCTCGGACGAAGCTCTTCTGAACGAGAACGACGTCGATTTCGGGTCGGGTCAGGTGGTTCTTCTTCCCGACTCCGAAGGGAGCCCCGCGCACCCTCACCTGCTGGTCGTCGGCGGAAAAAATGGGACGCTGTATCTTCTCGATCGCGACGACCTCGGGAAATTCAACCCCGCCGCGGACCGCGTGGTCCAAAAGATCGCAAAAGCCACCGGAGGCCTTTGGTCGGGCCCGGCCCTATTCAATCACACCCTCTTCATTTCCGGCGTCGACGATCAGGCGAAGACCTTCGCCATGGTTCCGAACGGGGCCCGGATATCGCCCGAAACCCCCGCGTCCCGCTCCGCCGCCTACTTCGGGTATCCGGGGAACATGACGCCGACGATTTCCGCGAACGGCGCGGAGGACGCCATCGTCTGGGGCCTCACGGGAAAGCACTCGCCCGACACGCTGCGCGCCTACGACGCGAGCCTCGGGTTCAGCCGCCCGCTCTGGGCCAGCAATCAAATCCCCGAGCGAGACCGCATCTCCGAGGGCATCAAATTCAGCGTCCCCACCGTCGCCAATGGAATGGTCTATGTGGGCGCCAAATATTCCGTCTTGGGGTACGGCCTTTTGCCCGCGGCCGCGCCGGCGCTTCCCGGCGCTCCGGAGAACTGAGGCCGCGGCGCCCCGGGCGCAAGAAGCGGGCTAGAATTTGGACCGGCGATGGTCGTCCTTTTCGGTGATGTTCAGCTTCTTCAGCGCGGCGAGGACCAGGCTGTTGTCGACATAATGGCCCATCTGGACTTCGTTCGCGCCGACAAACCGGTGCTTTCTCAGCAAGCGCGCCATCTGATTCAGCAGTTCCGCGTTGATGGTCGGGGGCAGGTCGTACTGAGGATAGTTCAAGCCGCCGAAATCCAGGGCCATCTGCAATCCCTTGTCCCGGGGTTTGGTCCTTTCTTCATAACTCAGGCCATGCTCGAGTTTTATGCGCTCGATGTACGCTTCCAGCAGGAGCGTGAGGCTTTCGCGATTGGCGTTCAGGAATTCTCTGGTGCAGATCAGGAGCGCGAGCGACATCTCCGGGTTGGCGAAATCGTCCAGCGATTTGACGACGTTGAAATCGGCCGCGTTTTTGGGGACGCCCATGAGGTGGAAATAGCCCCCGTCGATCACCCCGTTATTCATGCCGCGCCTCATGTCGTCTTCATAGACGTCTTCTGCGAGAAAGACCTTGTTTTTGGGGAGGCGCTCCTTTTCCGCCAATGATTTCGGCAGCGCCGCGAGGTATACGGCGTCGTCCGCCAGGCTGACGCCGGCATGCTCGAGGTACTCGCGCAGGAATACGGCGTCTCCCGGCCCGGCCCGCCGGGAAACCAGGACTTTGCCGAAGTAATCCTGGGGCTTGTCCGCTTTCAGGCCCTTGCGCATCAGGAAAACGTGGCCCGCCTGTCCTTTGACGTCGTGCCCCAATTCGGCGATGGCCACGATCGGCTTCCCGGCGTATACGGAATGGATGAACGAGGATTCCCCGACCATCGCCAGATCGAATTTCCCGTCGAACATCCCGTCGATCAGCTCCGACCCCTTCGTTTTTCCGACTTTGTCCGTCCCGCCTCGATCGAATTCCTCGATCGACTGGGGAACCAATTGATACTCCGTGCTGCGCAATTTCGCCGCGTAGAACTCGACGTTCAAGCCCTTCCTCGCAAAGCCGCCGTGCTCGTACAGCCGGAGCAACAAATCCGTCCGCCCGCCGTGGAAAAAACCGACCTTAATGGCCTCCCCGGGCTTCAGCCTTTTCCCCGCGACGGGGATGTCCCCGGCGCTCATTTCGACCGCGGAGAGCAGAAGGAGAGCGCAGGCCAGCGACGTTCTTTTTACGGGCAATCCGCTATTTCCCATGGTGATCGCTCCAGGAGTTCAACCGGTCAAGCAATTCGCGGACGATGTCCGGCTTCCGCCGGGCGATGTTCTTCTTTTCGGAGGGATCCGAGCCGAGATCATAGAGCTCGATGTCGGGGGCGGCGCGTCCGCGGGATTGAGTGCGGATCAGCTTCCAGTCGCCCGCCTTGACGGACTGGACCCGGAGCCCGTAGCCGACCGTCTCCGCGAACACGGCGCGCCCGGGCTCTTCCTTCTTTTCCCCCGTCACGATCCCGAGCAGGCTTCTTCCCTCCAGGCCTTCGGGGCGAGGCGAGGGAGCCCGCACCAAGTCCAAGATCGTGGGCACCAGATCGATCAGCTCGACCGGCTGGGCGACGGCGGCGACCGCGGTTTGAAGCCATTTTTTCGGAATGTGCACGATCAGCGGGACATGAATGAGTTCCTGATAAAGCCTGGGCGGGTCGGTGCAGTGCAAAAACGCGCCATGATCGCCCAGTCCTTCGCCGTGATCCGCCATGACGATGATGATGGTGTTGTCGCCGACGGATCGATGGGCCCAGCGGACGATTTCTCCGACGAACTCGTCCGCGTAGCGGATCGAGGCGTCATAGCGGGCGACGACGTAGTCGATGTCGGCCTGGCTGAGCCGGGCGGCCGCGCTTTTTGAGGAAAGGCGCTCCGCCTCGCCGTCCGCGGCGGACGGGTCCGGAGAGAAACTCCAGCCGGCGCCGTCTTTCCGGATGCTCTCCAAGACGTGCTTCGAGAGCCAGGTCGAGGCCAGCACCCCCTTGTAGCCTCCGGCATACGGCGAGATATACTTCTCCGGCGGCAAGTAGGGCCTGTGGAGCTCGCTGGAATGAAGCAGAACGAAAAACGGGGCGTCCTTGTTCTCCGCCATCCATTCGTAGGCCTCGGGCAGGAAGGCGGCGAACGATTTCTTCGGTATTTTCTTCACGTCGCTGTTGCTGATGTAATGACGATAGAGGTCGTAGCCGCGATTCAAGCCGTAGCGCGGGCCGTTGTATTGGCCGGTGATGAAGGCGGCTGTCTTATAGCCGGCTTTCTGGAGCTCCTCCGGAAGGGTCGATTCGGCCGCGCCGAGCTTCGGATCGATATAGTCGAAATCGGTCAGACGCTTGCTTGCCTCGAACATCCCCAGGGTCCTCGGATATTTACCGGTCAAGAAGGAAGAAAACGACGGGAGCGTCCAGTTCGTCTGAGAATAAGCGGATCGGAAAACGACGCTGCGGCGGGCGAGCGCGTCGATGTTCGGCGTGGTCGCGCGCTTGTAGCCGTAAGCGGAAAGATGGTCGGCCCGGCACGTGTCGATCACGATCATGATGATGTTGGGCCTGACGGCCCGCGCCGCGGCCGGGGAGGAGTCCTGGGCGAACAGGACGCCGCGCTGGAGAATGCCCAGCCCGAGCGCGATCGCGAGATAAAGAGCGGGTCGCCTCATCGCGTCGCTACTCGCGGATCAACGATTTCCCATCCAGGGGAGGTCGGATGCTCTTCAAATCCACTCCGTACGCTTCGAGAATGGTCGGGGCGACGTCCTTCCGGTCCCCGTCTTTGAGCTTCATCTTTCCGTCCGTGGCGAGGAACGTGTCCGGAGCATGGTAGTGCTGGAAGCCCTTTTCATCCATGCCGTGATCGGTGGTGACGAAGACGACGGTCTTCCCGGAGAGACCGAGCGAGTCCAGTTTTTTCACGATCTCCCCCAGCCAGTGATCCGCCGATTCCAGCGCTTCACGGTATTCCCTCGAATTCTGGCCGTAGACGTGCCCCTCTTCATCCGGCTCCTCGAAATGAACGAACGCGAAGAAGGGTCCGCCGCGGTACTTGTCGAGAGCGGCCAAGGCCTGCCGGCCCACGCGCTCAGAAGATCCCAACGCGGGCGAATAAAGATCGAAGGAGCCCTGGGCGTTGAAATAGGGCTCGCCGTCGCGATGCACCCAACGCGGCGGCTTTCCGTCCGCGGTTTTAGAGGAGGTGAAGCCGCCCTTATCCCACCAATGCGTCTTCGCGTGCGCGGCGTCCCGGGAAACGCAGTTCGCGCAGATCTCGTGGGGCCCCCGGACGCCGAGATTGTTGATTTTGCCGGTGATGAAAATCGTCGCGATGCGGCCGGCCCCGAAGAAACTCTTCAACCTTTCAAAGACCGTGTAGCCCGGCGGGATCGGCCGATATCTGCGGTTGTTCAGTATTCCCAGGCGAACCGCGCTGTAGCCCGTCAAGATCTCGGCCCAGCCGGGCTTCGTCGCGGTCGCGCCCGTCGTGACTTCGGTCCAGGCCAGGCAGCCCTTGCCGATGAGCTTCGCCAAATTCGGCAGCCGGCCGGCGGAGAGCAGCGCCTTTAAATTTTCCCTTCGCGTCCCATCCCAGCCCACCACCACGACATTGCCGATTTCCCGGGGCTTGGCCGACTCCGCCGCGGCCGCGAGGACGGCACCCGGGAACGCCAGCTGCGCGGCGCACAAAATCGCGATCACATTCTTCGAATTATTCACGATATTATTGTACAACTACTGTCAGGGCCGGCAATTTCTAAATGTTCGCGAGAGCCACGCCATCTCAAGACGCCGCTTCGAAACCATGAACAACGCTCGGAGGCTCGTGAGGCCGCGCGCCCTCATCGCGCTGCTCCTCGCCGCGTCCGCGGCCCGCGGGGCCGAGACCGCCCCGCCGGCCAAGCCCGGCGGGCGCTACAACGTAATCCTGATCTCGCTGGGCAACGTCGGCACGGCGCACATGAGCCTTTACGGCTATCCCCGGAAGACGACGCCCGCGCTCGACGATTGGGCGAAGGAAGCCGTCGTCTTCGAGAACGCGTTCTCCCCCACGTCCTGGACTCTGCCGGTCGGAACCTCCCTTTTCACCTCGCTCTATCCCTTCGCCCACGGGGTCACCGCGCGGGGCCAGAAAAACATGCTCAACAAATCCATCCCGACCCTGCCGGAGATCCTCCAGCGGGCCGGCTACGCCACCGCCGCCTTCGCGGGCGGACTCGACTACTACAAGGGCTTCGGCCACATGCGCGGCTTCGACACCGTCGCGGACAACCCCGATTTTACGGGCTATCAAACGACGCTGCCCCAGGCGACGCGGTGGCTGGCGGCGCACGAGCGGCAGAGGTTCTTCCTCTTCATCCACGGCTACGACGCGCACTGCCCCTTCGCCGCCCCGCCGCCGCCGCTCCTCGGAACATTTACCCGGGAGCACCCCGCCGGGAACTTCGACGCCAGCCGCTGCCTGCGCGGGTTCAGCGACTCGAAAAACGGCTACGTCGTCTGGCCCAGCGCCCGCTGCGACCTGGACAAGACCAGCCTGGAATGCGCGGACAACTCGCCTCCGCAAGGGTCCCCCTCGGCGCCCAAGCCGCGCATCCTGAAGCAGGCCGACATCGAGCACCTTCAGGACCTCTACGACGAGGACGTGCTCAGCGTCGACGCGCAGGTGGGGAAATTCCTGGCGTCCTTAAGCACCCGGACTCTCGCGCAGACGATCGTCGTCGTTTATTGCGAGCACGGCGAAATGTTCGCCAAGCACGGAAGCTTCGGCCGGCCCGGGTCCTTCCGCGGAATGCTCTACGACGACGTGGTTCATATTCCCCTGATCGTGCGCCTTCCGACGCCGGTCGCGGCCCGGGTCCGGTCGATGGTCTCGATCATCGACATCATGCCCACCCTCCTCGATCTGCTCGGTCTCCCGCCCGACGCGGGGCTCAAGATGCAGGGCAAGGACATGCGCCCGCTGCTCGAAGGCAAGGACGAACAGATCCACGACCGCGTCTACGCCGGCTCGACGTTCCAACTGCGCCGGCACGGTCCCTACACGCGGCCCATGGACGCCGCGTCGGCGCGCGACCCGGAGTGGAAGCTCATCCGCGAGGACGCCATTCCGAAAGGTTTCTTCAACCTCTCCAAAAGCGCGCTCCAGAAGCAAGGCGAGCCCAAGCCGCAAGTCGTCGAGTCGCTGTACGATGTGGCGAAGGACCCCGAAGAGCAGAACGACCTGGCCGCGCGGCGCCCCGACGTGGTCGCGCGGCTGCGCGAGGATCTTCTCCGCTGGCGGGATGAATGCGCGAAGCTTCTGGCCGATCGAGCTCCCTCCACTCAGCCGGTCCCCCCGTCCCTCCTGCGCAACGCCAAGGATCACGGCTACTGGTGATCTTGCTTTTCGCCGATAATCCCCTTAGACTATGTCGATGAGCGCTCCGCCGGCCGCCGCGGGCTCTTCTTTCGACGAATTGGACCGCCTCATTGACGCGGGGCGGCTGAAAGACGCCGCCGTTTGCCTCAAGCGCATCATGGCGGCGGGCGGCGACGGCTTGGAGTCCCGGCTCCGCCTGGGGCGCCTTCAGGTCCGGATGGGCTTGATCGAGAGAGCCGAGAGGACCTTCAAGGACGCCTTGGCTCTCGCCCGCGGCTCGACCCGCTCGCTGACGACGAAGGAAATCCATCTCTCTTTGGGCCGGCTGCACGAGCAGATGGGGCTCCGAGAAGAAGCTCGGATCGATTTCTACAAGGCGGCCGAGTGCGGCGATCGACCCGTGAAATGGCGCCGCTTGGCGAAGCCTCCGTCCGCGTCCGAGGCGCCCCAAGCCCGGGCGCTGACCGCCGCGGATCACAAGACGCTCATCATCGACGGGACCACGCGCTGCAATCAAGCCTGTCTTTTTTGCTTCGAGATGCACCTGCACAATACGAAGCGGGACCACTCGCTTCCCGAGATCAAGAGAGTCGTGACGCAGGCGAAGAAGGACGGCTACAAACTGGTCTTGTTCATGGGCGGAGAGATCACGCTCGTGCCGTGGCTGGCGTCCGCGATCAAATTCATCAAGAAATCCGGACTGACGGCCGGCATCGCGACGAACGGAGTGCTGCTCAGTTCGCCGAAATACGTCCAGCAGCTGAAGCGGGCCGGGATCGACTGGATCGAACTCTCTCCGCTTTCCCACATCCCGGAAGACGACGAGAGGCTCGGCCTCTTGAAAGGCGGCCAGGAGATGCGGCTCAAGGCCCTGCAAAACATCAACGACGCCGGCATCCCGCTGTGCATCAACATCGTCGTCAATTCGGTGAACGTCGGCTATCTTCGCGAGATGATCGGATCGCTCCGGAGGTTCCGGATCGATCGCCTGACCCTCAAGATGCTGCACATCACCGAGAACGTCAAGGACGCGAGCCTGATTCCGCGCTACGACGCCATGCGGCCCGGCGTGGAAGAGGCGATGGCGTACATGGAGAAGGAAGGGATGACCTTCCGCTTCGAAGGCATTCCTCTCTGCGTGGTCGCGCCCCGGCATCATGCCCGCCAGGAGAACAAGAAGAACCTGAGCGGATTCGGCTACCAATACGACAGCCAGGAAGGGACGAAGGACTTCCCCGAATTTCTCTATCCCGACGCCGACGCCTCGCCCAAATGCGGCGGCTGCGCCGTCAACAAATCCTGCAACTCGCAGTCGCAGTACGTCCGCATTTTCGGCGACGCGGAATTGAAGCCCGTCGCCGCGCCGGTCGGCGCGCCGTAGAAATGCGCGCGCACACATTCAGCCTCGTCGTCTGCAACCACGACTACGGCGATTTCATCGGAGCGGCGCTCGAAAGCTGCCTGGCCCAGGATTACCCCCCGGAGCTGTTCGAGATCGTCGTCGTCGACGACGGCTCGACCGACGCGTCGCGCGAGGTCATCGACGGCATCGCGAAGAGGTCGCCGCAGATCGTCCCCGTCTACCAACAGAACCAGGGCCAGGCCGCGGCCTTCGCCGCGGGCGCGGCGAGGGCGAAAAACGAATACATCTGCTTTCTGGACTCCGACGACGTTTTTCTGCCCGGGAAGCTCCGCGGCCTGGCGGACCGCTTTTCCCATTTGCCTCGGATGCCCGAGCTCTTCTTTCTGTGCCACGACGTCTTCATCTGGGAGCCGCTCCGCGCCGCCGCGCCGAGCCGCACCTGGTTTTCTTGGGTCGGAGTCCGCGCGGCCGCCGGCGGCCGGCCCCTTTCCGGCATCGACGGGCACTTCCAGTTCTCCCCGCCGTGCGGACAGGTCTTGAGCCGGAAGCTCGCCGAAGAGGTCTTTCGATCGTTCCCGGCCGCCGATTGGAGAATCTGCGCCGACGGTCCCATCGCCCACGCCGCCGCCCTCGCGGCCGGCGCCGTGCACTACCTCGAAAGGCCCTTATCGAGGTACCGCATCCACGGAAGGAACGCCTTCGTCCGCAGCGAAAACGGCCGGTTTTCGACGAAGGCGGACTGGCGGGAGCTTTGGCCGAAGCAGCTCCGGTTCCTCGACTCGTACGTCGGCGCGCTCGGCCTGAAAGGCGCGGCCCTGGAGGCGCGCCGCGCCTACCTCGCCCGCATGCGGGAGATCGTGAGCCGGGCCGAACGGTGAGCGCCCTCCGATGAAGCCTCGCGCTCGCGTGCTCCTGATCCGAGCGGCGGAGAAATCCGACTGGCACAGCATGAACCGCATCGGCATCCAATGGGGAAAAGCCTATCGGACCGCCTTTCCCGGCTCCTGTTCCGTCGTCGAATTCTCGAACCGCCGCCCGCCCCGGATTCCGCCGCTCGGTGAGCGGGATCAGCTCGTGCTGCTCGATCATCATCTCGAGTTTTCGCGCATCCTCGGGGCGCTCGCGTCCGCCGGATCGAAGCCCATTCTGAACGCCCATCTTTTCGCTGATTTTCTGACGCGGCCCGACCAGATTTCGGCCGCGCGCGAAATGGCGGGCAAATTCGCGTCTCGATTCTTCGTCGCCACGCGCTGGATGAGGGACGAGACCCTTCGCGCTCTGCCCGGAGCCGACGTCCGGGTCGTGCCCTTCCCCGTCGGCGGCGCGTTCTACGAAACCGCGTTGGGCGCGCCCGCGAAGCGAACCGGCCGATGGGCCTACGCGGGGAGGATCCATCCCGATAAAGGTCTGGATCAGCTCCTCTCGCACCTGCTCCGCGCCGGAGGGAGCCCGTTTCGACTCGAGATTATGGGCTGGTGGTGCGACAACCGCTACCAGTCCTGGTCGACGAACCCGAACGACTTCGAAACCCGTCAAAGGAAGCTGCGCGCCCTTCTCGACGCCCTGCAGCCTCCGTCGCGCCGGATCAAAACGGAAAAAGCCCTCGCGAATGCTTTCAAAAAATACGACGCGCTCGTTTTTCCCTCCGTCTTCAAAGGCGAGGAATTCGGCTACGCCCTCGCGCAAGCCCTGGCCGCGGGCAAGCCGTGCTGGATCTCGGATTGGCGGGGCCATCGCGATTTTTCTGGCTGCCCGGGAGTCGGGATGATTCCCGTGCTGGAGCGCGGCGGCGGCGTTCCGACGCTCGATTTCGGCCCGCTTCCGCTCTCTTCCGCGGCCGCGCCGCCGGCCCTTCGGCGCAGGATCCGGACCTGGGCCCGCCGGAATCATTCGGTCAAAGCGGTCGCCGCGAAGCTCCGGGCGGAAATCCTCAAGGCCGCGCGGACGGCCTAGGACGAGGCGCCGCCCTTACCCCGGAAGCGCTCCCCGGCGCTCAATGGCATTGGTCCGGATAGACCGGGCTGCAGCCCACCTGCCAGTGATCCAAAACGGCGCCGATCGCCATGTAGTGGGCCAAAAGCCTGTCGTCGAGCTCTTTGGCCTTGGCGGGTTCGGCCGCGGCGAGGTCATGGAGCTCCTGCGGGTCCGTCGCGACGTTGTAGAGCTCGATCTTGCCCGTCTCAAGGGTGCGGACGAGCTTCCATCCGTCCTTCGTGCGCAGGCCGCGCTTATGGGTGAAGAGGCGGTAGTCCGTCTCCATGTAGACGTCCTCGCCCGCCGACTCGCGCCCCGTCATGAGCGGGACCAGGCTCTCGCCCCGGAGCTGGGAGCGGAGCGCGGCGTCGGGCGCGATCCCGACGAGGCCCAGGATGGTCGGCAGGATGTCGATCGTCCCCACCTGGACGCGGATCGTCTGGCCGCCCTTGATCCCCGGCGCCGCGACCACGAAAAGGACGCGCTCCATCTCGTCGTAGAGGCTGTAGCCGTGATCGAAGCCCCCATGCTCGTACTCCTCGGTGCCGTGGTCCGAGGCCAGGACGAAAACCGTGCGGCGGTCCAGCTTCATGGCGTGCAGCGACGAAAGGAAGCCCGCGAACACCGCGTCGGCGCGCGTGATCTTCTCGTCGTAGAGGTCGCGCCAGAACTTGACGTCCTCGGGATCCAGGTCGATCGGCTCCTTCAGCCCGAGCTCGCGGAGCACCCGCTGCTGCGACGGCGTGCCGTCGTAAGGGCCCTCGTAAGGCGGCTCGACGAAGCGCTTGTCGTAGCCGCCCGGGGGCATGTACTGGCCGTGAATTCCGTAGCCGTGAAGGAACAGGAAGAACCGCTTCGCGCCGAGCCCGCCCAGCCATTTCAGGGCCTTGGGGATCGTGGTCTCCATGCCCGAGAACGGCGGCACGTCGTCGGAGTAGACGTCGAAGCCTTCCTTGAAGCCGAAGTGACCGCTCACGCCCGCCCCGCCCGTGAAGCCGCCCGTCGCGTAGCCGCGGTCGTGCAGAACCTGCGCCAGCGTCCGCGTCCCGGGCGAGAGCTGCTGCAGGTTCGAGAGGACGAGCTTGTCCGGCATGACCACGTATTTGTTGACGACCTTGTGGATGGAAGGCTCGGTGCCCGTGAACCAGGACATGTGCGCCGGGAGCGTCCACGGCGCCGGCGTGATGGCCTGGGTGAAGAGCGCGCCCTCGCCGGCCATGCGGTCGATGGTCGGAGTGGTCAGCCGCGGATAGCCGAGCGCGTGCACATGCGCGGCCTGGAGCGCGTCGAAGGAGACCAGGACGACGCTGCAGCCCGGGCACGGCGCCGAGGCGGAGAAGTCTTCGGCGGGCGCGGGCGCGGCCGCGGGCGCCGCGACGGGAGCGAGGGTCGTGAGAAGCAGGAACGCCGCGATAGTTCGATCCATGAGGGTTCTCCTAGTCCGGCTTGCGCACCGAGAAGACGCACCAGCGCCAGAGGTCCGAGATCTCTCCGGACGGCGAGATCCTGAAGGGATGGATCGCCTTGGCCTCGGCCGGAGCGCCGCGGTAGAGCTGACGGATCTCGTGACGGGAAAGGCCGGTGGTCTCGTAGCTGTCGATCCAGACGTCGATGGACTCCCAGACGCGGAGCTCCTTCATCTCGAGATCGACGAAGCCCGCGCCGGCGAGCAGGCGCTTGAAGTCCTCTTCCTGGAACATGTTGAAGATCAGCGGCTGCTTCTTCTTGAAGATCCGGTACATCCACGGCCCGTCGGCCTCGCCGTACGGCAGGATCTGGCCCACGATGAACCGGCCGCCCGGCTTCAGGACGCGGTAGATTTCCGCGACCGGCTTCTCCGGGCGGGGCAGGAGGTGAAGCACCTCGCGCGTGCACACCAGGTCGAACTTCCCGTCCGGCTGAGGAATCTTGTAGACGCTCCCCTGCTGCACCGAGTCCAGGCGCGCGCGCGACAGCGCGACCATCTCGGGCGTCAGATCGAGGCCGACCACGCTCTTGACCCGGTCCTTGAACGAGGCGCCGACGACGCCGCTGCCGCAGCAGACGTCCAGCGCCAGCGCCTTCGGATTGCGCTTGAAGAGCCCGGCGTGAGCCTTCAGCAGCTCCCGATCGGTGATCCAGGCCGCCGAATCATGCCAGTTCTTCGAGCGCGCCCCGAACTGCTCTTTATAAACTTCCTCGTCGACGTCCTGGCCGGGGCGCTGGAAATAGACCTTTTCCGCGGCCCGGCGGGCCGCGATGCGGGCCTTGCGAACCTCGAGGATCTTGTCCGCGACCGTCGCGGCGGCCCGAGTATTTTTTTGGAAGAAAGCCAGGAGCTGCTTGAAGACCGCCGTCTCGATCGTCTCGGAGATGTCCGCGTTCGTCAGGCGCGCCTTCGTCTGGCCCTCGAAGTTCGGATGGGCGAGCTTGAGGTCGATCACCGCGATCAGCCCCTCCGTCGCCTCGTCGACCTCCAGCGCGTCGTCCGCCGCGGAGCGCCTGCCCGTCTCCGTCATGATCCGGCCGATGGCGCGGGTCGCGCCGAGGCGGAACGCGGCGACGTGCGTGCCGCCATGGACGGTGCCCACGCAGTTCACGTACGAGCGGATCGATTCGCGCGCGTCGGCGGTCCATTGGAGCACCGCGCGGCAGGACAAGCCCTTGCTCTCCAGCCGGATGCGCGCGGGCGGCGCGAACAGCGGCCGCGCCGCGCCGTTGAGGCGGGCCAGGAGCCCCTCGAGGCCCGAATCCGTCTTGAACGAGCGGACGCCCCTGCTCCCCGCGCGCGCGAGCGCGAACTCGACTCCCGGATTCAGGAAAGAAAGCTCCTCGAGAAACTCGGCGACGGCGTCCGCGCGGAAGCCGTCGAACGAACGGAAGATCGTCTTGTCCGGCCAGAATTCGACCGTCGTCCCGCGGCCCGCGGACTTTCCCGCCGCCCTCAGCGGTCCCGCCGGCGCTCCGCGGCGGTACTCCTGCGCGTAAAGGATTCCCTTGCGGCGGATCGCGACCTTGAGGCGCTCGGACAGGGCGTTGACGCACGAAAGGCCGACGCCGTGCAGGCCCGCGCTGAACCGGTAGGAGCCCCGTGAGAACTTGCTGCCGGAGTGCAGCTTGGTCAAGACGACCTCGCAGGCGGAGACGCCTTCCCCGGGATGGATCTCCGTTGGGATGCCGCGCCCGTCGTCCTCGACCCGGCAGGAGCCGGGGCCCAAGGTCACCGAGATCTGCGAACACGCCCCGGCGAGCGCCTCGTCCACGGAATTGTAGACCAGTTCGCGCAGCAGCTGCTGGGAGCCGGCCTCGGAGACCGAGCCGACGTACATCCAAGGGTTCTTCCGGACCGCTTCGAGCCCGGACAGGACGACGATGTCGTCCGCGGAATAGGACTTACTCATGAGGGAGCTTTTTCAGCCTGGCGACGTGCGCGCGCTTGGCCTTCTCCAGCGTCTCGAACCAGCTCGCGACGTCGGTCAGCCCCTCTTCCCGCGCCGTCCTCGCCATCTCGGGATAGGTCGAGTTGAACTGCTTCGTCTCGGTCTGGACGAGGGATTCCAGGTTCTTGAACGCGCCGCCGACGGCGATCCCGGAATCGGGGTCCCGCACCAGCTTGAGAAAATCAAAGCTGCCGTGGGCGTTGTTGGTCCCGCCCTCGGCGAGTTCCTTGAAGAGGGCCGCGTGCTTCTCCATTCCTTCGAACTCCGCGAGCGTCGCGTAGTAGAGATAGCGGAACGCGAGCGCGGCCTCCTCGGCGAAAGCCCGCCGCAGGTTCTCGAAAGTCCGGCTGTCTTCCAGATTCTCCATGCCTACGCGCGCTTCTCGGCGCGCACGATCAGGAACAGCATGGTGTCGAACAGGTCGTCGCCGGCCGCCTCGAGCTTGTGGAGGCGCTTGAACTCGTCGGAGGCGGCGAGGTAGGCGTCCTTGATCGCCTTTCGCTCCGGCGCGGAGGCGGCGCCATGATCGATCCATTGGTTGACCGACTCGCGCGACAGGTACCGGACCGCCTCCGTCACGCGCAGCCCGCTCGCCTCCAGGACCGCCTCCAGGCCGCCCGGCTTGAAGAAGTTGACGCGCGAGGGATTGCGCAGCGCCTGAATCTTGAAGGCGTCAGGCGCGTCCGCCTCGCCGTAGGCGCAGAGGTGGCAGAGCACCGCGCGGCCGCCGGGCTTCAGCACGCGCGCGACCTCCGCGAGCGCCTTGGGCAGGTCCGCGAACTGCAGCCCCTGCCGGCAGGCGGCGACGTCGACCGAGCCCGAAGGAAGCGGGATGTCCTCGATGGGAGAGATCAGCAGCCGGTCCACGTGCTCCGACGCCTGCCGCGTCATGTCCGGCGAGATGTCAAGGCCGACGACCTCCTTGACCTTGCCGCGGAACTGCTTGGCGACCAGCCCCGTGCCCGTCGCGAGGTCGAGGACCGTCTCGCCGCCCCGGATGCCGGCCAAATCGTAGATCTTCCCCAAAAGCTCCGGGTCGACGACCCAGTTGGAGGACTTGTTGTAGCGCGCGCTGCGCTCGCGAAAGTGGGACAGGACTTTCTTGCTCGGGGTCGACATTCCGCTCCTCACGCCACGGCCGTTCAAAGGTTAGCACCTTGCAAGGTGATCATCAATCCCCAGCCGTCCCCGACGCTTCATTTCGTCTCGAGCTTCTTCCGGGACAAGCGGATCTCTTCCCAGGTTTGACGCTGCTCCTCGGAAGGCTTTCGGGCGAGGGCGCGATCAAAAAGGCCTCGCGCTTCGTCCAAGCGTCCTTCGGCGGCGTCGAGATTTCCCAGCGTCAGGCAGGCGGGCAAATAATCCGCATCGAGCTTCAGCGCGCGGGAGAGGTCGCGGGCGGCGTCCTCCCGTCTACCCATCAGGATGTTCGCCACGCCCCGGTCGCTCCACGCCTTGGCCAGTTCGGGGTGAGACTTCACGATCTCGTCCAGAATCGCGAAGGCCCGGGCATACTCTCCAAGAGACTGGGCGCGATAAGCCTGCTCCTCCCGCGCGGCCGTGCGGTCGATCGGGCTCTCGCTCTCGGCGGCCTTAAGAGCCCGCCGGGCCTCCTCGAGATCGCCTTCCGCCTCATTCAGCGCGCTCCGGGCCGCGCTCAGGTAGGTTCGCCGCGTTTCGGACGAGGAAAACGCCTCGGCCCGTCCGAAGACGCGGACAATCCCCCCCAAAAGCGCCGCGCGCCTTTTCAGCGGCCAAGCGACGAGCAAGGTCCTCAGGTCGACGTCGAACAGCCGCGCATCCACGGATCGCAGACGGCTCGTCATTTCCAGGGACGCCGGACTCGAGCCGCGGCTGTAGCAATCGGTCTCGGCCCAAAGAACCCACGCCGAACGCCAGGCGGAAGCCGCCGCCATTTCTCGGCCCGATTCGAGCTCGAAAAGCATCTTCAGCAAACCGGCTTTCGTCATGTCGAAATTCGTCAGGGGGGCGTCAGGGCCGATCTCGAAAGGAACGAGCGCCGCCGGATCGCGGCCTTTCACGGTCAGCGCCCACGCCTCGTCGACGAGCGTCCGCGCGTCGGGCCTCAGCGTCAGCGCGCGCTGGAAATCGGACGCCGCGCCGTCGGGATCCGAAGCGCCGAGACGAGCCTCTCCCCTTTGGCGCAGAAGCCACGCGTCGTCGGGATGGGCGGAGATCTCCGAGGACAGCCGATCCGGGCTCGACGACCTCCCGGGATAGGCGGCGGCGACCGCCAGCGTCAACCCGCCCAGAACGGAGAAGACCGCGAGGCTGACTCGAATGGGCACGAGCGTCAGGGGCGACGCTTTCTTGTCGGGCGGCATCCAGGAAAAGACGAACGCGGCCGCCAGAAGCGCCAGGACCGGTTCGATGGGAACGAAGTAGCGGCCCTCGACCGGCATCAGACAATGGACGCCGACATAGTAGACCGCCAAAACGCCCAGCCGGCGAACGCCTTCCTTCTCGCGCAGGCGCCAGCAGGCTCCGGCCGCCAAGAGGAACGCAAGGGGGTATTGCTTCACCGCGAAAATGGCCCGCGCGAGATAGGCCGTCAAAAATCGGAACGGGTGCCGCGCCGTCTCGCCGACGGCCCAAAGAAGCGCGCTCCGACCGGGCGGCAGGCCGGCGACTTTCTGGAATTGCCCTTCGATCGTCTGCACCAAACCCAGGGCTCCGGCGATGATGTTGCTGTCCGCCCGCCCGCTCTCGAAGAGGCCCAGCTTCCCGTACGCGGCGTAGTTCATGTACGCCCATGGGATCAGGGCAAGGAAGGGAAGAATCGACAGACAAAAAAGCTCCCGCCGATCGGCGCGGCGCTTGCCGAAGAAGCCTCGATACAGCGCGAAAAGCGGCGGGAAGACAAACAGCTCCGAGCGGATCAGCAGCGATACGGCCAGCGCCGCGGCCAGCGCCAAAGCGGTCGAGAGCGAAGGGCGCCGCGCGTCTTCGACCAGGCAAGCGGCCACCAGCAGCACGACCGCGTTGAACAGGCCGCGTTCGTCGATGCCCGGGGAAGCGCTCAATAAGCCGAGCAGGGCGAGGCCGCCGCAGGCGAGCGAGTGCAGGCCCGCGCCCGAGGCGAGCACGAGTCCGATCGCGCCGAGCCACAGGACGCCGAGCGCCGCCGTCCCGGCCCAGCCGGGAAGGTGATCGGCGAGCGAAGCTTCCACCAGAGGAGCGAGGGGCATCGACCAAGCGGCCCTCTCGATCCGGATCCCATGGAGCAGGGCCTCGCCCCGATTGAGGCCGCCCTCGGCGCCGCGTTCGGAGGCGGACAGCGAAACGCCCCGAGACGAGTCCAGTATCCCCCGCGCGCCGACCGCGCAGAAAGAGAAGGCCGCGGCCCAGGCCAGCGCGCGCGCCGTCCGCCGGCGCGCGTCCGGGGATTTCGCTCGACAGGACAGGTCAAGGCCGAGATCGGTCATTTCGTCTTGATCAGCGGAGGCCGGCGCCCAAAAGAAGACGCAGCTTCATGACGAAGAGGGCTTTTCGGAGCCGGAGCGCCGCGTTCCGGTCGGAGCCGAGGGACTTGACGGTCTCCCGGACGCTCCACGCGCGCTCCAAAATCCAATAGCGGAGGAGCGCCGCCGCGCCGATCCCCCGCTCGAGCTTGCCCTTCAAGCGCGCCTCGTCGTTCTCGAGCGCGTAGCCGAAGTGCTTCAGCTCCGGGAAGGACTGCAGTTCGAAAGCCTCGATCTCCGCGGCCGAAAGCTCGGCCTTGTACTTCGCGCGATTGGACTTCAGCACCGGCTTGTCCACGTTCTCCCAGGACCGGCTGCGGCCCGCGAGCCCCTTCGCCTCGGCGCCTTCGTGGTAATCGAGCAGGGCGTCCGAGTACTCCTCCCCGAGGAACCCGCACACGCGCCGGACGGCCTTCGCGGGATCCTCGAGCAGGTCCTCGTAGCGCACGACGAGCATCGCCTCGGGAGGCAGCGCACGCTCGAGCGCGGCGGCCGTCCGCTGCTGCTCCGCCCAGAGGCGGCCGACGTAATGCGGATGAAAATGGTTGAACACCGACTTCTTCGCCGAAGCCGCGACGTCCCGGCCGTCGCGCACGAGATGGATGAACTTCGCGTCGGGCGAATGCCGCCGGACGCGCGCGACGTAATGGACGACGAAGGTGCTCTTGCAGCCCCAGCGCCTCTTCCCCTTCGACCGCCGGTACTGGTCGTAGAGCGCGGCCTTGACGCCGTAGACGTCCCGGGCGGAAGCCTCCTTGAAGACGGCGTCCGCGTCGAGCGGCCCGTCCCACGGCGAGAAGTGCAGCTTCACGAGCGTGATCGCGTCGTTGATCAGCTTCCTGAAGTTCCGGTCGTCGGAGAGGTCTCCGTAGAGAGGCTCGAGCGGCATCATCTCCTTGAGGATGTGAGGCGGATGAGGGATCGCGATCGACGGATGCGCGTTGAGGATCAGCCGCAGGAGATTGGAGCCCGAGCGCTCCGTGCCGACGATGAAGATCGGGGACGCGTGGTCCATTCTACGGGCGGCGGGACAGGATTCCCGTCGCGCAGGCCAGGCCGCCCGCGCCGCGGCGGAGCTGGGCGATCTCGACCTGCGCGGCGACCGTCATGCCCGCGGCTTCGTACGCGCGCGTGAGGATCGGGCAGCCTTTCGGCATCACGATCGTCCGCGGAGCGACCGTCACGACGTTCATGCCCTGGCGCTCGGTCGTCTCGGCGATCTCCGGCACCGGAACGGCGGCGAAGCGCCGCTTCGCGAGCAGGCGCGCGAGGCTCCGGGGCGCGATCTCGACGCGCAGCAGCGCGAGCCGCGCGTCCACGATTTGAAGGATTCCCATGAGATGCTGGATGCCGCGCGGGAGCGCGACGGCGATCGTCTCGACGCCCTGCCCCTTCAGCGCCGCGCGCAGCTGGGAGAGGCCCTCGGCGTTGGTCCGTCCGCCCACGCCGCAGAGGACCGTCTTCGGATCGAGCCACAGGGCGTCCGCCCCCTCGAAAGTGCCGCGCCCCGAGATCGTGCGGAGGATCGGCACGCCGAGCTCGGCGAGCGCGAGGGCCGCGTGCTTCTCCTCGCCGGCGCGGACGGCGCTGGCCATGCGCGAGACGACGGCGCCTTCGGGCGTCGCGAAGAACAGGTCCCGAACGAACATGAGGTTTCGCTTGACCGGCCAGCGCCCGCCCGCGAACGCGGGAGGCAGGAAGTGAACCGCGACGCCCAGCCGGCGGTAGATGGACGCAAGGGCGGCGAACTCCGTCCTGATCCCGGACGGATCGATCTTCGCGAGATGCTGAACGGCGTTCGGGCGGCTCACGCCGCGCAGCTCGCGGCCCGGACAATGGAGCAGGACGGCCTCAAGCCGCTTGTACTCCGACCCGACGCGCCACGGCGCCCAAAGGCCGCCGTCTTCGGCGAGCTCGGCGGAGAGGCTCTTGATCCTCGGCTTCCAGCCCTTGCCCTGGTAGGCGGAACGATCCTCGTTCGAGCTCATGGCCAATTCTCCCACGCCTTCGGCTCGTACCCCATCTGGCCTGCCAGGGACGCGACGGCCCCCCCCGAGACGATCGGAGCGAGCGCGTCCCTTCGCTTGCGCCATTTCTGAGCGGCGGGCGGGGTCACGGACATGATCCGCGGCGCGGCCCCGCGCTCCGGCGCCCGTCCGGCGGAAAGGCCGGCGAAGGCGAAGATTCGCTCGAGCTCCCTCGCCAGCGAGCCGGCCTCGAGAAAGGACTCGTAACGGACCGAGATGGAGTCGGCGACGACTCCGCGCGCGGCATCCTTCAGGATGTGAGCGTTCGCGCTCGACCACTGCAGGGCGCAGACCTCTTCGAGGGATTTCGAGCGGACGTCCGCCCAGCCTGGAGGCAGATCGAAGTTCCACCACTTCTTCGTCCAGGGCCGATCGGCGCGGCTGTAGTTTGTGATGTCCAAGGGCGAGATCTCCCCGAGATTCTGCGAATAAAACCCGTCGGACAGCCAGCCGTCCATCAAGCCGCTGATCGCGCCCGCGGGGTTGCGCGTCAGGATCACGAACTTGAAGCGCGCCTTCGGGAACATCCGCCGGACCATCCACATGTGGTAGCAGTCGGCGGATGATTTCAGGAGAAGCGTCTTGCCCGCCAAATCCTTCCGAGAAGGCAGGGCGCGAGGCCGGGGCACGACGAAGGGCGCATCCTCCAAAGAGAAATCGGCGAACGGCGGGGGCAGGCGGTTGCCCGCGTCCGGGAAATCGGCCGTGGGGTCGCTGCCGCGCAGATCATAGCGGACGTCCTCGGCGGGCAGGCCTTCGCGGCGCAGGGCCGCGAGCGCGTCCCGCCAAAAGCCAGCCGCGGAGGATGACGCGCCGCCGAGCGGCGCGTCGCCGAGACCCCGGTCGCAGATCGCGTGAACCCGCTCGGGATCGAAATCGATCTCGGCATATTGTAGAGTCAGTCTCTGGACGCAGTCCGCCAGGAAATCGTCTCGACGGAAGCCGCCTTCGACGACATCCGGATCGAGCGAACCGGAGTCCTTTAAGATGTCCTCCGCGATAAGCGATAATGTCGCCGCGGGAACGGAGCCGTCGTCCGGGATGAAATCGGAATCCGCCGCCGAGAGGGCGAAGCCGACGCCGTGAAGCCTCTCGAAGACGCTGCCTTCGCCGTTCAGGGAAAGGACGTCGCGATGCTTCGACAACAGGTAGTAGAGGAAGCTCGAGCCGCAGCGCGACGCGGAGTCGATCACGAGCACGTTTTGGACGTCGGCCGGACGGCAGCCGTTGAGCCGGCCGGGATTAAAGCGGGCGAAGACGTCCGCGCGCTTGTTCCGGGCTCGCTCGAGAAGAGAAGCGAGGCGGGACGAACGCGTCATGCCGCCCGCCGGACGCGGACCAATATATAGACCATGATTGACGAAACGCGTCTCCGGTCGGTCGTCAAAGCCGTTTCCTGGCGCTTCCTCGCCTCGCTGACCACGATGCTCGCCGTTTATGTCGTCACCCGGCGAATGGACGTCACGGTCTTCGCGGGCGGAATCGACGCGACGGCGAAGATTCTCTTATATTTCGCGCATGAGCGCATCTGGAATCTCACTTCCTGGGGGCGCCGCCCGGTCGAGCCTTTCGTGCTCTGGTTCACGGGGCTCTCCGGCTCGGGGAAAAGCACGCTCGCCGAGGGCGTGCGCGACGCGCTGGAAGCGCGGGGGCTCCCGGTCGAATATCTTGACGGCGACGAGGTCCGCCGCATCTTCCCGGAAACGGGCTTCACGCGGGCCGAGCGCTCCGCGCACATCTCGCGCATCGGCCACCTGGCCGGGACGCTCGAGAAGAACGGCGTGATCGTCGTCGCGTCCTTCGTGTCCCCCCATGCCGAGGCGCGCCGCTTCGCGCGCGGCCTGTGCCGGAACTTCATCGAGGTCCACGTCTCCACCCGGCTCGAAGAGTGCGAGAAGCGCGACCCGAAAGGACTCTACGCCCGGGCGCGCCAGGGCGAGATCAAGAACTTCACCGGCGTCTCCGACGCCTACGAGCCCCCGGAGAAATGCGAGCTCACCGTCGACGCCGGAGCGCTGTCGAAGGAAGCCGCCCTCGCCTCGGTCATGGACTATTTGAAATCGAGGCGATTGGACGGCGTCCGATGAAGGCTCGCGCGCCGAACGCCGATCCTCTCGACGCGCTGGAAAGCCGCGCCGTCTACATCCTGCGCGAGGCCTACGCCGGCTTCAAGAGCCTGGCGATGCTGTGGTCCATCGGCAAGGACAGCACCGTGATGCTCTACCTCGCCCGCAAGGCCTTTCAGGGCGCCGTCCCTTTTCCGCTGATCCACATCGACACCTCGTACAAGATCCCCGAGATGATCGCCTACCGGGACCGCCTCGCGATGGAGTGGAAGCTCAAGATGATCGTCGGGCGCAACGACGCCGCGCTGAAGGCCAAGACGACGTTCCCCGACGGAACGGTCGACCGCCTGACGTGCTGCGGCCTGCTCAAGACCCAGGCGCTCAAGGACGTCGTCAGCGGCGAAGGCGCGCGCCGCGTCCTGAACCTGAAGACCGGGCGCTACGAGGCCTCCGCCGACAAGGAGCCCTTCACCGGGATCATCGCCGGCATCCGCGCCGACGAGGAGGGCACGCGCTCCAAGGAGCGGTATTTCTCCCCCCGCAACGAAAGTCAGCGCTGGGATCTCGGCGAGCAGCCGCCCGAATTCTGGAACCAGTACAAGACCGAGTTCGCGCCGGGAACCCACGTCCGCATCCACCCCCTGCTGGACTGGCGCGAGGTCGACGTCTGGGAGTACATCCGGCGCGAGAAGATTCCGACCGTCCCGCTGTACTACGACCAGGGAACGGGCAAGCGCTACCGTTCGCTGGGCTGCTACCCGTGCACGTTTCCCGTCGAGTCGACCGCGAAGAATCCGGCCGAGATCGTCGCCGAGCTGCGGACCGGCAAGTTCCGGGACGTCGCCGAACGCTCCGGCCGCGCCCAGGACGCCGACGACGGCGGGACGCTCGAGAACCTGCGGCGCGAGGGGTACATGTGAAGCGCGCCGCGCACCGCGAGAGCCTCCGCGTCGTGGTCACGGGCCATGTCGATCACGGCAAGAGCACCGTGATCGGCCGCCTGCTCGCGGACACCGGCGCCCTGCCGCGGGGCAAGCTCGAGCGCGTGCGCGCGTACTGCGAGCGCCACGCCAAGCCCTTCGAGTACGCGTTCCTGCTCGACGCGCTCAAGGACGAGCAGTCCCAGGGCATCACGATCGAGTCCTCGCGCATTTTCTTCAAGTCGCCCCGGCGGGACTACGTGATCGTCGACGCGCCCGGCCACGTCGAGTTCCTCAAGAACATGATCAGCGGCGCGACGCAGGCCTCCGCGGCGATCCTGGTCCTCGACGCCAAGGAAGGCGTCCGGGAAAACTCCCGCCGCCACGGCTACCTGCTGTCCATGCTCGGCATGCGCCAGATCGCGGTCCTCGTCAACAAGATGGACCTCGTCGGATGCGACGAGAAGGCCTTCAAGCGGCTCTCCGCGGAGTACGGCGCGTTCCTGAAGAAGATCGGCGTCCGAGCCGCGGCCTTCATCCCCGTCTCCGGACTGTACGGCGACAACCTCTCCGCGCGATCGGAGCGCATGCCCTGGTACAAGGGAGAGACGCTGCTCTCGACTTTGGATTCCTTCGCCTCCGAGCCGTCGCTCGACGAGAGGCCGTTCCGGATGCCCGTCCAAGGCGTCTACAAATTCAGCGGCGACGACTCGGCCGGGCGCGTCGTCGCCGGATCCGCGGAATCCGGAACGCTCTCGGTCGGCGACGAGGTGGCCTTCTATCCCTCCGGGAAGTCGAGCGTCGTCCGCGCCGTCGAGGAGTTCCCTCCGACGAAGCGGACCCGCATCGTCGCGGGCATGGCCTCGGGGTTCTCGCTGGCCGAGCAGGTCTACGTCAAGCGCGGAGAGATCGCGACGCGCCGCAGCGAGGCGCCCCCGCACGTCGCGGCCCGCTTCAAGGCCCGCCTCATCTGGCTCGGACGCCGGGCCCTTTCCCCCGGCAAGGATTATCTCCTGAAGCTGGGGACGGCGCGCGTGGGCGTCCGGCTCGAGGAGGTGACGCGGGTGCTCGACGCGTCATCGCTCGCGGCCGACGGCCGCGCCCGGTCCGTCGCGCGCCACCAGGTCGCCGACTGCGTCCTGCGGACGTCGAACCTGATCGCCTTCGACCTGGCCGAAGAGAACGCGCCCTGCGGCCGCTTCGTGATCGTGGACGATTTCGAGATCAGCGGCGGGGGCCTGATCCAGGAAGTCCTGCCCGACGCCTCCTCCCTGCTCCACGAAAAGGTCCTCGCGCGGAACCGGAAATGGCAGCAGAGCGCCATCCCGAAGGAACGCCGCGAGGGCCGCTACGGCCAAAAGGCCGCGCTCGTCCTCGTCACCGGCGCGCGCGACTCCAAGCGCAAGGAAGTCGCCAAGGAGCTTGAGGCGCGGCTCTTCGCGCTCGGGCGGCACGTCTACTTCCTGGGCATCGGCAGCGCGCTCTACGGGGTCAACGCGGACATCCGCGCGCTCGACAACCACCGCGAGGACATCCGGCGCCTGGCCGAGATCGCCCACATCCTGATGGATTCGGGCCTGATCGTCATCGTCGGCGCCGCCGAACTGACGCCCGACGATCTCAGCATCATCTCGGCGGCGATCGACCCGGAGCGCCTCGCGACCGCCTGGGTCGGCTCCCCCGCCCCCGCGGGCCTTGCGCGCTCGGTCCTGGCGGTCCCGAGCCGGACGAAAGAGGCGGTCGCCGCGATCCAAAAACGGCTTCAGGCCCGGGGCTTTATTTCCCCCTCGCAAGATGACTCCCGCAACCAGCATTTTCTCATCCATAGATGAGCCTGAAGGCCGTTGACGGTTTGGCGTAGCT
>VFSW01000426.1_pt1 | contig 61719 bp, 54 predicted proteins | sample 5358111 | NCBI WGS metagenome assembly VFSW01 (sample SAMN11554181, study PRJNA540505) | mine drainage metagenome | isolation source: sediment from site ElyBrook_90M | place: USA: Ely Copper Mine, Vershire, VT | collected 2017
TTCAGGTGGCGACATCATGAGATCAATAGGGGTAGTTAGTTGATCGGGTTTTCCCGATTCCGCTGGGGCCAATGAAGAGCACATTATCATGGCTGCTCAGAAAGGCCCCTTGTGCCAGTTCGAGAAGCCGCATCTTGGAGAGGCAAGGGATCAGCGAAAAATCAAAGTCCTCCAATCGTTTTTGATAGGGGAAGGCTGCGGCTTTGAGCCGTTGGCGCAACTGCTGCTCGTGGCGGTGAGCCAGTTCCCCTTCGAGCAGTGCTTGCAAGTAGCCCAGGTATCCCAATCCTCGCTGTTCCGCCTCGCGGGCCAGGGCCTCACAATCGGTGGCCATGCGCAGGAGTCGCAGTTGCTTGAGGTAATTCGTCACAATGGTCCGGCTCAGATCTTCTGTCATGACCGCACCTCCAACAAGCGATTGTAGACAGAGAGGTCTGGCGGGGATGCTGAACCCTGGTAGGCTGGATAGCGTAAGGGATCCAGAGGAGGAACTGCCGCATCTGGTTCGGCAGCCCAGTGCAACAGTTGCTGCACGGTGTCCGCACTCCAGTCTCCTTGCCCTCGTGCCAGAGCGACTGCCGCCTCAACGGCTTCCACCGTGTGAGTCAGACAGAGTTCTAACAGACGAGCAAACTCGCGATTGCCATCAGCGCGGCGGGTGAGCAGATCCAGACGTGCCGCCTCAAAGCTCGCTGGCAGATCGCCATGACGCAAGGCCGAGGCCCAGGGAACAGCAAACGACTTTTTCAGCAACAGCGTCACATAGTGGCGCCAGTCCTCGATCACCTGGTGCTTCTCGTAACTGCGAGGATGATCGGCCACCAGTTGCTCCCCAGCATACAGACGTACCCGGAAGGGATCAGCGTTGAGGGTCAAGCGTTGATAGGCATACTGGATGGGGGCCGAATACTCATTGGCCTGGAAGCGCACCCGTCCAATTGAACGGACCAGCACCTCCGCTAGTGGCCCTAGATCCGGTGCATGCGTCGGCAAAGGTCCTAGTTGGGCACGCTCAAACGTCAGACGCTTTTCGATGGATTCCGTTCTCCCTGCCATGATGCGTTGCTGATCGAGCAGACAGCTCTCTGGGAGCTGGGCGTTAATGGATTCCAGATCAACCCCCTCTGGGAGCGGCACGAGATAGTTCCGTCGTGCATAGCCGACGAGATTTTCGACACTTCCCTTCTCCCAGCCAGCATGCACATTGGCAAAGAGGGCTTCAAAGCGATAGACACGTTGGAAATGCACAAACACCTCGTGTTCTCGCCGACGGTGTCCTTCCAGCACCTGAAGTACGGCTGGTTTGAGATTGTCGTACACGGCTATGCGTGTGACTCCTCCCCAGAACTCAAAGGCATGACGCTGACCGAGCAGAAACGCTTCTTGTCGCTGCGTGGGGAAGCATTCGACAAACATGGCTCCTGAAAAGCGCAGGCGTCCAGCCAGAAAGGAGACGTTGACCAGCTGGCCTTTGATTTTGACCATCGCCTCGCCAAAGTCAAACTCTGCCCGCTCGCCTGGAGCAAAATCAAGCGGTACAAAGGCGGGTTTCGAGTGCTTTCGCCTCTCCTGCACATACATCCGCACCGTCGATTCGCCGATGGAAATCCCCAATGGGCGCAATTGCACCCACATACGATGAGCGGTCCAACATTGTTTTGGTGCCCAGCGCTCGAGCCACTCATTTTCTTTGAGCCAGCCCTCAATATGCGGGAGGGCGAGGTCTCTCACAGGGGTCTTCTGTGGAGCTTGGCGCTGATAATGACGGGTATTGGCCGCTGGCTCCTCCAGGAGGAGTTTGGCTACGGTGTTACGCGAGAGCCCAAAGTGCTGGGCGGCTGCGCGTTGGCTTTTGCCCTGGATCAACACCCAGGTGCGAAGTTCGTCTCGAAGTGCCACGGGATACACCTTTCCTTACCTCCGCTCGCTTGAATTTTCTTTCAAGTATAGCGGATTCTTGGGGGCTGTGGCTCACTTTTGGATCAGCGAGTGGCTCACTCTCATGATAGCATTTACAACAAAATCAGGGTAAGCTCACATTGTGATATCATAGGATGAAAGTCACGCAATGAATAAGCACGTTCTCTCAAATTCTCAGCAAATACATTCTACAATTTGTCTCGCTTACTCACCTCAGGCAGAGAGCAGTTGGAAAGAGACGAAACCCTCCAAACCTTCCTGCTTAGCTGCCAAAGGTGTGGTCAACGAGTGAAAGCCAGGCGTTGTTGCTTGGTACGGAGGCTATCATGCGCAAGATCGTTGTAGCAGAGTTTGTGTCGTTGGACAATGTCATACAAGCCCCTGGTGGCGCAGAAGAAGATACCGAGGGCGGCTTCATCCACGGTGGTTGGACTTGGCCGTTCTGGCACAATGACATTGGCGCGCATTTTTTTGAGGCAATGAGCCACTGTGACGCACTGCTTCTGGGGCGCAAAACTTGGCAGATACACGGCGGAGCCTTCGAGCCAATGTCACCCGGTGACCCGTTTGGCGATCTCATGAACACCACGACCAAGTACGTTGTTTCCACCACCCTGACAACAACTTCGGCTTGGCGCAACTCCACCTTGATAAGTAGTAATGTGCTCGAGGAGGTGCGCGCTTTGAAAGCCCAGTCCGGTAAGAATATCCTCATCGATGGCAGTAGCGTACTGGTACATACCCTGGCCGAACACGATCTCATTGACGAATATAGCCTGCACGTTTACCCTGTTGTGCTTGGCAGTGGCAAGAAGCTCTTCCCTGAGGGGCTACGCGTTGACCTGCGTCTGCTCGAATCCCGGCCCTTGCCATCAGGCGTTGTACTCATGCACTATGCACACGCCTGATGGGCCGACAAAGAGAAAATCTCGTGGAGGAATCAGAGTACCAGTGTCGTCTCTTGTGCTGTATTCGCACTGCTCCCGAACTTCTTGAAGGGAAGGGGTCCTTTTGATGTCTGCCTTGTCTGAAGATTTTATCCAATTTATGCGCGCCGTCTACGGCACAGAGGCGGCCAATGCTTGGTTTCAACGCCTCCCTTCTCTTTTAGAAGAATGCGCCCAGCGATGGCAACTCAAGCTCTTGCCCCCGTTTGAGCATCTCTCTTTTCACTATGTGGCACCAGCGGTACGTGCCGATGGCACACCCGTTGTCCTGAAGACGTGCGCGTTTTCCGATGAGTTTGAATATGGGCTGGTCGCGCTGCGTCTCTTCAATGGGCGAGGCATCGCTCGTCTGTTGGCGTTTGACGAGGAACACAAGGTGATGCTGCTGGAGCGTTTGCAACCAGGAACGATGCTGGCGTCACTGGTGCCGGAACAGGATGAGCAAGCCACCTCCATCCTAGCCGAGGTCATGCGTCAACTTTGGCGACCGGCACCTGCAGCGCACACGTTTCCGACGGTTGAGCAATTGGGACACGGATTGAGGCAACTGCGAGCACACTATGCTGGCGGTTATGGTCCATTTCCGCCGCGCCTAGTCGATGAGGCGATGGAGCTTTTCGCGACATTAAGTGCCTCGGCTCCCCAGACCATGCTGCTGCACGGCGATCTCCAACACTACAATATCTTGCGTTCGGGTGAGGTATGGTTGGCTATTGATCCCAAGGGCGTGGTTGGCGATCCTGGCTATGAGGTGGGAGCCTCGTTCTATAACCCTATGCCGCACATCCTTGAGGTGTCAAACCTAGAGCAGATGCTGGCCCGACGCGTCGCTCAACTGAGCGAGGAACTCGGCATAGAACGGGCGCGCATCCGTGGCTGGGGATTGGCACAATGTGTGCGCAACGCGTGGAACATCGCGGCGACTAACCAGGTAGGCATGAACCTGCACGGCATCCTGAGATGTGCAGAAATTCTTGCACGGCTCACCGTTTGATACGCTCAGCTTCTTCAAAGAAAAGGTGACACTGTGCAACGAGTCGGGGTAAGGATACAAAGCCTCTCTGATGATCTGGTTGGTGACGGGTGGACCGTAGAAATCACTGGTGTCGATGTGCGTAATTCCCTGCGCCACCACTTCACGCAGTACGGCTACTGCAGCGTCGCAGTCAGCGGGTGGTCCGAATACATGCGGGCCCGCCAACTGCATCGCACCGTACCCCATACGAGTAACCATCAAGCCCTCGACCATGGTGAATGTTCCTGCTGCAGTGGCAGGCAGATGACGTTGTTCATTCGCTGAATGCGATACCAGAGAAAATTTCCTCTTTCTCTCATTGAGACAACGACACAACAGCACTTGCTATGCAAGGCTATGGTCTCCAGGGCAACCAACGCGTAGGCACCATTGCCTTGTTACAGCTAGCATTACAAAACGAATAAAAACGGGCAACAAAATAGTGTGTACGATAATAGTCGTACACACCATTTTCTTCATGCTCAGATTTCAGCAAGTACACAGCTAGCTAGTCAGCAATGTGTAACACAATGCGTCCCTGTCCATGACCACTCTGGCTTAACTGGTGAGCCTGCCGAGCTTCAGACAGAGGAAATGTCGTCGCCACAGCAACCTTGACCTCACCACTATCTATTAGCTGCGCAAAGGTTTGCAACAGTTCACTAGAAACACGCGCAGAGAATGACTCAACATGCACATCTCGCTCTTTTACAAGCTCTGCTGGTGGTTGACCAGCAATAGTCACCAGCGTTCCGCCACGTTTTAGTGCCTGTACAGAAGATGGCAACGCATTCCCACCTACCCCGTCGAATACCAGATCAACGTCATGCACAACCTGCTCTACCGCTGTCGTAGTATAATCAACAACCGTCTCTGCTCCCAACGAACGCACAAAATCCACATTGGCACGCGAGGCAGTACCAATCACGTGCGCACCTTTCCAGCGCGCAAATTGCACCGCGAACAGACCCACACCACCTGCTGCTCCTTGAATCAACACGCGCTGACCAGCTTCCAACTTCCCATAATCAAAAAGACCCTGCCAGGCCGTCGTCGCTCCCACTGGAATTGTGGCCGCTTCGTCAAAGCTCAGTTTTTGTGGTTTAAGCGCAATAGTCGAGACAGATGCCACCGCATATTCGGTATAAGCACCCATGCCTTGACCGTACACAGCTTGCCCTTTCTGGAAAGCGGTCACACCCTGCCCTACCTCTTCAATAACGCCAGCAATATCAACCCCAGGGATATAGGGAAATTGCATCGGACGAAAATCTTTCAAAAATCCCTGGCGAATCTTCCAATCAACTGGATTGACCCCAGCAGCATGGACACGCACAAGGACTTCACCCTCCCGCGCCACAGGACGCTCAATCTGCTCAAGCGTGAGCTGCTCTGGCCCACCATAATTATGTACACGTATAGTTTGTATGGACACCATACAATAATCCTCTTTCATTCAGAAACACTATGATTATATGCTCTCGGTTGCCTACAAAATAGACACACCATTATACACGGTGGCATCATTCGATACGATTAGCCCCTAAGCATCAACCAATCGCCATTCACGATAACAAACCAGACCGCACATATCATCCAGACTACCAATACCCACAAAATAATCGAATAACGTAACGAGTAATGAGCCGGGAAGCAAAGCTTCTCCGGCCTATTAAAAATCTGCTCAGCTAGACAGCATTATTGGACAAGTGTTGTGACCTGTGGAATCGGCTGACCACAGTTCGGACAATAGCTGGCTTCCGGGTCCATCACCGTGTTACAGCCAGGACAACGCTTTACCACATACTGGCTTCTTGCCAACAACGCGCGCCGGGCTTTAAGTTGCTGGCGGAACAGCCAGAGCGATACACTCAACACGATCAGGCCCAGGAGAATGATTACGGCGATTACTGCCCCAGCTGAGACTGAAGAGTCAGCAAAAACAAATGGTACAGCCAGCATACACACAGCGTTTTATCTCCCTTCCATTGCTACGCAACAGGCTCATTTGGTCGCGAAATGGCTGTACGTAATAACAACTTCAAGAGCAAGAAGATCAGGCCATAGATCGCCATAGCAATAAGCGTTGTCACCTCCAAGACCTCCGCACCATTCGAGCCAAATGTCGGGTTCGCCACAATGCCTTTAAACACGAAGAGAAAAATGTTAGTCAGGTTGTAGAGAAAACCGGTAAACGGGTTTGTCGGATCTGCTCCAATCAATTTGAACATAAAACGCACTGCCAGCGCGACCTCCAGTACCAGCAGCACCCAGCCGATATAGTCAATCACTTTACCAACGGTAAAAGCGGTCGTATAAGCTCTATCCTGCTCGGCAACGACTCTTTCTGCATTTTGTTGCTCAACAGGTGGCATGTTTTGTACATACTGAGGATACACGGGCCTTGCTGGTTGGACAAATTCCTGTGCAGGCATAGACACAGGATTGACTTCAGTCGGTTCGCTATTGAATGCTCCATCTGGATAAGGATTTTGTTGCAATTTGCCCTCCTCATATTACTGATTGATAACTATCTCTTACTGATACGTATCAAAGCCTGACTTTACATACAAGTCAGAGCAATAACACCAAAACCTTCGTCCTGTGGTACACTAATTAATCGATGTCCGAATTGATTGGACATTTTTAAAGAAACTGCTAGCGAGGTCTACATGAACAACACAGAGGTTAAGGAGCAGCAACCCGCTCCTGATTTTACCCTTCCCGCCGTGGGAGATGACACAATAGTGAAAAATGGACAGGTCCATCTGGCCGATTTACACGGAAAAACCGTTGTACTCTATTTCTATCCCAAAGATGACACCCCCGGTTGTACTGCCGAAGCCTGCTCATTCCGCGATGCCGACCATGAGATGCAAAAACGGGGTATCGTTGTCCTCGGCGTGAGCGCAGACGATATCGCTTCGCATCAAAAATTTGCCGAAAAATATGGCTTGTCTTTCCCGCTGCTCGCTGATACTGATACGACGATTTCACAACTGTACGGCGTGTGGAAAGAGAAGAATATGTATGGTAGGAAATACTTGGGCGTGAACCGCGAAACGTTCCTGATCGATAAAAATGGCATCATGCGCAAAATCTGGCACAAGGTCAAGGCAGAGGGCCATGCCCAGGAAGTCCTAAATACTATCGAGTCATTAGGACTCTAAGCGTTCTGGTTTGCTTAGAGCGGTCAAGGCCGATGTATTCACAGCTCTTCCTAGTTTTTGGTGAAGCAGTGACAAAATTCGTGGATAGTCTTGCCAGCCTCAGCAGACAGGAGAGATCAAGCATCAAGAAGGAGCCGTTGCCGCAAGAGGCGAAATCCAGCCCTGCCATACATGACCCGTTTTAATGGTTTTGAGCTTGTTGACTTTGCCCTCTGTCGGTCCTGGCTCCAAGGCAAACGCAACGCTTCTTTCACCGCATCATAGTCCCGCTCAATGCCAGCGACAAAACTCTTGAGTTCGGCAATCCCGCTCTTGCTAGCCGTCCCCATCCAGGGGCGTAATTGCTGGTGTTTGCGCCCGCGCACCATCGAGAGGAAGACCCCATCAGCCTTGACACCTTCACTGTGTTGCCTGTAATCCTGGCACAGCCACCAGAGTAAACTTGATATCACCTGTAGAAGTTGGTAAAGCGGCCCCCCACCCTCCAGTAGTACTAATGCTAACCTTCTTGACACCTTCCTGTTTGAGCAGGAGAGTCCGGGCATCTGCGAGAGGTTTTCCCTCAATCAACTGCGCAAGTTGCTGCTTCTGGGTCTCGCTGAACTGGTAGGTCCATGTCCCCTGTGCAACGAAGGCTATTGTTACTGTGCCGTGTTCGTCTGGCGTTGACACTTGTGATGTTCCAATCACCATGTCACCTACCAGTGCATAATGAGTACCCAGTTGAGAGGTTGCATCGCTCTTGAGCCAATCGGCTACCATCGAGCGGGCCGCTTGCACATCGTAAGCTTCAGCCTTACATGTCACCGAGACAGTCACGGTAACATCAGATGCCCTATCATTGGCCTGGTGATTGGCTTTGGTATGCGGTGTGCATTGCATGCCATTATCGGCAAACGCTTCATTTGTATGAATCTGCTGCTGCATTGCTGTCTGAGCGTCCGAAGTGAGTTGAGTCACTGGGGAGTTTGTTGCACCATCGATGTCGCTTTGCTGCACAAACGTGTAGGCTCGATCCTGTCCGCCAGTAAAGGCGACAGTGTTTTCAATATGGATTGAGCCAATGGAAGGCTGACCCGGGCCAGACGCGATGTTGGACACGTAGTTGGTGTAATCAACAGAAACATTACCAATCGTTCCGGGTTTATCCGCATGAGCAGGAAGTGTAATTGTCTGCCCAGAGTTAATCGTGAACGATGTGTCGATAGCCAGACCTACTCCACCGTTGCCAGCAAAGCTTTGGGCGTAGATCACAAAGTTTGCAGTGGCTTGAGAAAAGGTCAAGGTTCCTATCGCCTCGGTAACACCTTCCGCTCCCTGTCCAGTTGCAGCTACTTTGAGCGATCTCTCAGGTGTAGTATAGGAGATGAGCCGCATTTGTAACGGTACCTGGTGCTGCGAGGGATCGGGGGTTTCCTTGACTGCTGCAATATTGTAGAACTGGTACATTTGCTGACTTACCGGGGTGATCGTCACAGCAGCCCTTGCTGCGGGAAGAACCAAGTGCAACCAGGGGACGAAAAATGGCATGCTCCCCCCAATCACGAGGATGAGGAGCGCGATCAACACCAACAGCCTCCACCTTCTGGACATCTTCCATCGTCTTTCCTTAGAAGGAGGCTGCACAGAAGATTGCTGAAGCGGAGTTGCCTCAGGCACAAGGTTGGCTGTTAAGGGGGCTAGCAGAATATCTGGCTGCTGTGAGGGAGCGTGGGCAAGCAGTGCAGAGGGGGGCTGTATACTCGCACCAGAGGCTGTCTGCCTAGGGGATGCAACCAATACCGTAGATTTGCCCTCGAAGCTGCTCTCTTGCCCAGGTACTAGTACTGGTCCTTCATGTGCTTCGTAGGTGAACATTGTCTCACCAATGCGGATTTGATCCCCAGCCATGAGTAAAAGGGGGACAAAAGCCTCGAGTCGCTTGTCGTTGACGAAGGTGCCCTCGCTGCTCCCCCAGTCGGTGATCGTGTAACCCTGCTCCGTGGAATGAATGATAGCATGATGGGGTGAGACCCTGGCATCATGCAGGACGACTCGACTCTCCGGTGTAGACCCAATGGTCACTACACCCTGTTCCAGGACTGTTTGCCCAAATTGGCTTTGTAGTGTCGCTTCCATCATGCATCTCCTTTCTGAAAAAGGCTCAGCTTGAGCGCGGAGATCACCCCGGTAGCCATTCTCCCACCTTCCTAGTGAGATGGAAGCGTTGGGGTACCAAGGATATCCTTACGAAGAAATCAAGTGCATTCCTCCATGCTTTTTGTCTCTATTCGTAACTGCCCAGGGTCGCTGGGGACTTGCCAAAAGTTGTGAAAGCCCGTAAAGTAAGGGTATGCGCCTTAAAAAAGAAAATCAGTGCCTGTGTGAGCAATTGGCCTTGTGAGAGGAAAGCATTGAGCAACGGGAAAGCCAACCGTGCCAAGAGCAGCTTGCCTCTCTTCCAATCGCTTTGGGCGACAACGAAAAAGCTTGCGCTTCTGCGAGAAGCCCGATGAAGTGGTTGAGCATCGGGTCAGCTTTGCGCGCCTTGTCAACACGATGTGCGCGAGGTCGAAGCGTGCGTCACGTTGCGGCAAGTGGTAGACATTCCTTCTTGTATGACTGTGAGCATGCGCTCTGTCTGGTGCATGTGCTGCGCGAGTTGGTCTTTCAAGCCGAGGAACACAGAGCCAGCTGGCTGCCGAACTCAAAAATCTGCTGCTGTCGATGAAAGAGGCCACCCAACAGGCACGAGAACAAGGCAAGCACTGGCTTGATCCGCTGGAAGGGTTCGCTTGGGAAACCGCGTTTGTGTGCTTGCTGGCTGAAGCCGATCACGTGACGCCAAGAGCGACGGCCCCGCCTGGGACCAACAATCAGGCCGAGCGTGATCTGCGCATGATCAAAGTACACCAAAAGGTCTCTGGCTGCTTCCTGAGTCTGGCAGGAGTACAGGCTTTTTGCCGCATTCGCAGCTATGGGTCGACCTTGCGCAAACAAGGCCCCTCTCTGCTGCCTGCTTTGCAGGCCACGCTGTCTGGTCATCCCCTTCTTCCCTCTTTTGAGCCTACCTGAGCGAAATCAGGCAGCTACCTCTACTCGATGTAAGACACTTTACCAGATATTCTTCGCTATTTTCGAGTATAAAATATCAGCATCTCTGTCTCATCGCGAAAGTAGCTTTTATTCTCACAAAAAGTTCACAACTTTATGTCTAATCGAGTGACTGATACCTGTATGTTTAACATATTTAAAAGCCCCAAATAAGTGAGTTTGCTTGCGGTAAAGGGCCTGGGCCATGTGATAGAATTTCATCACTCTGATTAATACGACGTTGTAAGGTCTCACACCGCAGTGCCATCAACCAGTGCATCTTTGAGCGTTGCGCTGCCAGACGATGTCCTTCGGCAGCACTGATACGAAGTACAAAGTGTTCTCCTGTACGGGATTTGCGTCGTTCGTCTCTGCTCATCTCGTCAGTTGTCGGCATGGTTCTTCTTCCCTCGGTAACATTTTACCTGACAGAATACGCCATCTTGACACAGACTAGTCAATGGTGTACTATGTAATTAATGGACAGATGTCCGTATGACGGACACACTTGACCTAGTGCTATACGCATCAGTCTAAAGGCAATTGGCATACGCATGACTGTGCCGTAAATGAGGACAGATAATTTTCAGCATGATAGACATTGCATAGATGGAATGTCATTGTTGAGAAGCAGAGAAAACGGGAAACAGGAGAAAATCATGGTTACCGACGCTGTTAATCCTCAGGGAACGACCACGCGACCAATGACTGGTAAGGAATATCTAGAAAGCCTACGTGATGGGCGTGAGATCTGGATATACGGGGAGCGCGTTAAAGATGTAACAACACACCCAGCCTTTCGCAACACTGCCCGTATGATTGCCCGCTTGTATGATGCCTTACACGATCCAACGTTACAAGATACCCTAACGGTAGAAACAGACACAGGTTCGGGTGGTCGTACACACCGATATTTTAAAGCCCCGATGAGTGCAGAAGAGCAACTAGCTGGGCGTGATGCCATTGCAGCCTGGAGTCGCCTGACGTATGGCTGGTTGGGGCGTTCTCCAGACTACAAAGCCGCATTCCTCGGCACACTCGGCGCAAACTCGGAGTTTTATCGACCTTTTGAAGCAAATGCGCGTGCATGGTACAAAAAAGCACAAGAGCGCGTCTTATATCTCAACCATGCTATCATCCATCCGCCGGTTGACCGTGACCGTGGCATCCATGAGCGTGCTGAGGTCTGTGTCCATATCGAGAAAGAGACCGATGCGGGTATTTACGTCAGTGGTGCTAAGGTTGTTGCGACTGGTTCAGCTCTCACGAATGCTACATTTGTTGCGCATCATGGGCAAATTCCGGTTCAGGATAGGAATTATGCATGCGTTTTTATGATCCCGATGAATACACCTGGTGTTAAGCTGATCTCACGGGCATCGTATGAGAACACAGCGGCGGTAATGGGTACACCATTTGACTATCCGCTTTCGAGTAGGCTTGATGAGAACGATGCTATTTTTGTGCTTGACCATGCCTTTGTGCCTTGGGAGGATGTGTTCGTCTGTGGTGATATCGAGAAAGCGAATAACTTCTTTCCGAAAACAGGCTTCCTGCCTCGTGCCCTCCTGCATGGTTGCACACGACTATCCGTCAAACTTGAATTCATTGCAGGGCTTATGCTCAAAGCAGTTGAGGCCACCGGCACAAAGGATTATCGCGGTGTGCAGACACGTATTGGAGAGGTCATTTCCTACCGGAATCTGTTCTGGAGTCTGTCAGAGGCAATGGCAAGGAATGCGACGCCCTGGACAAATGGGGCTGTATTACCCAACATGGAAGCGGCCTCAGCCTATCAAGTATTTGGCTCAACCTTCTACCCCATCATTAAGAATCTGATCGAGCAGACCTTAGCGAGCGGGTTGATTTACCTGAATTCCAGTGCAGTCGATTTTAAAAACCCTGCACTGCGCCCCTATCTAGACAAGTATGTGCGAGGCTCGAACGGCTACACTGCTGAAGATAGGGTCAAGCTGATGAAGTTGTTGTGGGACGCCATCGGTTCCGAGTTTGGCAGCCGCCACGAACTCTATGAGATCAATTACGCTGGCTCGACGGACGAAAACCGCCTCATCGCCTTGCATAGTGCCGCTGCATCAGGTTTAAGTGATAGTATGAAAACATTCGTTGATACCTGCATGGCAGAGTATGATATGGATGGCTGGGTCGCTCCCGATCTCATCAACCCTACAGACGTGAGCTACATCCTAAAGCAATTAAATATGTGAAATTCTCCAGCAAGTGACGTTGTGTCGTCTCTTCATAAGCGTCGCCATCCCGGCACGTTTTTCCGCTGAGGTCAAAGGGAAATCGTTATCATGGAACAGAACCCTGCTATTGAAGCTAAACAGTTTCGTAAGACGCTCAGTCGTTTCGCGACCGGGGTGACGGTGATTACGGTTGCTCACGATGAGCGTGTGCATGGCATGACAGCAAACGCTTTTATGTCAGTATCATTGGAGCCACCGCTGGTGCTGATCTCTATCGGGCACAATGCTCAGATGTACAAGCTGCTCGGCCCTGAGAGTCTTTACGGCGTCAGCATACTTTCTGACGATCAAGAAGGGCTAAGTCGGCATTTTGGGGGACGTCCGCTCGATGGGCTTGAAATAGCTTTTGTGCAAGAGCGTGGCGTTCCGCTCTTAAAAGGGGCCATCGCGCATATTGTTGCCCGTGTGGTTGATATTCATCAGGTTGGCGATCACACGCTTTTTATTGGGCAGGTCGAGTATTTACAAGATCGTCATGGTAGCCCATTGCTGTTTTACTCAGCCTCCTATGGCAATCTCACGAACCGACACCCGGCTGAGATGTTGGGATGGATGGGCTTGTAGCAGCTACACGGTGCTGAACGGCTGTCAATATATGGTAGTCGAGAAAACAACGGTAGAAAAGGAAAAATGATGGATCAAGCAGAGGGAACGATCTCGAATGCTGCACGTGATCTGAGCAACGAAGACCTCACACGAGCCGTGTTCGCGAGTTTTGGAAACAGCACATCAGAACGCTTCCAACAAATCATGCAGAGCCTTGTGAAGCATCTGCATGCGTTCGTCAGCGATGTGCAACTGAGCGAAGAGGAGTGGTTCAAAGGGATAGATTTCCTGACCCGTACCGGTCATATTACTGACGAGAAGCGTCAGGAGTTTATTTTACTCTCGGATATCCTCGGCGTTTCGATGCTGGTCATCAGTATGAACAACCAGAAACCTGCTGGAGCGACCGAAGCAACCGTCTTTGGACCTTTCTTCGTTGAGGAGTCGCCGCGTTTCGCCAATGGAGACGACCTGGCAAATGGGGCACCTGGCGAACCTTGCTTTATGCAGGGGCAGGTACACTCCATCACAGGTGAGCCGATCCCAGATGCGCGGCTCGAAATCTGGCAGGCCGACGAGCAGGGCTTCTATGATGTACAGTACAAGGACCTCACGCAAGCGCGCTGTCGTGGTCACCTCTTCTCCGATAAAGCGGGACATTACTCCTTCTGGACAGTGCGCCCAGAGGCCTACCCAATCCCAGATGATGGACCAGTGGGTGATCTCCTGCATGCGGCCAAGCGTAGCCCGATGCGCCCGGCCCACGTTCATTTTATGGTCAAGGCAGCCGGCTACCAATCCCTCATTACGCACGTGTTTGCCGCAGGTGACCAGTACCTGGACTCGGATGCCGTGTTCGCAGTGAGAAGTTCTCTGATCGCGGGACTTGAGTATCACAAGCCTGGCACGGCTCCTGATGGCCGAGAAATGAACACGCCTTTCTATACGATGAGCTACAACATCGTGCTGGTTCCTGCGCTGGAGTAGCATCTAGGGTCTGCCTTTGTTGTTTGAGGCGATCGAGCATCATCCATCCTAGATCGATGACATACAGTGTGATCACAAGATCACCTATTGCAGTCGCAGGCCACCCCGTTGGCAAGAGTTGGTCAATGCCCCACAAGAGAAATGCGGCACTCACGATGCATGCTTTGAACAATGCCAGGCGGTTCGGATGGCTGACAAACTGAAAACCTAATGCTGCCAAGCCAATTAATAGCAGCGGAAGTGCTGAGATCGATGCATGGGCGAAGTGCCCCAAGTGAAACCAAGTAATATCATTGGCAAGCAACAACGCTCCACAAGCAAACGCTAAGCTAACTATACCTACGAGGACGTTTCTAAAATTCGGTTTCAGAAATGATACGGCTTTACGTGCAAGCAGCAGATTCTGTTTGGAGGAAGCCGTCCCCCCTCCCTTTTGAGAAAAATGATTACGCATATATACTCGTCGAAAGAGTCTTCTCTAGCATGGCTAGAGAAAAGCTCCATTTCCTTTCCTGCGGTGATGTACCTCTTGCTGCATCGTAGATGAGCTATGCTTTGTCGCTCACCTATGCTCACGAGAGGCTCGCGCTTCCTTATAATACCGTATTGATGCAGCAATACTGAACTTTTGTATTTTAGCATACAAGAGAGCAAAAGAAAGCTCAAAAAAGCTCTCTAACGTAGCTAGAGACCTCTTCTGTAGGCTGGATACAGAAGTAGCATCAGCTTTCAATGGGAAAACAGGTGCTACTTGCAGCTCTGACGGATTTTACCGTCCAATATCTTTGCGCACAAAGCGCAGCGATGCCAATGCCAGTGCAACGACAGCGACCACTAGCACACCGAGCGTATCCAAGAGAGGCAGACCATGTAGCAGCGGAGTTCCATAGTAATAGACAGCAGAGAGATGTAGGATTGCGTCTGACCAGTTCAATCCTGGACCAACAAAACTGATGAAGAACCAGATGACGAGCAAAAAGCTTAAGAGGCCGGTATCCAGTGCCGTGCGCAACCAACCGGAGAACAAGTAGCCAATAGCTGCGATCAGCAGTCCCAATGGAATGATGCTAAGTGTGGCCGCTACCAGATTGCCGCCATCGAGTTTTAACGAGGTAACTGCGGCAGCGAGTGCCGTGGCGGCTAGTGTTAGTATGCCTATAATGACTGTCGCAGTGGTGAGCGCAGCAAATCGTCCTAACAGCACACGTAAACGTGGCTGTGGTGTAGATAGGACCAGCTCTAAGCGTCCATCTTCTTCATCAGCAGACCAGCGGTTGGCTTGAGTAACAGCAAAAGTCATCAGTAGCAGAGGCAACAAGACGAAGAGTGCGCTGAGGATCGTGGCGTTGGTGGTAATATCTCCGCCGCCAACCTTGCTAATAAAGTCTTTTAGCAGTGGTGAGCTTTTGTCAAGTGTGGACATACTCGCCTCGGTTTGCTTAACGAGTACAACCATCCAGCCGGCAAAGCCGGCAATGCCCAATGTCCACCAGCATGTGGGAACCACAATCATCGCTAGGCTACGTGTATAGATCGAGCGCAGTGACCAGGCATTGACTGGCAGGGGGCGTACAGGCTGCGATGCCCGCTCAGGGAGGCGCAGGAAACGAGGCAATGCGACTGTGCCGCCGATATCACGTCGCGCAAAGAGAGCCAGTGCGGCTCCGCTTAGCAACAGGCTTAGAGCGAACAGCATTAGCATGGCCCCAGGATTTGTGCCATAGCTTGGAATAAACGGTTTACTCAGATTATAGTAGTAGACGGGCGAAAAGCGGCTAAGCCATTCTGTATTGGGGATAACGCGATGAACCATATCGAGAACAATAAAGAAGAGCAGCAAGCCTCCTGTCAAACCAGATGCAGTGTTGTGCTCTTGTGTGAACTGAGAAATCAGTAGTGCGAGAGAGCCGAAAACACCACCGATGAGTGCCACATTGAGGCCAAAGAGCAAGGATTCCCCCAGGCCAAAGTCTGCGCTGATGCTCTTACTGCCTGCAAAGGCCAGCAGGGCCATGAGCAGACCCATGCCTAGCAAGGCTGTCCAAATGGCGGCCAGCTTTTCTAGTGCGACACGCATGCGCCCACGTGGCAGCGTGAGCAGAGCATCCAGGGAGCCACGTTCCTCTTCGCCACGCAGAAGGCGGCTACACACCATTAATGGCCAGATGGCAACAATCAAGATTGTCAAGCCGTATTTCCAGGTGACATACCCGCCGGGTGTGTCCACTGAAACGGGGGCGGCGAACCAGGTAAACGAGGCGGACAGGCTAACGAGTGCGGCCCGTGCCTGTGGTGTTGTGAGGAGAGAAGGGACAGCAGCCAGAACGGCATACAGTAGCAGGCCGATACCAATGCCCCAACCGAGAATAGCAATGCGGGCATCGCGCAAGGTTTTGAGATAGACACTAGTGAACCACATGAGAGGCCTCCTTGACGGCCAGGCTGTCACCCTCGTAGTAACGCAAGAAAATGTCTTCCAGACTAGGTTCGTGACTACTCACGGCAATAACGGAATATTGTGCCGCTGCCTTGATCACTGCATCGGCCTGGCCTTGTACAGATAGACGTAGGGCGTGTCCATTCGCTAGCGTTTCCACTTGCTCCACACCTTCTAGTCCTTTGAACGTTTCAATGGGAACCGCATGGGCAAAGGTGATTGTGATTTCATGGCGTTTGATGTCTTTGAGCTCGTCTACAAGGCCGATACGCACGAGTTGACCCTCGCGGATGATAGCAACATGATTGCAGGTCTGCTCCACCTCGTTTAGGATATGCGAAGAGAGAAAGGCAGTGCGCCCATCGTCACGAACTTCTTTGAGCATGCGCTCAAACTCTTGCTGATTCAGTGGGTCCAGTCCACCAGTTGGTTCATCGAGAATGAGCAAGCGCGGGCGGTGCATAAAGGCCTGGATGATGCCGATCTTGCGTTTATTACCGCTCGAGTACTGGCGGAATTTGCGGCTAGGATCACAATCCAGCCGAGCGATGAGCTGCTTTAGATAGGCCTGGTCGACTCCCCCGCGCAAATGCCCAAAATACTCTAGAATCTGGCCACCTGTCATATTGGGGTCGAGTGCAAGCTCGCCCGGCAGATAGCCAATCAAACGCTTAATCTCTACTGATTGTTGCCAGATATCCAGTCCCGCGATGCGTGCTGTGCCCGCGTCGCCGCGCAACAATGCCATCAGCAGGCGAATGGTTGTTGTTTTGCCGGCTCCGTTGGGGCCAAGAAAGCCAAAAATCTCACCCTCTTCCACACTGAAGGATACGTCGATAATGCCGCGTTTGCTGCCGTAGTGTTTGGTCAAACTGTTTACTTCGATAATTGCCGTCATGTCACTGTCCTTTTCACTTTTGCGAGTTCAACCTCGCTATTCTTCTTCATGGCTGGTTTCGCTCCCCAACCATTGCGAAAGTTCTGCCCGTGAAGTATGCGACAAGCAACCTGCTGGGATTCCTAATACCCGTTCTATCGCATCAGTAGTTGCTGCAACGATGCGTTCGAGGCGAAGCAGGTCATCTTGAGTCGTGTTTGTTGAGAGGAGCAATTCAGCCGTGGCATTGCCGAGGTCTTCAAACAGGGAGATAATGACTCTGGCCGCCTGATCGGGATAGGGAGTCGTCAGGACACCCTCCCGTGTCCCTTGAAGGATGATGGCCTCTAGCCAGGGCGTGAGGCGTTTGACTTGGGCAATGTGAAGCTTATGACGAACGATGGCATTCTCGTCGCTATACCAGATGCGCAGGTACGCGAAGACGAAACGCTTGTGGTCGAGTTTCCTGTGGTCGAGTGCAACAAAAAAATGCTGGAGTTTGTCAATGGCTCCAAGCGTTGGATCATGGACGATGGAGAGTACGAGCGGTTCGACCTGATCCCCAATGCGTTCGACCAGTGCCAAGAGCAGGGCTGGTTTGGAGTCAAAGTAGTGATAGAATGCTCCAGAAGAAATCTGTAGTTCGCTCAGCAGCGTAGCAATTGCCATTTGCTCATAGCCGATGGTCTCGACCGCGCGCTGAGCAGCATCGAGAATGGCATTGCGTCTGGCGGCATGGGCTACTTCGTTGATAATGCGTGCCATAGCTTTCCTCTTCTCGTTGTTTTCCGCGAATGAGATATTGTGAGTACGCGCTAGTTGTTGATCCAGGCTTTCCGCATTTAATTCGTAAACAGAGTCTCGGTTTATTCTTCAAGGGAAGTATAGTGCATAAAAGAGTGATTGTCAACGAAAATTTTCGGGTGTTTATGCTACCTATATACAGAGAACGCTCCCATTTTTCTGTCCACTGTAATGGAGAAAAATGGAAGCGTTCAGTGCTTTTCAAGCAGATTTAGACATGTGCAGTGTTGTCAACGCGAACGTCTCGCAAGGCTGGCTTTAATCTCCACCCTCTTGGCTGCCTTTCACTTCAACGGTGAAAGCTAGATAGGAGCCATCTGGCTGAAGCTGAGCTTTGACTTTGATATAACTACCGGGCGCGATAGCGTTGAGCGAAGCAACACCATTCACCTGTGTCTGGGTAGTGGTGGTAACAGCGACGGTTGAAGATGTGAGTGTGAGTGTGAGTGTGAGTTGACCACTGGTAACATCATAGCTCTGGAATGTTCCCACGAAGGTTATTGTGGTACTCTGGCTATCACTTCCTTGTATCTCAATCGTTAGTGCAGTATAGGTTCCGTCTGTATTACTCTGAGCTTCCACCTGTATTGTTTGCCCCTGCTGAAGAGAGGTTGAAGAGCTAGCATCGCCTGTAATCTTGGTCTGGTTTGTTACCTGGATAGCAAAGAGCTGTGTATTGTCGCCCAACAGGCTCAATAGATTAGTGGTTGTATCATATGATTGGACAATACCCTCTATATCCAAGCGTGTGCCCTGATGGCTATTTCCATCAGCATTATCGATATTGACCACTGTCAATGTGCCATCGCTTGCCAGTGTGACCGAGAATTGGTAGGTGTTCCCTACGTGTAGTGATGTTACTAGCGTCGCAGAAGCGTAGAGAAGCAGGACATTTCCATTCTGATCCACGACGGCAACAGTATTAGCAGTGGTATCTATCGCGGTAATGGTAGCAATCAATTCCATATGTGTCTCATGCTCAGCATTCACGGTGATCTGTTGCTCATCTAGATTGCCCTGGCTATCAGTTGTGCCCTCCACTGTCACGGCTTCTCCAACATGCAATACGGGTGTTTGACGTCCTTTTTTCTGTGCAACGGGTTGTACTATGGAGAAGGTGCTTCCTTGAGGTGTAACCAAACTCAGGAGAGCAGGGTAGGTGCTGATATGGTTGATGATGCCATGCACATGATAATGGCTGGCATGTTGTGCCTGGATATGTATCTGCTGTGCCTGTAGTTGGTTGGATGAGGTAAATGTAGCTCGTACCATTAACAGCATGCCAGTATGGACAGATGTGATGGCACTTGCAGAAAGGTGAATGACGATGACTGTACCGTCGGTCAGTGCCAGGTCTATCGTGCCGTCTACATGTACCGCAACGACCACTCCTTGGAGCGTTAACGCGGCTGTATTGTGTTGGAGCTGTACTTGCGTCGCATTCCAATTCCCGGATGCATTTTGCACACCATCGACATGCACTATCTGATTTGGAGCAAGCTGAGCGGCTGATTGGTGGAGCGCAAAATGTGTTTGGGCGATCACATGGAATGTGCTAGACTTTCCAGAGTTATCAAGTACAGAGAACGTAATATCCTTTGGATTGGTGTGATCTACCTGGACAATGACACCCTGAACCCTCGTTGTGTTGTGCCTGGCGTTTGTGGCCTGAGCCATTTCGCCAGGTAATAGAGTGGTAAGCAGCCAGAGGCAACAGAGGAGAAAGCTGCCTTTCCCTATATAGAGCAGTACCGTGCGCGAGAAAACGAGATTGTGGCGAGCGCGTAAGTCATTAAGTTGGCGTAAAAGACGATTTGTCAGAATATACATGAGGATATATATCCTTTCTAAAAATAATAGAGACAAAACCATACGTAGATACGGTACGAGTGCGAATACCTCCTTGTCTGGAAAGAATGAGCAGCAAGAAAGCCGCGTTATTTTTTATGATGAACCCTCTCTTATTGTTATACACCGCCCTCCAAATCGCTCTCCACAGCGTATGAAGCTTTGTTCAGTGGTTATCCACATGGTATCCACCACTTTTCGCACAACTGGTGGAGAAGATGGGGAAAACTGGGTAGTCAGAACCATCCTCAAGTGGTTATACTTTTCTCAAGACTTGGGTTGCTCTTATTCGTGCCGCTGGCGGATATTTCTTGTTGCTGTGTGTTGTCCTTCCACGTTCACAAGGAGTACCGGTTATGTCACATCTTGTCTCGCTAGCGGATCAAGAGCATATCGCTCCCAAGAGTGCGTTGCGCCATCGTCCCATTGCGCCACAGACGCCGCTGGCGGATGCGCCACGTGTCTTGCGTGCCTCGCGCACCCAGCGTATCTCACACCCTAGCCCTATGACGAAACGGACCAGGAGCAGTAGGCCTATGCCAGCTGAGCAGTTAGATGAAGTACCGACGTGGCAGCGCACGCATGAGCCTCTCTCCAAGGGGCATGCAGGTCGACTTGTTGCTAGTGTGACATTTGGCATGGTGCTGGCGGTATGTCTGCTCTTGTTGGGCCAATTCGTACTCGGTTGGCTTAATATGCTCTGGAACAACATGCAGTATGGCTATCCGCGCACGTATCAGGCCAATGCGGTGGTGGGACACCATGATAGTACAGAGCATCCGAGCCATTTTATCGCACTCAATCTCGATGGACAAATCGAAGTGATAGAGTTTCCAGGCGGAGATGTCTCTCAGGCGAAAATTTATCTGGGACCGCGACTCTCTGGGCCACACGCAGATCTGGTTCCGGTCACATTGCTCTTTGTCGATACCCGCCATAATCATCTGCTAGATATGCTAATCCAGGTGCAAGGGGAAACGTTCGTGTTTCACAATGCCAATGGCCAATTTCATCCGCCGTCGGCAGGAGGAGCAGGAGCAAGCCGACAAACGCTTCCCAGGACCATTGCAATGCGCCTTTATAGGCGCAGTTTGTCACGGTGATAGCAGTAACCACCAGACATCCCCGCAATCGGCAAAAGGCTATAAAAAATTCTATAGTGATCGCGTTTCACCCAGCAAAGACGATCACTATTTGCCGTGTTGCGCTCCCACACCAAAAGATACGTAATCGCAATACGTAGTTTCACGGATGTTGCTCCAGGCGAAATAACCTACGCTGTTACTAGCGAAAGCGCGGTCGATGACCCACGCGGCTGCCAGCCGATGGCGTATCAAGACAGTATCGTGTTACGCTGGCTTTCTAGGTAGCAGAAGGAGAAGCACCATCATGGCTATCGAGCAAATGACTATTGAAACGCTGCATGATCTGATTGAGAAGCACATAACTTCCAACCAACTCAAAGGCCCAGTACTGAGTTTATCGGAGACAGATTTCTTCTCGGAAAAGCTGAGCAAGCTGTTTAATGCATTTCTAGCGGATCATATCCTGGTTATCGATGATGTGAAAGTGACAAAAGACGGTACAACAATCACGGTAAGTGGACGGGGCAGTGGTACACCATTTGACGGGCTTGCCGTGAAAGCAGTGTTTGGGTTGGACGACAAGCAACAGATCACGCTGAGTCTCTTACTCGACACAGAGCAGACACTCACAGCGAACTGGACATTAGCGCAACGCTTCCCAGCGTTGATGGGTACTATCTACGAACATATTACGTTCACTGATCCCTGGCTCTCCCTCAGCACGGAGGACAGTGGGACAATCAAACAAGGACTGTTTTTTAGGGGCACTCTTGACTTGGGTGGGGCAGCAGCCTTTAGCGGGCCACTTGACCCCTTCAATGCTTTCTGGCAGGGTGCATCTTCCCTACAGCTTTCCGGCAGTATTACGTTGAGCGATGGTATACCGACGATGCATCTGCTCGCAGAGCAAACATGGTCATGGTCTACACGGGTTGGTTATTTTGATCTCCCACTCAAACTGAATTTAAAGGCTGAACTTAACAAGACGCAGGTGACTAGCAGCCAACGCACGCTCGACGCAGCTATCGAACTGGTGGCACAGGTACAATCACCTGTTGCCGTTTTGCTGAGTGCAAACTATCAAACAGGCCAGTCGGCTTTGACGTTCACCGCCAATGTGACACACCTCATCAACGCAAAGCTGGAAGACCTCGTATCCTTCATCTTTGATCGGGAGAATGCGCTGGCTACGCTGCCAACAGGCCTCAGCCTGAAAAGTTTACTGACACAGGCAGTGGCAAGCCTCAGCGTGGATATACAAAGTAGAACATTGCAAAGCGTCACACTTGACATAGAGCGCGCTGATGCATGGGATGCATTTGCAGGTACAGCACGGCTCCAGCAGGTGCATGTCGCTTTGCGTATGGACCATCCTCTGGATAAGCAAAGCCGGATCGTGACATGTACTGTTGCGGGTAATCTCCAGATTGCGCAAGCACTCACCTTTGTAGCTACGTTGAACTCGCCTGACTTCACAGGAACGGGTGTCGTGAAGGCCGATGGCAGCCAGGGCGTGAGTTTGACGCAAGTGGTTGCGCACGCGCTTGGTATACGCTCTGTTCCACAAGAGGTCCCAGATTTCATCTTCGACACGCTTGCTGTGACCTACGCTCCTGCGCAGGGACGTTTTCATCTCAAAGGTCAGAGCGCAACTGCGCTCCCACTACCCTTTGGTGTCTCTGATCTACTGGTAAGTGACATCGAGTTGGGGCTTGAACGGGAAGCTGCCACGACGAAGGCGACGCTCAATATACAACAAACATGGGAAACGCCTGTCCTTATTGCCGAGCATCTAAGTTTTACGCAATGCGCGCTGGCCTTTCAGTTCGATGCTGCTAAACAGGAATGGAACCTTTCAGGCAGAGTTGATGCCCTGATATTCGATAGCCCCGCACACCTCGCAGTAAGTCTACAACAAAGATCGGCTGTACGTACCCTGCTATTAACGGCGACCGATCCGACTTTCCCACCGCTTGATCTCGGCAATGGTAGCATCACTTTCCATGATCTTGTTGTGCAGATCAGCAAATCTCTGGACACGGCGAGTGTAGGGATGGGTCTCAGGTTGGACAAAGAGCAGAAGAGCGCATACACCTGGCAAGTCAATGCCGTTGGCAATCTAGAGATGGCACATATTAATGAGTTTGCGTTAAGTGGGAAGATCGCGTTGTGGGACAAAGATGGTAGTGTAGGTCTCAAGTTCAAGCCTCTCAAAGAAGGGAGCGGCGAAACGACAGCGGTGGTTCAAGTAACTCTCCCACTGCCAGGTTATCCCCAACTGGCGGTGACGCTTGGCCTTGATTATCTCACCATCGTCAAGGACAAACAGGGCTGGTCCATCGACACGGTGATCGATCTGATGCTCACAATACCCGATAAATTGCGGCAGGCTCTGCCCACTACAATGACCACCGCGCATCTCAGTGTGAGCGCAGAGGGAGTGCAAGTAACGGTTTCTCCGCTTGTTATGCTCCACTCTTTTGCCCTGCCGCCCGCGCAATTCGCCAACCAACGTATCGACTTGGGAACGCTCGCCATCGCAGTCCCTAAGCTAGAACTCCGTCTGGATAACGATGTGCAGCTCACCAGTGAATTCGCACTGGGTCTACCCGCGAGTCTCAACGACATTTTCGGCACCAAGCCCGTGTTCCACGTCTTTAAGAGCTATCACGAAGGTGACGAAAACACGCTGATACACCTGACTCTCTCTCTGGATGCAAAGCATGGCGTACAAATCCAGTTTGTGGATGCGCCAATCAATGCTATCCAACCAGCTCCTGCCTACGCCCAAGACACAAGCGGCGATCCGGTGTATCGCATCTGTATAGGCAATGGAGCGGAATTTGGTGCCCTTGACTTTACATGGCCGACATTCAGCTTCGATGGTGGTAGTTTCAAAGCTCATGGATTCTTGCGCCAGGCCAAAGATGCCCAGGGCAATCCGCTTCCCCTGAAGCTTCCGCTGGTCCCACTGAAACTACTACTGCAAGCACTACATCTTGACGTATTAAACAACGCCATTCCACGCGGCTTACCGTTGAAAGAGCTTCACCTGCTCAATAGTGATGGTACATTTCACGGGCAAGGCATTGTTGCTGCTCTCAATGAGATTATCGCAGACATCAGTAATGACCTACATACGCCATCCTTCTCTCTAGGTGATGACATTGAACATGCGCTCGTCTCGTTCACGAGTTCGACCAACACCATTCTTGAGAAGATGCCGCAGAGCCTCAAGGATAGTCTGGATATCGCGATACCTGAGATGTTTATTTTCAGTATCGCTATCTCTGATAGTGGGGCCGTGCAGATCGATATCAATGTGGATGAACAGCATCCGATCAAGGTGCTTTATCCCACGCTGGGGCCGCTCGGCCCACAACTCAACAGCCTTTTCTTGCGGTCGTTTTCGCTTGGCGAGCTGTTCGGTGGCGCATTGCTCTCGTTGACCGCCGATATGGATGTCTATCAGTTCCCTTTAGTAACGCTGATCGCAGCTCTAAGTTTACCGGAGGGTGCGTCAACTGTACTGCCCAAGACGCAACGTCTGATTACGCACTTGCCCGTTCACAATCTGTTTATGGTTATTACCACTGAGACGGGTATTCCCGTTCCTGTGCCTATCTTCTTCGACCAACTCGGTCTTGAATATCTGGGACTGGAGGGTGTCTCCTTCCAGGCATTAGGAGGTTTCCCCAATCCTCTGGCCGAACATGGCACGGCTAACCTACTGACGGTACTCACAGCACTCGGACGGTTTTTTACCGATCCTGCCTATGAATTGCCTACGACATTGCCGGGCATCCTGCCGCAGCTTATTGTCGGCCCTAATCACTTGCAATTGCCAGCGTATATGGGCAGTAAGCAACTGATAGCGGTGGATGACCCACATTTTAATACGACTGTTTCAACGCAACAGCCCATCATTCACATGCTAAACGCGCTCAAACAGCTCAATTTGGATAGTCTGCTGCGTGCCATTCCTCTGTCCAGGCGCATCGGCACAACGCAACTCTCGTTTGCAGGCTTCGATCTGGCTGAGATGGATTGGCTCATCACGACCCCCGGCGAATTTAGTGCCCTCACCTCAGATGAGTTGGCGAGTACCCACTTGACCATAGACGATAGACAACCACTCCTCCAGATTCTGCCAGCGTCGCAGGCTACTACACAGATTGACGGACTACAGGCACACATAGCTGCTACGACGAAAGAACTTCAAACTCTGCAAACGCAGGTGCAGAGTTTGCTTTCTCAAGAGCGAGCTATGCTTCCCACAGTGCAAAATACACAAAGTAGCATAGCTCAGTTGAGTACCAGTGTTGCAAGTGAACTTACTCAGGAGCAAGCACAGGCCGGTAGGATCGGTAGGATGGTCGGCAACCTAACAACTTTGGTGGCAACACAGGAGCAATTGGTCACGCAATTGCAAACGCAATTGCCTGCACTGCACAATCAGCTCGCAGCTATGCAACGTCTGTTTGCGAATGTGCCAGCAACACTGTCTTCAATACCGAGTCCATTCATTTTCATGCAGAACCAACTCAAGCTGTTTGTGCAGACGATGATTCCGATGGATGCTATGATTGCTGACTGGCTGCAACAGTTGCAATTGCCAATAGTCACTCCCTCCAGTACGTTTGCGCTGCAAACTATACGTGAGCAGCTTCCTCAACTACAGACCCAACTACACGCTCTGTTGAACCTATTGGTTCAGTTAAACACATTAACCACCGGCACAGCACTTACCTTCTCTCCTCAGGCAAAAAACATTTTGGCATCTCTGCTAGCGCAAGTCGCTGTATGCTTTTCTTCCCTGAATCAGCTCAACGTGCTTATAGACCAGCTATCCATATCTGCACAATGGTCATTGTTTCCGACGAACGTGAGTCTCTTCCCTGAAATCACCAATCAGCTTCAGCTGATACAAGGCCAACGACACATTTTAGAGAGTCTGCTTATGGCCTTGCAAAACGAGCTTGACATACCAAATCCGTTCGTTTCTGTGCAGGAGCAGATTAGCATGTCGGCTCAGACAATGAGTCAGATAGACACGACGATTACTGATTGGTTGCAACAGATGCAAAACTTGCAGGTATCGATGTCCACACGTAGCCTGACCGCAACATTGACCTTGCAAGAGACGACGACGATGCAGATATACAAACAATTTGTTCAATTACGCGATCAGTTGGCTGTTCTACAAAAGAACATTTTAGATAGTAATGCAGCACTTACCATGGTTCCTCAGGCAAAAAGTAGTTTGGAATCTCTGCTGGCGCAAGTGGGCACGTTCTCATCTTCCCTGAGCCAGATCTCTGATGAGTCGGCACAACTAGCAAGCATGGCTCTCTCCACAACGATCGCGGCCCAGGAAAGGATGCTCCAGCAGGTACAGGCGCAACTACCGCCTCTACAGAGTTGGCTCACGACCTTGCAGCACGAGTTTGACACGATGAGCGTGGCTTTAGAGGATGCTGCTCAATTGCTAATTGCCACGAGCGGCGGCACATTTGCTACTCAGGCGCAGGTGGCTGTGCAGTCTATCAAGCAGATGCAGATCGTTGTGCAGGTGGCCATACAAACGCTCAATCAGAGCATTACTGCGTGGCAACAGCAAGCTTCTCTGTCCACGACACCCACAACTTGGCCTGCCCATATTGCGACACAAGAGGCTTTGATTGAACATTTGCGTCAAATGCCGCAACTGCAAAACCAACTGACTGTTTTGCAGCTCCAGATAAGCATCGCGAGTTCGACGTTGAGGCAAGCACTCCAGCAGGTTATTAATGCTGATAATACGACACTGGCGCATCTGACAAGCACACTAAACCAGACACGAGCCACTGCTCAGTCGACTGGTTTAGTGCTGCTTCTACGTGGGCAGGTACTCGATGCGCTTACACTCGATTTTGGTTTGAGCGTGAGTCGCTTGGGGGTGGGCATTGGTGCAGCGCTGCGCGGCAAGATCAGTGATCTCTTCGAACTTGAGGTAAATGGCCTCGTTGTCGTCGATCCACATGCCTCGCCGATCTTTCGTGTCCTACTCAATGGTATGACAGCCATACCGGCATTCGATATCAGCGAGCGAGGAACGCTGATCATTGATGCACAGGGTTTTGATCTAACGCTCGACGGTCAACTCTTCGGCAAAACTGTGCTTGCGGCTTCCTTACACTTGAGCGGGAGCAACTTGCAAGATGGGGAGACATGTACCGTTACGGCGAGCTTCCACAATAATCTTATTGGTTACATGGAGCAGATTATACGCAACGAGCTTCAAGATATCGCAACTAAGGCCAACAATGCTATCGCTCCTTTGCGAAATAAGGCGCAACAGGCGCAGCAAGATGCACAAGATCAACAAGCAAAGGCCACAAGCGACCTACACAACAATATTGAGAATGCGAAGCGTGACATTGATGGTGCGGTAAGTCAGTTCAGGGGCGCGCTGAACTTTCAAGCTATTGAGCAGCAAGCACTTGGAGGGGCACGCTCGTTTGATATCCCTTCCCTTGATACGCCCGGCTACACGTGGGGAGGCTACACCCTCAATTTACCGGCGATTCCAGGATTTTTGGGATGGCCGGGATACCAATTACCCAGCCAGAGCATACCCGGCTTTACCATTCCCGGCTATCATCTTTTCAATGGTCTCCATATACCAGTGCCAGATGTGGTCGGTGCATTCGATCTGCTGGGTAAGCAGTTACATAGCTTGAGTGACGATACCGAGAAAATCTTTGATCAAGCTAAAAACGGCTTCGAGCAGATTGTCAATCCCCAATTGTTGGAGAATGTCGCGCTGTCCGGGGCTAAAGGGGCACTCTATACGCTGGCAAACGATGCCTTGCAGGAGGCGATGCAACTCAATAGCGAGGCTCTATCTGCCTTCGATTACATCGCTTCGCACACGCTCGACCAACTTGTAAGCATCGAGAGTGCCACATTCAGCGGTAGCTTCAATGCGGTGAAGGGGGAACAGATCATATTGCAACTTGAACTGGCATACCAGGGCCAACATCACAGCGTGAGCATCAACTTCGATCTGAGTCATCTGGAGATAAGCGCGAACACACTGGCACACACGCTCATGACACTGATGTAATGCGAGAACTATGTGAGAGGAACAATAGGCTGATCGCATAGCACATTTCCTGACGAAGGAACAGGAAGAAGGAGCAAGACCATGGGCTTAGTTTGGATCGCACTGCTTGTCGTCTGCGCGGCAGGGGCATTTGGTGGCTGTATCAATGCCTTGATGACGGACAATGGTTTCTTCCTGCCATACAAGCAGAATAGTCATGGTACAGTGATTGTACGACCCGGTTTTTTGGGCAATGTCCTTGTGAGTGTTGCATCCGCATTAATCTCATGGGGCTTGTATAGCTCTTTTGGTTCAGTAGAGCTGTTGCAGCCGCTTCCGGCAGGCATAAGCTTTACGCTTGCCAGTGTGGTTGGCGCAATGCTCATCGGGATCGGAGGAGCGCGCTGGCTCACCAATGAAGTAGACAAACAGTTGTTGCGTGCGGCGGCTGCTGAAGCCGCAGGCGCACCAGCATCAAGCAATGCGTCTCAGCAAATGCTTGTAGCTTCACCCGCGAAAATTCTCGATATTGCACAGAAATCACAACAACCGTCATCTCAGGAAAGTGCGTAGTACCGTCTATTGTGTCATATAGAAGAATCCCTGTGAGCGGTGTTCACAGGGATTCTTCACTGTTTTGAAAATTCTTCTTGGACAACCATTCTTTTCTCGATAGTTTACCTCATTGCGGGTGTGATTGCCTCGCTGGCTTTGAAATCTGCTTTTAGCAACATAGCCGCGATAAGTAGTGTATAATGATCTCCAACATAGGCATATCTTCACCATCAGCCACTGATTGCACTGGCACTATTTTGCGATACTGATGAGAAGAACGGCAGAAGAACCGATACTACGTCCCTACCGGACTTGTGCATCTTATCGATAGCGATGAAAAAGTATGCGCAAGCAGTCGCTACCCTGAACCTGAAAGGCTTGTTACTGCTTGACCCGAATGGTCTCCTTAACCCAGGCAAGCTGATCTAACATCTCTACTAGCAATGAAAGAAACACAGTGGAATCGAACAGAGAGCTTGGCATCACCAAACGGAAAATTCTCATATATGTCTTGTTGGCCTTCGTTGGCATTAACTTACGCGCAGTGATTCTCGCTGTGCCTCCTGTTCTTCCACTGATCCAACATGATCTCCATCTTTCCTATACCACAACAGGCTTGCTAACAGCACTACCTGTACTCGTTTTAGGCCTCGCGGCATGGTTATCTGGGTTAGTTGTTGAACGTATTGGGGAACGAGCCAGTGTCTCAATAGGATTGGCTCTGCTGGGAAGTGCCGCTATTTTGCGTGCCTGGCAGCCGTCAACATCTACGCTGTTACTCTTCACTTTTCTGCTCAGCGCAGGCATTGCGCTCAGTCAGACTGCTGTTCCTTCGCTCGTGCGCCGCTGGTTCCCTGCCCAGATTGGATTGGTAACAGCACTTTTTAGTGATGGCTTGATTGTTGGTGAAGCCCTGGCGGCTGGTCTGACGCTGCCTATCATGACTCATTTTTTTGGGGTAAACGCTTGGAATAGCACTTTTATTGTGTGGGGGATCCCAGTCATTGTCTCACTGTTACTTTGGCTATGGATCGTGCCAGCTACTCCACCAGCAAGCAGAGCAGTACAGAGCCATAGGGCAACGCCATCCGTTTCAACCACCAAGAGTGAACTGCTGGAAAAAGGGGGGTCTATCGTTACGAAGGCGAGTTGGTGCATTGCATCTTGGCATTATGCTTGGGGCGAACAGCCTGATTTATTTTGGGATGAATAGCTGGATTGCCTCGTATAATCAGGCAATTCATGCTAGTAGCCTGACGCCAATCGTACTAGCGGTATTGAACACTGCCCAACTACCCGCCAGTATTGGCGTGACATTCTTCGCGCAACGCCTGGCTGGTCGTCGTTGGCCTTTTATTGTTTCGGGTGTGATCTGTATGCTAGCAATAACAGGATGGGCGATGACACCCCCCACGCTGGAAATCCTCTGGGTCACATTGCTTGGTGGTAGCTCTGCCCTCGTCTTTACGCTCGGTATTGCATTACCTCCACTGTTAGCAAAACCCACAGAGGTAGCTCGTTTAACCGGGTTAACCCTCTCACTTACCTACTGCGTAGCGTTCGTTGGCCCATTGCTAGGGGGGCGTCTTTGGGACATCTTCCACCTCCCACTGTTGGCGTTTCTGCCCGTAGCGGTTGCCAGTGTGACACTAGTAGTTCTAGGTGCATTACTGCCATCTTATGCAGCGTTTAAATAAAAAGACAGAAATCCACATCGAGCCTATAAACAGAAGAGGCCCAAGCAAACAGGGTAGTGACTTGGGTCACTTGATAGTGGGCGGCCTTGTGATCGTGCGACGTAGTACCAAATTAGGCTGCAAGCGAATCAGTTCAGGTCGAAATTCGGTATCAGCACGACCTTCAATCTGCGCAATCAGTTTCTGCGCTCCGAGCATCCCCATATGGTGCATTGGCTGTTGGATGGTACTGAGTTCCATGATTTCCGAGAGTTCAATGCCATCGAAGCCAATTACCGAGAGATCAGTAGGGACTGATATATGGAGCATTCGGGCAGCTTCTAGCACGCCGACTGCTTGTAAATCGCTCGTTGCGAAGATAGCTGTTGGGCGGTCTAGACGTGTCAGCAGTTGTAGGGCGGCTTGTTTACCTCCTTGCCGATCCCATTCTGCGGTAAGCACGAGGTCTGGCTCATAGAGTATACCAGCCTCGCCAAGTGCACGATGTAGACCGACGAAGCGATCATTCCCCGCGTTAAAACGGAAGTCGCCCTCAGTAATGCCATTGATGAAGCCAATGCGGCGATGACCATATTCGATCAAACATTTGACTGCTTGGAAGGCCCCCTCAACATTGTTTACTACCAGCGATGTGAGCAGTGGATGGTAGGCGTCAATGAGTACTACGGGTAGGCCGGACCGACTGAAAGCCGCCGCCGCATCATCATCAGGATAGAGAGAGATCACCAACAGACCGTCGACCTTGCGTTGTTTGGGTAGAGTACGGAAGTAGGACCTACATTGCTCATTGGATTGCACATTGTACAGCATGAACTCTTGTTTTGCTTGTGTAACTACGACTTCAACACCACGCAACACTTCACTAAAGAAGGGGCGAGTGAAGAAGGGCACAATAATACCAACAGAGCCAGTGTGCTTAGAGGTCATACTACGTGCGATGAGATTTGGACTGTAGTCCAGTTGCCTGATTGCATCGAGTACACGCTGGCGAGTCGCTGGCTTCACGCCCAGGCTCTCGTTGATTACGCGTGAAACAGTTCCAACAGCAACATCAGCTTGGCGTGCAACATCCTGGATCGTAGGTGCTTTTTCTTGTTTCTGATTGATCATAATTTTTGAATCGGTTCCACTATTCATACGTTGTAGATATACCATGTGCATACCATATTTTAGCATATTTGTAAAGCCGCACCAACGTTTTTTCACACAAGAAACAGGCATATGAGGGAGGAGTATTACTGACCAAACACGCCATGAGCTAATGCAAGGTGCGTAGTTGACATAGTATCGGTTAGGAAAGTGCTGTTTCAATCATCGGGGATAGTACAAATGAGGAGTGAGATTGTGTCGTCATGATATGCAAGAGATTCCCCTTTACAAGTGAGTATTTCTATGGTACAGTTAGATCAAGAAATTGAATCGATTCCAAAATTTATGTCACCCTTACATGCTATCATGGCTAAAGGTAACCAGCATGATTACAGTGGGGTGTGGAGTGTGGTTTTGGAAGGAAGAGTTTCTGGATAGTTCCTGTATTTGGTTGGAATGATGGTCATTAAAAGAGGAACTTGTAGATGGTGGCGATGCTATGAGTGGTGCGTATAGAAAGGAGCAAGAAAAGGACGGAGATTTCCGAGTCAGAAATGTGGCATGGCTTATCTACGCGAACAACGATGCTTGTATAAAGTGCAGTGTATGTGATCGTTATTTGCTAGCAAGTGGTCCAAAGGAGAACTCAACATGATTCACGAGCAGCGCGAAGTCATAGACGAAATCATAGGCAAGATTCGTTCTGGACGCATGACGCGCCGCACCTTCCTCGAACGCGCTGTTGCTGTTGGCCTGAGCAGCACCGCAGCAGTCTCGCTCCTTGAGGCTTGTGGTGGCACGAGCAATAGCACGGGTGGCAATGGTCAGACAACCAACGTAACCTGGCTGAATGGGCATGATGCATCTGGAACGTATTCATATCTGACGAACGCCTTTAACAAACAAAACAATGGTGTTCACGTGACCTATACAGATGGACCTAGTGATACAGGTCAATTATTAACTATTTTCACCACCATGTTGCGCGCGCACAGCAACAGCTACGATATTATGTCGATGGACATTATCTGGCCTGCTGAGTTTGGCGCGAATGGATGGACGACGCCGATCTCAACCACGCAGTGGCCGACCAGCGAACGTGCGAACTATCTACCAGGTCCCCTTCAGGGCTGTACTTATAATGGGCAGCTCTGGGCAGCACCCTTATTTACCGATGCTGGCCTGATATATTATCGCACTGACCTGGTGACGACGCCTCCCAATAGCTGGACAGACATGGTAACGATGGCAAAATCGTTCGCGCCCTCGAAAGTGAAATATGGCTATCTGTGGCAGGGAGCGCAGTACGAGGGTTTGGTCTGTGACTTTGTCGAAGTGTTGTATGGCTACGGCGGCAACGTGTTGGACCCCAACAATGCGAAGAGCGTTACTGTCAACAGTGCTGAAGCGCAGCAAGCCTTGTCCGAGATGGTGAGTTGGGTTGGCACGATTTCGCCAGCCGCCGTGACCACCTTCAAGGAAGAGGATGCGCGTAACTCCTGGCAGAATGGTGACTCTGTCTTCATGCGCAACTGGCCATATGCCTACTCACTTGGACAGGACCCAGCCTCGTCGAAGATTGTTGGCAAATTTGATGTGCATCCATTGCTCTATGGTGGGAACAGTACCGTCGGCCATTCTAACATTGGTGGCTGGCAGCTAGGTATCAATGCTTTCTCGAAAGTTCCTGATGCCGCCTGGAAATTCATCCACTATATGCTCAGCTTAGAGGCACAGAAGTACATCGCGATGAATGCCTCCGAACTCACCACCTTAGAGGCGATCTATAGTGATGCAGATGTCCTGGCAAAGGTACCATTCTTTGGCAAGATGGGGGGTATTCTGAAGAATGCTCTTCCACGCCCGGTTTCGCCCTTCTACCCCGACATCTCAAATGCCATTCAGTTGCGTGTTCACAATGCACTGACAAAACAGTCCACAGTGGCTGCGGCCTTGAGTGCGCTCCAAGCGGACTTACAAACGATTGTTTCCAAATAGTACCTGATAGTTTGCCCCTTGAGAATGTCCGGGAAAACACTTTCCCAGACATTCTCAAGGGGCATTTGTGTTGAGGACCTCAATGTTGATTGCAGTGCCAACACAGTCATGGCTCAGTGCTTGTGGATGGATGTCTGTGTGCATTCGCTTATGGGGTCTTCTTCGCTGGCATCTTGAGATGCATGGTATTCCTTCAAAGAATTTGGTGAAGGCTTTGTCCAGATGACGCAACGCTTGCTACGAGAGTACACTGGACACCTCTTTGAGCCAGACCGTTCCCTTATTGCTCTTTCATAACGATGTGAGTTGATTGAGAGAAAAAGCTATGGCATTGTGACAGGCAAGAGAATGTGTTGGATTACGCTCTAAATGGTGTATCTTGTCACTAGTTGTTCGATAAATTTCTCACTCTCGAAAAAATCTCTCAAAAAAGTGACGCAGTAGTATTACATAAGATCGTGCGTTTTACGCATATCATATAGACGGGGTTTTCTTACTCCCACTCTATGGGAACTTGCAAAGGAGCAATGCAATGAATACCCAACATGAGACAGATAAAGAAAAAGAAATATCATCACGCTCTTTGCCCTCGGCAGAACATACCCCAGACATTGCTGAACAGATGTTGCCGCAACCTCCTCAGCAGCCACCACATAAAAGGCTTAACAACCGATGGAGCGTTTTTGTTATCACTGCTTTGCTGCTTGCTCTTGTACTAAGCCTGGGAATGCTTCTCTTGCCAGGATTGGCTCGTTCACCAGGAGGATTGGTTTCACCCACGTCAACGTCGTCGGCAAGCCGCGCTACACCCACTGTACAAACAACTCCTGGAGCGGAGACAACACCAACACCCTTTCCTGGTGTCATATTAGGACCACAAGTCTGTCCTGCTGGTGTGAGTGACGCGGCATATTGGCAAGCCGTGATTGGGATCAGCGATAACCAGAGGCTGGTTGAGCGTGTCCAATGTGCGAACATCATGGATACCCCCTCACTCCAAGCACTGGTACTGGTCCGTCATACGAATACCAATGCCACACTTGATGTCTACGTTTTCAATAATATTACGAGCGCGAAACCAATACGCATCTTCCTCTTACAAGGTTTGCTAAAAGGAGATGCCAAAATCAGTGGCTACAACACTCTTTTGACTGCGGAAGTAGATCAGAGATCGGCTCTCAATACTGGCAAAGTGCTATCCGCAATGACTCCAGACCTCTTCCGCGAATTTGACTGGTCTACTGAACAACATACTCTCATACAAACGGCCTTCCCAGGCATTTTTCCTGATCTGACACGCTATCAGGCCGAAGCTGATCAGATAAGTATCAATGCGGGTCATCAACCCTGGAAAAACGATGTGCAGGCAGTTGCGAAGGCTGTAGTGACCACATTTTTTGATTGGAAGCGACCGTTGATCACAAAGATTGTGAGCGGAGGTGGGTTATACGATGTCAATGCTACGGTACAAGTCCAAGAAGCTCCCTTACAAGGCGCAGGACAAAGTCCTTCTGTCACCGTCACCTTGAGTCACCTGGAGGGCAATATCCACAACTTCTGGGTTGTCATCGCCGTGGAAGATAGTGCTGTCCTGAGCTTAACCAATATCAATGCCCGCTCGCTTATCACCAGCCCCGTCACTCTGCAAGGCAAGGGAGCAGCATTTGAGGCGGTTATTGGGCGCGCTGTTGTATATGACCATCAGTATCAAGATATTGGTCATGCGCAGGTTACAGGTGAACCTGGCATGGGTCTGGCAAACTATAGTATAAATGTGCTTTATGAAACCAACTTCCGCACAGGAGTACAAGAAGGCATCGTTGCGGTCTATGAAGCAAATGGTGGCATCAGTGACGAGATTTATACAGCGGTGATGCGGAAAGTTCTCTTGAGTCCTGAGCCAGGGGTAGCTCTGGGCCAAATTGCATGCGCTTCTGCCATCAGTGATCCAGCGCACTGGACGCCATTCATATCCATTCCTCCCAATCCAGCCGTTGCTGAACGTGTTGTTTGTGGAAACATGCTTGGTAAACCTGGTTTGCAGGCGATGGTCGTCGCTCATGAGATTGTCGGTGGAGGTCCACTTTTCCGTAGTGTGTTCATTTTCGATGCCATCACTACGTCTAAGCCAACGCTACTCTTCAGCGTAACTCATATGCTGCACGGTGATGCCCAACTCAGCGGCTATAGCACCATTCTGACAGCTGAGGTCGATTCCAACTCCCCTCTTAATGCTGGGAAAGCCAACGCGCAACTCACAACAGACCTCTTCCGCGAGTTCAAGTGGTCCGATGGGGCAGGCACGTTTGTCCAAGTCGCTTTTCCTGGTATCTTTCCTGATTTGACACGCTATCAGGCAGAAACCGATCAACGTTTAGTAAACGGCGGACAAGATGTATGGAAGAATGACCCGGTACAGGTTGCCGCAGCCCTAGCAAAGCAGTTCTTCAGTTGGAAGCGTACACTGACAACGACAATCGTGAGTGGCGGCGGAGCGCATGATGTGAACGCCAGTGTGTTAGTGCAGGAGGCAGCAGTACAAGGAACCCGGCAAGGCCCTTCTGCTACAATGATGTTAAGCCGCCTGGAAGGGAATACACATAATTTGTGGGAAGTTATTGCTGTGCAAGACGGCCCAGATGCGCTGACGAATATCCAGGCCCGCCAGTTGGTCAGCAGTCCTGTGACATTGGAAGGACGGGGCAATGCCTTTGAGAATACGCTTGGTGTCGCCTACATCCTGGATCATTGGTACACGCCCGTTGGTCAGGCAATTGTAAGCGGAAATAGTGGTGTTGGGATGGGGAATAGCACCTATTCCATCCAGGTAGGCTATCAGACAAGTTTTAAGCGCGGCCCTCAAGAAGGGATTGTGGAACTGTTATTGACAACCCCTATTGAGAGCGACCCTTATGCAGCTGTACTCGTGAAAGTCCTGCTCGCTCCTTAGCCTGACCGGCCTTATGCCAGTGCCACGCCGTCTTGTCAGAGTGCCATATGCCAGAACCTCGTCGAAAGCAAAATTATCAAAGATTTCGACGAGTTCCGGGTCGGTGACCGCCCGGGTGGAGATGTGTCAGAGGAAAAGCTCGTTGGGTTTCATGTTGGTTTCTCCTTTAGTAGCGATCTCCCAGAACCGTAATGTTGGAAATGGCAGCGTCGATCTCTTGCAGATCGCCTTTGGTGAGATCGACATGAACCGCGCCTATGTTCTCCTCCAGGCGCTCGATCTTGCGACTGCCCGGAATGGGAACGATCCACGGCGACTGTGCAAGGAGCCAGGCGAGCGCGATCTGTGCGGGCGTCGCTTGTTTCTGCGCTCCGATGCGAGCCAGCAGGTCGATCACAGCCTGATTGGCTTTAATGGCTTCCGGCGTGAAGCGTGGGTTGTGGCTGCGAAGGTCCGAGCTGTCGAAGGTGGTGCTTTCGTCGATCTTGCCCGTCAGATAGCCTCGACCGAGCGGGCTGTAGGGCACGAAGCCGATGCCTAGCTCCTCGCAGGTCGGTAGCACCTCTTGTTCCACGATTCGCCACCACAGCGAGTATTCACTCTGGACGACTGTAACCGGCTGGATGGCGTGGGCACGCCGGATGATTTCCGCAGAGGCTTCCGAGAGTCCGAAATGCTTCACCTTCCCTTCGTCGATCAGTTCCTTCACCGCTCCGGCCACATCCTCGATGGGGACGTTGGGATCGACTCGGTGTTGATACAATAGATCGATGGCATCGACTTTGAGACGTTTCAGCGATGCCTCAGCAACCTGTTTGATGCGCACCGGACGGCTATTAAGACCCGTCGATCCGGGACTGCCGTCGGCGTTGAGCTGGAAGCCGAACTTTGTGGCAATTACCACCTGACCCCGAAAGGGAAACAGAGCCTCCCCCACTAGTTCTTCGTTGGTAAATGGTCCGTAGACCTCGGCGGTGTCAAAGAAGGTGATGCCGCGGTCCACCGCCGCATGAAGAAATTCGATCATCTCTGACGTGTCGCCAATTGGCTTATCTCCAAAGGTCATACGCATGCAGCCGAGTCCGAGGGCGGAGACCTTCAGATTGCTGTTTCCAAGGATGCGTGTTTGCATTATTTCCTCTCCTGTCAATGTCCAATCGTTGTTCCTGGCCGTTACGGATGCACCAGCACTTTGATGGTGGTGCGCTTATCCATTGCTGCGTATCCAGCGGGCACTCCAGCAAGATCGACCGTCATATCGAGAACAGGTGACGGATCAAGTGTTCCGGCGATCACATCCTGCAACAGTTCTGGCAGGTAGGCGCGCGCAGGGGCTACTCCGCCAGTAATGGTAATATTCTGGAACAAGCGGCGCGTCAAGTCAGGAGCTTGATTCATATGGGCAAAGCCAACGCAACTGACGGATCGGCCTGGTCGGGTCATGTGAATCGCCATGTTCATAGCCTCAAGTATGCCGACGCACTCCAGGACTGCTTCGGCCCCGCCATGCGTCTGCTCGCGCACTTCCTGGACCGCTTGCTCATCTCTGGCCGTGATGATATCGGTGGCCCCAAATGCCCGTCCCAAGTTCAGCCGAGCTTCTTGGTGTCCAATGAGAAAGATGCGTTCGGCCCTGAGGCGTTTGGCGGCGAGAACCCCACACAGTCCGACGGCCCCATCGCCAATCACAGCCACCGTGCTGCCAGCCCTGACCTTCGCGGTGACAGCAGCGTGATGGCCTGTGGCCATGACATCGGTGAGGGGAAAGATGGCCTTGAGCAACTGCTCATCGTCTTCCACGCTCTTGGGAATCACGACTAGGGTGCCGTCAGCATAGGGGACGCGAATGGCTTCGGCCTGGCCACCATTATTGGAACCGCCCCAGCGTTCCCCATGTATGCAGGAGCTTGGTAGGCCCTCACGGCAGAACTCGCAGGTCCCATCCGAGATCAAGAACGGAGAGATCACGCGATCCCCTTTTTTGATAGTGCGTACCTCTGCCCCAACCTCCTCGACGATTCCCATCCACTCGTGTCCCATGCGCTCTCCCTGCTTTCGTTGATCGATGCCGCGATAAGACCACAAGTCCGAGCCACAAATCCCCGCATGAGTAATCCGGGCAATCACGTCGGTTGGTGCCGAAATTCTGGGATCGGGAACCTGGTCGATGCGCATATCTCTGGATCCATGATACACGGTTGCTCTCATGTTTTTCTCCTCTTCCTACACTCTATACATTTTGGAGTTCATCTGTTTCTTCTGACAGAGCTAACAGAATACAATCAGAACTCTGCCTGGATCGCGATCTTTGAGGCGATACTCTTTGTCTGCATTTTCTGAGCTTGTCTTGAAGAAATTTCCAGCTTCTCTGCAAATGGAGAGATACATATGCTCTGTCTGGAAGTAGTATAGACGCACCTGTGTACCGGATGGTAGAACGATTATCGAAAATGATTGTCTGATTCTGCAAATCTTCCAAATCAGAGCTATCCATAAATCAGAGCATCACCGTTTCTAGAGAGAAAAATACTTTGATACCAACGTGATGCAGCAGGCAACTTTGAGAAGCTCTTGTGACAGGAGCGAGCCATACTCTACACAGCGATTTGTTTTCTTCATTGACACACACTAACTTGCCAGGAAGAGAGAGCATGATAGAACTATCCAGTTGTCACCTCTCTCCGTTTGGGGAAAATGAAAAAGGGGTACATGATGCAATATAAGCGACATCTGCAAATTCAGAGCTGGAAGGAAAACCAATGAAGTACTTCTCTCTCGCGTTCATGCTGTTCGTCTTCGTGTTAGCCGGATGCGGTACTACAGGCTCTACGAAAGCAAAAAACACTCCTACAGCGATCGCTCCTTCTGGTGGACAGGATGCGACCGCTCCTCAAGATAAAGGGGCAATCGTCCGAGCTATCACAGATATCGTGAATAGCACAAAAGCGCACCCAGACCCAAACGAGGTTCAACCCTTAAGAGAAATTTTACTCCCTGTTAAACTGACAGGGGACATCCTGTACCAGGACAATCAGGCGTTTGTTGGGGTTGAGAGTACCTCCTTGCCTGTATACTTTGATCTCATTTATACGAGTCCCAGTGAGGCAACTGTTGGGGCTGGTATCTTCGGAAAAGCTTCTGTACCTCCAGGGTGGGGTGTAATGAGTTTTGGTATAGGGTGGAACAAGCATGACTGCGATGCAAAGCCGCCGTTGATAAAACAACGAATGTATAACCTCAACTTGTGTGATTAGTAGAGCGCACATACGTAATATGGACATAGTGCGGTCCAATGGAAGCCTCTAAACAGGTGTACTTGAAGGCTTGCTATTAAGTGTTATCTCTGGGCGGCTTTGCCATATTGCCCAATCGGCACTGATGGCAGCAGCAGTCTGCAACAATAGGGGAAGATATTTTTCGATAAGCGTCTCGATGCTGGTTTCTGCAGCATGAACCGAGACATTGAGCGCGGCAACGACATGGTGCGTGCCATCGTGTACGGGTACGGCAACAGAGCGAATCCCATAGGCCAGGTGTTCGTCGGTGATTGCCCACCCCTTCGTGCGCACTTCGCATAACACGTGGTCAAATTCTCCCGCTTCAGGTTGCCAGAGTGGTATGATGCCAGAGCGACTGGGTTGGGCGAGTACTCGTTCTAACTGCTCTGAGGGTAGATCAGCGAGCAGGACTTTGCCAAGCGATGTTTGAAGGGCTGGGAAACGGGTGCCAACAGTGACCGCAAGTGTGATGATCTTTGGTACTGCCACGCGCACAACGTAAACGATATCGGAGCCATCAAGCTGTGCAAGGGAGGAAGATTCGCCGGTGTGTCTCACGAGCTGTTCCATGTGTGGGCGAGCAATGTCCCAAATGCTCGTTGACCCAATGTAAGCCATACCAAGTTCGAGAACGTGGGGGGTGAGTGTAAACCCTCCTTGCACGATGCGAATGTACCCTAACTCCTCAAGAGTGAGTAGCATGCGCCGGGCTGTGGGCCGTGCAAGCCCAGCAGCCGTGGCTACCTCGCTCAAGCTCATCATTGGCTGATTAGGTTTAAATGCTCGAATGACATCTAAACCGCGTGCCAAAGCCTCGATGAAGTCAGGTCCTGTTTCGTTACGCATCTTTTTTCCTTGTAATTCCTCCGCATCCCCCTGGACACAATGTACAAGTGAACACGACATCGTTTCCTCTGCGTCCATCGTAACAGAAATGTCACCATGTTGTCCAGATCAGTACATGCTGTTTTTCTTCGTGAGCCTGAATCGCTCTCTTTGAGCGTGACTATGCGGAACCTCTCGCATTTCAGCGTGAATACGCACGGAAGCTCCAACACTGGTCGCTCCCCTACCCAGACATCACCACATAATGATACAATGAAAAGACCAGATAATGTGGCATATGCAGAAAGCGAGACAAAGCAACAATGAGTCAGCCGCCCGAAACAACAACCCCCCCGCCGAACGGCCATACCACCCATCGTTTCTTTGCAAACTACTACGAGCGCGCCTCTCGCAACGGCGGAGAAGAGCAATTTATGAAACCGTTGCGTGAGGAAGTGACCGGCCTGGCACATGGGTGCGTGCTAGAAATCGGTGCTGGCAACGGACTCAACTTTGCCTTTTATCTACCAACTCATGTCGAGAAGGTAGATGCTATTGAACCTGATAGCATCATGTTAGGCTATGCTCGCGCACGAGCAAAAACAGCTCAAGTGCCGATCAATCTCGTCCAGGCAGCGGTAGAACACATGCCATTTGCAGATGAGAGCTTCGATAGTGTTGTCGTCACGTTAGTATTTTGCTCTGTCAGCGATCCACTACAGGGACTGAGCGAAGTGCGGCGCGTACTCAAGCCAGGCGGAACACTGTTGATGGTTGAGCATGTGCGCGCACGCGGCGTCATTGCTGCAAGCATACAAAATCTCATCACCCCCATTACGCGCATGGTCGCTGGAAACTGCCACTGGAATCGCGATACCGAAAAAACGGTGCTTGATGCAGGCTTCAAAATTGCACAGAGGCGCGATATCGCATGGTTTGTAATGCCGTTTGTCGTGTTACACGCGATCAAGTGAATCTTTTCTCTTAATATCAGTGAGCAATATGACTAGGGCATCTCATCAGAATAACAAAACTCATATTCATCTACACGACTCCTTCTCAACTAGCACAAAAAACAGAAGAAGCGCGAGCAGGAAACGAGAAATTTGGTACGGATGTAAAAAGGTTGACATTGTGATAAAATACATGTATCATAAAGATCAGTAAAGTATAGTATTCAACTAGATGAACGTAAAATGCCTGAACAAAAAAGATTTCTTTCCATTGGTGAGGCCGCCGAATTTCTTCACGTAAGTGAAATATCGCTGCGCCGTTGGACCAACAGTGGGAAATTACGCTGTTTCCGCGTCGGAGGACGCAACGAACGTCGTTTCCTAATCGAAGATTTGCTTGCATTTATGCCCTCTATGGGAACCTCTGCTGAAGTACAAGAGGTGCAACCCGATGAAACTGCTGCAAGCAATGCGACTGAGACTGAGTACACTGAGCGACATATCAGTTTGTTCTTTCGTAACCAAGAGGAACAATGGAACTTGTTGCGCCCATATCTTATTAAGCATTTAAGGGCCGGGGAACCTGTCATTTACCTCCAGCATAGCACTTCCTCGGAACTTTTGATGGAACGTCTCCATGCCGAAGGGTTGCCATTAGATAAATTGATCGCACGTGGATTGTTGCGGATTTTACCCCCCACGCAGACGTATCTGTTGCCTGGTCACTTTGATGCATTGCGCATGCTAGACTTTATCGAAACCGCTATCCAGGCTTCATTAGAAGCTGGCCATAAGCGTGTTTTCATGACCGGTGAAATGACATGGTCACTCCAAGGAACACCCGGTGCTGAACAGATGGCAATCTACGAGGACCAGCTCAATCCACTTGTAGATAAATATCCAGCTGTGACCATTATTTGCCAGTATGACCTGAAACGCTTTAGCGGAGATATTATCCTCGACGCCTTATTAACTCACCCCTCTGTCCTCGTAGCACGAGGTGAGGGGTTGTTAGCTGGGTTTCATGGTTTGTAACGCCCAAATAAGCGCAACACTGATACGTCCCTTTTAGCGAGCAATCACAATAAAAGATAGGGATGCTCTAAAAACTGCTGGAGCTGATGCAGAAAACGACTGCCACTCGCTCCATCCAAGACCCGATGATCTGCTGACAACGAAACTTTCATCATCGGGCGTATCTCCATTTGCGCTGTTTCACCATGCTCGATGACAACCCCACGGCGGGTGACTTTGCCTACGGCGAGAATTGCGCATTGTCCCGGGACAATAATAGCATGGAAGGTATCAATACCATACATTCCCAGGTTAGAGATCGTAAAGGTTGCCCCTGTGACCTCTTCAGGAGTAAGAGTGCCTTCTCGTGCTGAGTGCGTCAGGCCACGTAATTTGTGGGCAATAGCTTGCAAGGACATCTCATGAGCATTATGAATGACAGGTGTAAGTAGTGCCTGTTCTGTATCCGTCGCAATCCCGATATGCACGGCTTTCCTTTGCCGAATCGCATCTTTCCCGTTCAGTATCCCCTGTTCAAACACGGCATTGACCTCGGGGTGATGCACAAGTGTGGCAGCTGTCGCGCGCACAATAAGGGCCGTGAGGGATGGAGCAGCTTCCCCTTGCGCTTGCCCGTGATGCCCGATCGTATGACGGCAACGCTCTGCCTCCGTCATATCAATTTCCAAATCAAGATAGATATGAGGAGTTGTGGCAACACTGTGTAACATGCGTTTTGCCACGAGCTGTCTCACTGGCGTCAAAGGCAGCACAACATCCTCCTCTGCTGTTCTCGGCAGAAGTGATGGAGTTACAATAGAGGCTTCCGGTTCCTCTTGTCTTGGACGGGCAATCTCTTGTAGATGGCTCTCAACGTCAGCACGTGTTACCTTTTCACCGGGCTTGCGCTCGGCCAATGCTTGCAGATCAACCTGGTATTCCTGAGCGATTTTTTGTGCTAAAGGTGTGGCTTGTACCTTCGGTGGAGCTATGTATGTAGCCTCTTTCTCTACATGGTTATGCTTCGCGGCAAATACGAGAATATCATCACGGGTCAGTGGGGGGGTTGCTCCTGCTTGCACCACAACATGCAGGTCAATATTGTGTATAGCCGCCTCGCGCTTGGCAGCAGGTGTGCTGGCAATGGGTTCAAGAGCAGAAAACGCACTATGTTCTGCTATCGTTTGCGCCTCAACATTATCGACAAGGAGAGCCAGAGGTGTTCCAATCGGCAAAATATCACCCTCCTGGGCCAGAATTTTCGCCAGGCGACCGCTGATAGGTGCTTCTACCTCAATATTCACCTTGTCAGTCATCACCTCTAGCAAAGGCTCTCCCTTTGAAACCCATGCCCCCGGCTGGTAAAACCAGCGCAAGACGGTTCCCTCAACCATCGTTGCGCCTAATTTCGGCATGGTCAATGGTCTATCCATCGGCTTTACTCCTATACAGGTTTCTGCTGCAGCAACAGATGCACAGCCCGATAAATATCTTCCTCTTGCGGCGTTGCGCGTTTTTCAAGTTTCACCTGATACGGTATTGGGACTTCCGCACCTCCTAAGCGTTTAATCGGTGCATCCAGGTAATAGAAGGCATCACTGTCAGCAATGCGAGCAGCAATTTCGCCGCCGAAACCGCCGGTAAGAACGGCCTCATGGACAATCAAAACGTGTCCAGTTTTGCGAGCGGATGCAATGAGTGTCTCTTCATCCAAGGGACGTATCGTGCGCGGATCGATTACTTCTGCTTCTATGCCTTCTTGGGCCAGACGCTCAGCAACAGCAAGAACACGCGAAACCATAATGGAAAGAGCAATGATGGTCAGATGTTTCCCTTCCCGCAATACAGCGGCTTTGCCAATTGGGGTTTCATATGGCGCAGAAGGAACCAGACTCGACTGCCGATAGAGGGCTTTATGTTCAAGGAAAATAACAATATTTGGCTCGTGAATAGCAGCTCGCAATAATCCATAGGCATCAGCAGGCGTTGATGGCAAGATCACCTTGAGGCCGGGCACGTGGGCAAACCAGGCTTCGAGCGACTGGGAGTGCTGCGCAGCCAGACCAGCCCCAGAGCCAAAGGGAGCCCGAAAGACCACAGGGACTTGTGCTTTACCACCAAACATGAAACGCAGCTTCGCCCCTTGATTGACAATCTGATCCATTGCTAAGGTCATGAAATCACTAAACTGAAATTCAGCCACAGGCCGCATCCCAGTGAGGGCCGCACCAATCGCGCATCCGGCAATGACTTGCTCGGAGATTGGCGTATCGCGTACACGTTCCTCCCCAAACTCTTCTAGTAAACCCTTTGTCACACCAAAGGCCCCGCCATAAATACCAATATCTTCCCCTAGTAAGAAAACCCGCGGATCGCTTGCCATCTCTTCTTGCAGTGCCCGGCGCACAGCTTCGGCATAGGTCATCTGTTGCATTGCCGATTCAACAACCTTGTCTGTGATACCGCTTAGTGAGTGCGAATGAGAAGTGGTCATGCATATACTCCTTCACTCAATGTCTCAGGGTCAGGATCAGGACTGCTTAGAGCAAATTGATACGCTGCCTCTACAGCGTTATACGCTATGCTTTCTTCCCTTTTTACTTCGTCTTGAGCTAATTTTCCCTCGTTGATGAGAAGCTGCGCAAAAGATTGAATGGGGTCGCGTTTTTGCCATTCTCGAATCTCGTCACGCGTACGATAAAGATTCTGGTCACTTTTGGCATGTCCCTTGTAGCGATACGTACAACTCTCAAGCAGCGTCGGCCCTAACCCACTGCGCGCTCGATGCACCGCCGCTGAGACAGCGGTATACACCTCCAACACATTGTTCCCCTCGATTCGCTCTCCCGGAATGCCATAACCAGCAGCGCGTTGAGCAACAGTTTCATTACGCATAGCTCGCTGTACCGACATGGACATCCCATACTGGTTATTTTCACAAAGGAAAACAATGGGCAAATTCCAGACTGCCGCCAAGTTAATCGATTCGTGGAAGGCCCCTTCGTTAGCTGCTCCATCGCCAAAGATGCAGAGACAAACCTTATCAACGCCCTGCATTTTCATGCTCAGGGCCACACCAGTAGCAATTGGCATCCCACCCGCAACAATACCGTTGGCTCCCAGATTGCCCGTCTCTACATCTGCAATGTGCATAGAACCACCACGCCCACGACAATACCCAGTTTCTTTGCCAAGCAATTCAGCCATCATACGGGCAATATCAGCCCCTTTAGCAATGCAATGACCATGACCACGATGGGTGCTAGTAATAAAATCATCCCCTCTCAAGGCTTTGAGAGCACCGACAGCAGTGCCTTCTTGCCCAATCGAGAGATGGGTCGTCCCATGCATTTCACCTCGCATAAATAACTCATCAACTTTTTCCTCGAAAGCGCGGATATGGTACATGGTACTGAGCATAGAGCGAAGCTCGGAGTGCGGTACGTCTGACTGTTGTTTGGTCATGTTCCATCTCCTGTTCAGAGATAAGCAAAGATCAGAAAAATGCTTTAACGGTATGTAAATAACTGTAACATGAAGAATGGAGGCTGTCAATAAGACAAAATTTAAACTTTTTTGGATAGCATATTGACTTCTGGCAAAAAATACTTATAATAAAGAATATCAAAGATGATAATATAGCAAAATTGCTCCCAGCAAAAAGAGCAACTTCAATGAAGAAGGAGGTGATGTTCCTCTCGTCCGATCCGTTCCCCATCCTTCGTGATTCAATTCATGAAGGTTGCCATCCTCTTGTTAGAGTCGGTAGCGCAGTTACGCAAAAAATTCTGATTTCACCAAGCATTCAGTTAGCTTTCCATACCCAAGCGACCACATGTTAAGCATAAGCCATTGAGCAATTGTAACAAAGCGCAGGAGGAAAATACGATGAAAATACGCGGTGAAGAGGTTCGTCTACCATGTTCAATGATAGGTGGATACCCACGTCCACACTGGTTACAAGGTCGGGTATTCGGTTCACTCTATGAGCCATTATACACAAGTATGGAGATGCGCGTTGCCTATGAAGATGCCGTCAGGTTGGCCGCACAAGACCAGGAGAGAGCCGGTCTTGATATCCTGGCAGACGCACAACAATATTTCCCCTGGGGCGTTCCAGCTTTCCAACTAGAGCCGATTTTCCACTACAACACTGAGATGCTGCAAGGTTTTCGACCCTGGGGACCTCCCAACTCTATCAAGAAGTACGAAAAATTCTACATGGCTGAGTGTGTCGAGAAAATTCAATGGGTTCGTCCCATCTTTGAAGGTGCATTGGTCGCAATGCAGGAAGCAACGACCAAGCCCTTTAAAATCAGTTGCTTCGGGCCAGCACAGAACAGCGTGATCGTCTCTGATCGCTATTACAACGATAACAAAGCCTTAGCTATGGATCTGGCGGCAGCCCTCAACCAAGAGTTGAAATATTTGAAAGAGCGAGGACTGGAAGCCATACAGATCATCGACGTTCTTCCTACCTATACCCAGGATACTTGGCAAATTGAGGCGGTTAACCGCATGCTCGAAGGTCTGGATGACTTTATCTCAATCTGGCATATCTGCTATGGTAGCGTGGATGGTCAGACCGATGTCTGGGAAGATAAAGCGGCGGAAATGATGCCGATGTTCGCGGATGCACACGTCACAGCCATCCATTTTGAGTCATCCACTAGAAATTTCAGAGAGCTTGCAGCGTATCGTGAGTTTCCCAGAGATAAAGTTCTTGGCTTAGGCTTCATTGATGTGAAGGATCCCAATGTCGAGACTCCTGAAGAGGTTGCTACGCGCATTCGCCGAGTTTTGGACGCGGGCATTGTACCACCAGAGCGTTTACTGGTGATGCCAGACTGCGGATTGGGCTACATGAGTCGCAGTGTCGCTGCGGGCAAACTAAAGGCCATGGGCGCCGGAGTTCGCATGGTACGCGAAAAACTGTAGCTATATCTGTACATGATAGCTCTGGGGCTGGATGAGCATACAATTCCTTGACATGCATCATTGCCCATCTACAGAGAAGGGAGAATATTCTACACAGTAAGATCTGGCACGGGCTTATTCTCACAGTCACCGAGTATGGTTGTTTAACAGACGACGTTGTCTTTCACTAAAGGAGATACCATGAAGATTCGAGAGCAAGAGATTACGTTGCCAACTAGTATGGTTGGCAACTATCCCAATCCCCGTTGGTGGGACGCCCACTTCGCACGCAATTTCTCTGGCGACCAATTGCCTCCTGATGCATTTGACCGCGAAGCTCTGGAAGATGTGATCGTTGCCCTTGTCCGCGATCAAGAATTGGCAGGGCTGGATATTATTTCCGATGCGCGCGTCCAGGCTGACGACTATGCCGAACAAGCAGTCTATTACTACTACAAGCGCATGGGCTACGACTTGCGCGGTGGGCAACTCGGTTTCCCTATCTATAGCCGCCTCCACGCCGCCACGATCAAGCAAGAAATCCAGCGACGCGGGCAGATGATGGTCGAGCAAACCAGGGCACTCAAGCGAGCAACCAATAAACCCATCAAGGTGCAGTACACGGGCATTCAAGTCCTTGCCCAAGCGACCAATGACCTCTACTACCAATCCAGCCGAGAACGCGCTATGGATATCGCCAAAGCCATTAACGAGGATATCCTGGCAGTCGAAGCTCTTGGAGCAGACTTCATTCAGATCGATGAGTTCACCTGGCCTTATGGTTTCGAAGACTGGGCTATCGAGGCGTTTAACCGCGCAGTAGAAGGCGTCACACGCGCAAAAATTGTCGTCCACGTCTGCTGGGGCAACTGGGGTGGCACACCAGCCTATATGCCAGATGAGACAGCTCAGGCCGGCGATATTTTTGATCTCACAGCTCGCAAAGGCCCAACCCCTGGTGACAGCACGTATGTCATCCCAAAAGCCTATGATGCCAAGATTGATGTGTTGAACCTTGAAACGGGTGGACGCCGCCGTGACCTGAGCGGCGTAGGTTCTATCCTCAAACAATATCCTCTACCCAAGCACGTTCAATACTGGGCGGGAGTAATTGATGTGAAAAGCACCATTACCGAAACCGCCGCAGAAGTGGCGGAGCGTATCCGCGAAATTTTGCAATTTGTCCCTGCTGATCAGCTTGGCCTAACCACAGACTGTGGTTTGATCCTGCTCCAACGCTATATCGCCGCTGACAAACTCCATGCTCTGGTCGCTGGCACAAAGATTGTCCGCGAAGAACTGGCGCACAAAGCTGCCGCAATTCCTGTCTGATAGACCATTACTCACCAGCATCAGTGTAAGTTGTGACGAGGTTGTCAGATAGAGACTAAGGGCTGCTTTCTACCTGACAACCCGACTCGGAGGAATACAATGCCCATCTTGACAGTGAAATGTCCGCAATGCGGTCACGAATTTCAAGGGCTGGTTCTCGCGGGAACACAACAGCCTAAAGTTTGGGTATGCTCCAAATGCGGAAGTAACAAGGCAGAAATCATGCCGGAAAAAAAGCCCATTCCACATCCCTGGGAAAGCGGACATGGAAATGGCTTGTGTCCCTGTTGTCTATAAGGATAAATCATGCAATTACAAGGGAAAGTCGCAATCATTACCGGAGGCGGCTCCGGCTTTGGCGAGGTAACCGCGCGTCTCTTTGCACATGAAGGAGCCTCGGTGATGCTCGCTGATATTAATGGCAATGCAGCACACTCTGTCGCCAACTCCATTGTGGCTGAAGGCGGACAGGCTGGTTGGGCACAGTGCGATGTCACCTCTCCCGCCAGCGCGGAAGCCATGGTTCAAGCGGCACACAGCCAGTTTGGGCACGTGGACATTCTCTTCAATAATGCCGGTATCGAAGGCTTTGGCACAGTCGTCACTACAGAGGAAAATCTCTGGGATCGTATTTTCGCTGTTCATGTACGCGGCGCATACCTCTGCTCAAAGTATGCCTTGCCCTTCATGATCGCAAGTGGCAATGGTGGCTCCATTATCAATGTTTCCTCTGTAGCTGGTCTCGTCGGTATACGCAATATGACTGCCTATAGTGCCGCAAAAGGTGCAATCATCAGCTTAACACGCTCGATGGCTGTCGATTTTGCTCCACACGGCATTCGCGTCAATTGTGTCGCGCCTGGCACGACGATGACACCAATGGGACACCGTCTGGTCGAAGGAGATACGCAGGAGCAGTTAGCAATGAGGATGAGTCGTTATCCGCTCAACCGCTTTGGCCGTCCTGAAGAAATCGCCAACTCTGTCCTGTTTCTTGCTGCTGATAGTAGCTCCTATGTCACCGGCTCGTGCCTGGTTGTCGATGGCGGGCTAACTGCGGTGTAGCAGCATAGCGATGTTCACGCTCATAACAATCAAGAGATGGAAGGCTTTTATGGACCATTATGGATTGTGGATCAACGGCAAAACCTGGCATACCGATAAGCATCTCACGGTGATCGACAAAACAAGTGGCGCACCCTGGGTAACAATCAGCCAGGGAGGGCCACAGGAGGTTGACGCAGCAGTTACAGCAGCCTGTCAAGCCTATGCCGGCAATCCACTAACAGCGACACAACGCTACGATATTTTAATGCAGGCAGCCGGGTTAATTCGCCTTCGCCAACAAGACTTGGCTTTAACAATGGCTTATGAGGCTGGGAAACCATTGCGCGATGCATTGGCCGAAGTTGATCGTGCGGCTGACACATTCACTTGGGCTGCGGAAGAAGCAAAGCGCATTCACGGTGAAATGGTTCCCCTTGAAGCGACACCCGGCTCCGAGCATCGCCTGGCATTCACCATACGTGTGCCTGTCGGCGTTGTCTGCGCGATCACGCCTTTCAACTTTCCGATCAATATGGTGGCACATAAGATTGCTCCCGCGCTGGCAGCTGGCAACGCGGTTGTTCTCAAACCCGCCTCCTATACCCCTATTGTTGCTGCCAAACTATGCGCCATCCTCACCGAGGCAGGGCTACCTCCCGGCTGGTTAAACCTGGTCGTTGGCCCTGGTGATAGCGTCGGCTCAGCGTTGCTCGCCGATACGCGCATAGGGTTCTATACGTTTACGGGTTCCGTTTCCGTAGGAGAGACGCTAAAACGCACGATAGGACTGCGCCGCTGCACGTTAGAGCTTGGTTCCAATTCGGCGGTTATTGTCCACGAGGATGCTGATGTCGCCAATGCCGCAACACAATGTGCCCTGAAAGGGTTTGCTTACGCCGGGCAGGTCTGCCTCTCTGTACAGCGGATTCTCGTTCATCGGGCCATCGCTGATGAATTCACTACTAAGCTAGTGCGTGTAGCACAAAACCTGCGCATTGGCGATCCGAAAGACAGAGAGACTGACATCGGGCCAATGATTAGTGAAGGCGAAGCCCGGCGTGCAGAGTCCTGGATACAGGAAGCCGTTGCCGCTGGAGCTTCACTGCTTACGGGCGGGCTGCGTCACGGCACATTCCTCACGCCAGCTGTATTGGCCGATGTCACATCTCATATGAGTGTCGTCTGCCAGGAAACATTCGCCCCCATTGTGGCAGTGCAAGTGTATGAGACGCTCGACGAAGCATTCCACTACGCCAACGACTCAGAATACGGCTTACAAGCTGGCATCTTCACCCGCTCCCTGTCAGTTGCAATGGCGGCAGCCCGTAATTTACAAGTGGGCGGCGTGATGGTCAATGATACCTCCTTCTATCGTGCTGGTCAGATGCCCTATGGTGGCGTTAAGCGTAGTGGTATGGGACGTGAGGGACCGCGCTACGCGATAGAAGAGATGACAGAACTACGCTTAATCGTCCTGAATCCTCAGAGTTGATTGTTGAAGAGAAGCCTTGTAACGCGACACACAGAGGGATGATTGTTTTCTTCCTATCTAGGAAAGAGGCATTTGGCTATGCGCCTTGCGAATAAAGTTGGTCTGGTAACAGGGGCGGGTTCTGGCATTGGGCGTGCCATCGCACGCCGTTTGGCCGCCGAGGGAGTATCTCTTGTCATCAGCGACATCGCTGAAACTGGATTGCGCGAAACCGCTTCACTAATTGCGGAAACACAAGGTCAAACGACGTCCGTTGTAGGCGACGTTGCAGAACGAGCCGACGCCGAGCGGATGGTACTGGCAGCAGTGGACGCGTGGGGCCATCTGGATATTGTGGTAAACAATGCCGGCATCACTGGCTCACAGCAAGCAACACTGGCTCACAGCACGCCCGACGAAGAATGGGAGCGTGTCATTGCAGTCAATGTGACGGGCGTGTTCCGCGTTACCAGTGCTGCTCTTCGTCAAATGCTAAAGCAAGATGGCGGCACGATTATCAATATCGCTTCTATCGCTGGCTTCGTTCCATTTCCAGCACGCGCCGTCTACGATACTTCGAAAGGAGCCGTCATCGCATTCACACGAGCCTTAGCATTAGATTATGCAGCCAATCACATTCGCGTCAATGCCATCTGTCCAGGCATGGTTGAAACCGAGATGACACGCTGGAGGCTAGATATTCCAGAACTACGTCAGCAGGTGCTAAACATGATCCCTTGGGGACGCGTTGGCAAACCTGAAGATATTGCAGCGGCGGCTGTCTATCTGGCATCAGATGAAGCCGATTATGTCACTGGACATATGCTGGTGATCGATGGCGGCTGGATGGTCAAATAAACTTCAGCACCTCATTCTTCAAAGGGGTAAGTTATGCCAGTTTTTACGTCAGAACAGAAACAAGTGTCGCTGAGCGAAGCGGCTGCTATTGTCAAAGATGGAATGACGATCGCTGTTGGTGGTGGATTGTCGTGGCGCGAGCCAATGGCACTCCTCCGCGAACTGCTTCGGCAAGGGCGACGCGATCTGCATATTATAGGAACGGCACACGGGGTTGATGTGGATATGCTCTGCGGAGCGGGTGCTATCGGTATTATAGAAGAGTCCTATGTCGGCTTCGAGCAAGATTTCGGCATGGCTCCAAACTTCCGGCGAGCTTGTCAAGATGGCAGCACGAAAATCTACGACACGTGTTGCCATACACTTCTGCAACAATTGCGAGCCGCAGAGTATGGCGTCCCCTTCTTGCCAGTCCGCAGTGTCCAGGGCACAGACTTCTTGCACCTGCATGCAGAATACAAGACCATGACCTGTCCTTTTACCGGCATGCCACTCGTACTCGTGCCTGCCCTCGCGCCTGATGTCGCCATCATTCACGCGCAATATGGAGATGCGCATGGCAACCTGAAAATTCTCCCGCCGCTTGTGGCTGACATGTTGTTTATCCGCGCCTCCAAACACGTCATTGCGACTGTTGATCGCCTGGTATCCACAGAAGAACTACAAGCGTTGGAGCCGAATGTTCCATATTTCTGGGTTGAGTCTGTTACCGAGGTTCCCTATGGTGCTCATCCTACCTCCTGCTATCCATTCTACTCATATGATCGCCAGCATCTAACAGAGTACTATCATGCCGCCAGTGCTGGCAAAGAAACATTTACGCATGAATACCTTGACCATTACGTGTACCAACCAACCTCACACGATGAGTATCTTCAGCGTATCGGTGGGGCCGCCCGATGTCAGGTACTCGAAAGTTGGAAAGACGGCGATGACGCATGGCGCTCACTCTTCACAACACCTGAAGGAGCTATTGCATGAACGAGCTGGAAATCACCCATGCAACGCTGCCAGAAGTGATGATCTATCAGGTTGCTCGCACCATTCGCGATGGTGAGTTGGTTTTTCATGGCTATGGTTCCCCAGTGCCTGCCCTCGCGATGCTCTTAGCCAAGCGCACACACGCACCTCATATGGTGCATATCGAGGGAGCCACCTATGCGATCAACCCAACTCCCCCTTTTCTCCCGCCTACCTCTAATGATTGGTCGCTCGCACGTGGCAGCGTGATGGCAATCGGGATTACCGACCTCTTCGATATTGCGGCACGTGGAGATATGGGGCGCATGTTCCTTTCTGGTGTTCAAGTTGATCGCTATGGCAATCTAAACGTCACGGTGATTGGTCGTCCAGATGCACCACGAGCCAAGCTACCCGGGAGCGGGGGAGGCTGTAATCTTTCAGGCGATGTCCAGCATGTCACCATCTGGACGACCGGGCACCGCGCCTCTCTCAATAAAACTGGAAAACGCCAATATCGCTTTGTGCAGCATATCGATTTTATATCATCCATTGGGCATGTGACCAGGGATGGTACGCCACGCACCGCGCTTGGTTTGCGTGGTGGTGGCCCTGAATGGGTGGTCACCGAGCTAGGTGTTTTTGATTTTGATCCCCAGACGCATGTCTTGCGTTTGCGTGAACTCTATCCAGACACAACGATTCAAGACGTGTTGGACAATACAGAATTCGAGCCGATCATTGCATCAGATGTACGGACTGTGCCCTTACCCACGCACGAGGATGTGGCATTGATCCGTAGCTTTGATCCCTTGCACACGCACCAGCATGAATTCAAATCTGTAGATGTAGACCGACATTTCTCTCTCCCACATCAGCAGTAACAGGAGGTTCTTGTGGACATCACCATGACACAAACAACCAACCGACAATGGGTTGGCCTGGTTGAAGAGTTCTCGCATAAGAGTGAGCCTATTATCAACATCCATCGCGATGACACCAGAAAGTTCGATGCCATTTTCATTGGCGGTGGGGCAGGAGGTCGTTTTGGCTCAGGCTATCTGCGCGCAATGGGCGGAAGGCAGCTCATTATTGACCGCTGGCCCTTCCTAGGTGGCAGTTGTCCCCATCAGGCCTGTGTCCCGCACCATCTTTTCTCGGAAGCAGCCCGTGAGCTTGATCTCATGCGCTGGTTTTCAGGGAAACTCTGGTTTCCTGATGCCACGAACCTACGTGCATCGATTCTGCAAATGGTTGAACTGTTCAAAAGCGGACGTGGCACAGCACACGCTTTCATGAATTGGCAATCCAAAGAGCAGCTCGACCTCGAATATATCTTGAATGCCTCCGCAACCGTTATTGATGCTCACACGGTTGAGGCAGCGGGAGAACGCTTTCACGCTGATAATCTCGTATTGGGTATTGGCGCGGCTCCATTGTCGCCCAATATTCCCGGCGTTACCCTGCATGGAGTGTATGACTATTCGTCATTTATCGAAGAGCTTGATTTTGAACCACAACGCTGTGTTGTAATCGGCGGATCGAAAACAGGCATCGAGTATAGTTCCTTCTTCCAGGCCACAGGCTGCCCGACAACTATTGTGACACGCAAACCCTTGATGCGTACCGCTGGCCTGCATCACGTTGACGAAGATTTGCGTACCTATGTGGTCGATGGGATGCGAAAACGCGGTTTAACTATCATCGAAGGCCATGAACCTGTAGAGATCAGAGGCAATAGCGATGGACATGCTCAGGCCGTGGTCATCCGTGATATGTCCACTGGGGAGGAACAGGTCCTTCCGTGTGACTTTGTATTTCTTGCAACTGGCGAGCGGCCCCGCTCCGAACATTTCCAGGAAGTGCTGGGTGTCGCCGTTGGCGAAAAGGGTGAAATCCTGGTTGACAAGCATATGCGCACCAGCGTTCCTACTATCTACGCTATTGGCGACCTGGTCGGCTCACCAATGGAAATGTTCAAAGCTCGTAAGAGCGGCGTGACAGCAGCGCGTAATATCATGGGCGAGGAGTGCGAGTTAGACTGGACAAATTATCCTGATTTTCTGCATTCCACCTATGAAATCAGTTGGGTTGGTCTCTCGGAGGATGAGGCCCGACAAAGCCATGGCAATGTCATAATCATTCAGATGCCCCCCAAAGGTGTCCCACTGGGTGACATTCCCCTGCCTTGCGCTGAAGGAACCATGCTCTACGCCTTCATGTATCCAGAACTCTCTGGTTTCCTTAAAGCGGTTGTCGATGGCGATAGTCGTAAAGTACTGGGGTTCCACCACGTCGGCTTTGGAGCCAAGGATGCCTTCCAGTATCTCGATTACCTGTTGCGTCGCCCAGAAGGTCTCACGATTGATGAGATGGGTAACATGAATGAGTTATTCCTCAATCCTGAACATTTCATCCAACTCTGCCGCTTGCGGGCAGGTTCTCCCCATCTGAGAGACCTCTAGAGATACGATGCGTTGTATCATTGCAGCTTCAGATCAGGAGATAAAATATCAATGATTGACCTTCCACAGCCGCAGATATGGGGCTCTGTACAGAACCTTGTCCCATTACCCTATCGCCGCGTCAGTGTACAAAAATACGATGGGGCCATGACAGTCGATGCCATTTCTCGCTTGTTACTCAGCCGGGAAGCCTATCGCCGTACCGATTTTATCGTGTTACGGGGTGCAAATGAGGAGACTGCCGTCGTCGCTATCACACGTGCGGAAAGCGAACCCTTGTTTTCCCAAATCACATCGGTTGAAGTGCTGGCATTGCCAGCAAGCTGTGTCTTTGTGCATCGACCAGCGGTTGACACGGGCAACCGCTCCGCATTGGCCGAAGTCGCGCACGAAGTCGGCATTGATGTGACCGGCACGCTCGTCGTTCAGGGTCTCTACGATCACGTCAACTTTATTCATCATCCGCACCCCTTACGGGTGCGGGTGGTAGAGGTAGCCCCTCCTGAGCCACCCAAGTTGTATGGGCTGGCACGTCAGGTATTGAGCTATGCCGATCTGCCACCCATTCACTTAGAGCTGGAGCGTATCGAGCTGCGCGATCTGGCGAGCGGGGTCCATCCACCCTCGTTTCTGGTTCCCTGTCGTTCGGGTGGACTTGACGACCTATCCGCTCCCGTTCATTTTCTAGATGAACATCCAGAGCGGTATGACTGGACCATGATTGGCTGCGAGCGCAGCCTGCAATTTCATCGACACTTTTACGGTGATGAACCGCCACGTGTCGAAATGTGCCCGCGCTTGATCGCAGGCAAGCGTTCAGAACCAACGCTCGTCAAGTGCTGTTTATTAGAAATGCATATCGAACAGGATGGCGAAATGATGATCGTACCCTGGGGAGCTGATCTCGTAATGGTTGAATCCGCACTACGTAAACTCGCCGAGGAGGCTGCATATGTCTGAGCGAGCATGGGTAGAGGTTGTTGGACGCGTCTTGCATGGGCGTGCCCAACAACCTCGCAAGAGCGGACTCACAATGGTGATTGATAAAGGTCATGGTTTGGCAATGACTGCTGATCTGCTGGAGATGTCAGGTGACGTGATTGATCACTGGAAATGCACCTTTGGCACTTCGGCCTTCGTCCCAGCGGATGTGCTGCGCCGTAAGCTGTTACAGTTGACGGCTCGTGGCATCCTGACGTACCCTGGTGGAACATTGTTAGAAGTCGCGATTGTCTATGGGAATTGCCGCACATTTATGCAACATGCTCATACTCTGGGCTTTAGTGCAGTAGAAATTTCAGACGGGACAATCCCACTGCCACCACATCGCCGCCGCAATCTAATTCGCTGTGCTATCGATCATGGATTAATACCAATCACCGAGGTCGGCAAGAAAGACCCCGCGCAACAGCCCACGGCGAAAGAACTGGCCGATCAGGCATTGCAAGATATTGAGTGGGGAGCACAATGGGTCACCGTTGAGGCTCGCGAATCTGGCAAAGGGATCGGCATCTATGACGATCACGGCATCGTGAAAACTGAAGCCGTCGTGGAATTTAGCGCACAAATGGGACCACTTGTTGATCGCTTGATCTGGGAGGCTCCGCTTAAGAACCAGCAAACCTATTTGATCCAACAGTTTGGCATCAATGTGAGTCTGGGCAATATTGCTCCTGCTGAAGTACTGGCCCTTGAAGCACTTCGTGCTGGTTTACGCTTTGAAACGTTCTCTACTATCGCTGAAGAGTTAGAGCGTCTCGGCCAATGGAATCCCGACCTCGTTGAGGAAACCTCTCATGCTGAACAGCTATCCAGGCCCCTCTCTCAAACCCATGACAAGGGGGAAGAAGCATGGTAACGCAGGCTAATGAGTCGTCCGTGCCGTTTCCTCACGGAGACAAGCGGGATGGCGCATCTGTGTTAGGGGTAGGAGGCCGACTCGCCATCGGCCCATCAACGGAACTGGTGCAGACTGCATTTGCGCGCGAGCTTGCAGACCAACAATCCTTATTCAGAGGAATGAGTCTGGCAGATATCGCACATACCATCACATTAATGGAAGGCGGTGTCATTCCTCCTACAGAGGCTGCCTCACTCTTAAAAGCCTTGCTCGCCCTGCACCAATACCCCTCTGATTTTCTGCCTGTGCCTGAACAAGGAGATCTGTATACCAATCGGGAGGCTTGGCTAGCCACCCACACGTCTGCTGTTGGCTGGTTAGGGGCTGGTCGGGCACGCCGTGAGTCCACAACGACTGGTTTTCGTATCACGCTACGCTCGTATTTACGCATTTTTTCTGAAGCACTTATGAAATGCGGAAATGCCCTGGTCGCGTGTGCCAATGCATATCGGGACGCATTGATGGCCGACTATACCTATTTGCAGCCAGCACAGCCAACAACCTTTGCACACTATCTACTCACCTTTGCATATCCGCTGTTGCGCGACCTGGAACGCATTCAGCAGTTGTATGCGCGCACGAACCAGAGGCCTGCCGGTTGCGGCAGCGTCAATGGTTCACGCATTCCCCCGCATCGCGCACGGCAAGCTGCATTGCTGGGTTTCAACGGCCTCGTTCCTCACGCCCGTGATGCCATGTGGCAACCGGATAATGCGCTCGAGATGCTGTCCGTTGTGGTCATGGCCCTGGTAAACCTGGATCGTTTAGCTGAAGATTTACAGATTTTTGCCACCACAGAGTTTAATCTGATCGAATTGGCAGATGCCCATTCGCGAGCAAGCGTGATTATGCCACAGAAGAAGAATCCGTATGCCCTCAACTACGTGCGAGGAGCAACCAATGAACTCTCTGGCACACTACAAGCCGTCGCTGCCTTTGGACGCACTCCCTCTGGACAGGTGGATAACAGAGTTTTCGCTTATGGAGATGTGCCACGCGCTCTTGAGACTGCGACCGGGGTGGCGATGCTCATGGCAGGTGTGGTAGCGGGGATGCGTTTCAATACAACACTGGCCCAGACACGTCTGCGGCATGGCTTCGCTACTGCTACCGATCTGGCGGAAACCATCACACTCGAAACAGGTCTCAACTTTCGCACTGCTCATCGTATTGTGGGAAGGCTGGTACGCACAGCCGCGCAAGCTAATCGCAGTATGCCCGACCTTACACTGGCAGACCTGGATGTTGCTGCCCAAGCAATAATGGGATGTTCTTTATCACTTTCCGAAGCGGCCTTCACCCAAGCCTTAAACCCAGCGACCGCAATAGCGGCACGCAGAGATGTGGGGTGCGCCGCTCCTGAGTCACTGAACACCATGCTCGTTGAATGCCAGACGGCCTTAGACGAACATGCAACCTGGTGTCAACAAACAAGCCAGCACACTACAATAGCTGAAGAAGAACTTTTGCGCCATGCAGAACTGCTGTGTGGAGGTGTATCATGAGTTCTCATCTCATGGATTCGCTGATTTACCAGAATTCTTGGGGTACACCTGAACTTCATCAATTATTCGACGATGTTCACCGTACCCGTTCATGGCTGGAAATACTCGCCAGTCTGGCGGAAGCGCAGGCAGATTTTGACCTGATCCCGCGGGAAGCCGCCCAGGCTGTCGCGTCCACCTGCCGTACTGTCGAACTCGACACCACTTTTTTCGCCGAGGTCAGAGCGGGATTTGAGGCCACCAACCATTCCACGCTGGGGCTGATTCGCGCACTGCAACGGCGTTGTCCGGGCGAAAGTGGTGAATGGCTATACTATGGAGCAACAGTACAAGACATTACCGATACCTGGACGGCCCTAGCCTTGCAAAAAGTACGCGCCATCGTCGAGCGCGAACTGGTAGCAATTGAGGACAATCTCTTGCAACTGGCAGCAAACCATCGTGATACCGTGATGGCTGGGCGCACACACGGACAGATAGGTTTGCCAATCACCTTTGGCTTCAAAACCGCCATCTGGGCGATGGAAGTACAACGTCATCGTCAACGGCTGGCCGAGCTTGGGCCACGTCTCGCAGTCGGACAACTTGCCGGTGGGGTTGGCAGCCTTTCTTCGCTAGGACCACGTGCCTTAGCTTTACAAAAACACTTCCTGGCAAAGCTCGCTTTGAACCCGCCCACTATTTCCTGGACAACTTCGCGTGACACACTGGCCGAATGGTTCAGCTTGCTCACGTTGATTGCCTCCACTGGCGATAAAATCGGACATGAGGTCTACAACCTTCAACGTACTGAGATCAATGAAGTCAGCGAGAAATTTGTAGCAGGCACTGTTGGCAGTATCACCATGCCGCATAAGCGCAATCCCGAAATTGCCGAACATCTGGGCACACTGGCACGAATTATTCGTCACAATACGGCCTTGATCTTTGAAAGTCTCGTTCACGATCACGAACGCGATGGCCGCTCATGGAAAGCTGAATGGGCTGTTCTGGCCGAGACATGCCTTGCGGCTGGAAAACTGTTGGGATTACTGCGCACGATGACGGGCAATCTCGAAATTCATGCTGATCGGATGCAGGCCAACCTGGAAGCCACTGGCGGTTTTGTCCTTTCTGAGGCACTGATGCTCACACTGGCAGCGCACATGGGCAAACAGAGCGCACATACGCTTGTTTATGAAATTGCAATGGCTGCGCAAAGTAATGGGCGTAGTTTCAAAGAGGCAGTTCTGGAGCATCCGCAGATGCGGACGTATCTGTCATCCGGGGAGCTTGAAGCACTGTTCGACTATCGACGGCATACCGGGCAATGCGTGGCGATGGTTGACCAGGTTTTAACAGCACTGAGGAACAACAATGAAACTATCTGAAAACCATGAACACATATGGCATACTATCCCACGTGTTCCGCTCGGTTTTTGGCCAACGCCATTGCAAGAAGCATCTCGATTGGCAGCCGCCATTGCAGGACCAACGCTGTGGATCAAACGCGACGATCTCACTGGTTTTGGCTTTGGGGGGAATAAGATACGCGGTCTAGAATTTCTGATGGCGGAGGCTCTGGCACAACAAGCCGATAGTGTGATAACGGGAGCGGGACCTCAATCTAACTCTGTACGAGCGACAACGGCAGCCGCAGTTCATGCAGGGATGAAGATGGTTGTGGTGTATTCAGGGACACCGTTGGACAACATTGAGGGCAATTATCGCCTGGTACGCCTGCTAGGGGCAGAGGTACGCTTTACTGGAGACCCTGACCGATCTTCAGTGGACGCGTATATCGAAACATGCGCAGCAGAATTACGGAGCAATGGGGGTCGCCCTTATGTGATTCCACGTGGCGGAGCCAATACGCTTGGGGCACTTGGCTATGTACGAGCAGCCTACGAACTAGCAGAACAATGTGCGGCCCAAAACATCGCGCCCGACGTGCTTGTCCTGGCAACAGGCTCCTGTGGGACACAAGCAGGCTTACTGGCGGGTGTCCACGCGCTCGGTCTTCCCTGGCGTGTGGAGGGCTTTACCGTAAGTAGGCCAGTCGAAGAGGTGCAAACACGCATCTATGCTCTTGCCCAGGCTGTTCTGGCAAGTCTGGGTTTGCCGCAACACCTGACCCCACCAGATGTGATTGTGCATGACGGTTTCATTGGTCCCGGTTATGGCATCCCAACAACAGAAGGAGCAGCGGCAATTCGCTTAGCGGCCCGCAGTGAAGGCATTTTCCTTGACCCAACTTATACCGGCAAAGCTTTAGCTGGCTTGATTGCCTATGCCCAGCGTGGGCAGTATCGCAGTGACGAGACATTGATATTCCTACATACAGGCGGTGAGCCTGCACTATTCGTGGGAGAAGGACTATGGCTATATGAATAAATGGGGGGACGCTGCATTTAACCCGCGCAGCATCGCATTGATCGGGGCATCGGGACAAACTGGCAAGCTGGGCTACATCTTGATGCAAAATTTGCAGGATGGCTATCCCGGCCTATTGTATCCAATCAATCCCAGAGAAGTTGAGATCATGGGCCATCCCGCCTATCCACGCATCCAAGATGCTCCCGCTCCAGTCGATTTAGCAGTAATTGCCCTGCCGCCCGAAAGCTGTGTACAGGCCATGCGTGATTGTGCCGCAGCAGGCGCAAAAGTCGCCCTGGTTCTCAGTGGCGGTTTTGCCGAAGTTGGCGCAGAAGGAGCCGCTCGACAGCAGGCCATGCTTGAAATAGCCCTCCAGGGCGGTGTGCGCCTGATCGGGCCAAACTGTTTCGGATTGTATAACTGCAACCTGGGCTTAAACGCCTCAATGGGCTTGGGCCTTCCTCCCAAAGGCGGCAATATCTCAC
>VFSW01000427.1_pt1 | contig 61690 bp, 56 predicted proteins | sample 5358111 | NCBI WGS metagenome assembly VFSW01 (sample SAMN11554181, study PRJNA540505) | mine drainage metagenome | isolation source: sediment from site ElyBrook_90M | place: USA: Ely Copper Mine, Vershire, VT | collected 2017
ATCCCACATGGGCCTGACCCCCAAAGTCACCGCCCATCTGCATGCTTTGGGCCTGGAATCCCTGTTTGATCTGGCACTCCATTTGCCCCTACGTTACGAAGATGAGAGTCAACTGTACACTGTAGCCAGCCTTCCCCCTGGAAATTCCGGCAGTCTGGTGGTACGCGTACTAGATCACGAAATCCAGAACCGCCCCAAACGCACCTTGAAAGTCCGTATGCGGGATGACAGCGGTGAACTGCTGGTGCGCTTTCTGCACTTTTTCCCGAGCCATCTCAAAACATTGGCACCCGGATCTGAAATTCGCCTCTACGGCGAATTGCGTGCCGGTTTTCATGGCCCAGAAATGATTCACCCCCGATTTCAACGATACCTTCCACAAGAAACCTTGCCCACCACGCTGACCCCCGTCTATCCCACCCGGGCCGGCTTGAGCCAATCAACGCTGCGTCGCTGTATCGCACAATCCCTCGAATGTCTGGCTCTGAATGAAACCCTTCCGCCAGAATTGATGGCACAAAACAATTGGCTGTCCTTGTCACAAACCTTAAAAACCCTTCATTATCCTGAATCATGGGACGCCCTCGGCCCCCATCTGTGGCATCGGCTTAAATTTGAAGAACTGGTGGCACAACAGTTGTCGATGCAATGGCAACGTCAGTTGCGTCAAACGCTGGCAGCCCCCTGCTTTTCTTCTGGGGGTACGCTGGTGCGCCAAGTTGAGTCCGCTTTACCCTTTACGCTGACCGTTGCACAACAGCGGGTTCTCACAGAAATCCGCCAGGATCTTGCACGCACCCAACCCATGCATCGCTTGCTTCAAGGAGACGTGGGCTGCGGCAAGACCATCATTGCAGCACTTGCCTGCGTGCAAGCCATAGAAGCCGGATGGCAAGCCGTATTGATGGCCCCTACCGAGTTGCTGGCTCAGCAACATTTCAGCAAAATAGCAACCGTGTTGGCGCCACACGGAATTGTCACCACCTGGCTCACCGGCCAGCTCAAAACCCGCGACCAGAATCATGCTCTAGAACAGATTGCCCAAGGAAAATCTCCCCTTATCGTGGGGACCCATGCCCTCATTCAGGAGCGAGTCATATTCAAGACTCTGGGGTTGGTCATCATCGATGAACAACATCGGTTTGGCGTTGCTCAACGTCTTGCCCTGCACAAAAAAGGGCAAGAACTTCAACAACCTCATCAACTCATGATGAGCGCCACCCCCATTCCTCGCAGTCTGAGCATGAGTTACTATGCCGACTTGGATGTCTCGATCATTGACGAACTCCCCCCGGGACGGCAAGGTATTCAAACCAAACTGATCACTGCCGGACGTCGCCACGAAGTCATCGAGCGGGTGCGCCATGCCTGTCATCAAGGGGGACAAGCCTACTGGGTCTGCCCCCTGATCGAAGAATCAGAAGCCCTGTCGTTGCAAAACACTGAAACCACTTTTCGCGAGCTCTGTATCAGCGCCCCTGAACTGCGTTGTGGCCTGCTTCATGGCCGTATGCCGGGAACGCAAAAATCTGCCGTCATGAATGACTTTTTACAAGGGAATCTGGATCTGCTCGTAGCCACCAGCGTCATCGAGGTAGGAGTAGATGTTCCCAACGCCACCGTCATAGTCATCGAGCATGCCGAACGCATGGGCCTAGCCCAACTGCACCAGATGCGAGGACGCGTTGGCCGTGGCCAACATGCAGGGACCTGCCTGCTGCTGTATCAACCTCCCTTGGGAGAGAACGCCCGGAAACGACTAAAGATCATTTATGAACATACCGATGGCTTCGAAATTGCCCGCCAGGATCTGCTGTTGCGCGGACCAGGTGACTATCTCGGCGCACGCCAGAGCGGCCTCGCCTTTTTGCGCTTTGCCGATCCTCTGACAGACATCGATCTGGTCGCCCAAGCTCAGGCCTATGCCCAAAACTGGCTGAGCCGCGACCCAACACAAGCACAAACCCACGCCACCCATTGGCTGGGATCACGCCAACCTTTCCTGAGAGTCTGACCCATGCCCTTTCGATCTCGCTGGAACGCCTACTGGCGCCTGATGCGTCTGGATAAACCTATTGGCACCCTGCTGTTGCTTTGGCCTACGCTCTGGGCATTGTGGCTGGCCAGTGAAGGTCATCCCTCTTGGGACAATCTACTGGTCTTTGGCGTCGGCACCCTGCTCATGCGCTCGGCAGGATGTGTCATGAACGATATTGCGGATCGCAAAGTCGACCCATTTGTCGAACGTACACGTTTACGCCCTTTGGCTGCCGCAGAGGTCACCCTCAAGGAGGCCTTGGGACTGGTCGCCGTACTCAGTTTTGCCTCCCTTTTGCTGGTGCTGACGCGCAACCTCCTGACCCTTGAATTATCATTGCCCGCCCTCTTTCTGGCTGCCAGTTATCCTTTGACCAAACGTTTTTTTCCCCTACCCCAGGCCTATCTCGGCATTGCCTTCGGCTTTGGCATTCCCATGGCGTTTGCTGCCACCCTGGGTCAAGTCCCCGGATTGGCATGGATTTTAATGCTGGCTAATGTGGCATGGACTATCGCCTACGATACCGAATACGCCATGGTAGATCGCGAAGATGATCGCCTCTTGGGCATCCATTCCTCAGCACTGCTCTTCGAGCACTGGGATGTGCCCATCATCATGCTGTGTTACGGCATCAGCCTCGGATTATTATTTTGGGTGGGCCAAAAAGCGGGATTAGGTAATTTCTATTACATCGGCCTGACAGGAGCAGCTTGTATCGCAATTTATCACTATGGACTGATTCGCCAGCGTCATCGTGATGCTTGTTTTCGCGCCTTTCTCCATAATAACTGGGTGGGTGCCAGCATCTTTAGCGGTTTATTTTTGGATTACTTCATGCGCTGACTCGAGAGAAATCAATCACCGACGTTCTCATGACGGATGAGGTCATCATAGGTCTCACGCTGGCGAATTAGGGTCACCGTGTCCCCATCTACCAAAAGTTCTGGGGGTTTAGGACGAGCATTGTACTGGGAACCCATGGAACTCCCATAGGCCCCCGCTGAAAGAATGGCCAGCAAGTCTCCCTGCTCCAGTGCCAAATTTCTTTGGGTTCCCAAAATATCGCTGGATTCGCACACCGGCCCCACCACATCCACCAAAGAACTGGTCGTCACTGAGCGCTCCTCAACGGCAACAATGTCATGCCATGCATGATAAAGCGAAGGACGCATAAGATCATTCATGCCCGCGTCCACAATGGCCAATTGACGGTCCGGAATATCCTTGAGGTACTCCACTCGCGTCAGAAGAACTCCCGCATTCCCCACAATCCGACGACCAGGCTCAAATAGCAGACGCCCCTTGAAGTCATGTAACCGCTGGCTCAATGCTAGGGCATAATTGATCAATGCAGGCGGCGTCTCGTTTTGGTAGTGAATACCCACTCCGCCACCAAGATCGATATGATCTAGAGAAATCCCATCCTGCTCCAGTTGATGAACCAGCTCCAGAATTTTGTCCGTCGCTTCCAAAAAAGGTTCAAGAGTCGTAATCTGGGAACCGATATGACAATCGATGCCGACCACCCGAAGATATGCAGAATCTGCCGCTTCCCGATAAAGCCTTCGCGCCGTGGCCGCATCGACGCCAAATTTGCTGCTTCTCAAACCCGTGGCAATGTAGGGGTGAGTTTGAGCATCCACTTCCGGATTGACGCGTACCGAAATAGGTGCCCTCACCCCCAGCACTTGGGCACGCTCAGCCAATCGTCGCAATTCGGCGGAAGACTCCACATTAAAGCAGAGAATGCCCGCCATAAGCGCTTCATCCATGTCCTTGATCGATTTCCCGACCCCGGAAAACACCACTTTTTGTGCCTCACCTCCCGCTTTTAGCACACGATAGAGTTCCCCCCCAGAAACGATATCAAATCCCGCCCCCTGACGCGCCAACAAACGCAAAATCGCAAGATTGGCATTGGCCTTGACAGCGTAGCAAATCAACGGTGAAAACCCCTGAAATGCATGGCAATATTCCTGATAGGCCGCCAGAATAGCCGCTTTGGAATAGACAAAACAAGGAGTGCCATAGTCTCTGGCCACAGCATTCAGTGACACTGCCTCCAGATGCAACGATGGATCAGAAGGGGGGCGGTGTAGCCCAAAGGACAGAAACGTGTCATTCATAACCAATGAACTCAGGGAGAAGAAGGGGGAACGGCGAATTCCTGACCACTGGGAACAGAAGTCGTATTCGGAGTTGACTTCAATAACATGTCAGGAGATTGCACCGGAGTAGGAACCGGGACAGGTTTTGCTGCTGGCTCGGTCGCAGATGACGACCCAGCGGCGGGTATCGGCGCCGGTGTCGGCGCAGGAGGTAGGTATAAGCCGCTTTTGAGACCGCAACCGTCAAGGAAGAAGGTCGCCGCCAGAACCATGACCACCCAGGCCAAACCTCCCTTCTGACCATACGGGTTCGCGCGAGTATTGATCACAGTCAGGGTCCCCTCTCCAATTCGAGACGAGCTCTGGCAACTGCAGCACGCACCTGAGAAGGCGCCGTACCCCCGGGAATATCTCGGCTCGCTAGGGAACCCTCCAATGTCAGAATCTCATAAACATCGGCAGTAATCATGGTGGAAAAAGACTGCAAAGTTTCCAGCGACAGATCCGCCAAATCACATTGTTGCAGCTCGGCGTGACGAACCGCCCGAGCCACAATTTCGTGGGCATCTCGAAACGGCATTCCCTTTTTCACCAGATAATCAGCCAGATCCGTGGCAGTCGCGAAGCCTTCCAAGGCGGCCTGCCTCATGGCAGGAGCATTGACCTGAATATCTCCCATCATCTCGGCATAGACTGTCAGCGTCTGCGAAAGGGTATCCAAGGTATCGAACAGCGGTTCTTTATCTTCCTGATTGTCCTTGTTATACGCCAGAGGCTGACCCTTCATCAGCAGTAATAACCCCATCAGATGGCCTACTACCCGACCGGATTTTCCACGCACCAGTTCCGGCACATCCGGATTCCGTTTTTGCGGCATGATGGACGATCCTGTGCAAAAGGCATCGCCAATTCGTACAAAGTTGAAGCGCGGACTCATCCACAGAATCAACTCTTCAGAAAACCGCGACAGATGAATCATGATCAGGGAAGCCGCTGCACAAAACTCAATGGCAAAATCCCGATCTGAAACGGCGTCCAGAGAATTGCCGCATATTCCATCAAATCCCAGCAGTTCAGCCACCCGCTCACGCCGAATGGGAAAACTGGTTCCCGCCAGCGCGGCAGCACCCAAAGGCAGTTGATTGAGGCGGCGACGGCAATCACTGAGACGACCCCGATCCCGCGCCAACATTTCAACGTAAGCCATCATGTGATGCCCAAAGGACACCGGTTGCGCCACCTGCAGGTGGGTAAACCCTGGCATGAGGGTATCTGCATGCATTTCCGCCAAAGAGATCAAAGCGGATTGAAGCATTTTCAGTTGCCCCAGCAAGCCGTCAATGGCCGCACGCAAGTACAGTCGAATGTCCGTAGCCACCTGATCATTGCGGGAACGACCCGTATGCAACCGTTTCCCCGCGTCTCCCACGAGTTGGGTGAGGCGTTTTTCAATATTGAGATGAACATCTTCGTCATCCAGATTCCAGCAAAATCGATCCGAGCGGATATCCTCCAGAATCGTCGTCAATCCCTGCTGGATGGCAGTGAAATCTGCTTCTGAAAGAATCCCCGCCTCGGTCAACATCTGAGCATGGGCCAAGGATCCCTGAATATCAAAAGGAGCCAGACGCTGGTCAAAGGTTACAGATGCGGTAAATGATTTGACGGATTCGGCCACTGGGGCGTTAAAACGCCCAGACCAAGTTTTATGGACAACAGGATCAGTAACAGACATAGGAACCATAACCAGTAGAAGACCAAAACGTCATTATAGACTAGGGACAGCATAACCTCAGTGTCGCATGCCAGTCACCGAACCCCTTCCGGTCATGGATCGCCCCATTAGCCAAGAAAAACCCCCGAGGGAGAGCAAACTCCACCGGGGGTTGACTGTAACTCTCCAACCTATCGGGTTGGAGTAACAGCGATGTTACATGTCCATACCGCCCATGCCACCCATACCGCCCATTCCACCGCCAGGCATCGGAGCATCTTCCTTAGGCAGCTCAGCGATCATGCAATCGGTGGTCAACATCAAACCGGCAATGCTGGCCGCATTTTGCAGAGCAAAACGGGTCACCTTGGTAGGATCGACCACACCCATGGCTACGAGGTCGCCATATTTGCCGCTTTGCGCGTTGTAACCATAGTTTCCAGTTCCTTCCAGTACTTTGTTGATCACTACAGAAGGTTCATCACCACAGTTGGCCACGATTTGACGCAAAGGTTCTTCGATGGCGCGTTCCACGATCTTGATCCCAGCATCCTGATCCGCATTGTCACCCTTGAGGCCGGTGAGGGTAGAACGAGCACGCAGTAGCGCCACGCCTCCGCCTGGGACAATGCCTTCTTCCACAGCAGCACGGGTTGCATGCAACGCATCTTCCACGCGCGCCTTCTTTTCCTTCATTTCTACTTCAGTGGCAGCCCCGACCTTGATCACGGCCACACCACCAGCCAACTTGGCCACACGTTCCTGAAGCTTTTCACGATCGTAATCGCTGCTGGCCTCTTCAATTTGCTTGCGGATTTGAGCGACACGACCCTTAATGGAGTCTTCGTTGCCAGCGCCATCGATGATGGTGGTTTCTTCCTTACCCACTTCGATGCGCTTAGCGCGACCCAATTCATTGAGAGTTACTTTTTCCAGAGACAGACCAACTTCTTCAGCAATCACGGTGCCGCCCGTAAGAATGGCAATGTCTTCCAGCATGGCTTTGCGGCGATCGCCAAAACCCGGCGCCTTGACTGCGGTGGTCTTAAGAATCCCGCGAATATTGTTCACCACCAGTGTGGCAAGTGCCTCGCCTTCGACATCTTCCGCAATGATCAGAAGAGGGCGACCAGCCTTGGCCACTTGTTCTAGTATGGGCAACAAATCGCGAATATTGGAAATTTTCTTGTCATGCAGAAGCACAAAAGGATCGTCCAACAAGGCAATCTGACGGTCTTGATTGTTGATGAAGTAGGGGGACAGATAGCCGCGGTCAAATTGCATCCCTTCTACCACTTCCAACTCATTTTGCAATCCCGAACCATCTTCTACGGTAATCACGCCTTCCTTGCCCACTTTATCCATGGCTTGGGAGATGATTTCGCCGATAGACTGATCAGAGTTTGCGGAAATCGAACCCACTTGAGCAATTTCCGTGCTGCTGGTACAGGGTTTCGAGAGCTTCTTCAACTCGTCAACGATCCCAATTACGGCACGATCAATCCCCCGCTTCAGATCCATAGGATTCATACCGGCGGCAACGAACTTCATGCCTTCCTTGACGATGGATTGAGCCAAAACAGTTGCCGTAGTGGTTCCATCCCCTGCCACATCAGAGGTCTTGGAAGCCACTTCTTTGACCATCTGTGCGCCCATGTTCTCGAACTTGTCCTTGAGTTCGATTTCCTTCGCCACGGACACCCCATCCTTGGTGATGGTGGGAGCACCGAACGAACGCTCGAGAATCACATTGCGTCCCTTGGGACCCAAGGTAACTTTGACGGCATCAGCCAGAATATTGACACCCACCACCATCTTGGCGCGGGCACTGTCATGAAAACGAACTTCTTTAGCTGCCATAATCGACTCCTGAAATTATCACGGTGTACATACACCATTAATAAAAAAATTTTAACGAATGTAACTTAGGCTTCCACAACGCCCATGACATCTTCTTCGCGCATGACCAAAACTTCTTCGCCATCTACCTTGACGGCCTGGCCAGAATACTTGCCAAACAAGACCCGATCACCCACCTTGAGTTCCAGAGCACGAATGCTGCCATCTTCTTGGACCTTCCCCTTACCCACAGCCAACACTTCACCTTGGTCAGGTTTTTCGGCAGCGGAATCGGGAATAACGATACCGGAAGCGGTCTTGCGTTCTTCAGCTAGGCGTTTGACAATCACGCGATCATGCAAGGGACGAATTTTCATACGACTTTTCTCCTGTTGAGAAGGTTGTTGTGACAGATTGTTAGCACTCGTCAAGTGCGAGTGCTAATACTGTATGGGCATACCCCGACAATTTCAAGGGGTATTCTTCGAGAAGACTGCAAGAATCTATACTCTTCAAAGAGGGGCAATACATTCGGAACCACGAGGTTAAAAATGACAAATGCGACGCAATCCTGGAGCCTGAAAAGCTTGACGTTGGGATGCTTGGTACTCGGTTTCTACCTGGTGAACGATGCCAAGGCAATCGAACCGGAAACACTTCGTGAAGACTTGCCTACGACAGTCCTGCAAGCCTTGAACCGAGCCGGAATCGCTCCCGAGAACGTATCACTGGTGGTCTGGAGCCTAGGGGAAACCCACCCACGGTTAAACTGGAACGGGAACACCCCCAGAAATCCGGCATCCCTAATAAAATTGGTCACCACCACGGCAGCCCTTGAAGAATGGGGACCCGCACATACTTGGACAACCAACATACGCGCCGAGAATCCGCCGAGCGACCGACTTCGTGGAAACCTGGGAGTAGAAGGATCGGGCGACCCAGGATTGACCCTAGCACAGTGGCAAGGGTTATGGCGTCAATTGTATCAGCAAGGCACTCACCACATTGAAGGAACGCTAATATTCAACCAACAGGACGAAAATCAGGCCGTGACTCATCCCGATGACTTTGACCACGAGGGATTTCGTGCCTACAACACTCTCCCCGCCAGGCTTCAGGTCGGACAGCAGGCGCAGTGGTGGTATTTTCAACCAGGCATCCATGCCGGAGATCCCATACAGGTATGGCCCGAGTTCCCCTTTCCCGCCATCACTCTGAAAAACCATTTGCTCACCACCTTGGGCCCGTGCCCCAGACCATGGCGGGCGATGATACATTATGCGGTAAGAGCACCACAAAATTCTGCTGCATCTACCGCAAACTACCCAAATCGTTCTCTGGATAAGGGGGTGACACTAGAACTGAACGGCGTCATGCCCCAAAGCTGCGGCCCTCAGATTTGGGGCTTTTCACTGCTGACCAATCAAGCCTATCTGACGTCAAGTTTTCAAACGCTATGGCACGAATTGGGCGGCAGCTTTTCTGGACACTTCGAAAAAGGTAACGTCCCCACCACCTGGCCCGTTATCGCCTCCGTCCAATCCCGCCCGCTGCTTGAAATTCTCATGGAGATGAACAAGAACAGCAATAACTTGATAGCCCGTACACTATTATTGGATCTGGGCCAAACCAGACTAGGTGACTTGGCAGCAGAGAACTCCTCCACCGCTCAGGGAATCGACCAAGTGCGCTATATTCTGGGCAAATGTGGTCTGGATTTTCCCGAAATGGTGCTGGACAATGGAGCGGGCTTATCACGGCAAACACGCATCAATGCACTCCATTTAGCCCAACTCCTGCGCTGGATGCAGGAAAAAAGCTGGTATGGTGCCGAATTCATAGCCACGCTCCCCCTCTCCGGAGTCGACGGTACGATGCGCCAACAATATTCTTCTCCTGATCTACAAGCCCGCTTTCATCTCAAGAGTGGCACCCTCAACGAAGTCAAGGGCATCGCAGGATATGGACGCGATGCCGAAAATCGCCCAGTAACTCTGGTATTCATGGTGAATGGAACCCACGCCAATGCTGCCGAGCCGGCATTTGAAGCACTACTACAGTGGATCGCCCAGAATGAGTCAAAAATACCACAGTAAGCTGAAATAATGCGCGATAATCCTATCATTTCATGCCATTTCCCAGTAACATGAAAACTATCGGGTAGTCACTCTGAAATTCAGGTGTTGTGACTACAGGAGGTTTTCTCATGAAAAAATTTACATTAATCGCCTTGGGATTGTCGTTTGTCTTCTCCGCACAAGCTGCGGACATAGAATCATCCAGCGGCTGGTTTTCTGGGATCAGTGCGCTGCCCTTTAGCGTTCAATGGGATCCCGAATTGGCCCCGCAGGGCAGCGCCCTGTCTAGCCATTTTCGCAGCCAAGGCTTGGATGGGAAAGATGACGGCGGTTTGTCTCGCAGCCTCGTTGTCGGCGGGTCCGGAACCGTTCCATTGGATTCTCGCTGGTCGTTGACAGGAAGCATGGCCAGCATCCGCAATCAAGGGATGGCGAATGTTTCCACGCCTTCATCCACTGGATTGTATGATGCCTTGCCCTATACCATGACGGGTTTGGGCATGCACTATGACATGACTCAAAACCTCCACATTCAGGGGGGTTGGGATCATTATCTGCTGAACTACAACCGCATCAATGGAAATGCCAATATCGACCTGTTGTCACTGGGTTTGCGTTACGGATTTTAATAAGGCATGCAGCATGCAGATTATAGATCATAAAACTATGTACTCTTTTAAGAATCAGGCATAGAATCAAGCATCCATTGGCAACCGAACAGGGGTTCGGTGGTAAGGCAGGCTTCACTACCCTGATTGGCAAGGGACCCTTCGTCCGCGTTCATCCCCAGGAGACCATCATGGCCAAAGAAAAAAAACCGTCCCCCGCAAAAAGCTCTAAAAAATCGGATATCGACGCGGACAAAAAGAAAGGGAAAGGAAAAGGGAAAGCAGACAAAGTGACTTCTGAAACGATGGTCAAGGGGAAATCGAAGAAAGCATCCGAGACCAAATCCGCCAAAGAAAAAGCGAAAAAGCTTGCCAAAAAAGAACTGAAAGCGTCTGAAGCCGCCCAGAAAGATGCCAAAAAAATCACGGGGAAATCTGAAGACACCCCAATGAAAGCCGCGAAAGCTCCTCCTCTGAAAAAAGTCAAAAAACCCAAAACCAGCCCAGACTCTCTTTCATCACCGACGATCAGCAACGCCGCCCAGGATACCCCTCAAAAGCGAAAAAAATCCGCTACCAGCCAGCCCAAAACCCCGCGCAAACAGACTGCAGCTCCCAGTGAGACAACGTCCATGACCGTGTCCCCCATCAAAAAGCCACGGGCAACCCGGACGACTCCCTCCTCTGTCCCCAAAAAAACCGCCAGTCCTCGGCGTCGCGCTTCGTCTGCGACGGTACAGCCCCCAGTAGTTGCTTCCTCGGCAATCCTCTCATCCAATACGACCAAAACTCCTAAACGAAAGGTCACCAAGGGTGATCCGCTGACACTGCCACCACTCATCAAACCCGTTGAATAAAACCAGCCCCCCTTTTGTTATCGCTAACTCAGCGCGGGATGGTTACTTGGGTCATACGCTGCTCGATAGACTCTGTTTTGTCGAGCAGCAGTGTTGTCGCTCCATAGCGATCATAAAATCGTGGCCGCGGAATCATGGAGGCCAGACGGGCTGACTGAGTTCTGCCGAGGAGAGATGCCGACAGATGAAAGTAGTGGTGCGCTGCCGCCTCACAACCAAATTCACCGTCCCCCCATTCGATAACGTTCAAATACACTTCCAGAATACGACGTTTGCTCCAAACCGTTTCCAGCATAAGGGTAATCACAGCCTCTTCTGCTTTGCGCCAAACACTGCGTCGTTCCGATAGAAACAAATTTTTTGCCAGTTGCTGGGTCAATGTAGATCCGCCCGCCACGGGACGATGATGCTTCATATCCTTGTCCCAAGCTTGGCGTATGCCTTCCCAATCGAATCCGTGGTGATTCACGAAATGGCTGTCTTCTGCAGCCACTACTGCCTGTTTTAAAGACAACGGAATATGTTCGTAAGAAACCCAAGGATGAGGTGCCAGAGGAGAACGACCTTGGGCCTGACGGCTTTCGGCGCGCGCTCTCATGAATGCCGTGGACGTTGGATTATGATCTCTCCACCAAAGGACTTGGGCAAACATCCAGAATTGCCAGGCCAGCACACACAACAGCCCCCATAAAAACAGTCGTTTTATCCAACGCCGAACGGGAACCACTCCCCCTGCACTCCTATTTTTGAAAGAACCTTGATGCCCCTACAAACTGGAACGCAAATCCTGAAGCACCGTCATCGTTTCTGGGCGCACTCCGCGCCACAGAAAAAAAGATTCGGCAGCCTGTTCCACCAGCATCCCCAACCCATCCACCACCCAATCCGCCCCTCTCTCACGTGCGCGCATCATGAAGGGCGTCATCCCTGAGCCATAGCCCAGATCATAAGCCAGCGTGCGCGAGGTGAACAACGTCGCGGGCAGATCAGGCATCGACCCTGTCACAGCCGTTGCTGTCGCATTCAACACCACATCATAGGGTTGTTGTGGCAGATCATCCCAACCATAGGCCTGAATCACTGCTTGAGCCCCCACCATCCTGGAACTTATCTCAGACACCAATTCTCGAGCACGGATAGGCGATCGATTGATGATATCCAACATCGCAACACCCGCTTCCAAAAGGGGCTGTACCACTCCACGTGCCGCCCCCCCGGCACCCAACAAAAGCACCCGGGCACCCCTCAGCGGAACCCGCAGATTCTCTGCCAAATCACGAACCAAGCCCACGCCATCCGTATTATCTGCCCAGAGCACCCCTGCCGTGTAACCCAGAGTATTAGCGGCACCTGCCATTTCCACACGCGGCGAACGCTGTGTCGTCAAGGCACAGGCTCGCTCCTTGAATGGGAGTGTGATGTTCAAACCGCACCCGCCGGTCATAAAAAAATGATGTACTTCCTCTTCAAATTGCTCCGGCACAACTTCGTGCCGCTGGTACTCTATGGACTGCCCAGTTTGCAGGGCAAAGCGCGAATGAATCCAAGGCGAACGACTATGGGAGACCGGATTGCCTATCACCTCGTAGCGATCCATGCTCAGTTCTGTTTCCAGGGCAAACCCGCCGCACGCCAACCGTTGAGACGGCCTCGATGCCCCTGAGGATCACGATCCCCCTCAAAGCCATGGAGAACATTGTAACAACTGTTCCAACCCACTCTTGTCGCCGCTTCCGCAGCCGCATGAGACCGCGCTCCAGAACGACACATAAACAATACCAGAGCATCTTCGGGCACATGGGTTTGCAGGTTTTCCAAAAAATCATCACGGAGCCCCCCTGTGGGATAATGTTGCCATTCCACATGAACCGAACCGGGAACAAACCCCACCCAGTCCCATTCGGCCTGGGTACGGACATCCACCAACAAAGCAGACGACGTTTGACTCAATACCTCAAAGGCTTCTGCCGGAAGAAGCGCCCCTTCATAAGGCAAACCAATCTCCCGTCCTCGCCGCTGGGCCACTTTAAGTATTTCAGCCACTCTGCTCATAAAAATCCCCTTTAACACGTTCTGCCCATTGTACCTAAAACGATCTTGGTTGCGCTGTGACCATACGTTGAGCCTAGACACTGGGCGGCACGCACCATAATCGATCATTCAAACGACAATGCACCAATATGGGTCGCGCAAATTTTTCTCTAAAAAATCGCGCTCTTTCCCCAGCACCTTATGGCACAATAGCCGTATGGGTTACACAAGCTTGGCATGAAACCTGCTTTAATTCTTGCGGTTGGGTGCTATGTGGACATTTTCCACGAACCCTCGCTGATCATGAAAATTCGTAAACATCGCTGACAGGAGAAACCAAATGGCAGTCGCCAATGTAATGCAGATGGTCAAAGACCATGAAGTCAAATTTGTCGATTTTCGCTTCACCGATACTCGTGGCAAGGAACAGCATGTATCCGTTCCCATCAGCGCTTTCGATACCGCAAAGTTTACTGAAGGTCATGCCTTTGATGGTTCCTCCATCGCCGGCTGGAAAGGCATTCAAGCATCAGATATGTTGCTCATGCCAGACCCCACTACCGCCAATATCGATCCTTTCATGGACGAAACCACCCTCATCCTGACCTGTGATGTTATCGAACCCTCTGATGGTAAAGGGTATGACCGCGATCCCCGCTCCCTGGCAAAGCGCGCCGAAGCTTATCTGAAAAGCAGTGGTATCGGTGATACCGCATACTTTGGCCCAGAACCAGAGTTTTTTGTATTTGATTCAGTAACCTGGAATGTCGATATGTCTGGTTGCTCAGTCAAGATCGACAGTGAAGAAGCTCCCTGGTCCTCGGGCAAAACCTATGAAGGTGGCAATATGGGCCACCGTCCCGCGGTCAAAGGCGGATATTTCCCCGTCCCCCCTGTGGATTCCCTGCAGGACATTCGTTCTGCCATGTGTTTGGCCTTGGAAGACATGGGCGTTCCAGTGGAAGTTCATCACCACGAAGTTGCTGCCCCGGGTCAATGTGAAATCGGCACCAAATTTGCGCCACTGGTTCAACGCGCCGATTGGCTCCAGATCCTCAAATATGTGGTACACAATGTTGCCCACTCCTATGGCAAAACCGCCACATTCATGCCGAAACCCATTGTCGGCGATAACGGTTCTGGCATGCATGTGCATCAATCAATCTGGAAAGATGGCAAAAATCTATTTGCTGGCAATGGCTATGCAGGCCTGTCGGACTTTGCTCTCTATTACATTGGCGGCATCATCAAACATGCCAAGGCCTTGAATGCCATTACCAATCCCAGCACCAACTCCTATAAGCGACTGGTGCCCGGATTCGAGGCCCCTGTCAAACTGGCTTATTCGGCACGCAATCGTTCCGCTGCCATTCGGGTTCCCTTTGTACAAAGTGACAAAGCCCGCCGCATTGAGGTGCGCTTCCCCGATCCCACGGCAAATCCTTATTTCGCCTTCTCCGCGCTGTTGATGGCTGGACTCGACGGGGTACAGAACAAGATTCACCCAGGAGAAGCCTCAGACAAGGATCTCTATCACTTGTCACCGGAAGAAGACGCCAAGATTCCGGCACCGGCCGCTTCCCTCGAGGAAGCCTTGGCAGCCCTCGATAAAGATCGTGAATTTTTGACTCGTGGCGGCGTCTTTTCCAATGACATGATCGATGCTTACATCGCCCTGAAGATGGAAGAAGTGACTTTATTCCGGATGACCACTCACCCGGTCGAGTTCCAGATGTATTACAGTCTGTAAGCATTCCAGTTCGCGCCGTATGTCGGCTTTGCCCTGTTCCAACCCGTCAATCCTTCAAGATTGGCGGGTTTTTTCATGAAGCCATCTCTTTCATACGACCAGGATCTCCGCTTCAACGGACTGGATCATCTGAGTACGGCCATCGTAGTCCTTGATCCTGATCTGCACATTGTGTTCATAAATACTGCCACAGAGAGCTTGCTCTCCATGGGAAGGAAGCACCTACTGGGTCAACCTTTGGCTCATATTTCCCGCAGCGCTGCTGGACTGGTAGAAGTTACCCGCAATGCCCTTGAGCATGAACTGGGGTTTCTTGAACATGAGTGGACCTTGCATCGTCCCACCAACGAAAGTGTGATCATCAGTTGCTCCGGTACCCCGCTGAGTACGCCACTCCCTGGAATCCTCCTGGAATTACGCCCCATCAGTCAGCGTATGCGTATTGCCCGCGAAGAAAAAATACTGGATGACCAAAAAACCAATCGCGAACTCCTGCGCAATCTGGCCCATGAAATTCGCAATCCTCTGGGCGGAATCCGAGGTGCTGCCCAATTGCTGGAGGGAGAATTAGGAACCAGCGATCTGCGTGAATATACCCAAGTCATTCGCGATGAAGCCGATCGGTTGCAAAATCTCATGGACCGACTACTCAGTTCCAACCGAGCTCGTCAGATAGCCCCCTTGAATATCCACGAAGTTCTGGAACGAGTGCGTACCGTCGTTCTGGCCGAATACCCCCTGCTCGAACTTGGCAGAGACTATGATCCCAGCCTTCCAGAACTCAATGGTGACCGGGAACAACTCATCCAGGCCATCCTAAATATCACCCGCAATGCCGCTCAGGCCTTGCAAGGACAGGGCCTGATCCTGTTTCAGAGTCGCCCCTTGCGCCAGATCACGTTGGCCCGACGACGATTTCGCCTAGGATTATTGATACGCATTCGTGATAATGGTCCCGGTATTCCAGAAGACCTGCAAAAGCGGATTTTTCAACCTCTGGTGTCGGGCCGCGAAGGTGGAAGTGGCTTGGGTTTGATGTTGGCACAAAACTTGATTAGCCAACACCAGGGGTTGGTCGAATTCGATAGCAAACCGGGCGATACCTGCTTCAGTCTGATCCTACCCCTACTGGAAACAGAACAACGCAACTATTCTTGATTTTTCCTTGAGGGCATTATGGATAAAACCGTCTGGATCGTCGATGACGACCGATCGATTCGCTGGGTACTCGAAAAAGCACTGGGACGCGAAGACATTCCTTACCGTTCCTTTACCAGTGCCAACGATGCATTGACTGCGCTGAGCCATGATCCGGCACCCACACTGGTCCTCAGTGACATTCGCATGCCTGGACGCAGTGGTCTGGATTTCCTGGAAGTCCTGCGACAGCAGCATCCTGAGCTCCCAGTCATCATCATGACCGCCTATTCCGACCTTGACAGTGCTGTGGCTGCTTTTCAGGGAGGGGCGTACGAATATCTGCCCAAGCCCTTTGATATCGATCAAGCCCTAGCCTTGGTACGGCGGGCTCTGGCTGAGCCCGCACCAACGCCGGAGTCTCTGATTCCTGCTGAAGCCCCAGAAATTCTAGGTCAAGCTCCTGCCATGCAGGAACTCTTCCGCGCCATCGGGCGCCTGGCCCATTCCCATGCTTCGGTACTCATCACCGGCGAGTCTGGCAGTGGCAAAGAACTGGTGGCACGCGCCCTGCATCGCCATAGTTCCCGGTCCAGCAAACCCTTCATCGCCCTCAATACTGCTGCCATCCCCAAAGACCTTCTGGAGTCGGAACTGTTTGGACATGAACGTGGGGCATTTACCGGGGCCACGACCCAGCGCCCTGGTCGCTTTGAACAAGCCGAAGGGGGAACACTCTTTCTGGATGAAATCGGCGATATGCCCCTGGAGCTACAAACACGGCTCCTGCGAATTCTATCCGATGGCCACTACTACCGCGTGGGCGGTCATGCACCACTCAAGGCACGAGTTCGCATCGTCGCGGCTACCCATCAGAATCTGGAGGATCGGGTTCAGCGAGGCTTGTTCCGTGAAGATCTCTATCACCGTCTCAATGTGATTCGTCTGCGGATTCCCTCGTTACGTGAACGCCCGGAAGACATTCCCCTGCTGGCGCAACATTTTCTGCAACTGAGCGCACGCACCCTAGAAGTGGAACCCAAACATTTATCAGCAAACACCTTGCGCCTCATGGCTTCTTTTGAATGGAAGGGCAATGTGCGTCAATTGGAAAATATCTGTCATTGGCTCACCGTGATGGCTCCTGGCCTTTTGGTAGAACCCGAAGATTTGCCACCGGAGCTGCGCTCGACTATGGCACCTGCTTCCACGCTGGAGTGGCAGGAGGGTTTGGCACGGGAAATTACCCTGAGACTGCACCGGGATGATCATGAGATTGCTGCTGATATCACTGAAAAAGTGGAAAAAATTCTCATCACTGCAGCACTTTCAGCCACTCAGGGACATCGCATGGAGGCGGCTCAGCGCTTGGGCTGGGGACGCAACACTCTGACCCGCAAAATTCAGACTCTGGGTCTCGAAAAAGACTGGGGGGCGGTTTCTGAAGAAGATAAATGAGGACTGTGGTTTTATAAAAATTCCGCCACTACCGGCGCATGATCGGAGGGCCGTTCCCAGCCGCGGGGCGCCCGATCAATGGTGCATTGACGCAAGTCCAGGGTCAACGCAGTACTCGCCAAAACATGGTCGATGCGCAGACCCAAATTGCGTTTGAAAGCATTGACCCGGTAGTGCCACCAGCTATACGCCCTCTCCTCTTGTGGAAACTGCCGAAAGCCATCGACCAAACCCAAATTCAACAAGGCCTTGAACCGATCTCTTTCTGGAAGGCTACACAATACCTCTCCAGCCCATTCCACAGGATCGTGAACATCCCGATCCTCCGGGGCGATATTGTAATCTCCCGCGACCACCAAACGAGGGTATTCTGAGAGTGCGCTTTTGAGATAATCATGCAAGGCATCAAACCAGCGCAATTTGTAGGTGTATTTATCCGAAGTCAAAGACTCGCCGTTGGGACAATACACGCTGATGACCCGCACCCCTTGAAAGGTGGCTGCCAGAACCCGTTGCTGGACATCATCAAACAGTGGCATCCCCACGACCACATCTTCTGCATCACAACGACTGACCAACGCCACCCCATTGTAAGTTTTCTGACCCGCAACTTGCACCTGATAACCCAGCTCACGAAAATCGTCTCGGGGGAATACCGCCGATTCGCATTTGAGTTCCTGCAAGCACAATACATCCGGAACTTCTTTTTCAAGCCAAGCGAGTACGTGGGGAAGACGGACGCGAATGGAATTGACATTCCATGTGGCTATTTTCAAAAATACACCTCCCTTGAAGATGGGACAAATATCACAAAACTGGCGATTCTCATTCGGATCTGGCCGTAATGGCCCGTCCAAGATTTCCTACCACGGCATGCCAATCTCAGGTCCCATCCAAGGAGTCACAGGATAATCCATAGAATCTCCGAACGGGCTCATCCCATAGTACATACCAGAATTATTTATGGAGCTATCCTTGGGCCACAAATAAACCACGTCTGCAGCCACATGGGGGAAAATATAAGGCATTTCCCCCACCTTGCCAACCGTGGGCACTTGGAGTGTGCCCGTTACCGTAATTTGCCTCTTCACAGCGTAGATGGAGGGATCAAAAAAACCCTGAGCACAGGCAACAAATCGTCCATCTGAATGATCATCATCCACAGGACGACCAGAATCATCCAAGGTATGACTCACTACATGAAAACAAGTATCTGTTTTGCCCGGTTTCACCCCAGCGATCACTCCTCCCCAACGCACTTTCTCACCCACGACACCGGGATCATTTTGCGCCGTTCTCGGTAAAACCGGAACAAAATCATCACCTGCCAACGGCGCCGGGGGCATACTGGCACAGGACACCAAACAAAAAGTCCATCCCGACAATACCAAAAATTTAAGCCTCATGATCTCTACTCCCCTACAGTAAGCCGGATTGAAGTGGATCAACCCACCCCCTAAAAATAATTTGCCGCAATGATTTTCTCGATCAATCGACAAATTCTCCCTTGAGATCCATTTTACTGCTTTGATTTTCATGAGTTGTTACAAATACAAATGCCCCTCTTTCATTGAAAAAAGTGACCGTGGCGACCTGAGTCCCCTGATTTTACAGGAATAGATGAAACGAATCAGGGAATGCCGAGTCTTTCGCTTTCCATCGCTTCAATCCCAGTTCAATGCCCAGAATGTGCGATAATTGTCCCATGGAAACGATTAACTTCACCCATCACTTCCTCATTGCCATGCCTTCACTGCAGGATGCCAATTTTTCCGGCACTCTGACTTATGTCTGCCGGCATGATGCCCAAGGAGCCATGGGACTGGTTATCAATCGCCCCATGGATATGAATCTCAAATCCTTGTTTGGGCAAATTTCCCTTTCGGCGAGCAATGAAACCCTTGCTACTCAGCCAGTATATCTTGGCGGTCCGGTACAAACAGACCGCGGATTCGTACTTCACACTCCCGTAGGAGAATGGCGCTCCACGGTTCGTATCACCGACGATCTGGGACTCACAACCTCGCGCGACATTCTCGAACAAATGTCTATGGGAAATGGCCCAGAACGAATGCTCATTGCTCTGGGCTATGCTGGATGGGAAGCAGGCCAATTGGAGCAAGAGATCAAACTGAACAATTGGCTATCGGTTCAGGCCACTCCTGAAATCATTTTTGAACTGTCCCCCGACAAACGCTTCCATGCAGCACTGGAGCTACTGGGCGTCAATTTAACCTTTCTTTCAGAGGAAGCTGGCCATGCCTGATCCCGAAGGCGCCGTGCTGGCCTTCGATTACGGCGTTCGTTTTACTGGAGTGGCCTGGGGCGAATGGCACAGCCGCATCTGTCGCCCCCTGCTCTCCCTTGAAGTACGCACCCGCATCCAACGCTGGGAAGCCATTCAGCATCTTGTCCGCGAATGGTCTCCTCAACGGCTGCTGGTAGGTCTGCCTTTAGATCACGAAGGGCAGGAACAAACCACCACTCGTCAATGTCGTAATTTTGCTCGTGACTTGCACCGCCATACTCAACTTCCCGTGACCCTGATCGATGAACGTTACACCTCTCTGGAAGCCGACCGGCAATTGCGCAGTGCCGGAATCTCCAAACTTCAACGCCGCTCACAAGAGCATGCCGTGGCAGCAGCGTTGCTGATCGAAGATTTCTTTGGCCTCACGGTGCAGGCGCGTGACGCTCTGTTATCTTCCGACCATCCTGATTTCTTCACTGCTGCGCTCCCCGAGGTATCTGATGTTTAATCCCCAACTCACCGCAGAAGGTCACCTCAAACACTTGTTGACTATTGAGGGGTTGCCTCCGGCGATCCTCTTTCAGATTCTTGACAGAGCCACAGAATTTGAAGCTGTAGCACGACAGGAAGTTAAAAAAGTCCCTCACCTTCAAGGTAAGTCGGTTTTCAATCTGTTTTTCGAAGCCTCGACACGCACTCGCACCACCTTTGAAATTGCCGCTAAACGCCTGTCCGCCGATGTCATCAACCTGAACGTGAGTTCATCCAGTCAAAGCAAGGGAGAAACCCTCCTCGATACCGTGGACAATCTGGCCGCCATGCAAGCCGACATGTTTGTGGTACGCCATGCCGAAAGTGGCGCCGCCCATCTGATCGCCAGCCATGTGGGACCCAACATCCACGTCATCAATGCTGGAGATGGGCGTCATGCCCACCCCACCCAAGCATTGCTCGACATGTACACCATTCGGCATTACAAGCAACGTTTCGAGAATTTGCGAGTGGCCATCGTGGGAGATGTGCTCCATTCGCGGGTGGCTCGCTCACAAATTCATGCCCTGACGACACTGAAAGTCCCTGAAGTCAGAGTGATCGGCCCCAAAACCCTGATCCCGCGCAATGTTGACCGTCTGGGAGTGCAGGTCTATCACGATATGGTGCAAGGCTTGAAAGGTGTAGATGTAGTCATCATGTTGCGCTTGCAAAACGAGCGCATGAATGGAGCACTGCTCCCCAGCCGTGATGAATATTTCAAATATTACGGCCTTACACCCGCCAAACTCGCCCATGCCAAACCAGATGCCATCGTCATGCATCCCGGCCCCATGAACCGCGGAGTGGAAATCCACTCTGAAGTGGCAGATGGGGTCCAATCCGTGATTCTCAAACAAGTCACTTTCGGCATTGCGGTCCGTATGGCTGTGATGTCGATCTTGGCCAGTCCCCCATCTTCCGCTGCCCGCGCCTAGGAATCCTCATGAAAATTCATATTGCCCACGGCCGGGTCATCGATCCCATCAGCCAACGGGATGAGCAAACCGACATTTATTTGGCTGCAGGTAAAATCGTAGCTTTGGGACGCTGCCCTGCCGGATTCAGCGCCAACCGCGTCATCGATGCGCGCGGCAAGCTGGTCATTCCTGGTCTGGTTGATCTCTCTGCCCGGCTACGCGAGCCTGGCTACGAGTACCTTGCCACCCTAGAAAGCGAAATGGTTGCCGCCACCGTAGGCGGCGTCACCAGCCTCTGCTGCCCTCCCGACACCGATCCGCCGCTGGATGAACCCGGTTTGGTCGAGATGCTCAAACATCGCGCCCATGGGCGTCAGCAAACCAATGTCTACCCCTTGGGCGCCCTGACCCAACAACTTCAGGGGACTCGTCTCACCGAAATGGGTGAGCTTTTTGATGCCGGGTGCATTGCCTTCTCCCAAGCCAATGCTCCCTTGGTCGATACCCAAGTTTTACTGCGTGCGCTGGATTATGCAGCAACCTTTGGTTTCACCGTCTGGTTACAGCCCCAGGATCACTATCTGTCCCGTGGTGGAGTAGCTCACGATGGAGAAGTCGCCAGTCGCCTAGGATTGCCGCCCATACCCTCTTGCGCCGAGACCATCGCCCTTTCCACCATTCTGCAACTGGTACGGGAAACCGGAGCGAGGGTACACCTCTGTCGCCTGTCCAGCGCCAAAGGCGTTGAATTGGTGCGTGCCGCTAAAGCAGAAGGACTGCCTGTCACCTGTGACATTTCCATCAACCATTTGCACTTGTCCGAACACGACATCGGATATTTCAATGCGCACTGCCGCCTCATTCCTCCACTCCGCAGTCTGCGCGATCGCGATGCCCTCCGTGCCGGCTTGGTAGATGGAACCATCGATGCTCTGGTCTCCGATCATGCGCCGGTAGATGTGGATGCCAAGCAACTCCCTTTCGAAGCTGCTGAGCCCGGTGCTTCAGGACTGGAATTGTTGCTGCCCCTGACGCTGGCTTGGGCCCGCGACAACCGACTGGCTCTGACGGTGGCACTGGACCGGATAACTTCGGCGCCGGCTAGGATTCTGGGAATCCCTGCTGGGCAGTTGAGCCCCGGACAACCTGCTGACCTCTGTGTCTTTGATCCTGAACGAGAATGGGTCGTCACTCCGACGACCCTCAAAAGTCAGGGAAAAAACACCCCATTTCTCAATTTGCCCATGCTGGGTAAAGTCAGCCATACCGTGGTGGGCGGCTTCATCATTCATGAGGACGCCCGCGCATAGCCAAGCCATTTTCATTTTTTCACTTTTGGACCCGCCATGACTCCTGATCTTACGACCAACCCGTTGCTGGACTTCACGGGATTACCTTGCTTTGGTTCCATTCGAACTGCCCATATCCGGCCTGCCATCAACCGCCTGATTGAGGAATGCCAGCGCGCCTTGAAAACCGTCTGCGACCAAGCGGGGGATCCTACCTGGGATACTTTCATCACCCCCCTGGAAGATGCTAACGAACGCTTAGGACGAGCGTGGGGCCAAGTTTCTCACCTGAACTCTGTGGTCAACACCCCAGAACTGCGCGATGCGTATAATGCGGTCCTGCCACTCGTAGCCCAATATTGGGCCCTTCTGGGTCAAAATGAAATCTTGTTCAATGGCTACAAAGCCCTGCATGCCAGCACAACCTTTACCCAACTGTCACCATCGCGCCAACGCATTGTTACTCAGGAACTGCGGGATTTTCGGCTGGGCGGTGCAGAGCTTCCCGCTGAAGACAAAGCTCGTTTTCTGGAACTACAGGAAACGCTGGCTGCGACTGGGGCACGCTTCGAACAAAATTTGCTGGATGCAACCAACGCCTTTACTTATGACACTTCCGATCCTGAAGAACTGGCCGGCCTTCCCCCGGAAGTGCTGGCACTGGCCGCAGAAACTGCTGCGCAAGCGGGAAAGGGAGGTTGGCGCCTCACCCTACATGCGCCATGCTACCTACCCGTCATGCAATATGCCCAGCGTCGCAGTCTGCGTGAACATTTTTACCGCTGTTATGCCACTCGCGCAGCGGAATTCGGACCAGCCGAATGGAATAATGGACCACTGATCCAGACGCTGCTGCAACTGCGCGCCGAAGCGGCTCATCTACTGGGTTTTGAGCATTTTGGACACCTGTCCGTAGAACCCAAAATGGCGGATTCCCCTCAGGCTGTAATGGTTTTTTTACGTGATCTGGCCCAGCGCGCCAAGCCCTTTGCCCAAAAAGACTGGGAGAATCTGACCCAGTTTGCCCACGAAAAACTCCATCTGACCGATCTGCAGCCCTGGGATATCGCCTTTGTTTCCGAAAAATTACGCACCGAGAAATACGATTATTCCGAACAGGAAGTGAAGGCTTACTTTCCTGAAGATATCGTACTTACGGGCCTGTTCAAGCTGATCGAGAGACTTTATGGACTCCAGGTCAAGCCAGCTGAAACAGAAGTGTGGCATGAGTCGGTCCGGTTTTATGGTTTGCACCAAACAGACGGGGCCTTGGTTGGCCAATTTTACCTGGATCTCCATGCCAGAAATGGCAAGCGCGGCGGCGCCTGGATGGATGACGCCATCACCCGACGGCGCACAGGCGATTCGCTGCAGCTACCGGTCACGTATCTGACCTGCAATTTTTCCGCTCCAGCCGGGGGAAAGCCTGCCACATTTACCCATGATGAGGTGATTACCTTATTTCACGAATTTGGTCATGGACTCCATCATCTCCTGACCCGCATGGAGGACCTGCCCATTTCGGGAATCAATGGCGTGGAATGGGATGCCGTGGAATTGCCCAGCCAGTTCATGGAAAACTTCTGCTGGGAATGGGAAGTTCTCCAGAATATGACTCGTCATGTGGACCATGGAACCCCCCTTCCGCGCGCCCTGTATGAACGCATGCTGGCTGCCAAGAATTTCCAGTCAGGGATGCAGACCCTACGCCAAATTGAATTTTCTCTATTCGATATGGAAGTTCATTGCCAAACCTCCACCGATCTCACCCCTCTTGAACTTCTCACACGTATCCGTCAGGAAGTGGCTGTGATCCATCCTCCCGTATGGCATCGATTTCCTCATGGATTCTCCCATATTTTTGCCGGAGGATACGCCGCTGGGTATTACAGCTACAAATGGGCTGAGGTACTCTCTGCCGATGCCTACGCGCTGTTTGAGGAAAGTGGTGTGTTCAATCCGGAGATTGGGCAACGGTTTCGTGAAGAGATTCTGGCCCAAGGGGGCAGCCGCCCCGCCCTTGAGTCGTTTATCGCATTTCGCGGACGGACACCGGAACTGGAGGCCTTACTGCGCCACCAAGGCATGACCCCTCAGTGACTTTGCAGGGGTTCTCCCGCCCGCACAAAGTTGAAAGTGCGGGTGATGCGTACCAACTCTGTCTGGGCACGCATGGCCTCTGTAAAGGGTGAAAAGGGCGCAGCCATTTTGACAATGTGCTGCGCCGCCTGATCCAGAGCAGACTGACCTGAAGACTGCAATAACTCCACTGCCATCACCGAGCCATCGGCATTCAGTACCGTGGCAAGCCGTACCGAGCCAGATAAGGGATGCCCTTCTTGATCGGGAGGAGGGTAATTTACTGCGCCCACCTGTGCCACTTTCGCCCCAAAGGCTGCTTCATAGGATTGAAACACAGAGTCCTGACTTCCTGAAGATAAATTACGCATCGTCTTCCCAGCCCAAGGATTGGACACCAAATTGTGCGCCTGAGTCAAACTGCGCCACACCAGTGCGCCAGGATCATTCTCAGCGGCTCGTGGCTCGGCACTTTCTGCTGGGGGCGCAGCATTCCCCGCAGAAACCGTATCCACTGGTACCGATCTCCGATTTACTGCAATCCCGTGAGTGATGACAGGCACTGGTCGTAGCACTTCAGGTTGGCCCGAGGATACCGGCAGAGGATTTACGACGGGAGACTCAGATAATGAAGACGTCCCCTTCACCAGAGAAGAAGGCGGGAATTCCATATCCACAGACAAGGGCGCAGAATCTATGGCAACCGGTACCCGAGGTAAGTGAGTAGCCAGAAGCATCAGCACCACGCCGTGCACCCCCAGAGAGAGTGCCAAGGCCCAGAACCACGTCTGAGGGATTTTTCCCTGCAACCCGGCTCTGGAAACGGTTCCTTCCATCACGATGCCGCAGTTTCCACAGAGGAAATCACTTCATTCAGTTCGCAATGGAGCTCTAGGCCCCATAAATCGATGGATCGGACCGTCAATCGCACCCGTGTTCCTGCCTCCAATGTTTGTGCCAAGGGAACTTTAACCACCAAGGGCAAGCCCGTCAAGCGCGCCGTTCCCTCACGCAACAACGTGGCCTCACAGGTGGAAACCCCTTCTTGTTCGAGCCAACGCAAACTCCAATAGCGCTCCATCTGCCGTTGAAAATCCTGATAAGCCTCGTAGGCGCGTTCGAAAGCCAGCGCCAGATCGCGGCATTCCTCACGGCTGTCAAATACCGGAGACTGCTGCTGTAATCGGCGAATCAACTGCCATTGATTGAGCAAATCCGGGTAACGCCGCAATGGCGAACTGCACCAGGCATATTGAGCCAAGCCCAACCCCTGATGGGGTGCGGGTTCTACCGCCATTCCCGTGCGCCCCTGGCCCTGAACCCTGAACAGTCCGAACCAACCTGCCCCAGCCAATTCTGATGCCCAATGGCGGTTCACCTCGATCATCAATTCCGATACCAGTTCATCCAAAGGTGCGCCTCGGGGACGAAGCGTAATCTGAACCCGTTCGCCATCAATGGCAAAAGCATAATCAAAATACTGAGGGGCTGGACGATCACGTGCCCCGCGAGCTTGTGCCAACCCCTCGGCCACTCGGCTTAAAATTGCCAGATCACGCCCATGGGGTTGATCCGCCGGCAAGGAGCTCAGATCGTCCAGAGCTTCCACTTGATGCAACCGCACATTGGTGGCTATGGTCACCCGATGAATTACAGTACGACGGGCAACCACCGCACTGTCTGACCGTTGCACCGTCAAGAGCAGAGACAGGGTGGGACGTACCTCCCCCTCATCCAGAGAACAGCGGGCAATGACCCGTTCTGGGAGCATGGGAATCTTGCGACCCGGCATATACACTGTGCTCATTCGCTCCCGTGCCACCCCTCCCAACTCTCCTCTAGGATCGATCAAAAGGGCTGGAGCAGCGATGTGAATCCCCACTTCAAAATATTCTGAATCCAATTCCAACACACTGAATGCATCATCGATTTCGGTGGTCGTGGCATCATCGATGCTGAATACCGGCACAGGATACAGGGGCCATTCCCCTGGATCTTCCAAGGGATATTCCAGTGTGGGGCCCAACTCTCCAAAATAGTCGAATTCAAAGCGCCCTTCATGCCAACCGCGACTTCCTTGGATCACCCCGCAATGGGCCAGCACCTGAGCAGGGGATTGCTTCATTTCCGTGGCGGCGGCATCCAAAGTTTTCCAGGCCAAAGTATTTTTATCGGGTCGGTAAAGCAGAGCGGGCAGCTCTTGCTTCACCCAATCCGGGCACTCCCCCGCAGCCATCGCCAGCACAGCTTCAGCCTTGAGGGCTTCCTGTTGGCGACGCCGCTCTAAGCCTGCCAAGGCTGCCTTCAGGGTATCTGGAGCCGCGGCACGAAATAGCCCCCGACCACGCCGATGAAAGTAAATGGGGTGGGACTGTAAACGCAATAACACCGCCAACTGCTCCACACTATTGGGAACATGGCCCTGGTATTCCTGTGCTAAGGCTGAAAAGTGCCATTCTGACTCGGCAGGACAAACCGACCATAGCAGATCGATGTCGATCTCCTCCTGCATTCCCTGCGCCTGGCTCAACAGCGTACGGGGTTCTGGCGTGGTAAAACGCAACAACACGGAAGTCGACTTGATTTTACTGCGCTTGCCATGAGGGGCTTCCACCTGCAGACTGCTCTCGGTTTCCGTGAGCACCGTTCCCACCTTGAGCTCCCCCCCTTCTTCATAGACAACATGCCCCATGGGGTTCAACTCCTTTCTCTCAAGGCCGTCAAGAGCGCCTCATGAACTCCACCAAAAGAACCGTTGCTCATCGCTACCACCACATCCCCAGAGTGCGCCTCGTGAGCAACCGCATGGACCAAGGATGGCAGCTGTTCAAACACCTGCGCTCGCGCACCCAGCGATTGCAAGGTTGCCTTCAGATCCCATCCCAACTGAAAACTATAACCATATACCCGATCGGCCAGCTCAAGACTCTGAGCCAACTGGGACGACCACACCCCCATTTTCATGGTGTTTGAGCGCGGCTCCAAAAGCACGTGCAAATGTTGCTGTGAGGTCATTCCTTGGCGCAAGCCAGCCAAAGTAGTGGCAATTGCCGTGGGATGATGAGCAAAATCGTCGTAGACAGTGATGCCTCGCACTACCCCCTTAATTTCCAGCCGACGTCGCACCCCAGAAAACCGTTCCAGCGCCCTCATTCCCACAGCCACAGGCACGCCAGCGTGCTGGGCTACCAGTACAGCTCCCAAAGCATTCATCCGGTTATGTTCGCCCAGCAACGGCCAGTGATGTGTCTCTCCCTGCACTTTCTCACCTTCCAGGAGGGTCAACTGGCCCATCCCATCCGTCTCGGACAAAGACCAATTTGCACCTCGACCAAAGGAAACCTGAGGCGTCCAGCAGCCCCGCGCCAAAACCGTCTTCAAGTTCGCTTCCTGAGCATTGAAAACAATCATTCCAGAACTGGGAACCGTACGCACCAAATGATGAAATTGCGTCATAATCGCTTCAAGATCGCAAAAGATATCCGCATGATCATACTCAAGATTGTTCAACAGCAGGATTTCGGGATGATAGTGCACAAACTTGGATCGTTTGTCGAAAAAAGCGGTGTCATACTCATCTGCCTCTATGACAAACCAAGGTCGTTGTTCGCGCGCCACACCTGTTTTGACCCAGCCTCGCGGCAAACGCGCTGATACACCAAAGTTGGCCGGCACCCCACCGATCAAAAACCCAGGCTCCAGACCCGCCGCCTCCAACAACCAACTGACCAGAGATGACGTGGTGGTTTTTCCATGGGTCCCAGCCACGGCGATTACCCGGCACGAGGGCAAAATATGTTGTTCCAACCATTCCGGACCGGAAACAAAAGCATGCCCTTGATCAAGAATGGCTTCCATTAAAGGATTACCGCGGGATACCACATTACCAATCACAAACACGTCCGGTGACAGCCCCACTTGCTCGGCCCCATATCCTTCCACCAATTCGATGCCCAAAGATTGGAGCTGAGTACTCATGGGAGGGTAGACCTGTGCATCACACCCTGTGACACGATGGCCCGCAGCTTTGGCCAGCACTGCCAACCCTCCCATGAAAGTACCGCAAATTCCCAAAATATGGATGTGCATACTCAACCCCTAAAAGGAGGTTCGGAGTCGCTGGGGGTATAGGCCAATTGGGGAGCCAACCAGTACTCGGCTTGTGCTAGGGACCAGCCTTTGCGTTGGGCATAGTCTTCTACCTGATCCTTGCCAATCTTTCCAACGGCAAAATAAGTACTCTCCGGATGAGAAAAATAGAACCCGCTGACGGCCGCTGTGGGCCACATCGCATAACTCTCTGTCAATGTTATCTCCACCTGTTTGGTGGCCTGCAACAACTCAAACAGCGTTCCCTTTTCTGTGTGTTCGGGACAGGCGGGGTAGCCTGGCGCCGGCCGAATACCACGATACTTTTCAGCAATCAATTCCTCGTTGGAAAAATGTTCTCGGGCTGCATACCCCCAGAATTCGCGCCGCACCCGAGCATGGAGCGCTTCGGCAAATGCTTCCGCCAGACGATCTGCCAATGCTTTGAGCAAAATACTGTTGTAATCGTCGTGTACCGCCTCGTATTGCGCCAGCATGGCTTCGATACCATGACCCGCCGTAACGGCAAAACCGCCAATGTAGTCGGCTATACCCGTGCTGGCCGGAGCGATGAAATCGGCCAAACAGTGATTGTGCCGATCTGCCGGCTTTTCATTCTGCTGACGCAGATGATGGAGCACGGTACTCACCTCCGTGCGCGATTCATCGGTATAAATCAGAATGTCATCACCATTGTCGGCAGTCGCCGCCGGAAAAAACCCCACAACACCCTTCGCCGTCAGGATGTTTTCCGTCACCAGCGTTTGAAGCATGGCCTGGGCATCGGCAAGCAACTGACGCGCAGTTTCCCCCACCACGCTGTCTTCAAGAATGTTCGGATAACGGCCGCTCAACTCCCAGGTCTGGAAAAAAGGCGTCCAATCGATGTAGGGAATCAATTCCGCCAACGGTTGTTCATGCAATACCCGAACGCCCAAAAAGGATGGGCGTGGTGGGATATAGGCCAGCCAATCAAATTTCTGTCCTCGCTGACGCGCCTGCACCAGAGAAAGAAGGGGGCCGTGCCCCTTTTTTCCCTCATGCTGGGTCCGCACCCGCTGCATATCTGCTTTCAGATCACGAATGTACGCCTCTTGCAAGCCATCGCTGAGCAACTGGGTGCATACCCCAACGGCCCGGGAAGCATCAGGGACATACACCGTAGGCCCATGATAATGGGGTTCGATTTTCACCGCCGTATGCACCCTGGAAGTGGTGGCACCACCAATCAACAAGGGCACCGTGAAGCCCTCGCGTTGCATTTCCTTGGCCACATGAGCCATTTCTTCCAGAGAGGGGGTAATCAGCCCGGACAAACCGATGATGTCTGCCCGCTCCTCCCGTGCCGTCTGCAGGATACGATCACAGGGAACCATGACCCCCATGTTGATCACTTCAAAGTTGTTGCACTGAAGCACCACCGCTACGATGTTCTTGCCGATATCGTGCACATCTCCTTTGACCGTAGCCAACAGAATACGCCCCTTGGCCTTTGACCCGGCGGACTTCTCTGCCTCGATGAAAGGAATGAGATGGGCCACGGCCTGCTTCATTACCCGTGCCGATTTCACCACCTGGGGCAAAAACATCTTACCCGCACCAAACAGATCGCCCACCACATTCATGCCATCCATGAGCGGGCCTTCAATCACATGGATGGGTCGATCCGAGAGCAGACGTGCCTCTTCCGTATCCTCTTCGATGTAAGTATTGATACCCTTCACCAAAGCATGGGTCAGGCGTTCATGCACCGGTGCCTGACGCCAACCGAGATCTTCCTGAGCACTTTTTAGGCCCGTATCCTTAACCCGCGTGGCAAAGGATACCAATCGCTCTCCGGCATCAGGACGACGATTGAGCAACACATCTTCCACATGTTCCAGTAGCTCAGGCTCGATCTCGGCATACACCCCCAACTGGCCGGCATTGACGATCCCCATGGACATGCCTGCACCCACGGCATGATAAAGAAACGCCGTGTGAATGGCTTCGCGCACCGTCTCATTGCCACGAAAGGAAAAACTGACATTGGATACCCCACCACTGATCTTGGCATAGGGGAGGGTGGCGCGAATCCGATGGGTGGCCTCGATGAAATCCACCGCATAATTGTCATGTTCCTCGATTCCCGTGGCCACCGCAAAAATATTGGGGTCAAAGATGATGTCTTCTGGTGGGAAGTTCAGTTTTTCCATGAGCAAGCGGTAAGAGCGGGTACATATATCCACTTTCCGTGCCTGGGTATCGGCCTGCCCCTGCTCATCAAAGGCCATGACAATAGCCGCAGCCCCATAACGCCGCACCAAAGTAGCGCGACGCAAGAATTCTGCTTCTCCCTCCTTGAGGCTGATGGAGTTGACGATGGATTTGCCCTGTACACATTTTAATCCGGCTTCCAGGACGCGCCAGTCAGAGGAGTCAATCATCACCGGAACCCGCGCAATATCGGGCTCCGATGCCACCAAATTCAGAAAACGCTGCATCGCCGCTGGCGCGTCGAGCATGGCTTCGTCCATATTGATGTCGATAATCTGGGCACCACTTTCCACCTGAGTGCGAGCCACCGCCAACGCCTCACCAAATTGTCCGTTCAAAATCAATCGGGCAAAGGCGCGGGAGCCCGTGACATTGGTGCGCTCTCCCACATTGACGAACAAACTTTTGTCGTCAATATTGAACGGTTCCAATCCGGATAAGCGCGTGGCAGGTTCTATCGTTGGCACCAGGCGAGGCGCCATTCCTTTCACCGCATGAGCAATTGCCCGAATGTGATCGGGCGTTGTGCCACAACATCCACCGACGATATTCAAAAACCCCGACTCGGCAAATTCTCGCAATAACGCCGCAGTTTCTGAAGGGCCCTCGTCATACCCCGACTCGGCCAGGGGATTGGGCAGCCCGGCGTTGGGATGGGCGCTGACAAAGGTATCCGCGATCCGTGCCAGTTCCTCGATATAGGGGCGCATCAATGCCGCGCCCAGGGCACAGTTGAGCCCGATGGAGAGCGGACGAATATGGCGCAATGAGTTCCAGAAAGCTTCTGTGGTTTGCCCTGTCAGGGTACGACCACTCTGGTCAGTAATGGTGCCCGAAATCATCACCGGCAAACGACAGTCATGGCTCTCAAAATAGGACTCGATGGCAAACAGCGCAGCCTTGGCATTCAGGGTATCGAATACGGTTTCTACCAGTAAAATATCCACCCCCCCTTCCACCAAGGCATGAATGGCCTCGCCATATCCCGCATTGAGGGCATCGAAGGAGACATTGCGGTAGCCCGGATCGTTGACATCGGGAGAAATAGACGCCGTACGGGTGGTAGGACCCAGTACTCCTGCCACAAACCGAGGCTTGTCCGGCGTCCGCCGAGTGGCTTCATCAGCCACGGAGCGGGCCAAACGAGCCGCCTCCCGATTGATTTCCCCCACCAAATGTTCCATGTGGTAATCCGCCATGGAGACCGCTGTGGCATTGAAGGTATTGGTCTCGATGATATCGGCCCCCGCATCGAGATACGCCTGATGAATGCCACGAATGATGTGAGGCTGGGTCAGCACCAACAAGTCATTATTGCCCTTGAGATCATGGGGGAAATCCCGAAACCGTTCGCCGCGATAATCTTCCTCGGTCAATCGGTGGCGCTGAATCATGGTGCCCATGGCCCCATCCAACATCAGGATGCGTTGGGACAATATTTCTTCAAGTTGTGCAGTGATATCTCTCATAAGCTGTCAGTTTACCATGGGCAGTCAAGGCCATAAAAAAGGCACCCCGAAGGGTGCCTTGCGTCAAGACAGGGATTCCTTTAGAACTTATAGATACCCTGCAAGCCATAGGTTGTCATAGTTTGAGACATGAGCCCATTAGATTCGGCAAATAGCCCCTTGTCAGCCCGGTCTTCGCGCAACTCAGCACGCAATTCGAAAGCTTTCACTGGCGCATAGCCCAGGGTAAGCGTTGCCTCTCGTACGGTATTAGGCCCCACCAAAACCCCGTAGGTCCCTGCTCCCAATGGTCCCCCCGTTCCATCAGCAAAGGCTGCTCCTGTACTATCATGTACTTGTTCGCCCCGCAATGAAACACGGTACTGGTCGTTGATTTGGTAGTTCAGATATCCGGCAAAACCCCAGTAAGTCTCGGTCCCCACCTGATTCAGTCCAATGATTTCATTTTGCTGGGTTGCATGATCCGCATTCAGAATAAAGGTCAGAGATTGCGTTAGGTTGCTGGTGAATACCATATCAAATAGCGTACGATTACCGGCGCGCGCATTGGCACCTCCATACGCTGTAAATGTATTGGCCGTATACATCCCATTGCTCACATAGGGAAGCGCTCCCGTTGCCACCGGTACCATTTCATTGCCGGTATAGGCATCCAAAAGCAATGATGTATCCTTGGTGAACGCTTCATTAAGTGCAAATTCCAGCGTTTTGGAAGCCGTCATGCCCGTCACCTGATCCCATCCGTTATTTACCCCCAGGGTCAGAGTGGTCGCATCCGTGATGATATCGATGGCCCGCAATCCTGTATGGGTAAAGGGAATCTTACCGAACAGGATAGAACGGGTGATGTTGGTGTCGGCCCCGCTGTCGATATATTCGACCCCAGCCAACGTCGTATACTTTCCTCCCATCAGGGTCCAAGTATTTTTGGCGTACTGCATGAATGCTTGAGTCACATCCAAGTAACCACCACTTCCTGGCGTGTTGTTGGTCGAATTGAGATTATTTCCAGAGCAAGCACCATAGGAACAAATGATTCCCGCATTGGAGCCCGCCGTCAAATTCACCAGTCCGCCCATTCCTTCAGCCGGAAGACGTGAAATGGTGATGGATCCCTGATTCAAAACAAATGAATTTTTTGATGTATCGAATACCTGAACACTGGGATCCGGCATTTGCGAATGGGCCATATATCCCATGTCGATATAGCCTTTGACCTCAATCTGAGCTTTTTTAAACAACTTAGCCAAACTTATTTCGGGTTCAGCATCAGATTCTTCGTCCTTGGCATGTGACAGGTTACTAATGCCCAGAAGCAGGATTGCAGCAACTATACTGAAATAACTCCGTGAATTTCTACTGATGAACGTCATGGTTTTTCCTCGTCGTATTTTTTTGATGGATCATCACGCTAAAACGGGTAAAAACCTTTTCCTCCCCCTTCTGCGTTGGGAAAGTATTGACGCACATCAAGATACAAATTGCAACACTTTAACCATAAAAAAAGGGCACCCGAAGGTGCCCCAATTCCCTGACGGAGAGAGGAGAGGGTTATTCGACGCGTTCACCATGAAGGACGAGATCCAGACCTTCCCGTTCTTCTTCTTCGGTAACACGCAGGCCGATGACCATATCGATGACTTTCAGGAGGATGAAGGAGACCACGAAACCGTAGACTACGGTCACACCCACACCCAGAGCCTGAGTCATCAAGCTGCCATCTGCCCCACTGATTTCTCTGACATTCAATACTCCCGTGAGCAAGGCACCGATGATCCCGCCAATACCATGAACCCCGAATGCATCCAGCGAATCATCGTAACCCAGCATATGCTTCAGGCTGGTGGCAGTCCAGAAACATCCCACTCCCGCAGCCAGACCGATGATGATGGCTCCGCCAGTTCCCACGAAACCTGACGCGGGAGTGATGGCAACCAACCCAGCCACAGCACCAGAAGCGATACCGAGCACACTGGGCTTGCCTTTGGTGAACCATTCGGCAAACATCCAGGCCAGCGCAGCCACAGCAGTAGCCACTTGAGTCACCACCATGGCCATTCCAGCACGACCATCAGCAGCCACAGCGGAACCGGCATTGAACCCAAACCAACCGACCCACAACATGGAAGCACCCACCAGCGTCAGCACCAGGTTATGGGGTGCCATGGGTTCCTTACCGTAGCCCACACGCTTGCCCATCACCAAAGCTGCAGCCAGACCCGCCACACCCGCGTTGATGTGCACCACCGTACCGCCCGCAAAGTCTAGGACACCCTTACCTGCCAACCAACCACCCGGTTCCCACACCCAATGGGCAATGGGGGAGTACACCAAGAGAGACCACAGACCGATGAAGATCATCATGGCTGAGAACTTCATACGTTCGGCAAAAGCCCCAGCAATCAACGCTGGTGTGATGATGGCGAAGGTCATTTGGAACATCATGTACACCGACTCAGGAATCGAGGTAGCTGCATGATGCACCATCACCTTCTTGGCTTCGTTTTGATACAACATACCGTCCAACAAGAAGCGACTCATCCCGCCCAGCCACTGGGAACCCGGCATGAAGGCCAGACTGTAACCGGCGACTACCCACAACACTGTCACCAAGGCACAGATGGCAAAGCTCTGCATCAACGTTGCCAGTACGTTTTTCTTGCGGACCATACCCCCGTAAAACAATGCCAGTCCAGGAATGGTCATGAACAATACCAGCGCGGTTGAAGTCAACATCCAGGCCGTCGCCCCAGAGTCAATCTTGTCAAAGCCCACCAAAAATGGTGCAGTGGGAGCAGGAGGGGCTGCAGCTGCCGCAGCCGGGGCCGCAGCCGCAGGAGCAGCGGGTGCTGCGCCTGCATCAGGTGCCGCCGGAGCCGCAGCAGCGGGAGCCGGGGCCGGAGGCGGTGCAGCCGTGTCATCCGCCAGAGCAGCCACCGACCCCATGGTCAGGGACAGTGCCAGCGCAGCGGCTTTGAGAGTGTTCCATCGAGATTTCATTTGAGTTCTCCTTATAGGGCGTCCGGGCCGGTTTCACCGGTCCGAATACGCACAACATGTTCTAGGTCATAGACAAAGATCTTGCCATCACCAATCTTGCCGGTAGTTGCCGACTTTTCGATGGCTTCGATCACCTGCTCCAGCAACTCTGCTTTAATGGCCGCTTCCAACTTGACCTTGGGTAGAAAATCCACCACATATTCCGCACCCCGATACAGCTCGGTGTGTCCCTTTTGCCTTCCAAATCCTTTGACTTCGGTCACCGTGATTCCTTGCACTCCAATGGCGCTCAAGGCTTCACGGACCTCATCCAGTTTGAATGGCTTGATGATTGCCGTTACAAGTTTCATGTTGTCTCCCATTGATCAAAATTTGTAAATGCCTTGCAACCCATAGGTCACCATATTCTGGTACAAGATTCCGTTTGAGGCTGCAAACACACCTTTGTCAGCACTGTCCCCGCGCAATTCTGCACGCAACTCAAAATCTTTGACTGGGGCATACCCCAGCGTTAACGTCGCTTCGCGCACGGTATTGCTCCCGGGTGCCGTACCTGGAGCCGCGACAGCAACCCCGGACAAGTCATGCAACTGTTCCGCCCGGAATGATACACGGTACTGATCGTCGATCTGATAATTCAAATATCCCGCCCAGCCCCAATACATCTCTGTACCCACCTGCCCCAAAGGTCCTATAACCGCGTTCTGCTGGCTTGAGTGGTCGGCATTAAGAATGAAGGTCAATGACGGAGTCAGATTGGAGGTAAACACCATATCCAGCAATGTCCGGTTACCACTGCGTATCCCAGATAACGGCGTCCCAGCATTGGCTGAATACATATTGGTGATGGTTCCTACAGGAATAGCGCCCGCCCAGCCGAGAGACGTGGGCACCGATTCGGCCCCATCGTACACATCAAACAACAATGAAGTGTCCTTGGTAAAAGCCTGATTGATGGCAAATTCACCCGTCTTGGAAACCGTCATCCCCGACACTTGATCCCATCCATTGTTGACACCCATGGTCAGCGTGGTGGCATCGCTTAGCGCATTCACCGCACGAACCCCAGTGTGAGTAAAGGGGCTGTGGCCATAGAGAATAGAACGGGTAATGTTGGTATCCGATACGCTGTTGGGCACTTCGACGCCGGACATGGAATTGAATTTCCCGCCGATAAGGGTCCATGGACCGGTGATGTATTGCATGTACACCTGCGTCGGATCAAAGTTTCCCCCCGTGCCCATAGTGGAGTTGTAGGAGTTTAGATTATTGCCGGAACAGGCTCCGTAAGAGCAGAGGTATCCGGCGTTGCTTCCCATAATCACATCGACCAGCCACCCCAATCCTTCTTTGGGTGTCTTGGACAACGTCACGGATGCTTGGTTAAGGCTGAATGAATTCTTCGTGGTATCAAAAACCTGAACACTGGGATCCGGCATCTGGTTATGACCGATGTAGCTGGCATCCAAATATCCAGATGCATCAATGCTGGCGGACTTAAACAGATTGGCAAAGGAAATTTGCGATTCAGCAGTAGTTTGATCGTCTTTTGCCATGGCAACCGAAACAAAGGTCATCAATGCCAGACAGGAAGTCATCTTGAGAGCGAAAGGCAGGTTGGGTTTCATAAGTATCTCCGTGTGGATCAAAAATCGATTATTAAAACATTTGCATTGCCTTCCAGATCAAAGCAAGACCTGTGCCAACGAAAAACCTCCTGAATATCCCTATTTAATCGATAAACGACCCCTTGCTCAGCGCATCTTGGTGCAAGAGACGCGTAGTTAATGCACAGAATTGGTGCGTCACTCCTTCAACTTAATATGTATTTACATAATTTTGGAACAAACATAGGGTATAACCAGTCCAAAATCTCAATTCGGCACGATTTGTGCTTGGGATCGTACATCTCTTTCACTTTCATTTTTATTTTAATTTGGAGAACCACCATGAAAACTCTCGTAGGCCTCGCGCTGCTTTCCTTATCCTTCTGCAGTATGGCAAAGTTACCGGACCCTCTCTGGACCCCCATGGGCAACAACTACCAACAACAATTTGGCACTCCAGTCAGTCATATGAGGAAATCCCATCACACTGATGCCAGTGCTGCACACAAACCCGGGACCGATCAGCTACCCCAATCTGCGGGACGTACCGCCACCAATGTGCCGCCTCTTCATGAACTGTAAAGTCATATTCCTGCCGATGCAGTATTCAATTCGGCAGGAACCCTTTATACTGGGCTCCATGTTCATTCACCCTCTTTGAATGCCATGGATCCCCATACCCTGATCGACGATTTTTCCCGGAAGTTTTCTGAATTGGCGGCCAAGACACCCTTGGCTGATGTGGAAAAGAATGCTCGGGCACTCATGACCAGCCTCCTATCCAAAGCTCAGCTGGTCACTCGCGAAGAATTTGACCGACAAGCTCAAGTGTTAGCTCGGACCAGAGAAAAGCTGACCGAACTCGAAGCCAAGGTTGCCGCTTGGGAAGACCGGCAAAAATAATGGGTAGAGCCATCCGTAAGAGGATGACCCCTCCTCATCGAGGAGCCATACCAGAGGGTAGCCCACCACGATATCTCAAGGCTTCGGCAATGGCGTCTTCTCCGACATCCTGTTGAAGCGCCAGATCTGCAATGGTTCGTGCCACTCGCCACACTCGATGGACGGCTCGAACGCTCAGCTGAAAGCCTTCTGTTGCCTGAATCAGCAAGTTGCGCGCGCTGAAACTCAAGGGGGCAAAGCGCATCAAATCATCTCCGCTCAGAGAATTATTATTTGACCCTTGGCGTGACCACTGCCGTGACTGCGCCGCCATCACCCGTTGTTGCACCGCATGACTGCTTTCCGTTGCCACTTCCTCCATCAATTCACTGGGGGATAATGAGGGCAATTCCCATTGCAGATCGATGCGATCCAGAAACGGTCCGGACAATCGCCGCCCATAGCGTTCCCGCTGTTGAAGGGTACAACGGCAACGACCGGAAGAATGCCCAAAATATCCACAGGGACAGGGATTCATGGCCCCCACCAATTGAAATTGGGCGGGATAGATAACCTTGTATGCCGCTCGGGAAACGGCAACTTGACCCGTTTCCAAAGGCTCGCGCAACATCTCCAGCAAATTCGACTGAAATTCCCCCAACTCGTCCAAGTGAAGAATTCCTCCGTGAGCCAGTGACACTTCCCCAGGATGCAAGTGTCCCCCATGCCCCCCTCCCATTAAAGCCGCCGTGGTGACTGAATGGTGCGGGTGGCGAAAGGGCCGACAACGCCATTGGTAGGGATCCACTGGTTCACGATGAGCCGCCCGAATTGCCGCCAACGCCAAGGCTTCCTCTTCCGTCATAGGTGCACACAGTCCGGGCAAACAGCGGGCAAGCAACGACTTCCCCACCCCCGGAGGCCCCACCAACAGCAAATGATGACGCCCACTGGCGGCAATTTCCAATACCCGCTTGGCTTGTCTCTGGCCGCGAACCTGTGCCAAGTCAAGGGCTACAGGACGCTCGTTCCCTGTGGCCTTGGCTTCCGCCAGAACCAACGAATGACGACCAAGCAAATAGTTCCATACCTGCCGCAAATGGGACGCGCCATACACCCCTCCGGGAAACCCGCAGGCTGCTTCAGTGGCCGAATCTGCTGATACCACAAATTGATTTCCTGCCCGTGCTACTGCCACCGCCATGGGCAAAGCCCCATGGATGGCGCAGAGTTCCCCACTTAAAGCCAGTTCACCAGCAAATTCCAGTTTATTGAGAATTTCTGGGGGCAAATGGTGAATAGCCGCCAGAATGCCAATAGCGATGGGCAAATCGAATCTGCTGGACTGTTTAGGGAGCTCGGCAGGAGCCAGGTTAACGGTTACTCGTCTTGCCGGAAATCCAAAACCACAATGGATCAGCGCCGCCCGAACCCGCTCGCGGCTTTCGCGAACTTCTGCTTCAGGTAGCCCCACCAGCATGAATTGAGGCAAGCCACCGGCAAGATGAACTTCAACTCGCACCTGCGGTGCTTCAGCACCCCATAACGCGCGACTGTACACACGCATGAACGCCATTTCCACCACCTTCCGGGAAATTGTTCATGATGAGCCTCTCACAAAGAGAGAAAGCGGGGAATAACCTAATTTTATGCGGTTTCCGGTGTTACAGCATCCCCAGATTGAGAAGTGCTGCTTCGCTCATCCGCTCACGAGTCCAGGGAGGTTCCCAAACCAATTCGACCTTGGCGGAGTCAATGCCAGGAACTTCTACCACTCGCTGTTCCACTTCCCCTGGAAAAGTTTGAGCCACTGGACAACCGGGTGCGGTAAGGGTCATCTGGATATCCACGTGCGCTGTTTTAAGATGGATATTCAGGCCATAGATCAGCCCCAGATCATAAATATTGACAGGGATTTCCGGATCAAATACCGTTCGCAACGCGGCGATCACTGCAGTTTCCAACTGTTCCACGGTAAACCCTGAAGGTGCCTTGACGAATTCTGCCGCATCCACCTCAGGGAAACCCGCTGCAATGGCTTGTTCCTTGCTCAAAGGAGCAGAAGCAGGCGCGCTATGGCGTCCTACGGGGCTATACTGAGCCAGGGGTTTTCCCGGTTCCGGGATAGGATCTTGCTTTCCCAACCATTCAATGACTGACATATCGTTCACTCCGTCGAAACGGGTTGATCGGCTTGGTGCAACGCAGCGTTGAGGGTATGCCACGCCAGCGTGGCGCATTTGACACGCGCCGGAAACTCGCTCACTCCTGCCAACACCGCCAATTTCCCCATATCCACCGTATAGGGTTCCCCCTTGACCATATGGTGAAAACCCTCAAAAAATTTAGCAATTTCCTTTTCCGTTTTCCCTTTTAAAGCTTCCGTCATGAGCGAAGCCGACGCTGTGGATATGGCACAACCCGACCCTTCGAAGCGTGCCTCCGTAATCACCCCATCCTGTACTAGGACATTTAGGGAAAGGCGGTCACCGCACAATGCATTAAACCCATCCGCATGACGATTGGCTTCGGGAAAAGGACCATAGTTCCGCGGATGACGGTTATGGTCGAAAATCACTTCCTGATATAAATCGCGCAAGTCACTCATAACCAACCCCTTATTTCAGAAACATCTTTTCCACCCGATACAATGCCCGAAACAAGGCATCCACTTCATCGAGGGTGTTATATAAAGCAAAGGATGCCCGCGCCGTAGCGGGCAGACAAAATCGATCCATCACTGGCATGGCGCAATGATGGCCCGTACGGATGGCCACACCTTCACTGTCAAGAATGGTGCCGATATCGTGGGGATGAACTCCAGCCACCACAAAGGACAGGATGCTGGCCTTGCCTGGGGCCGTCCCAATGATACGCAGACCATGAAACTGTTCTGCTAGGGCAGTTGCTTCCTGCAGCAAGCGGTCTTCATGGGCGGCAATCTGGTCCAGACCGACCGACTGCACAAAATCCACCGCCGCTCCCAAACCAATGACGCCAGCAATATGGGGGGTACCCGCCTCAAATTTATAAGGCAACTGGTTATAAGTCGTTTTCTCGAATGTCACCTGCAAAATCATGTCCCCACCGCCTTGATAGGGCGGCATGGCATTCAGTAGCGCTTTCTTGCCATAGAGCACTCCAGTGCCGGTGGGGGCATACAACTTATGCCCCGAAAAAACAAAAAAGTCACAGTCCAGCGCTGTCACATTGACAGCCATATGCGCCACTGCCTGTGCTCCGTCCACCAGCACCAGAGCGCCCACGGCATGGGCTTTACGGATGATATCATCCACTGGATTGACGGTACCCAACGCGTTGGACACCAGAGTCACACCCACCAATCGAGTCTTTTCGGTCAATAACTGGTCCAGCTGATCTACCAGTAAAACCCCGCGATCATCCATGGGAATGACCTTGAGCTTGGCTCCCATCGCTTCACAAATCATCTGCCAAGGCACAATATTGGCATGATGTTCCATGGCGCTGATGAGGATTTCGTCTCCCGGTTTCAGGGTGCTGCGACCCCAGCTTTGGGCCACCAGATTGATGGCCTCCGTGGCGCCACGCGTGAAAATGATCTCTTCGACCTGCTGTGCCCCGATAAACCCACGCACTTTCTCGCGTGCGCCTTCGAAAGCTTCGCTGGCTTCCTGACTCAGAGCATGAACTCCACGATGAATATTGGCATTGAGTTGTTCATAGTAGTGGCGTTCCGCATTCAGCACCGCCAAGGGTTTCTGGGTTGTCGCCGCGTTATCCAGATAGACCAAAGGTTTGCCATGGACTTCCCGGTCAAGAATCGGAAACTGTCTGCGCCACGCATGGGGATCAAACATGACGGAACCCCTCTTCTTCCTCGGTTCCGAGCCAGTGAAGGAGCGCTTGACGCACCTCGACATGGGGGACTGCCTCAGCAATCTCCTTCACAAATGCCTTAATCAGCAAAGTGCGCGCCACTTCCTTGTCCACCCCACGAGAGCGCAGATAAAACCACTGCGTCTCATCCAGTTGTCCCACCGTAGTACCATGGCTGCACTTGACATCATCAGCAAAGATTTCCAGTTGGGGTTTGGTATCCACTTCGGCCTTATCGGACAGCAACAAGTTGTGATTAGACTGACGGGACTGGGTCTTCTGCGCATCCAAAGCCACTCGCACCCGCCCATCAAAGACTGCTCTACCGGTTCCATCCAGCACCCCTTTGAAGCACTCGTCGCTGATGCACTCCGGGCAATCATGCTCAATGCTGGTATGAAAATCTTGCAATGACCGATCCGCCACCTGGTAGACCCCTTTGAGGATCACCTCGGCATGGGTTTCTACCAGCCGAATCGTAATGTCATTACGCCCCATGGCCCCAGACAACGCAAAAGGGAAATAGCGCAGTTGGCTACCCTGCTGCTGCTGCGCATGCACGGCGGCGGTATGGTAACTCTGTGCCCCGCCCTGTTGCACCTTGATCCAGGTCAGGCGGGAATGGGGCGACAACTGTATGGCTGTCGCAAAATTTCCATGACAAGGAAGATCCGTCAGGTTCAAATGCTGCTCTACCACCGTCATTTCACTGTTCTCACCCAAGTGAACATACTGCACCCCATGATGCATTCCTCGGGTTACATGGAGCAGCAGTAACGGCTCGTCGAGATGCGCTCCCCCTGACACTTGAATCACCGCGCCATCCGTAAACAAGGCTTCATTCAACGCCCCAAATGCTGTCATGGTCTGCGCCGGCATCAACCGAGGTACCAGATCACTGCGCTCCGCATCCTGCAATAAAGACCATGGACCAATGCGCACTCCCTGAGGCAGCCGATCCAAGCGCGATAATCCCTCATGAAAAACGCCATCAATAAAAACCATCCGATGCTTCGCATCCGGCAACAAGGCATGATCTTTCAGAAAATCCCAGGTGAGTTCGGCAAAAGACTCCGTCGGCGGAGTAATCTTTTCCAGTCCTGCTAAGGAAGTGTATTTCCACGCCTCAAGGCGGGTCGTAGGCCAGCCCACATTTTCAAAGCGGGCCCAGGCAGAATGCCGCGATGCCTCCTGGCTCGGAGCTTCTGCGACGCGAAGAGCCAGCTGCGACTGACAGTATTCGACGAAGGGGTTCATTGCGCGGCCACCGTCTGCGACTGAGCATCCCCAATCCAGGCATAACCTTCCCGCTCCAGTTCATGGGCCAACTCGGGTCCTCCAGACCGGACGATGCGCCCACCTGCCAGAACATGGACAAAATCTGGTTGAATATAATCCAGCAAACGCTGATAGTGCGTCACCAGAATCATCGATCGCTCTGGACTGCGCAGACTATTGACTCCGTTGGCCACGATCTTGAGAGCGTCGATATCCAGACCGGAATCGGTTTCATCGAGAATCGACAAATGGGGTTCGAGCACGGCCATCTGTAGAATTTCGTTGCGCTTTTTTTCGCCCCCAGAAAACCCTTCATTCACGGCACGATACAACATGGATTCATTCATTTCCATCAATTTCATTTTGTCTTTGACCAGAGCCAGAAAATCCATGGCATCCAGTTCAGGCAAACCCCGATGTTTGCGTTGGGCATTCAAAGCTGCCTTAAGCAGGTACACATTGCCCACGCCCGGAATCTCCACGGGATACTGGAACGCCAAAAATACCCCTTCCCGCGCCCGTTCCTCCACTTCCATGGCCAACAGGTCTTTGCCGCGATAAGTGACCTTACCCCCAGTAACCCTCACATTTTCCCGCCCAGCCAATACATTGGAAAGCGTGCTTTTTCCCGAGCCATTGGGGCCCATGATGGCGTGAACTTCCCCCGCCTTGATCTCTAGGGAAATTCCCCGAAGAATCGGTTTGTCGGCGACAGAGGCTTGTAAATTGTCGATGCTTAACATAGTGATTTCCATTTACTTGTAATAGACAAATCAGAGGCGGTCACGAGCAAACGAAGCTCAACCCACACTCCCTTCCAAACTGACCCCGAGCAACTTCTGAGCTTCCACTGCAAACTCCATGGGCAGTTCCTTGAAAACTTCCTTGCAGAATCCGTTGACGATCATGGACACCGCGTCCTCAGTATCGATTCCACGCTGGCGACAGAAAAACAACTGATCCTCACCAATGCGCGAAGTAGAAGCTTCATGTTCCACCGTAGCGCTATTATTTTTGACCTCGATATAGGGGTAAGTGTGAGCCTGACAACGATCCCCCAGCAACAAGGAATCGCATTGGGTATGATTGCGCGCACCGATGGCCGAGCGGGCCACCCGCACCAACCCGCGATAAGCCTGCTGACCATAGCCGGCGGAAATCCCTTTGGATACGATGGTGCTGCGGGTATTTTTGCCAATGTGAATCATCTTGGTACCCGTATCCGCCTGCTGCCGATGATTGGTCAGTGCCACCGAGTAAAACTCTCCCACCGACTCTTCGCCGCGCAGAACGACGCTGGGATATTTCCAGGTAATGGCCGATCCCGTTTCCACCTGGGTCCAGGAAATGTGGGAACGGGCGCCGCGGCAATCTCCCCGCTTGGTGACAAAATTGTAGATTCCCCCACGCCCCTCCTTATCTCCGGGATACCAGTTTTGCACAGTGGAATATTTGATCTTGGCATCGTCCAGTGCCACCAACTCGACTACGGCCGCATGGAGTTGATTCTCATCGCGCATAGGCGCGGTACAGCCCTCAAGATAACTGACAGATGCCCCCTGATCTGCAATGATCAGGGTCCGCTCAAATTGCCCCGTATTCTTGGCATTGATACGGAAGTAGGTGGACAACTCCATAGGACAACGCACTCCGGGTGGAATGTAGACAAAGGATCCATCGCTGAACACCGCTGAATTGAGGGCAGCATAAAAGTTATCCTGAACCGGCACCACCGTTCCGAGGTACTGACGCACCAGATCAGGATGATGCTGGACTGCTTCCGAAAAGGAACAAAATATGATCCCCACTTCTGCCAATTTATCTTTGAAAGTGGTGGCTACCGACACACTGTCAAACACCGCATCCACCGCCACTCCCGCCAGAATGGCCCGTTCATGTAAGGGAATCCCCAGTTTCTCATAGGTTTTGAGCAATTCTGGGTCCACTTCTTCCAAACTCTTGGGTCCATCTTTCTGCGACCTGGGCGCCGAATAGTAGATGATGTCCTGATAATCAATGGGAGGGTAATGCACATTGGACCATGTTGGCGGAGTCATCTTGAGCCAGCGACGAAAAGCATCGAGACGCCACTGCAGCAAAAAATCCGGCTCGTTCTTACGAGCGGATATCAAGCGCACAGTATCCTCGGATAATCCACGAGGAATCTCATCGGCATCGATGAGTGTTTCAAAACCGTGCTGGTATTCCTGCGAAATGAATTCTTCTAGGGTATCGGGGACTGAGTTCATGATTAGACTCGCAAAGAAGCGGCACGAGGTGCCGGTAAGTGAACAGGGTGAACCGCAGGAAGGCGCATTTCCGCCAAAGTGACCTGTGCCAGCGCATCGTGCACCGCCTGATTGATGCGTTGCCAGTTGGTTTTAATGGCGCAGGAAACCGAACGACGACACTCCCCGGGTTGTTGAGAAGTTCCGCAATCCGTCAGCCCAACCGGCCCTTCAAGGGCAGTCACCACATCCACCATGGAGATCATTTCAGGGTTGCGTGCCAATAAATACCCCCCCTTGGTCCCCCGATGCGATTCCAGCAGCTGCCCCTTGACCAGAGTCTTGAGCAATTTGGTGGTGGTGGGTAACGGAACCCCCACGGCATGAGACACTTCATGGGCCGTGAACAGCCGCTCCCCATCCTGCGCCATGTGGGTCAGAATGAGAATACCGTAATCTGTCAATTTACCAATGCGAATCATGCTTAATGCCCACCCATAATCAAACAGAGAAAGATCTCCACAATACAGTACTAGTATAGTACCCTTTCAATCCGCAAGCAAGCATACGAACGACCGGTGAAAGCTTCGTGCACACAATTCCCCCGATAACTTTCAATATGGAAATATGCATGCAATGGTAGCGCCGTAAACTATACAGCTGTCATCAGCCCATCAATTTCCCGCCTTATTTAACCCATTTCGGAGGCAAAACCATGACCAAAACCCCTTATTGGACCAGGCAAATATGCACGCCCCTTTTCACTGGCATTCTGGCCCTGACTTTGACCATGCCCAGCCCCGCAGACCAACCGCCCCCCCGTTCTTTGCCTCTGCATATCGTGACCGATATCCCCCTTTCCGGACAACCCACACGGTGGGATTACGCCAGCCTAGACCCCATCACCCATCACCTCTTCCTCTCCCACCTGGGGGATGACACGGTCACCGTATTTGACACGAAACGCCAGACGGTAATCGCCAACATTCCTGATCTATCCCAAGTACACGGCGTGTTATTCATTTCCCCACTGAACCGCGTGTATGCCTCGGCCACCGGCACAAATGAGGTGGTGGCCATCGACACCCACACATTTGAGCTTCTGGCACGCATCCCAGTGGGACAGCATCCTGATGGGATGGCCTATGCACCCAAACAGAGACGCCTATTCGTTTCTGATGAACGCGGAGGCACAGAATCCGTGATCGATGTGGATACGAATACCAAGGTGGCTTCTATCTCCCTGGGAGGTGAAGTGGGGAATTCTCAGTATGACCCAGTGTCAGGACATATTTTTGTCAACCTGCAAACAGCGGGACAATTGGCCGAGATCGATCCTGCCAGTGATCAGGTCGTCGCCAAAACACCTCTGCCTGGAGCACAGGGAAATCATGGATTGTTCATCGATTCCGCCTCCCGACTTGCCTTTGTAGCTTGCAGCGACAACAACACTCTGATGGTGATCGACCTGACCCAAAAAAGGGTGACCGCTTCCTTCAGCGTCGCCAGAGACCCCGATGTGCTGGCCTTCGATGGTGTCCTCGGATGGCTTTATGTGGCCGGAGAATCGGGAGAAGTTTCATTATTCAAGGTCGCTGACCACACCGTAACCTCTCTGGGAACTGCCTGGCTGGGACCGGATGCTCACAGCTTGGCAGTAGATCCGCAATCCCATCGAGCTTACTTTCCCCTCAAGGCGCTCCATGGAAAACCTCAACTGAGAATTACCCAACCCGTTTTTTGATTTTGAATGGCGTTTCTCCAGAACCAAAGTGCCTGACCCTGCGGGTTGGAGTGAGTCCTCTCGCAGGGTCAGGAACACTCCTTCAATTTGGCGCAGGTATTACTTCTTTTTGCTCAAACACTCTTTCATAAATTTCTTTCGCTCATCGCCCTTCATGCCTTTGGCGTTGACATTACATTCTTTCATTTTCATCTGTTGGGCGGTCAATTTCTTTTCACCTGCTGCAGGCTTGGCTTCTTCCGCCTTGGAGGCAGGAGCGGCCTCTACGGGTTTGGCAGCATCCATGGGGGCAGCCGCTGCAGTCCCGCTCAAACATTGCTTCATGAAAGCTTTGCGCTCAGCACCATGTTTGCCTTTGGCCTGAGTATTACACTCCTTCATTTTCGCCTGCTGTTCCCCAGTCGCATGTGCTGGAAGAGTTGCACCCAAAGCCAAGGCCAGGGAAAGAATCAGGGGATACATTTTTTTCATTGGGATTTTCCTTGTATTTTTAACAAAATAACGCTAGCCATACCACGCTTTCCATACAGTCCAGAAATTCCATTGCCGAATCTCCCCGAAATGTACTGCGTCATAATTCCTACAGAAAACCACTGTAAATTTAACGACTCGGTCATCGTACACCAAGAAATTGATCATGCCTATACCTCTGCACCACCCTTGAAGCGCTGTTAGAATGGAAAAATCTTTACTCGGAAAATTTCCCATGGTTCCTCATTTGACGACTGCCCTCACGGGCCCATTACTGGCACTTGAGCGCCAAATTCTGGATGCGCTTCCGCTCATCGAGCATTGGTTCAGACAGCAGTGGCAAAACCACTCCGCCCCTTTCTATGCCTCAGTGGATCTACGCAACGCCGGCTATAAACTCGCCCCGGTAGACACCAACCTTTTTCCCGCCGGATTCAACAACCTGAATACCGCCTTCGACCCTCTCTGTGTTCAAGCAGCCATGAGTGCCGTAGAAAAAATCTGTCCGGACACGCGTCAATTCCTTTTAATCCCGGAAAATCACACACGCAACCTTCATTACCTGGAAAATATCGCGTCACTCAAGGCAATTCTGCAACGGGCGGGGTTTGCGGTACGCATCGGCAGTCTCCTGCCCGAGTTGACGGCCCCCCAAGAAGTGATTCTGCCCCAAGGAGGATCCCTGCTGCTGGAACCGGTTCAACGGCACGGCAACCGCTTGGGTTTGGCGGATTATGATCCTTGCGCCATCCTGCTCAATAACGATCTGTCTGGCGGAGTTCCTGCCTTACTTCAGGGATTGTCTCAGCCCGTTGTGCCCCCCCCCTTCGCCGGATGGAGCACTCGCCGAAAATCTCGGCATTTTTCTGCCTACCGCGAGGTCGCCAAAGAGTTCTCCGAGCTCATCCAGATCGATCCCTGGTTTCTCGACCCCTATTTCAGCCAATGTTCCAACGTGAATTTTGCTGATCGTACAGGATTGGATGCCATCCAAACTCAAGTCAGCGAAGTACTCGAAAAAATTCGGCTAAAATACCGTGAGTACCATATTGATCAATCCCCTTTCCTCATTCTTAAGGCTGATGCTGGCACCTACGGCATGGGGATCATGACTATCAAGGATCCTGCCGAACTCGGTCAATTGAATCGCCGTCAACGCAACAAGATGGCCGTAATCAAGGAAGGACAAGCGGTTCATGAAGTTCTTTTACAAGAAGGGGTACCCACCTTTGAAACGGTGGAAGGGGCGGTGGCTGAACCCGTGGTTTACATGATAGATCACTTTGTTGTGGGGGGGTTTTATCGGGTTCATACCGAACGCGGCGTTGACGAAAATCTCAATGCTCCCGGTGCCCGTTTCGTGCCATTGGCCTTTGAAACCCCCGCTATGGCGGCCGATTGCACCCAGCAACCCGATGCGCCGCCCAATCGCTTTTATACCTACGGCGTAGTCGCACGTCTTGCCTTGCTGGCTGCTGCCCGGGAACTGGAACAAATGGCTGAGATATACACCGCTTGACCTGTAATGAGGAAATCATGGAACTGGCCTTTATCATCGATCCGCTGGATTCTCTCAAACCCGCCAAGGATTCCACTCTGGAATTGATGCGCGTTGCTTCCCAACGCAACCACCGCTTATTTGTCCTCGAAGTCACCGATTTATTTTTGAAACAAGGGCAGGTATGGGCTTCTGTAACGCCGCTCCCATACCTCGGCGATTCCATCACCCCTTGGGCTCACTGTGGCACCCCAGAACAACGCCCTTTGACCGAATTCACTGCGACAGTCATGCGCAAGGATCCTCCCTTTGACATGGAGTATGTGTTTGTCACCTATTTGCTGGAACTCGCAGAAAGTCATGGAGCCCGCATCTTCAATCGTCCGGGGGCCTTGCGCGACCATAACGAGAAACTCGCCACAGCGCGCTTTCCGCACCTCGCTCCACCCACCGTAGTAGCGCGCCAGCAACACATTTTTCGGGAGTTTCTTGCCAGCGAAAAAGACATCATTCTGAAACCACTGGATGGCATGGGTGGCCGAGAAATATTTCGAATCACCGAACATGACCCTAATCTGTCTGTGATTCTTGAAACCCTAACCCACCAGGAAACCCGAACCATTATGGCGCAACGCTATCTGCCCGCCATCTTGGAGGGCGACAAACGCATTTTAATGGTAAACGGGGAAGCCATGCCTTATTGTCTTGCACGCCTTCCAGCCGCTGGGGAAACTCGCGGTAATCTGGCGGCCGGTGGAACAGGTCGAGCACAACCTTTGAGCGCTCAAGACCAGGTAATTGCGGCGCAAGTCGGCCCCTTCTTGCGTCAGGAGGGAGTCCTGTTGGCAGGACTGGACGTGATTGGCACTCATCTCACTGAAATCAATATCACTAGCCCCACCTGTCTGCGCGAAATTCGGGATCAAACAGGGTTCGACATTGCCGCTAAAGTGGTGGATGCTTTGGAAAGTGCTTGTTCGCAGAGTTGATCGACCAAGACATCAAATGACATACCCTGGGCAGCCGCCGCCTGTGGGACCAAACTCATGGCCGTCAACCCTGGCAAGGTATTGACTTCGAGACACCATAAGCGCCCCTGAGCATCAAGCCGAAAATCTGCACGACTGTAACCCTTGAGTTTGAGGGTTTGATGGGCCAGTAAAGCCAAGCGTTGTACTTCCGCAGTCACAGCAACGGGTAGGTCAGCTGGGAATACTTCGAGTGCTCCTCCCGGCTGATATTTGGCTTCATAGTCAAAGATCTCGCCACGCTGAAGAACGATCTCGCCCACGGTCAAAGCGGCGTCTCCCAATACTGGCCCTGTCAATTCGCGTCCAGAAATGAAGCGTTCCACCATTACTTCATCGTCATAACCATAGGCCAGTGCAATCGCTGCCGCCAACTGTTCCGGAGCACGCACCACCGACAAGCCCACTGTTGAACCCTGTTTGCTGGGCTTGACCACCACGGGCCAGCCCAAGGCTTTTTCAACCCCCCTTTCAGACACAGGAGCCATGCACCAATCTGCAGTGGGTACACCAGCCAAGCGAAGCAAACGCTTGCTCACATCTTTATCCATCGCGACAGAACTGCCGAGCACCCCGCTGCCTGTATAGGGAATTCCCGTCATTTCCAGAAGGCCCTGCATGCGCCCATCTTCCCCAGCCCCGCCATGCAAGGCAAGAAACCAAAGATCCGGAGTAAAGTCGCCGGGCAAACTCAACCACGCCGGAACCCCACACCGAGCCTGCTGCTCGGGTGGATAGGTACGGGATACTCCCACTTGAAACAGGACTTCTTCCTGCTCCTTAGTCAACCAGCCACGCGCGGTGTCCACCGCACGGACTTGATGACCTAGGCGACGCAATGCCAGCACCACCTGACATGCGCTGGCCAGCGAAATATCCCGTTCAGCACTGTACCCGCCCATCAGCACCGCCACCTTGAGGCGCTGAAACGCTTTCAGGGCCGTAGGCTCAACCACTGTTACGCAACCCAGCAGCCACCCCATTGATGGTGAGGTAAATGGCCCGTTTCACCGCCTCTCCCTCTTCGCCCGCACGGAAAGAACGGAGTAAATCCACTTGCAGATGATTGAGGGGATCCATATAGGGCCGCCGCTCACGAATGCTGCGTGCCAAGGTGGGATTACCCTGAAGCAATTCCCTTTGTCCCGTGATTTCACGCAACGCATGGGAAGTCAATTCGAATTCCCGACGGATTTCATCGAATACCGTTTCCCGCAAAGTGTCGTCTGTCACCAAACGGGCATAGCGCTCAGCAATCACTAGGTCTGTCTTAGCCAGAACCATGTCCATATTAGACAGCAGTGCTTGGAGAAATGGCCACGTCTGATACATACGGCGCAAATACACCCAACCTTCTTCCCCATGAGCTTCGCAAAATCGTGCTACAGCCCCACCAAAACCATACCACCCAGGGAGAATCATGCGTGACTGCGCCCAACTGAACACCCAGGGAATGGCCCGCAGATCCTCGATTTTTTGTGTTTGTCGCCGCGAAGCTGGGCGACTGCCGATATTCAGTTCAGCGATTTCGCTGACCGGCGTTGCTTCACGGAAAAATTGCTCGAAACCGGGAGTTTCGTAGACCAACGAGCGATAGCGATCAAACGCATAGGCGGACAATTCCTCCATCAACTCATAGAACTGCTCCCGTCCATGCAAGTCTCGATCACGGTCCAATAAGGTGGCTTCCATCGTCGCCGCCACCAGAGTTTCCAGATTGCGCCGACCAATGCCGGGATCAGAATACTTGCTGGCAATGACTTCGCCTTGTTCTGTCAAACGAATCTGGGCATTCACGCTTCCCGCTGGTTGCGCCAAAATACCGTAGTAGCTGGGACCGCCACCGCGCCCCACCGAACCACCGCGACCGTGAAACAAACGCATTTCGATACCGTGCCGGGCAAACACTTCCACCAGTGTTTTTTCGGCCTTGTACAATTCCCAGTTGGCCGTCAGAAAACCACCATCCTTGTTGCTGTCAGAGTACCCCAGCATTACTTCCTGGGTCCGATGACGACTGTCCAGCAATCTCTGGTACAACGGCAACGAAAACAGCTTTTCCATAATGGCGCCGCAACCACGCAAATCGGAGATGGTTTCAAACAACGGTATGATGTTCATGCCCAGATGGGGAATCTCTCCGGGGAGAAGCAATCCCGCCTCCTTGAGGATCAACGCCACCTCCAATAAATCACTGACGCTGTCCGTCTTGGAAATGATGGTATTAGGCAATGCGGCCGGATCAAGGGTTCGGTGAATTTCCCGAGCCATGTCGAAGGTATCCAGTTCCTTTTGCACCATTTCACTGAAGCAGGATACATGGGAACGCAACAAGCGCGGACTTTCCAACTCGCGGACGAGGAGCGCCACTCTTTCTTCTTCTGCCAACTTCAAATATTCAACTCCCGTCCCCCCTTGACTCAGAAGTTCAGCCACGGTTTGCGCATGAAATTCCGAATGCTGGCGCAGGTCTAGGGGTGCTAGGTAGAAGCCAAAGGAGGACACTGCCCGAATCAACAGACTTAACCGTCCTTCCGCCAGCAACCCAGAACCGTGACCGTATAGGGAAGCCTTGAGAAGCTCCAGATCCGCCGCAAATTCTGAGGCGGAGTCGTACGCCTCAGCCTCATCGACCTCTATCCCTTGAGTACAACAACCCAAACGCAATGCGGATTGATACAGACGCGCATGAATATGGGTCAAGGCACGACGATAGGGCTCTTCCAGACGACTGTCTGTCCGCTCTGGTGACAAATCCGCTAGGGCCATAACAGCTGGGGATACCTGTACCAACCGGAAAGAGAGGGACAGCTCTCCCCGCAAAGTCATCAACTGAGTCAAATAAAACTCCATCACCACCGCGCTGTGACGGCGCAACGCATGTTGCGTCACTTCAGCCGTCACAAAGGGGTTCCCATCCCGATCTCCGCCAATCCAGCTCCCCATGCGCAGAAACGAGGGCAACCCCTTAGCCACTTCCGCATATTCCGGATCCTTTTCCAGAGCTTCAGCCACTTGAGATTCGAGACGTGGAACTTCCCGAAGGAAGGTATAACGATAGTACGACAACCCATTTTCGATCTCATCGTGAACCCGCAGCTTGAAAGTGCGCAGTTCGTTGGTCTGCCATAACGTCAATACGGCACGGCGCAGAGTGGCCTCGTTGGCTTCTCGCTCCTCTGGAGTCAGGACAATTCGTGTACGTTCCTCCAGTCGATTGGCGATGAGCAGGTGGCAATCGAGCACACTCTTGCGCTGCACTTCCGTGGGATGTGCCGTCAACACAGGGGAAATCACTGCCCGTTCGAAAAACTCCCGCAGGGTAGAGGCCGTTACGCCGGCGCGTTTGAGCCGCTGCAGTGCCAGAGCCACGCTTCCTTCGCGTGGTGGCGCACCCGCTTGGGAGTAAGCCATTCGCCGACGATTGTGATGCAGATCTTCGGCAATGTTGCATAGATGGGAAAAGTAGCTGAAAGCACGTACCACGGCAATGGTATCTTCTGCGCTCAATCCATCCAGACTATGTTCCAGCTGGCTACGTGCCGACTCATCCCCGCCGCGTCGATAACGAATGGCTGTTTGACGAATCCCCTCAATCAGCTGAAAAATCGTTTCCCCTTCCTGACTGCGCAGGGTATCCCCCAAAATCCTGCCGAGAAAGCGAATATCCTCGCGCAGGGGCAAGTCCTTGTCCGTATTAGTGGAGGTACTCATACCTGGCCTCCTTGACCCTCTGGCTTCATGTTAGAATTTGGACCCCAAGACGACTCAATCATTACCCACATCATGCCTTCTCCAGAAATCATCATCGCCACCCGTGAAAGCCGTCTCGCCCTGTGGCAAGCCGAGCATGTGCAACAGCAAATGGCAGGATTATATCCCCATGCGGCCTTCTCGTTGCTGGGAATGACCACCACCGGTGATCGCATCCTCGATCGTACCCTATCCGCCGTGGGGGGAAAGGGGCTTTTTGTCAAGGAACTGGAACTTGCCATGCTGGAAGGACGAGCCCACATGGCCGTGCATTCCATGAAGGATGTCCCCATGGATCGCCCAGCCGAACTGGTCCTCCGGGTCGCCGGAAAACGCGAAGATCCGCGGGATGCTTTTGTTTCTGTAGACTACGAAAATCTGGCTTCTCTACCCTCGGGAGCCATCGTGGGTACCGCCAGTTTGCGCCGCGAATGTCAGATTCGGGCACGCTATCCCCAACTGCAGATCCGCCCCCTGCGGGGAAATCTGGATACTCGACTCCGCAAACTCGACAGCGGTGAATATCAGGCCATCATTCTGGCGGCTGCGGGTCTTCGTCGCCTGGGACTTGCGCACCGCATCCGTTCCCTAATCTCTACAGAAGAAAGCCTGCCTGCCGTAGGCCAAGGGGCCTTGGGGCTGGAATATCACCGCGATCATCCGCAACTCGGCGCCTGGATCGATACCATGGTGGACCCTGCCACTGAAGCCTGCGTCTTTGCCGAACGCACCGTCTCTCGGCGTTTGGCCGGAAGCTGTGACGTTCCCTTGGGGGCCTTTGCCGAAGCGAGTGACCACATACTCACCCTGCGTGCCTTTGTGGGAAATCCCGCTGGCACTCGATTGCTTCAGGTGCAACAGAGCGGCCCACTGAGCCAACCCGTTGCTCTCGGTGAACAAGTCGCCCAGGCCCTGCTCGCTCAGGGAGCTGCTGAGATCCTCAGTGCTTGCCGTGGATAATCCATGAACCCTTCTTCCGGCGTATTGATCACACGCCCACTGCACCAAGCTCAGTGCTTGGCTCAACGCTTGGGAAGTTTGGGAATCAAACATTGGATTTTTCCTGCTCTGGACATTTTCCCAAGAGAACCCGATCCCGCGTCCCTTGAATTTGCGCACCACGCCCATGGCTGGATTTTTATCAGTGCCAATGCCGTGCAACAGGGTTGGCCTTGGGTGAAACCGGGCACCGAACCAGCATGGTTGGCCGCTATCGGACAAACCACTGCCGGAAGATTACGCGAAGTCAGTTCCCGCCAAGTGCTTCATCCACAACACGGCGCAGACAGTGAGGCGCTGCTGGCACTGCCTGAATTCCAGCAACTGGATGGGATAAAAATCGCTATCTTTCGTGGACGGGGCGGGCGGGAATGGCTCAAACAAACTTTGATCCAGCGCGGCGCTACCGTCGTCTATGTCGAATGCTACGAGCGCCAGCGTCCTGTTGCACCCACCCCAGAATTGGCAACGGCCTTGGCACAGAATGCGACTATTCAGGTGCAGAGCACCGAAGCTCTGCACAATCTCTGGGAGCTCTGTTCCCCTGTCCAACGCCAAACACTACGTCAGTGCACTTTTATTGTCAGTCACCCGCGTATCGCCAGCGCAGTGTCCGCCCTGGGTTTGCCTACACCCGTAGTGCTGCCCAATGGGGACGATGCCTTAATCGAATGGTGGACCTCCCACCAGGGACCAGAAAACCCATGACCGAACCGTCTCCCACCGCTCCTTCCCATCGTTTTCGCGGCTTTGGCACCCTTTTTCTGATCCTCGTTGCCGTCATTCTGCTGGGGGTTACCATCTACCTGCGGAGTCAACTGCTGGACCTGCGTCGCGACCTCAGTAAGCGACTGGCAGAATCCGATCAGCTCACGCACCAAACGCAAACTCTGGCTCAGCAAGCCAATGAAGCCAACCGAGAAACCAACACCCATTTGGCCATTCTGGAATCCCGCTTTGGCGAAACACAAAATCAGCAGGTGGAACTGGAAGCGCTCTATCAGGATCTGATGCGTCACCGCGATGACTGGGTACTCGCCGAGGTTGAGCAACTGGTGATGATTGCCAACCAACAACTGGAATTGACCGGCAATGTTCAATCTGCACTGGCCGCTCTGGAAGCGGCCGACTTGCGCATGCAACATCTGGAACAACCCGCGCTTGCCCATTTGCGTCAAACTCTGAAGGAAGACATCGACCGCTTGCGTGCTTTACCTTTTGTGGATACCAACGGCATTTCCTTGCGCCTTGACAGCCTGATTCGTGAAGTTGATACCTTGCCCTTAAGTTCAGAGGCGCGCCCGCCAGCCAGCAGCCCTACAACGACACAACAAAATTCGGTGGCACAGCGACTCGGTCATGAAATTCTTGAGGAATTGAGCAACGCCATTCGCATCCGCCGCATGGATGTTCCGGAATTACCCCTATTGACTCCGGAGCAATCCTTTTTTCTCAAAGAGAATCTCAAGCTGCGCTTCATGGCCGTACGTGTCGATGCCCTGGCACGCAATGAAAGCCGATACAAGGACGACCTAGAAATGGCCCAGGAATGGTTGACGCGCTATTTTGATATCACAGCTCCCGCCGTTAAATCCATGCTATCTGCAGTACGGCAACTTAAAAACACTCCAGTCAGCACCCCGCTGCCCGATGTCAGCGATACCTTGGCCGCCGTTCATGCGGCGCGCGGGTTGCGCCCGTGAAGATTCTACTGTGGTTTCTGGCGTTGTTCGGCTTGGCAGCAGCGTTTGCGCTGGCGCTCAATCTCCATAGCGGCTATATACTCATCGTCACGCCGCCCTGGCGGGTAGAAATCTCCTTGCCGCTGTTTCTCATCAGCATGATTTTGTTGCTGTTGGGACTACACTTTCTGGGAAAATTGTTCTATCACTTGTGGCAGATTCCTACCCGGATTCGCACCCACCCTCTGGTTCGTACGCGCAAATCCGCAGGGACGAATCGTCGTCCGGATAATGCTCAAACGCCTGAAGGAACAAAGGGATCGGAGTAAAATTCATCCTCCGGAAGTCCTCGGGTCGTGGTGAATGCAGTGAATCCTGCCTCTACCATACGCGGCGCTCCGCACGCATAGACTTGATAGCCCGACAAATCAGCATGATCGTCGAGGATGGCCTGATGTACAAAGCCGGTTCGCCCCTCCCATCGATCTTCAGGCAAAGGGTCGGAGAGCACTGGAACAAATGAGAAATGGGGCATGGCAGCTTCCCACGCCTGAACGACTTCCATCTGATACAAGTCGGCACGACTCTGCACGCCCCAGTATAAAGTCATGGGGCGCTCGATCCCACGATGTCTGGCATGATTGATCAAACCCTTGATCGGCGCAAAACCCGTAGCACCTGCCATAAAAATAATGGGTTTGGTCGAATCCTCGCGCAACACAAAAGCGCCCAGAGGACCTTCGAAACGCAGTATCGCTCTTTCCTTCAATTCATTGAATACAAAGCCTGAAAAACTTCCCCCTGGATAATGGCGGATGTGCAGTTCCAATACTGCTGCGTCATGGGGCGCATTGGCCAGAGAAAAACTGCGACGCTTGCCATCCTTGAGCAAAAAGTCGATGTATTGGCCCGCCATAAACTCAAATTTCTCGTTGGCTGGCAATCGAAGTTTTAAAATCACCACATCATGGTTAGGCCGTTCAATCCCTTCTACCCGGCAAGGCAGCTTTTTGATCTGCATATCCGTGAATCCACTGACTTCCCGCGCTTCTATGACGAGATCTTCCTGAGGCTGCGCACAACAGAACAATGCCTTGCCTTGGGCAATATCGGCCTCTGTCAAGGCAGTCTCCTGATAACTCCCCAAATGTACCCGGCCCTGTACCACTTTCCCCTTGCAACTGCCACAAGCCCCACTGCGGCAACCGTAGGGTAAACCAATGCTGGCGCGGAGTGCCGCTTGTAAAATGGATTCATCTTCCATCACTTCAAATTGATGACCGCTGGGTTGGACCGTTACACGAAATGTCATGACAGTTCTCTGAAGATTGACGATACAATTACTGAATGAAACCTTGTTTGATCATTGGCGCGGGAGATATCGCACAACGGATCCTACCTCTCCTGAAAGGGGAAGGATCGGTTTTTGCGCTTTGCCGCACCCCTGAAAACCAAGGAATATGGCGCTCTCTGGGCGCAACCCCCCTCATGGGAGATCTCGACGACCCTGACTCGTTGAGACGTTTGGCAGGATTGGCTCACACGGTGCTGCATTTCGCCCCTCCCTCCACCGAGACACGAGAGGACCACCGAACCAGACACCTGATAAACGCCCTCGCACGGGGAAGAAGTCTACCACAGAGCTTAATCTACATCAGCACCACTGGGGTATATGGATCCTCAGGAGGAAACTGGCTGGAAGAATCAAATCCTGTCCGTCCACAAACGCTGCGGGCACAACGCCGCGTTTCTGCTGAACATCAATTACGCGCTTTCGGTCGGCGCAGTGGCTGCCGCATCGTCATTCTTCGCGCACCGGGTATTTATGCTGCTGATCGCCTGCCTCTCGACCGCCTGCGTCGCCAAGATCCACTGCCTCAAAATAGCCCGTGGACCAACCACATCCATGCCTTCGACCTCGCCCGAGCCGCCCAGCGTGCTATTTTTTTGGGATTGCCTCAACGACTGTACAATGCCGTGGACGACCAACCCCTTCCCCTCGATGAGTTCTATCAACAATTGGCTCTTCACTATCAGCTCCCCCTTCCTCCCCGACTCCCCCTAGACCAACTGATACAACAACTGAATCCATTCAACCTGAGCTTTATGATGGAGTCCCGACGCATTAAAAATCACCGTATCAAACAGGAGTTGCGCTTGAACTGGCGCTACCCTGACATTGGGGCATTTTTAAAAGAGTAGCGAATTTCGTTAAATTTCTGGACAACTCCAGTGATTTTGGAGGAAAATCGCGCCATGAAGAAAATCCTTGTCATTCACGGCCCGAATCTTAATGCTCTGGGGACACGTGAACCCGCCGTTTACGGCAACCTGACTTTGGCCGATGTGGATGCGCGTCTGCGTACCTTGGGAGCCAGTCGCGGAATCGAAGTCGATTGTTTTCAAAGCAACTGGGAAGGTGCTCTCATCGATCGCATCCATGATGCGCGTGTCGATGGGACTCAAGCCATTCTCATCAACCCCGGAGGTCTGACGCATACCAGCGTCTCGTTGCGCGATGCCTTGGCATCGGTCGCCCTTCCTTTCATCGAAGTACATTTGTCGAATATCCATGCCCGTGAAAGTTTTCGTCACCACTCATTTCTCTCCGCCATTGCAGTGGGGGTCATTGCAGGATTGGGTGCACGCGGTTATGAACTGGCTTTCGACTATTTTTCGCAGAAGGCATAAAAAATGGACTTGAGAAAACTGAAAAAGCTGATCGATCTGGTAGAAGATTCGGGTATCGCTGAACTGGAAATTACCGAGGGCGAAGAACGCGTGCGCATCGCCAAGTTTTCTGGTGCCCAGATTGCCTACGCTCCAGCCAACTATCCGGCGGCGCCAGCCCCGGCCGTTGCTGTGGCCCTTGCTGCTCCCGAAGCCCCCGCCGAACCCGAAGGCCATGTGGTCAAATCCCCCATGGTAGGAACATTCTACCGCTCCCCGTCTCCTGGAGCACCGGCTTTTGCCGAAATCGGCCAAAGCATCAATGAAGGTCAAACGCTGTGCATCATCGAAGCCATGAAACTGCTGAATGAAATCGAATCTGATGTGACTGGCACAATTTCCAAAATTTTGGTAGAAAATGGTCAGCCCGTTGAGTACGGTCAACCCCTCTTCATCATCGCTACGACTTGAAAAAGGGTGCCCCATGTTCGATAAAATTCTGATCGCCAATCGCGGAGAAATTGCTCTACGTATCCTCCGTGCCTGTCGCGAGCTGGGGATCAAAACCGTTGCCGTTCATTCCGAAGCTGATGCAGATGCCAAAGCCGTTGTGTTGGCCGATGAATCGGTATGTATCGGCCCCGCCTCTTCCCAGCTGAGTTATCTCAATATTCCAGCCATCATTGCTGCCGCCGAAGTCACGGGCGCGGAAGCCATTCACCCGGGTTATGGATTTCTTTCCGAAAATGCCGACTTTGCCGAAAGGGTAGAAAATAGCGGTTTCGTGTTCATCGGCCCGAGAGCGGAAACCATTCGCCTGATGGGTGACAAAATCAGCGCCAAAGCGACCATGAAGGCTGCCGGTGTTCCCATCGTTCCGGGATCGGAAGGGCAACTCCCCGATGATCCCAAAGAATTAAAAAAACTCGCTTCCAGTATCGGCTATCCTGTCCTGATCAAAGCTTCAGCGGGTGGAGGAGGGCGCGGCATGCGCGTGGTGGAGCGCGAAGAAGACCTCTTGGGCTTCCTCGACCTGACCCGCAGTGAAGCCCGCGCTGCTTTCGGCAATGATACGGTGTACATGGAAAAGTACTTGAGTCAACCGCGTCATGTGGAAATCCAGGTGCTCTCTGACGAATATGGTCATGCCATTTATTTGGGTGAGCGGGATTGCTCAATGCAGCGCCGCCATCAAAAGATTATCGAAGAAGCGCCAGCTCCCGGAATTTCTGCTGCCCAGCGCCAAAAAATTGGCGAAAGCTGCGCTGCTGCGTGTCGTCGCATCAATTACCGTGGGGCAGGAACTTTTGAGTTTCTCTATGAAAACGGGGAGTTCTATTTCATAGAAATGAATACTCGTGTACAAGTGGAGCATCCTGTAACTGAGTTGATTACTGGTATCGATATTGTGCAGGAACAAATCCGTATTGCTGCCGGCGAAAAGATGGCTTGGCGCCAAAAAGACATACATCTGCGCGGTCATGCCTTGGAATGTCGGATCAACGCAGAAGATCCTTTTTCTTTCATTCCCTCACCAGGCCGCATCACCCAGTACCATGTCCCTGGTGGCCCGGGAATACGAGTAGATTCCCATATCTATCAGAACTATTTCGTTCCACCTCATTATGACTCACTGATCGCCAAAGTGCTCACACATGGGGCAACACGTGAACAAGCATTGGCGCGGATGCGCATTGCCTTGTCGGAAATGGTGGTGGAAGGCATCAAAACCAACATTCCCTTGCATCAGCAATTATTGCAGGACGCCGCTTTTATCGCTGGAGGAACCAGCATTCACTACCTTGAAGAAAAATTGGCTCGTGACAAACCCGCAAAATCCTGAGAATTTTACGTTATGAGTTGGACGCGGCTCCTCATCAAAGCCGATGAAATTCAGGCAGAAAGCCTGTCAGAGGACTTGATGGAACACGGAGCGTTGTCCGTCACCGTGACTCCTTGGCTGGAAGACGGTGTGGCAGAAGTGCCCCTTTTCGGAGAACCGGGCTGTCCCGATTCTCCCCTCTGGCCCCAATGCCAAGTGGAAGTGCTACTGCCCCAAGAAGTGGATGCTGATGACTGGTTTGCCACCGTTTGTCGCCTGCTCCCCCTGGACCCACCGCCGGTCTACCACAGCGATAATGTGGCCGATGAGGACTGGGTTCGACTCACCCAAAGCCAATTTGATCCGATCCCCGCTGCGCCTGGATTATGGATCGTCCCCACCTGGCACAGTATCCCCGATGACAGCGCCATCAATGTACGCCTTGATCCGGGACAAGCTTTTGGGACCGGCAGTCATCCCACCACCCAACTCTGTCTTCAGTGGTTGATGGCCCATCCCCCGCAGGGACAACGCATTCTCGACTACGGCTGTGGTTCGGGAATATTGGCCATTGTTGCCGCCATGTTGTCTGCGGATCAGCCTATCGGGGTTGATATAGACCCCGTGGCCGTCCAAACCGCTCGCGAGAATGCCCAGCTGAATCAAGT
>VFSW01000428.1_pt1 | contig 61686 bp, 55 predicted proteins | sample 5358111 | NCBI WGS metagenome assembly VFSW01 (sample SAMN11554181, study PRJNA540505) | mine drainage metagenome | isolation source: sediment from site ElyBrook_90M | place: USA: Ely Copper Mine, Vershire, VT | collected 2017
CCCCCGTGCCCCCGCATCGCGCCGCCCAGCGCAACCGAAAACACGCTATAGAAAAATCCCGCCAAAAAACAAATCAGGTAAAACTGTTCCCAGCTCATGGCCGCGCCTTCCCATTCGCTCCGGCCGCTTCCGGCTTCAACACCCCCAGCAGCCGCTCGGCGAGCCCCTGCGTGTCTACGATGGCTTCGAGCAGCAGCAGACAGCGCCGCGAATCCTGGTGCCGCGCCACCGTCAGCAGCGCCTGCCTCAGGTCCGGATCGCGCCCGAACCGCTCCGCCCCCTCGATGAGCCACAAATCGAGCGTGTCCTCCGCTCCCTGCACGCCCGACACGAGCTCCGTTTGATACCCATCCGGATCGTCCACCAGGTATCCCGGATGCACCCGGAAAAACTTCGCCAGCAGCATCCTCGTCGAGTTCGTCAGGTGCGGCCGGGCCCCGCTCTCGATCTGCGACAGATACGACTGCGAAATCGACTTCTTCAGCTCGCGCTTCATCGCCCGCGCCACTTCGCTCTGCGTCATTTCGCGGTCGAGGCCGCGCAACGCCCCCTCGGCCGCCCGCAGGTACCGCAACTTTTCGCCCAGTTTCACGTTCGTCCTGCCTATATCAATCTGCAATCATGCTATCGCAAACTGCCATAACTGTCAAGAGAAAAATTTCGCCCCCCCGCCTGCGCCCCCCAGCCCCCGCCGGCACCGGGCGTGTTCCGCCGATGCGGCGCGCTCCATCCCGTCGCGCCGGATACTCGCGAGGGGGGTCTTATATACGGCCGGCCCGGCACGGACGCTCCCCCCGCGGCGGAATCGTGTACGTCGTGGCAGGCGGGGTCTTGGGCGTGCGGGGACCGCGCGAACCGCCTCCGTCGCGGCGAGGAGGCGGGAGTCCCTGCCGTCAAGGCGATTTCGTGACGTTCGCATCGATCGTTGCGACAGATTTTGGTCCGGCGAGGACACGCTTGATGCGCTTAAGACGCGAGATTCGGGCCGGCTCGGTTACCGGCCGTTCCACAGCCGGCATTGACGCCCGAAACTGGGCCGCGGCTAATCGTTGGAATGGTGTCTTCGGCAATTCTTGAAAGTGCTTCGATGCCGTCCCGGAGTAAGCCTGCGCGACACGCCGGCGCATCGTTCGAGTCTGGGCTCGTGACAAGAAGTGGCTGCTGCCGAGCCGCGTGAAGAACCTGGCAAAGAGCGAACGCGGCGTTCTCAACCAGGTTTACCAACTGAATCGGCGAGTGTTCATAGCTTACCTGCTCAAAGAAGGCCTGGAAGAGCTTTAGGGCGACCTCGGCGGCAGCGCTCACCCTCATTTCAGAAGCTCGCCGGGATGCCGCTCAAACACGTCGATGGGATTCTGAACTATTGCCGAACTCGCGTACGCTTCGTCGCCCTGGAAGCAATCAACGGCAACATCGTATGCTGATCCACCGCGGCCGAAGCGATAAGAACATGCATTACCGTCTATCGAAAGCACAACGCACGGCCGTGACCAACACCGAATATGCCGCTTTTCAAAAGACCGGGAAAGCCGCGTAGAATGCCGCTTCTTACGATTTCTGGGGAGAGTCACAATTACTTCGGGGGGTTGAATGATCCGCGTGCCGGCACCAAACTGCGCATCGCGGCCGCCGGGGGAAGAATTCGTGAAGGGCGCCAGTGATAGAGTATTGGCGAACGGTCGAACCGCAACGGGGAGAATGAGCGTGCGGCGCAGTCTGATACCGCGAGAAATGGAACTTTCATGAACAGAGATCGAACCCGCTTCACGTTCTTCTTACTGCTATCCACGGCGCTGGCAGCGCTGACGGCCGAGGCCCAGAATGCCGCTCAAGCGGGGACGGCCGCGGGCGGCGCGGGACTGGCGCCGCTGCCTGCGCCGCTCGACGTGCCCAAGCCGGGGCCGGTAACGGATGCGCCGTATGCTCCGACGCCGATTCTGCCGGGCGGCGTGGTAGTGACGCTCTATCCGCCGAACTCGCCGTATCTCAATAAGGACCGGATTCGCGAGGCCGAACAATACAACACGAACCGGTTCGTGCCGGGGCGAATCAACAGCATCGTCAACATCCACAACCCATCGATCGAGATTCACACCGTCGATCGCGGGTCAAACACCGGCGCCGCGGTTATCCTTGTGCCGGGGGGCGGGCATAATACCCTAAACGTCGGCAGCGAGGGCGCCGATTTTGTTCCGTACTTCTCTAACTACGGAGTAAGTACCATCATTCTGCGGAATCGCCTGCGGCGCGACGGTTACAATCCCCAGACGGACGAAGTAAACGATGCGCAGCAGGCGATTCGGCTGGTGCGCGCTCACGCCAGGGAATTGGATATCGATCCGAACAAAATCGGCATGATGGGCTTTTCGGCGGGCGCGGAACTGGCGTCGGCGGCGGCGGTATTGTTCGACGAATTCGACAAGAAGAACAACGAGCCGGGCGATCCTCTGGCGGGCGTTACGTCGCGGCCCGATTTCGTCGGACTGATCTATCCCGGCCCGACGCCGTTCGCTCACAATCGCACGCCTCCGCCGATTCCGCGCAATGTGCCTCCGGCCTTTATCGTCTGCGGCGGTTCGGGCGACAGAGTTCACGCGATGTGGGCGGACGAATACTTCGCCGCCATGCTGGCCGCCAGCGTGCCGAACATTGAAATGCACATTTACGCCAATGGCCGTCACCCTGGACAGCCGTTGAGCGACGGCAGCCGGATGACCGGCGGGTTGACGTATCGTAACGGAATGCCTTATGGCTCCTGGCAGGACCGGTTCATCGACTGGTTCCGCGATCTCGGATTTCTGCAAAAGCCTGGAGTAGAAACGAAGGCCGCCCGGGACATCGCCGCGTACGTGAGCCAGGCGCCACACTGAGGAGCGCGGCGGGAGCCCGATTCATCGAAACGCGGGCGCGGACGGGCCGGACGCAGTACAATGCACGGGGAGAATAACCGATGTTCACCGCTACCGCCGATCTGATTTTGCCGGCCACCGTGACGGGCTCGTTTCCACGGCCCCGCTGGTTTGACGTCAGCATGTGGGGGAGGCCGCTCGACACCTGCATGCTGGACGTGCGCTTCCGGGAGAAGTTCCAGGACGCGCTGTCGGTGGTGATCGGCGACCAGGAGCGGGCGGGGCTGGATATCCTCTGCCACGGCGATTTTCATGTCGATGAGGACCTGGCCGGGCGCGCCTGGCACCACTACCCGCTGCAGCGCTGGGCCGGGTTCGAGGGCGACCATTTGCAGCCCGAGGAGACGACGGCGCCGTGGCTGCATTACCCGCCCGGCACGTTGCTGAATGAAATCTATACGGGCTGGCGGTGGCCGCACGTGGTGGACCGGATCGAGCACCGGCCGCTCGATTATCCGAAGCTGTGGCGCATGGCGCAGGCCCGGACGTCGAAGCCCGTGAAGTTCGGAACCTGCTGCTCGCAGGTGATGGCGCTGTTCCTCGACATCCACACGCCGAAGTACAAAGACAAGCGGCAGGTGATCTGGGACATGGCGGAGGCGATGAACAAGGAATTGCTGGCGCTGCGCGACGCCGGATGCCGCTGTATCCAGACCGAGGAGCCCACGTTCCACTTCATGGCGAACACTTACGGCAAGGACCATGAAGACGTGAAGTTTCTCATCGAGGCGTTTAACCGGGAGGTGCAAGGGTTAGAGGATGTCGAGCTGTGGATCCATACCTGTTGGGGCAACCCGAACATGCAGCGGGTGATGGAGGATACAAGTTATGCGAAGTCGATGGAGATTTACCTGGAACGGTGCCCCGGGGATGTGTGGACGCTCGAGATGAAGGACCGGAACCAGCGGGATCTCGAATTATTCGAGCCGCTGAAGCACGATTTGAAGAAGAAGATCTGCATCGGTGTGGTGAGCCACCGGGCGCTGCAGGCGGACCGGCCCGAGGATGTGGCGGGGGAGATCCGGCGGGCGTTGCGCTATATTCCGGCGGAGCGGTTGATTGTGTCGAGCGACTGCGGATTCGGGCGGCAGGGCTGCGACCGGGCGATCGCGTTCTATAAGACCAGCGCGATCGCCCAGGGTTGTAACATCGTGCGGCGCGAACTGGGGCTGCCGGAGACGCGCGTGGCCGCGGCGGATCCGGCGCTGCAGATCGATGTCGTGGCGGGACGCCGCGGCGAGTAAGTGGAGGATCGTTCGAGTCCGGGCTCGTGACAAGAAGTGGCGCGAATGGCGGCATCGGGCACGGGGTCGCGCGTAGACGCGAATCGCCGGCGGCGTCCATTAAGCTGGCGGCCGGCTCGCGGCGCGGACGAGCTTCGAAGTGGTGATGGCCTGGCCGGTGTGGCGCTGCGTGTGTTCGGCGATGTGGACGAGAAGGCCGGCGAGCGGGACGGGGAGCAGTTTCCGGCCGATGGCGCGAGGGGCGGCGGGGTCGGAGAGGTCGAGCGCGCGGGCCGCGGCGGAGGCTGCGCCGAAAGAGGCGTCGAGTTCGGCGAAGAGTTCGTCGCGCGAGGCGCCGGGTTGCATTTCGGACGCGAGGGCTTCGAGTTGGGCGGCGTCGAGCGGGCGGGCTTGCGCGTAACTCATGAGACGGTCCACGCTGCCTGCGATGTGGCGGATCTGGAAGCCGACGCTCGCGAGGCCGGAGGGGCGGCGCCAGAGTTGGGCGGCGGTGAGATCGCGGGTCCAGAAGTCGAGGTCCTCGCGGGCGTGTTCGAGCGAACGGAGGAGCGCGCCGACGACCGGGTGGACGCCGGAGACGGCGCCGCGGAGCCAAGGTTCCAGGGTCGGACGTTCCATGGCTGAGTCTATTCGGCCCGTGCGGCGTATTCGAGCAGGCGCGCGCGGAGGGCCGCCGCGGTGGCCGTATCGGGGGTGATGACGAGGATCGTGTCGTCGCCGGCGAGGGTGCCGCTGACTTCGGCGAGATCCTCGCGGTCGATGGCGGCGGCCAGCGCGTTTGCGTTGCCGGGCGCGGTTTTGAGCACGATGAGGTTCTGCGCCTGCCGAACGTCGCGGAGAAACTCGGCGGTCAAGGCCGCGAGCGGCGGACCGGGCGTTGCGGCGAGCTGCTTATAGCCGCCGGCGGTCTTGACGAGGCCGAGCTCGCGGATGTCGCGCGAGAGCGTGACTTGAGTGGCCGGGATGCCGCATTGTTCGCGCAGGCGCTGGGCGAGGTCTTCCTGGGTGTGGATGGCGGTGGCGCGGACAAGGTTGAGGATCTGGCCTTGGCGGTAGCTCTTGTTCATGGGCGCATTACGTGGCCATGGCCGCGAGCCGTTCGCGGGCGGTGGCGACAGCGCTCGCGACGGCATCGGGGCCGGTGCCTCCGGGAAGGTTTCGCGTCTTCATCCCGGCGGCCGGGTGAAGCAGCGCGGCAATCGCGGGACTGAATTCGGGCGAGAAGGCGGCAAGTTCTTCGGGAGTCCAGGAGGCCGGGGGCTTACCGCGGCGGAGGCTTTCGAGGACCAGACGGCCGGCGAGCTGGTGGGCCGTATGAAACGGCGTGCCAGAGCGGGCGAGGGCTTCGGCGATGTCGGTGGCGACGAGCCAGCTTTCCTCCGCGGCGGCGGCGGGGCGCTCGGGGCGCAGGCGCGTGGTCGCGACGACGGCTTGCGCCATTTCAAGCGAGCCGGAGAGCTGACCGGCGGCTTCGAACAGCGGCTCCTTGTCCTCCTGCATGTCGCGATTGTAAGTCATCGGCAGGCCCTTCATGGTGACGAATAACGACGTGAGGGCGCCGAAGACACGGCCGCATTTGCCGCGGATGAGTTCGAGCGAGTCGGGGTTCTTCTTTTGCGGCATCAGGCTCGAGCCGCTGGTGACGCCGTCGGCGAGATCGAGCCAGCCGAACTCGTCGCTCGAATAGAGAATCCAATCCTCGGCGAGGCGGCTCAGGTGGAGCATGGTCGTCGAGGCGGCGTAGAGGAAGTCGAGCGCGAAGTCGCGGTCGCCGGAGACGTCCATGCTATTGCGGGAGACGGCTTCGAAGCCGAGTTCGGCCGCGATGGCGTCGCGGTCGAAGGGGAAGCCGCTGCCGGCGAGCGCGCCGGAACCGAGCGGAAGGACGTTCACGCGCGCGCGGGCCTGAAGAAGGCGCTCGTGGTCGCGCGCGAACATTTCGAAATAGGCGAGCAGGTAGTGGGGCCAGAGGACGGCCTGGGCTCGGCGGAGGTGGGTGTAGCCGGGGACGATGGCGGAGGGGTTGGCCGCGGCGCGGCCGAGCAGGGCTTCGAGCAAGCCGCGGAGGAGCGCCGTGGCGCGGTCGATTTCGGCGCGGAGCCACAGGCGCGTGTCGAGCGAGACCTGCTCGTTGCGGCTGCGGCCGGTGTGGATCTTCGCCGCCGGCGGGCCGGCGCGCTCGTTGAGCAGGCGGATGACAAGCGTGTGGATGTCTTCGTCCGTCGCGCCACCGAAGAAGCCGGGCTTCGCGTGATCGGCGAGGATGGATTCGAAGGCGCGGACGAGCGCGCCGCGCTCCTCGGCGGTGAGGATCGCGGCGCGCTCGAGCGCGTGCGCGAATGCGATCGAGCCCTGGATGTCGGCTTCGAGCAGACGCTGGTCGAAGTGGAGCGAGCCGGAGAAGCGCTCGAAGGCCTCGCTAGGGCCGGATTCGAAGCGGCCGCCCCAGAGCTTCATCGGCCGCTTTTCGCCGCCAGTGTGCGGACCTTCATCGGCAGTCCGATAAGGTTGATGAAGCCAAGCGCGTCCTTTTGATCGTATTCGGCGCCCATGGTGAAGCTGGCGATGTCGAGCGAGTGGAGCGAGTAGGGCGAGCGGCGGCTGACGGGCTCGATGCCGCCCTTATATAGACGAAGTGCGATTTCGCCGGTGGTGTTCTGGCTGGTGGTTTCGAAGAACGCGTCGAGGGCCTCGCGCAGCGGGGTGAACCAGAACCCGTTGTAGACCATCTCGGCGTAGTCGAGCGAGAGCTTCTGCTTGTAGTGCAGCGTGTTCTTGTCGAGCGTGAGGGCTTCGAGTTCGCGGTGAGCCGCCATCAGCAGCGTGCCGCCCGGGGTTTCGTAGCAGCCGCGCGATTTCATGCCCACGAAGCGGTTCTCGACTAAGTCGATGCGGCCGACGCCATACTCGGCGCCGATGCGGTTGAGCGTTTCGAGCAGCTCGACGGCGGACGAGTAAGTCTTTCCGTCGACCGAGACGGGGCGGCCGCGCTCGAAGCCGATCGAGACTTCGCGCGGCGCATCGGGGGCGTCCTTGGGGGAGCGGGTGAGCATCCAGATGTGCTCGGGCGCCGCGTTGGCGGGATCTTCGAGCTCGCCGCCTTCGTGCGAGATGTGCCAGATGTTGCGGTCGCGGCTGTAAATCTTGGTGGTCGATTGCGCGATGGGGACGTTGTGGCTGGCGGCGTACTCGATGGCGTCCTCGCGCGATTTGATGGTCCACTCGCGCCATGGGGCGATGACCGGGAGCCAGGGGGCGAGGGCCTTGTAAGTCAGCTCGAAGCGGACCTGGTCGTTGCCCTTGCCGGTGCAGCCGTGGGCGAGGCCGTCGCAGCCCGTTGCGAGCGCGACCTCGACCTGCCGCTTGGCGAGCAGCGGGCGGGCGATGGACGTGCCGAGCAGGTATTTGTGCTCGTACACGCCGCCCGAGCGGACCAGCGGCCAGAGATAATCGCGGACGAACTCCTCGCGCATGTCGGCGACGTGGACTTCGCTCGCGCCCGTTTTGAGGGCTTTCTCTTCGAGGCCCACGAGCTCGTCGGGACCCTGGCCGATGTCGCCGCACACGGCGACCACTTCGCAGCCATAGTGCTCCTTGAGCCACGGAATGATGATGGAGGTGTCAAGGCCGCCCGAGTAGGCAAGGGCCACCTTCTTCGGATGATTCATCTGGTTCGATTTTACCTTTGTCGGAAAAGCGCGCCCGGCGTTACGCCAGGAGCATCAACAGCAGAGCCTTCTGCGCGTGCAGCCGGTTTTCGGCCTGGTCGAATACGGCGGATTGGGGCGATTCGATGACGTCTTCGGTGACCTCCTGGCCGCGCTTGGCGGGCAGGCAGTGGAGGAAGATGGCTTCGGGCGCGGCGAGCGACATGAGCCGTTCATTCACTTGAAACGGCGCGAAGCGGGCCTCGCGGATCCGGGCTTCGGACTCCTGCCCCATGCTGGCCCAGACGTCGGTGTAGACGGCGTGGGCGCCTTCGACGGCCTCGCGCGGGTCGTTGGTGATGACGACCGTGGCGCCCGTCGAGCGGGCGAAGGCGCCGGCCTGCTCGACGATGGAGGAGTCCGGCTCGTAGCCGGCCGGGGTAGCGATGCGCACATGCGCGCCGAGGCGGGTGAGGGTGAGCAAAAGCGAGTGGGCGACGTTGTTGCCATCGCCCACGAAGGCGAGCGTGAGGCCGGCCGGATCGCCGTATTTTTCGATGAGCGTCTGCGCGTCGGCGAGCGCCTGGCAGGGGTGGAATCGGTCGCTGAGGGCGTTAATGACGGGGGCGGAACTCCACCGGGCGAGTTCGTCGATGGTCTCCTGCGCAAATGTGCGGGCGACGATGGCTTGCGTCCAGCGGTCCAGGTTGCGGGCGACGTCCTTGACGGGCTCGCGCGCGGCGATGGGGCCGGTGCTGGTGACGGTGTCGCCGCCGAGCTGCTTGACGGCGAGCTCGAAGGTCATGCGGGTGCGCAGGGAGGGCTTTTCGAAGAGCAGCGCGGCGTAGCGGCCGGTGCGCGCGCGGGCGTAGTGGTGTGGCGCGGCCTGGACGGCGGCGGCGAGACCGAGGAGGCCGCGGAGCGCGGAGGTCGAGAGGTCCAGATCGGAGGCGAGTTTGCCGGAGGCGATGGACGGGATGGCCAGCGGCGCGGCCATCGGGACGAGGATGGGATTGGGGAGGGCGGCGGCCATGATTAACTATTCACCAGCTTGTATAATCGCACGGGCGGGGTGGGGTGTCAATGGGGGTCTGCTTTTGGGTAGTGTCACGGGCTGCGTTGCCGATGCGGATGAATGAAAATACGGCGGGCGGAATCAGGAGAGTTAGGTCGCGGCGAATGAAGGGCGCAGGGATTGTCAAGTGTTAGAGGAGGGAGCGAATTCCGCGCTCGAATGCGAGGGGGTGCGGACATACGGAGGGGTCCGGTGCCGGTGGTTTCCCAGAGGCGCGCTGCTGGGTGATCAGTGGCGATTCCCGATGATAATGCGAAAGTCCCCTGGCTCGATCTTAGGGTTGGGGACTCGGCAGCCTCCCATCCCGAACTGAGAAAGGCACATCATGAGATCCGCCGCAACAGGCGGCACCTGCTCATCCGAGAGGTACTCGATTTGCATTCCCATCACGGGAACGGTGAACAGGCCTTGACAAAGTCCGGTGCCGGGAAGCTTCCACCCCGCCATACGGAATGCTTCCACGAAATCTAGCGCAAGCCGAAGACTTTCTGGGTTTCCAAGCGCACACCACACGACCCTGTCGCCATCACGGCCGGTATATTTGGACATGCGCTCCGCCAAGGCAACCTTTTGTCCCATCGACAGCCGGCGCTCCTGATTGACAAGCACATTCGTGATCTGATTGTGGCTGCCGACAATGTTTGGACTGTTTGGTCCGTAAGACTCTTGATGAATGCGGGGTTCTGAAGCGTCCGGGCTCGGTTTCTTTTCCATTCGTCACATCACTTTATCGAATTGTCATCACCGATCACGTTGGGGCTGTTGCTGCCGTGGGATTCCTGATGAATGTCTGGGACCGGCTTGGAGGGTTGGCCGTTCTTATGTAGCGTGTAGGCAAGAAAGAAGCCGAACGCAAGATCCGCAATTATAAGTGACGTCTTCTGCTGCCAATCGAGCTTCAGGCGGCTGGCCAGAATCACGGCACCTGCCAGCACCACGAGCAGCGGGATTATGAGTTCCTTTATGAACGTCGGCAAGTAAGACTCAACCAGTAGCTTTCGGATCGGCAGCCGCACGCACTTTCGGCCTCCCTTTGATACACCTCAGGCAGGCCGTGGGACTCTGCGGTGCCGCAAACGCCGTTAGAGTCCACAGCTCGATTTTTTCTTAGTTTTGCTGCCTACATCCTACGCCAGCAGATCACCAATTGTCCACACCCCAGTCGCGATTCCAGCCTCCATCGCGGACGTGACGCGCAGCGATCCGAGAATCCGGCGGAAGTTTTAAGAGGCGAAGTGCAGCGCGACAGCGGCCCGGTGGTTTTCGATCTTCTTCGAGAACGCATTCGTTAGGCGTGTGAGACGGCGAATCTGCATCCGCATCGCCAGGTTTTGGCGCTCGATGTGGCTCGTGCAGAACTTCGCTTCGTCCGGGCTCCCGCTGATTACGACCCTCTTCGCCCGGGTGCATTCGGCCGGAGAATAGCGGCGTTCGTCGTCTTTCGGCCGCGCGTAGGCCATGACCGAATGTCGGAGTCTATAGCCTGCATCAGGCTGGCGCCGCAACCGACAATGAGGTCGACCCGGTGCTGACTGTGTCCGAGGCAGGGCGGTCTTTCCGACCCACCGCTCGGAGTGCGGAATTTCAGAAACCATTTTTGATATATTGAAGACCGCAATCTCAGGTTGCACCCCGTCCGCGGAAAGGGATCATCCCACCTGAATGACGCTTTGAGCACCAAGCATCGACTTCTCTTCTGCCCGTCATAGCGGACACCGGGCCACGGAAAGAGGAGTTATGTCTCGTCAGCTACCCGAAAAACCCAATCTGGAATATCTCAAGAAGCAGGCCAAAGAACTGTTGCGCAGCACGCAGCGGGGCAGATTGGCCGATGCTCAACTTGCGCTCGCCAACGAATACGGCTTTCCCAAGTGGGCGGATCTGAAGGCACACGTCCAGGCGCTGGCGCTCAGTCCCGCCGAGGCGCTGAAGGCGGCTGTATGTGATAGCAATGCGCCGCGCGTCCGCGAAGTCTTGAGGCAGCACCCGGATCTACGGGCGAGGATCGACGATCCGCTGCCCGACTACGGCTTCGGCCAGCACGCGCTATTCGCGGCGGTGCAGCGGAGCGATCGGACGACGATAGATGTTCTGTTGCGCGCGGGCGCCAAGATCCGGAAGCGAACCGAATGGTGGGCCGGGGGTTTCGGCGTGCTGGATGAGTGCGATCCGAGCCTGGTGGAGTTTCTGATCGAACGCGGCGCGGTGGTGGATGTGCATTCGGCGGCGCGGTTGGGGATGATGCCGAAACTGCGAGAGTTGGTGACGGCCGATCCGAGCGTCGTCCACGCACGCGGCGGAGATGGGCAGACCCCGCTGCACTTCGCTTCCACGGTGGAGGTTGCGGAGTTCCTGCTGTTAAACGGGGCCGGCATCGATGCGCGCGATCTGGATCACGAATCGACGCCGGCGCAGTATATGCTGCGCGTGGAACATAGGCGGCACTATCCGCGGGATCGCCAGGATGTGGCGCGTTACCTGGTCGAACGCGGCTGCCGGACGGATATCCTGATGGCCGCGGCGCTCGGAGATGCCGATCTGGTGCGGCGGCACGTGGACAGCGATCCCACCTGCATTCGGATGAGCGTATCGGAGGAATGGTTTCCAAAGCAGAATCCGCGCGCGGGCGGCACGATTTACATTTGGACGCTGGGGCCGCACCGCACCGCACACTCCGTAGCGCGCGATTTCGGTCATGAGGCTGTTTTCCAGTTGCTGATGGAGCGGACTCCCGAGGATCTCAAGCTGTCGCTCGCATGCGAGCTGGGCGACGAAGCGGTGTTTCACGAATTTCTTGCGAAGCATCCCGATGTGGCAAAGACGCTGTCCGAGACCGACCGGCGCAAGCTGCCGGGCGCCGCGCAGACGAACAACACAAATGCGGTGCGGCTGATGCTGGAGGCTGGTTGGCCGGTCGATGCGCCGGGAGACATGGGAGCGACGGCGCTGCATTGGGCTGGATTCAACGGGAATGCGGAGATGACCCGTGAGATTCTGCGGTTCCATCCGGCGCTGGAATTGAAATCGCGGGAGTACGAGGGGACCGCGCTCGCATGGGCCTTGTTTGGATCCGGAGACGGTTGGCATCGAGACACTGGGGATTACGTCGGGACGATTCGGGCGCTGCTGGAGGCCGGGGCGGCTCTACCGCCTCATGCGGAAGAATTGGAGCCAAGCGAAGCCGTGTTGGAGGCGCTGCCATGAATTCGAACCAGCGCCCACGGTCTGTATTGATCCTCGCATGCGCGTATATCTCGATAGGCGCAATCGGATTTGCTTACCACTTCCGCGAGCTGCTGGCGTTTCATCCCGACGCCGTCTCGATCGAACTCACCGAGTTTCTGGGGATTCTCGCTGGAGCATTTATGATCCGAGGCCACAACTGGGCACGCTGGCTTGCGCTCGCCTGGATCGCATTCCACGTAATTCTGAGCGCGTTTCACGCGTTCGCGGAATTCGCCATTCACGGTGTGTTCTGCGCCGTCATTGCATGGTTGCTTTTTCGTCCCGAGGCTGCCCGGTATTTTCGCGGCGCTCGGATCGAACCGATGTAAGTGCGGAAGGATGATCGTGTACGCAATGAGGAGCAGGTGAACATCCACGGCCGCAAGTCGCCGGTCACTCACTTCGGCCAGGGGAAGGGCGGGTCTCTGCTGGGGCCGGCTCACCGTCCATTACACTCCGAAGCGCGGGAGTTGGCTGAATCAGGCGGAGATCGCACTCGGTTTGGTCTCGCGGCAATGTCTGGGAAGCAGGCGGATTCCGGAACGGGAGATGTTGCCGCGGGGCCGGCCGGAAGCCGGCCATGATCCAGTGGCGGTTCACGCGGAAGAAGGCCAGAAAGTTGTTCCCGCACAAGAAACCCCGGGCCGGCGCCTAAAACGTCTCAGCGGACCGCGAAACCGGCCGGCATGGTGCGCGGGGAGCACCATGCCGAATACTCAACTTGCGCCGGATCCAGATATAAGAAACGGTTCAGGCGGTCAGAGAACCGGGCCGCTGGAGGTGACGTCCCCTGCGCGCTTTCCGCTATCTTCGTAGCGTGAAGCTCGCGCGCCCGATCGCCTTACTCGCCGCCTGCGCCACGCTCGAAGCCTGGAACGCGGCCGGACATCGAACCATCGCCTACATCGCCTATTCGCGGCTTAATCCCCCTGTGCGCGCGCGCCTCGACGCGCTACTCGAGTCGCATCCCGATTATCCGCGCTGGGTCCAGGACATCGCGCCCGCCGATCGCCCGCTCGCCGCGTTCCTTCATGCCTCGGTCTGGGCCGACGAGATCCGCTCGGATCCCGCTTACCTCAACGAGCCGCGCGACGCGGCTCCGCCGGCCGAATACCCTGACCGCTACCGGCATCAGAACTGGCACTACGTCGACGAGCCGCTGGCTGGCGCATTCGCGGACGTGCGCATCGACGATTCGCTCAATCCCGACTGGCGCGCGGCCCCGAACGTCCTTACCCAGATCCGCGCCATGGAGTCCATCGTCGCGACTCGCTCGAACTCGCCGGCCGCGCGCGCCTGGGCGCTCGCGTGGTTGGTGCATCTGGTTGGCGATATCCACCAGCCGCTTCACTGCGCCAGCCGCTACAGCGCGCCGGATGCCTCTGGCAAAAGCGAGAACGACGCGGGAGGCAACCGTATCCGCCTCGCCGGCCACGATCACAACCTGCATGCCTTGTGGGACGATCTGCTCGGCTTCGACGACTCGCTCGGGGCCGTGAAGCAGCTCGGTGAGGGTCTGCTCGCAGCGTCGGCGCCCAGCAAGGGCCGCACCAACGAAAACGACTGGCAGGCGGAAGGCGCGCAGCTCGATGCCGCTCTCGTCTATCCCGGCCTCGCCTACGCGAAGACGCAGGGCGCCGAGCTCGACGTCACGCCCGAATACCGCCGCGTCGCCACGGTCGTGGCCGGCCAGCGCGTTACGCTTGCGGGCTATCGTCTGGCGCGCGTACTGAACCGCCTGCTCTCGCGATAGCGCTCAACGCGCGGCTTGCGAGGCGAGTTGATCGAGAAGCAGCTTGCGCTCGCGGTGCGGCTCCGGCATGGCGCCGCTGGTGACGTCGATGCGCATCGTCTCGCCCAATCCGCTGCTCGCGAGAGAGGGCCATTCGGGAAGCCCTTCGCCATTCGGGTCGCCCGTCTTCACGAAATCGGCGAAGTACTCTTCCATCGTTTTCGAGATTTTGTAGTCGTCCGGCGTCCAGGCATAGACTTTGTTCGTCGCCAGGTTGCCGAGAGCGTATTCGATCTCCGCCGAATGCACCGCGCCACGCGCCGGCGGCGCCGCATTGGCGCGCGCTTGCTCGCCTCGCATCACGCCGCCCGCAAGCCCCGCGACGGCATCGCCCATCGACTTGTTCATCGGAGGCCGCGCGCGCGCGAAAAAGTATCGGAAGACGGGCTTAACGCCGGTTTTCGCGCACAAATCGGCCCATCTCCACGTGCTGAACGCGATGAAGCGATCGCTCGCCAGCGCCGTCGCCGTTTCGATAACCTCCTCGTTTGTCGAAGCGGCGTAGACCCTCAACACTTCGCCGGCATGCTCGCCGTACAACCGCCGCACGGCCTTCTCGTAGTTCTCCGGCGTGGGTTCGTCGCGGCCAAGCACCGCGCGCCAGCCCATCTCTTCCGAGTTCCATCCGGCGAGCAGCGGCACGTGCGCCTGCTTGCCTGCGCGGAAGATCTCGAGCGGCGGCTCGGGGAACAAATAGCCGTCGACCGTCACCGGGAACCGGCCGACAGGGGCGCCGCGGCCGGTGGCTTGAAGAACCTTCTCCGCCGGCATCGCGCGCAACGCCGCGAGCGACGCGGCGCCGGCACTGGCGGCAAACTTCTCTCCGTTCGCCTCGGCTTGGGCCAGCGGCGCGGCCGAGAACGACCCGAGCAGCGACCCGCTTTCGCCGATCGCGCCCGCGATCAGATCCTTCGATAACGGCGACGCCATTTGCGCGGACACCGAGAACGATCCGGCCGACTCGCCGGCGATCGTCACGCGCCGCGGATCGCCGCCGAGCGCCGCGATGTTCCGTTGCACCCACTGAAGCGCCGCGTTCTGATCGAGCAGACCGTAGTTGCCCGATGCATGCTGCGGCGATTCGCTCGTCAGCTCCGGATGCGCGAGAAACCCAAACACCCCCAGCCGGTAGTTCACCGTCACGGCCACGATGCCCTTGCGCGCCATGCTCTCGCCGTCGTAGCGCGGCTCCGATCCATCCCCGGCGACGAAGCCGCCGCCGAAAAAATACACCAGTACCGGAAGACGTCTCTTGCCCGCCTTCGCCGGCGTCCAAACATTGAGATACAGGCAGTCCTCGCCCATGCCGTTCGAGCGAAAGTTCATGTCGCCGAAGAGGGACAGTTGCATGCAGCGCGGGCCGAACTGCGCGGCCTGCCGCACGCCGCTCCAGTTTGGAACCGGCTGTGGCGGCTTCCAGCGCAGATCGCCCACGGGCGGCGCGGCGAAGGGAACGCCTTTGAACATCCGCACGGCGCCGTCGGGCGAGGCCGTACCCTGGACCGTTCCATTCGCGGTCTTAACGCGCACCGCAGCGTGCGCGGGCAGGAGAAATCCCAGCGAGAGCAGTGCGGCGAGACTGGCGCCGGGCGTGAAGGCGGTGAACGGATAGCTTCGAGGCATCACCGCTCAATCGTACTCCAAATCGCACGAGTTACTTGCCCGCTGGACGATAGGCGATCTCGTTTGTGTTCCCGTGCAGCCGGCACTGGCGCGCGGCCCACTGTCTCGCGCTCACCGCGCCGCAGCGCACGCGGTATTCGATCGAACTCGCGTCCGCCCGCGCGCTTGCAAGCTGCGCCCGCCCGAGCTCGGCCCGCGCCGGATCGATTAGGCCGAGTCTCTCGAGCAGCATCGCGGCTTCATCCAGATCGCCATAACAAACACCCGGGGGCAGGTACGCTAACTCCGCCAGGCTTGCAATCGCTTCCGGGTCGGCAGGCTGAAGCAGCACGGCCTGGCGCAGGTTGTGCCGCGCCTTGCGGACCAGCCGCGCAGGAAACGCCGCCGATTCGGCCTGGCGCTCGTACGCCAGACCCAGCTTCATCCTATGCACGCTTACGGCAGGCTCCAGACGCACTGCCTGTTCAAGCAACGCGGCGGCCCGTCCATAGTTGGCGTTGGCCCATGCATCGTCGGCCGCGCGCGCCAACTCGACCACGCTCCGGACTTCCATCACGTCCACATCCGCGAATCGCTCCGGCGCCGAGTTCCGCTCAGGGATCGATGCGGCAGGCGCCGCGAAAGAAATTACCGTCAGCGCGAGCACAGCCCTCAGCCCGCACGTCGTTGTCGCACTCATCCATCTTCCCATTTTCGTCCCCGTTGTACTCAGATGCGATTTCCAGGCTCCAAGTGTCAGGAATCCGTTTGCGCCCTGAAAACACGGTGTTTTCGTCTTGACGCGGCACTCCGGGGAAAGGTTTCGAGGAACGAAGTGCAACCATTCCACCTCCGGCTGTATCTCCAACAGTAGCGGCCCGCTTTGCACCGCCGGAGTTCATAGTGTATCTTCGCTATCCAAACCGTCTGCTGGTCCGGCTCGGGATCTTGCTGACTCTCTCGTTCGGCGCTTTCGCGCAAGATCCTCCCGCGGCCGACCCACCTCCGGCGCCCGCGCCGGCGACCCTTGAGCACCCGCCCACGCAAGCGGCGCAGACCACAATTCCCGATCAGGGCCGCATCCTCGGAATTCTGCCGAACTACAAGACCGTCCCGGACCGTAAGATGAATCTTCCGCCGCTCACTCCTTCAGGCAAGCTCGGACTCGCGACCCAGGACTCGTTCGACTGGTCGTCGATCCTTGTCGCCGGTTACTACGCGGGAACCGAACAGCTCGAAGGCCAGTATCAGACGTGGGGCCAAGGCATGGCGGGATTCGGGAGACGCTTTGCGGCGGGATACGCCGACAACGCGATCGGCGACTACATGACCGAGGGCATCTTCCCAACACTCCTTCACGAAGACCCGCGCTACTACCGGATGGGTGAGGGCGGCTTCTTCAAGCGCACGCTATGGGCGATGAGCCGCATCGTCGTCACCAAGAACGACGCGGGCGGCATGGAGTTCAACCGCTCCGAGTTCGCCGGCAACGCCGTCGCCGCGGGCATCTCGACCCTCTACTACCCGGCCCAGAGCCGGACGTTCAGCGACGTATTTCAGAAGTGGTACGTGCAGTGCGGCACGGATGCCTTCTTCAACGTGCTGAAGGAATTCTGGCCCGACGTCCGCAGCCGCTTCTCCCGGCATCCGCCGCGCGAAAACTGACCGGCGCGCGAAACGTGAGCGGCCTCCCGGCTCACGATGCTATAATGCAGGCCACTGGAAAGGGGAGCCCGCGTGCTGTGGGCATCCCGCATGGCAAGCGCAGGGAGGTAGGGCGATGGGCAGTGCGATATCGCTCCGCGTGGTGTTCGTTCTGATTTTGGCCGCTACGGGTTACTGGCTGCGACCCTTTGGACTAGGGCCGTGGCAGGGAGCGGCGACAGGAGCGGCGGTCGGAGCGGCGATGGCCGTTTTCGAGATCCAGGTTCGCCGGATCTCGCTCAAGCGGTTGATCGGCGCCGCGGCTGGGTCGATCTTAGGAATCCTGGGCGCGTACCTCATGTCGCTGGTGCTCGGCCATGCCGGCGCCGGCAATCCCAACGTCGTGCCGTTCGTCGAAATCTCGCTGCTTGCCGCGATGACTTACGTCGGCCTCGTCGTTGGCGCAAGCAAGGGTGAAGCGTTGAACCTTTCCGCGCTCGGCGGTTTGTTCGGGGGCGAAACTGCGGTGTCGAACGCGCTTAAGGTGCTCGACACCAGCGTAATCATCGACGGACGCATCGCCGATATCGGCGAGACCGGCTTCCTCGATGGCACGCTCGCCATCCCGCAGTTCGTGCTGCGCGAACTGCAGATGGTCGCCGATTCGTCCGACTCGATGAAGCGCAACCGCGGCCGGCGTGGCCTCGACGTGCTGCAGCGCATCCAGAAGATGCCCGGGCTGCGCGTCGAGATCATCGAGGACGATTTCCCCAACGTCCGCGAAGTGGACCTCAAGCTCATCGAGCTCGCCAAATCGCGCGAGTGCAAGATCGTCACCAACGATTTCAACCTCAATAAGGTCGCCCAGCTTCGCGGCGTTGAAGTGCTGAACATCAACGAGCTCGCCAACGCGCTGAAGCCGGTCGTACTGCCCGGCGAAACGATGCGCGTCTTCATCCTGAAAGAGGGCAAGGAGTACAACCAGGGTGTCGCCTACCTCGACGACGGAACCATGGTGGTGGTCGACAACGCGCGGAAGATGATCTCGCGGACGATCGACGTAACGGTCACCAGCGTGTTGCAGACCACGGCGGGCAAGATGATCTTTGGCCGGTTCGACGAACGCCTGCACGCCGTCCACGACAAACAGGCCGAACGCGTCGAGCGCCCGGCGCGCGAGAACGCCGGCGCGGCGAGCTGAGCCGGGCCTCTTCGCCCCCAAGTATTGCCCGCCCTCAATCCGGTTATGCTGGTTGGGAGCCGACCCCCATGACTCATGTATCCGTTATTCTCCCGGCGGCCGGGCTGGGCACACGCATGAGCCGGTCCCACGCCGAGCGCACCGGCACCAGCCGCAAACAGTTCATGCTGCTCGACGGTTCGCCGATCCTGATCCACACCATCCGTAAGTTCGTCGCCGCGCCCTCGGTGGCCGAGATCGTGGTGGCGCTGCGACAGGACGACGTCGAGTGGGCCTCGGCGCTGATCCGCGCCGAAACGTTCCGCAAGCCGGTTCGGGTCGTCGCGGGAGGCGAGAGCCGCCAGCAGTCGGTCGAGAACGCGCTCGCGGCGCTTGCGCCCAGCACGGCGCTGGTGGCCGTCCACGACGCGGTCCGGCCGTTTATCGGCATCGATACCATTGAGAAGGTCGTGGCCCTGGCCGCCGAAACCGGCGCGGCGATCGTGGGCATCGTGCCGGTCGATACCGTGAAGCAGGTCCATCTGAACAAGATCCGCGCCACCATCCCTCGCGAGCGCCTGGTGCTCGCGCAGACGCCGCAGGTGTTCCGCTACGAGCTGCTTCGCGAGGCCTTCGAGCGCGCCAGCCAGGACAACTTCACGGGGACCGACGAATCGAGTCTTGTCGAGCGTCTCGATAGCGTAGAAGTCAGCGTGGTGCCCGGCAGCGACCGTAACATCAAGATCACCCGGCCTTCCGACATGGATCTCGCGCGGCTGTTCCACGCCGAGGAACTGGCCTCGGCGACGCACCCGGCATGACCGCGGTGCGTATGGGGCTCGGCTGGGACGTCCATCGCACGGCGCGCGGCCGGGCGCTCATTCTCGGCGGCGTTACCGTCCCGAGCGACTTCGGCCTCGAGGGCCACTCCGACGCCGACGTGCTGGCGCACGCCATCACCGACGCGATACTCGGCGCGGCCGCGCTGGGCGACATCGGCATGCATTTCCCGGACAGCGATCCGCGCTGGAAGGGCGCCGACAGCATGGCCCTGCTTGCTCACGCATGCGCCCTGGCCCGCACGGCCGGCTTCGACATAGTCAACATCGACAGCACCGTGATCCTCGAACGTCCGAAGCTGAAGGACTTCCGCGCCGCGATCCGCGAGCGCCTGGCGCGCACGCTCGGGCTGGACGTGGGACGCGTTTCGGTGAAATTCAAAACCGCCGAGCAGACCGGACCCGTGGGCGAAGGCCGCTCCGCCGAGGCGCAGGCCATCGCCACGCTCGAGCGGCGGGCCTGACCATGGGCTTCGCGGTCCGCACGCGCCGGCCGCCCGGACCGCCCTCGGGCGGCCTCTTCGGCCAGTTGCACGGGTTCCGCGAAAGCTCGATTCAGTTCCTCGAGCACACCGCCCGCGAATATGGCGATGTGACGTACTTCCGGCTTGGACCCCAGGCAATGTGTCTTGTCAACGATCCCGACGCGATCCGCGACATCCTCGTCACGAACCAGCGCCAGTTCGTCAAGAGCCGCGCATTGCAGCGGATGAAAATCCTGCTCGGCGAGGGCCTGCTGACCAGCGAAGGCGAGTTCCACCTGCGCCAGCGGCGGCTCGCTCAGCCCGCGTTTCAGCACGAGCGTTTGCCCGGCTACGCCGCGACGATCGCCAATCTGAGCGTCCGCGCGCGCGAGCGCTGGCGCGATGGCGAGGCGATCGACGTCAGCCGCGAAATGATGCGGCTCACGCTAGCCATCGTCGGAGCGACGCTGTTCAGCGCCGAGGTCGCCAACGAGGCCGACGAAATCGGCGCGGCGCTCACCGCCATCTTCAGCCAGTTCCACACGCTCATCCGGCCCGGCTCGCACCTTCTCCCCTGGCTGCCGACCCGCGAGGCGCGCGATTTCCGCCGCGCGCGCGCCCGGCTTGACCGCACGGTCTACTCGATCATCGCCGGCCGCCGCGCCTCCGGCGAAGACCGCGGCGACCTGCTGTCGATGCTGCTCCTCGCGCAGGAGGAAAATACCTCGATGACCGACCGCCAGGTCCGCGACGAGGCGATGACGCTCTTCCTCGCCGGCCACGAGACCACCGCCAACGCCCTCACTTGGACCTTCTACCTGCTCTCGCGGAACCCCGCCTGCGAGCGGCGCCTGCATGAGGAAATCGACCGCGTGCTCGGTGGACGCACGCCGGGGTTCGACGATCTTCCCGCACTCGCTTATACGGAGATGGTTCTGGCCGAGTCCATGCGCCTGTATCCGCCGGCCTGGGGCATCGGACGTCTCGCCACTGCGCCCTACCAGATCGGCCCCTGGACCATTCCCGCCGGGTCCGTGCTGCTGATGAGCCAGTGGGTCACCCATCGCGATCCGCGGTTCTGGCCCGACCCCGAGCGCTTCGACCCGGAGCGCTTCCTGCCCGAGGCTCGCGCCGCACGCCCGAAGTTCTCGTACTTCCCCTTCGGCGGCGGCGTGCGCCAGTGCATCGGCGAGCGCTTCGCCTGGATGGAGGGCGCGTTGGTTCTCGCCTCGATCGCGCGGAAGTGGCGCCTGCGGCTCGTCGAAGGACACCGCGTCGAGCCGCAGCCGGTGATCACGCTGCGTCCGCGCTATGGGATGATGATGCGGCTGGAGGCGCGATAGGGCCGGCCTGGGCCGCCACGACACTTCACTATGAAACTTGGATTCGTATCCGCTATCGCCGGCGACCTGAGCCTCGAACAGGTGCTCCGATTCGCCGCAAAGGAAAATTTCGATTGCGTCGAGCCGATGTGCTGGCCCGCGGGCCGCGCCGAACGCCGCTATGCCGGTGTCACGCACATCGACGCCGCCGCGCTCGACGACGAGGCCGCGCGCCGCGTTCGCGCCCTGGTCGAGGAAACCGGCGTCGCAATCAGCGGCCTCGGATATTACCCGAACCCGCTCGCGCCCGAGGAAGCCGAGGCGGAGGTCTATCGAGTGCATATCCGCCACGTCATCGAGGCCGCGCGAAAGCTCGGCGTGAGCGTCGTCAACACCTTCATCGGCCGCGACTGGACGAAGAGCGTCGATGCGAACTGGCCGCGCTTCGAATCCGTGTGGCGGCCGCTCATCGCCTTCGCCGAAGAGCATGGCGTGCGCGTCGCCATCGAGAATTGTCCGATGCTGTTCAGCGCCGACGAGTGGCCCGGAGGAAAGAACCTCGCCACCACGCCGGCCATCTGGCGGCGCATGTTCGACGCGATTCCGAGCCGGAGCTTCGGGCTGAACTACGATCCCTCGCACATGGTCTGGCAGCAGATGGATTACCTCGAGCCGATGCGCGAGTTCTCCGAACGCCTCTTCCACGTGCATGCCAAGGACGTGCGCATCGACCGCGCGCGGCTGAACAGCGTTGGCATCCTCGCCCATCCGCTCGAATTCCACACGCCGAAGCTGCCCGGCCTCGGAGAGATCGACTGGGGCAAGTTCTCGTCCGTGCTGATGGACACCGGCTACGACGGGCCGGTGTGCATCGAAGTCGAGGACCGGGCCTACGAGAAGACGCTCGAAAGCCGCTTGCAATCGCTGCGGCAAAGCGCTCGCTACCTGCGGAACTTTCTATAGGAGAACCCGGCGATGATCGATACGTGGAAGGACAAATGGGCGCTGGTCACCGGCGCGAGCGCGGGCATCGGCGGGGAAATCGCCACGGCGCTCGCGGCTGGCGGCACGAAACTGGTGTTGACGGCGCGGCGCCGCGAGCGGCTCGAGGAGCTGGCCGGCCGCCTGCGGACCGCGCACGGCGTCACGATTGAAATCGTGACCGCCGATCTCAACGACGATGCCGCGCCGCGCCACATTCATTCGTTCACCGTCGATCGCGGCATTGCCGTCGAGCTGCTCGTCAACAACGCGGGCTTCGGCGCTTACGGCGAGTTCCGCGAACACGCGCTCGAAAAGGAGCTCGGCATGGTGCGCGTCAACTGCCAGGCGGTCGTGTACCTGACGCACCTGTTTCTTCCGGCCATGATCGAGCGCCGCTCCGGCGCCATTCTCATCGTCGCCTCGACCGCCGCGTTCCAGCCTGTGCCGTATCTTGCCACCTACGCGGCCACCAAGGCTTTCGACCTGTTGTTCGCCGAGGCGCTCGCGCGCGAGGTCGCGCGGCACGGCGTGCGCGTCTCCGCGCTTTGCCCCGGGCCGACCGGGAGCGAGTTCGGCCAGGTTTCCGGCACGCCCGCGCACGGCCCCTCCGCGTCCGCCGCCGAGGTGGCGATACTCGGCCTGCGCGCGCTGGCCGAAGGCAAGCCGTCGGTGATTCACGGCTTCCGCAACAAGGCGCTGATCGAGCTGCAGCGCCTCGCGCCGCGCGGATTGGTCACCAGCGCCGCCGAGAAGATGCTCCGCCCGGGCCGCGCGCGATGAACTCGATGCTCCGTACACTTCCCGCCGCGCTGCTGTTCGCCATCGCCGCTGGCGCACAAGCCGTGCCGCCCGGCGCGCGAACCGAGATGGACGCGCACAACTGCTATCCCTACGATGGCCGCTGGGCGGACCGCATCGACCGCGCGCTCGGCGCCGGCACGCCCCTCGCCATCGAGCAGGACCTGTTCTGGTACACCGATCCCGCCACCGGCCGCGCGCGCTCCGTGGTCACCCACGGTAAACGCCTCACCGGCGCCGAACCCTCGATGCGCGACTACTTCTTCGAGCGCATACGCCCGATCATGGAAGCGGCGCTCAGCCGGGGCAATCACGGCGACTGGCCTCTCGTCACGCTCAACCTCGATTTCAAATCCGACGAGCCCGAGCACCATGCGGCGGTCTGGAAGCTGCTCGGCGAATACGAAGGCTGGCTCTCGACCGCCGAGCGTCTCGCCGATCCAAATCGGGTCGCCCCGATGAGGGCCGGCCCGCTGCTCGTGCTGACCGGCGACGCGGACTCGCAGCAGCGCGACTTTCATGACATCGTGCCCGTCGGCGCGCGGCTGCGTCTGTTCGGCGCGGTCGCGGCGCGCCATGAGAACGCGACGATCCCGCCCGAGAAGCTCTTTCCGGGCGGCGCTGCCAACTACCGCCGCTGGTGGAACAACCCGTGGAGCGTCGTCGAAGCGGGCGGCCAGCGCAAGGCCGGCGACTGGACGGCCGCGGACGATGCCCGCCTGCGGTCGCTTGTCGATTACGCCCACGCGCACGGCCTCTACATCCGCTTCTACACACTCGACGGCGACACGCCGGCGCACATGGAAGCCAACGGCTGGTTCGAGGAATATAACTTCGGCTCGCGCCCGGGCGCCGAAATCCGCTGGCGCGCCGCCCAGCGCGCGGGGGCTGACTACATCGCCTCGGACCACTATGAAGCGCTGGCCCGCTTCCTGCGCGGCGAGCGTCCTCCGGCGACCCCGCCTGCATCGCCGCCGCGGCCCGTAAGACAATAAGACTAGACTGAGGGAACCATGAAACTGATCGCCATCGTAGTCCTAGCGGTGCTGATTCTCGGAGGCTTGATCGTCTTCGGCTCGGTAAAGGGCGCCTACAACGACCTCGCCACCGAGCGAGAAGCCATCAAGGCGCAATGGGCGCAAGTCGATGTCGCGCTTCAGCGGCGCGCCGACCTCATCCCGAATCTCGTCGAAACCGTGAAGGGCTTCGCGAAACACGAGGAGACGGTCTTCAAGGACATCGCCGATGCGCGCTCCGCACTGCTCAGCGCGCACACGCCGCAGGACAAGATCCAGGCCAACGGCCGCCTCGATACCACGCTCGGCCGCCTGCTGCTGCTTCAGGAGTCCTACCCGCAGCTTCGCTCGAACGAAAATTTCCTGCGTCTTCAGGACGAACTTGCGGGAACCGAGAACCGCATCGCCGTCGAGCGCCGCAAGTACAACGAAGCCGTTCAGCACTACAACACGGACATCGCGTTGTTCCCCGCCAATCTCATCGCCAGCACGTTTGGCTTCCAGCCCAACGACGCGTATTTCAAGACCGACGCGAGCGCCCGCCAATCGCCGAAGGTCCATTTCTAACCCGCGCGGACGCGATGCCCGCCTCCTCCATCGTTTGGGATGTCGCCCGCTACGAGGCGTCGCACAGCTACGTCTGGAGCTACGGCGCGCCGCTCATTGACCTGCTCGCGCCACGGGCGGGCGAGCGCATCCTCGATCTCGGCTGCGGCTCGGGTCAGCTCACCGCGCGCATCGCCGAGGCGGGTGCGACGGTCGCCGGGCTCGATTCGTCTCCCGCCATGATCGCGCAGGCACGCATCAATTTTCCCGGTCTCCGGTTCGTCCTCGCCGACGCCGCCGCGTACCGGCCTGCTGAGCCCTTCGACGCGATCTTCTCGAATGCCGCGCTGCATTGGATGAAGCCGCCCGCCGCTGTCGCGGCTTCGATCGCGCACGCGCTCAATCCTGGCGGCCGCCTTGTCGCCGAGTTCGGAGGCCGCGACAACATCGCCTCCATCGCCGGCGGCTTGCGCGCGTGCCTCGGCGGCGCGCACTTCGACGCCCGCAACCCGTGGTATTTCCCCTCAATCGCCGAGTACGCGTCGCTGCTCGAACAGCATGGCCTCGAAGTCTCCTCGGCTACGCTGTTCGAGCGCCCCACGCCGGTTGCGAGTCTGCGCGACTGGCTTGAAATGTTCGCCGCGCCCTTCTTCGACGGGCTGAGCCGCGCCGAACGGGACGCGCTGTTCGCCCGCATGGAGACCGTGCTTGCCCCCACGCTCTTCGACGCTGGCGCCTGGCGGATCGACTATCGCCGTCTCCGCCTCCAGGCCCGCAAAATCGCGTCCTGAGACTCCGAAGGGATGTTCCCCCTCACCGGTTCGGCAGCCGGCCGATGTCAATTCGTCCCAGGCTCAGGTCCAGCGCCAACTGGGCCGTGGTGACGGATCGCTCGGCCTCGGACAACAGCGACTGGTTCGTCACCACGCTCGCCTCGGCCTCCAGGACAAAATTGATCACGCTTCTTCCGGCCTCGAATTTTAGCCGTTCGTCGTGCAACACGCGCTCGCTCTCGGCCACCGAGTCGCGCAGAGCCCTCACGCGGCTCTCCGCGCTTTCGAGATCCGCCATCGCCGTGCGTACTTCGCGGCTTACGCGAAGCTGTGTCTGCTGGCGAGCCAGGCGGGACTGCGCGAGCGCGGCCTCGGCCGATTGCATCTCGCCCTTGCGCCGGCCACCGTCGAACAAGGGGAAAGACACATGCGCGCCAATCACCCAGTCGGTGGCCGAGCCGCCCGGCGCCGGCGCATGAATCGCCAACGACGGCACTAACTTGCCGACCAATTGCGGAAACCCGACAGGATTGTACGATCCGTACTGGATCGCCGAGGCGCTGAACTCGACGCTCGGCAACGCGGACTTACGCACCGATTTCACCGTATTATCGTTCGCGCGGATCTCATGGTCCGTGGAGACCATCTCTGGCCGATTCGCCGCCGCCTGACGAAGCAGTTCGCCTTCCGGCTCGGGCGCCGGTGGCTGCTCCGCGGGCGCCGGGGTGTAAGTCAGCCGCGGGAGGTCACCCTCGTATCCCATGACGGCCGCGAGTGCGCTCAACGACGACCGGCGGCCCGATTGTAGCGTGGCCAGATCGCTTTGCACCCCGGCGAGCTGGGTCCGGATCTTCAGCGCGTCCACCGGAACGGCCCGTCCCGCTTTCACAAGCTGATTCGTTCGATCGAGCAGCGACTGCAAGCTCGCGATCCGCGCCTGGGCGGCGTCGATCAGGTCCGAGTAGGCCAGCGTTTGTAAGTACAGACGCGCGGTATCGAACACGGTCTCCTGCTTTTGCCGGTCCTCCGTGGCGCGCGCCGCCTCCACGCGTTCCTTGGTGGCGGCCAGCTCGAGTTCCGTCTTGTGAAAATCCCAGGCTAAATACTTCAGGTTCGCGCTGCCCGTGTAAAGAGCGGTGCCGAAGCGCAGCAGCGCGGGAGTGCCTCCGGCGGGATAGCCGTGTAAGTATCGCGACCGGTCGGCATCGGCCGTCAGATCCACCAGCGGCATCAGCGAGGAGTGTTCCGTGGTCACCAGTCCTTGCCGCCGCGCGATCTCCGCCCGCGAGGACTTCAGATCCGGCGAATGATCGAGCGCGTACTGGACCGCTTCCGGCAGACTCATGCTACCCTGCGCCGGCGGCTCCGCGGCCGAGGCGAACAGCGGCCACAGCACAACCGGCGCGACGAATCTCATCGACGATTTCATAAGTCATCTCCCTTCGGATTCACGACGCGAGCGGCGCCTGCCCCTGGCTGGCCGCGAGCTTCTTCCGAATATGCTCCGGCAGGCCGTGGTCCGGCTGATTCGCATACACGAGGTTGTAAGTCACCGGGATCACGAACAGCGAAAAGAGCGTCGAGACGATCAAACCGAAGATCAACGACCACGCCATGCCGCCGAATACCGTATCGAGCGTGATGGGGAGAGCGCCGAGCACCGCCGCGCCGGATGTCAGCAGGATCGGACGCAAGCGCACCGAAACACTCTCGAGAATGGCTTGATCGAGCCGCAGGCCGCGCATCAGGCCAAGCTGGATGAAGTCGACGATGATGATCGAATTGCGCGTGACAATGCCGGCCAGAGCGATCATGCCGATGAAAGCCGGTCCCGAAAAGAAAACCGGATTCATGAATCCCCCGATACTGCGCTGGCCCAACTGATTCAGCAGCCAGAAGCCGGGCATAACCCCGATGACCATTAGCGGGATGGCGCGCATGATGGTCAGCGGCAAACGATACGAGCCAGTCTGGTTCATCAGGACGATGTAAATTGCGATCAATGCGCCCAGCATGGCGAGCGCGAGATCGCGGAATAAGTGAATGGTGATATACATCTCACCCTCATCCCACCAGCGCACCGTCGCGCCTTTCGGAACTTGCCACGGGATGCCGCCGCCCTGGCGGAACATCGTGCGCCCCGCCAAGGGCCGGGGTGGCGCTTGTGTGTCGACGAAGGCGTGGGAACGGTTATGGACCTCGTCGGCTCTAAGGTCAAGGATGGTCTCCACCGGCGGCCGTCCCGCCATCTCCCCCAACACGTACACCACGCGCTGTAGTTGGCGGTGATAGATCGTCTTGTCCTCTATTTCCGTCCGCCACACGCCGATCTCCGACAGGGGAACCAGATTGCCAGCCGCGCCCTTCGCGTAGATCCGCGCCAGGTCCAGGGTGCTGGATCGTTCGGCGCGGGGAAACCATAGCGCGATGGTCACCGGCGTCCGTTCATGCGGGATCTCCGCGGCGCCCACCGCCTGGCTGCCCAGAGCGAGCGCCACGGTCCGTGCGATGTCGTCCGTCGACACTCCATTGAGCGCCGCCTTCGGCTTGTCAATCTCGAAGAGGTATTGGGTCCGGTCCTCATCGACCGTGTCGTCAACATCCACCACGCCGGGCTCGCGCCGCATCCGCGCCTTCACGATGGAAGCGGCCCGCATTAGGTCTTCATAGGAATTGGTGGCGCTTCCATAGACCGCCGCAACCACCGTGGACATCGCCGGCGGTCCGGCGGGCAGCTCGACAATCTTCAGCTTGACTCCATCCCGCGCGGCGAGGGCCATAAGGTCTCCGCGTAGCCGCAACGCAAGCGAGTGGCTCGAATACGCGCGCTCCGTCTTGTGAATCAGGTTGATCCGGATATCCGCCCGGTTTGGCGCGTCACGGAGGAAATACTGGCGCATCATCCCGTTGAAATCTACCGGCGACGACGTTCCGACATACGCCTCGTAATCCGTGATCTCGGGCGCCGACGCGAGGTAGCGTTCGAAGTCGCGCGCCGCGGCATCGGTCCGCTCGAGGGTCGTGCCCATGGGCATGTCCAGCACCAGCAGCATCTCGTCCTTGTTGTCGTACGGCAACTGCTTCACCCGCACGTGCCGGGTCAAGACCAGCAGCACGCTGCCGATGAAAAGCGCCATGACGACAAGCAGGAAAAGGCGGGCCCGCCGGCGGTGTTGAATCAACGGCAGCAGCGTCCGGTTGAAGAACCGCCGGGCGCCGGAAACCGCGCTGGGCTGTTCCGCGCCTTGCGGGGTGTTGCCGGCGTGCCCCTTGAGTAACTTGTACGCCAGCCACGGGGTGATGGTAAACGAAACCGCGAGCGACATGATCATGGCCACCGGGACATTGGCGGCCATCGGGCGAAGATACTGGCCCATCATGTCGGTGACGAACAACAGCGGCAAGAACGAAAGGATCACCGCAAATGTCGCCGCAATCAGTGGTGGCCTTACTTCATTCACAGCCTCCAGCACGACGTCAGCCGTCGACTTACGCTTCATCCGAAAATGACGGTGAATATTCTCGACGTCGACGATCGGGTCGTCCACCAGCAGGCCGAGCGATACCGTCAGCGCGAAAAGCGAAATGCGGTTGATCGAGAAGCCGAGGAAGTAATTGACGATCAGGGTAAGCCCGAACACGCAGGGAACCACGATCGCCACCACGAGCGCCTGCCGGTAGCCGAGTCCCATGGCGAGCAGCGCCATGACTACCGCGATGGCGACGAACAGCCCCTCTTCGAGTTCCTTCACCTTGTCGTTGGCCGTGACTCCGTAATTGCGCGTGATCACCACCTGTACGTCCGGCGGCAGGATCTCCTGCTTGAGTTCCGCCATGCGCGCGAGAAGATCCCCGGCTACCCACACGTTGTTGGTCCCGTGCTGCTTGGCCACCGCGATGGTCACCGCGGGTTGCGAAGCGTACTTGGGTGGCGCGGGCGTCGCGGCGGCGCCAATCAGGCTGCCCGCGGCCCCAGCTTCCTTGGGATGATCCCACGCGAGGCCCCGGTGAAACCGCACGTAGTCCAAGGACTCGCCCGGGCCGTCGGTCACCTCGGCGACGTCCGCCAAGTAGACCGGGCGGCCGCTCGATGCCCCGACCACCAGGTTCCGCAGATCCTCGGCGTCCGCGATGAACTGACCGGCTTGCACTCGCACGTCCTGGTCATTGCGATCGAAGGCGCCCGCCTGCACGCTCGAGTTCGCAGCCTGAATCGCGCGGCTCAGATCGAGCGCCGAGATACGGTACGACGCCATCCGCGCGGCCGAGGGCCGGATCAGAAGTTCGCGCCGGCGCCCGCCCACGACATAGGCAAGGCCCGCGTTGTGGACGCCCTGCAGCCGCGTCACGATCTCGTCCGCCATGCGCCGCAGCGAGTAATCGTCGCGCGCGCCGCTGGTCAGCGTGAACGTCACAACCGGCACGTCGTCCACGTCGATCGGTTTCACAACCCAGGCGGCCGCGCCCGGCGCCGTGCGGTCGAGGTTCTCGTTCAGCTTGCGCACCAGCTTGACGTAGCTTGGCTCGAGCGGCTGTCCGACGTAGAACCGCACGGTCACGATGCTCTCGCCCGGCATAGAACGCGAATAGACATACTCGACGCCGGGGATCTGGAACAGCATCTTCTCAAGCGGCGTCGAGACAAGCTGTTCGACGTCCTGCACCGTGTGGCCGGGAAACGAAACCATCACGTTCGCCGCGGCGACGATGATCTGCGGCTCCTCTTCCCGCGGCGTCACCAGCAGAGCGATCACGCCCATCGCCAGTGAGACGAGGATGAAGACCATCGACAGGTTCGACTCGAGAAACGTCCGGACGATGCGGATGGTGAGAGACTCGTGCGCGCCGTTCATGGAGCGCCTTTCGCACTCGAAGCGCCGCTCGCGGCGCCGAGAACCACCGTGTCCCCTGGGGCCAGCCCGCTCAGAACCTCAAACCCGTCGCCGATCGCGCGGCCGAGTTGCACGGTGCGACGCTCGACGCGGTTCTGCTCGACCACGTCCACCATCGTCAGTTGGCCGGCGCGCGTCACGGCCGAGGCCGGGACGGCGAGCACGGGCTCGGGCGCCGACGGGAGCAGCAGGCGTCCGAACATGCCCGGCACGATCTCGCGCGTGTCGCCGAGACGCACGCGAACCAACACGGTTCGCGTGGCCGGGTCGGAGGACGGGACGATCTCGACAACCCTTCCGCGCAGCTCGCGCCCGCGAGCGTCGATGCGCAGCGTGCGGAACTCGCCGATGTGAATGCCCGCGAGCAGATCCTCCGGCACATTCGCTTCGAGCCACAGGCGCCCCTGCTCGTACAGCGTGCAGAGCGGTTTGCCCGGCGCGGCAAGGTCGCCCACGTTCGCCAGTTTGTCCACTACCACGCCGGCGAACGGGCTGCGGATGACCGCATACGAGAGATTCACTTCCGCTTCCCGTTCGGCCTGTTGCAGGCGACGAACGTTCGCACCAGCGGTCTTTAGATTGGTTTGCGTGTGCTCGAAGTCGTAAGTCGTGATTACCTGTTGGTCGAACAGAGGCTTGTCGCGGTTGTAGTCCGACTGCGCTTGCGCGAGCGTCGCCTCGGCGCTGCGCACCGCCTCCTGGGCCTGGTCGACGCGGCGGCGCAAATCGCGGTCGTCGAGCACGGCGAGCGTTTCTCCATTCGCCACGCGCTGCCCCGCCGCAATCCGGATCTCAAGGATGTTCGCCACCACGCGCGACGTGATGGCGGCGAGTTGCTCGGCTTCGACGGTGCCCACGGCCTCGGTAACGGATGGGATCGTTCGCGTCGCGAGCGTCTCGGTCGCAAGGCCCGCCGCCGATTCCGCGGGCACGGGTTCCTTGGCTGGCTGGATCACTCCTCGGCGGAAAACGCCCAGAATCCATAGCATGAGGACGACGATCGTCCCCACCGAAAACCCCACGCGCAACACCGTGGCGAGCCTCCGGCGGCCCGGCGGCTGGGGCGTCTCTACGGCGCCCGCGCCGGCATTCGGATCTTCAGAAGACATGGATCCTCCCTCTGTGCAGAGAACTGGGATGGCGGGAGCGCGGAGCTACTTCGGCAACTCCCGCAGCGCATCGAACACCGGCTCGGCCTCACCGATCACCTTCGTCGCGAGCGCGAACCGCGCGATGTGCAGCGTCTCGAGTATCTTCGCCGCCGGGATGCCTTGCATCTTCGCTTTGTTCGCCATCGCCTGGATACACGCGGCGCTGCCCGCGGCCAGAGCCGCGGCTAGATAAAGCAGCGTCCGCGTCTCCTCATCGAGAGCGCCCTCCGGCGGCATCGCATACTGCCTCGACCGCAGATGCTCATAGAGCAATCCTTCGTCCACTTTTGCGGCCTTCTCAATCGCCGGCGGGACCGCCCCCATCATCTTTCGCATCATGCCGAAAACTTCTTCCGGCGCCGGCTTCTGTGTCGGGTTCATCTTGAGTTTTCCCTTTCTTTACGCCGGTTCCGCACCACGAAATTTGCTTTCCGCAGGTCGGCGCGCCCCACGGGGTCCTTGGTGAGCTCCTCGACGAGCAGAGGCCGCAATCCTTTCACCAGCGCATCCTCCGGGTTCAGCGCGTAATTCACGCGCATGCCGTCGCGGTTGCTCGTAACCAATCCACCGTTGCGCAGGTAAGCCAGGTGCCGCGACAGAAGCGGCTGTGGCAGCCCGAGGATGCCTTCCATCTCACAAACGCAGAACGGGGATTCGAGAAGCAGGTTCAGAATCCGCAAACGGGTCGGGTCGGCGAGCGCCTTGAACAATCGGGCCATTCGCTCCATGCCATTTCCTCTGCTTATGCGGATGCACGCATAAGGCAAAGGTGACGGGGGCCCGCAGCGTTACCTCCGCCGCGTCCCGAACGTCAGTTCTCTCTGCAGGAGCCGCCAACCAAACCCAACATGCGCAACTTCGCACCGTTCGCCACATGCCTCGCCGCCGCCGCCCTCGCGCTCGCGCCGGCGCGCGGACAACAGCCGGCGCCGCCTCAACCGCAGCCCCGCGGCCCGCGCACGTTCCAGCCGCCGATTCAGCCGAAGCCCGAAGAGATCGCGCAGGTCAAAGCCAAAACCGAACAGATCGAAGCGATGGTCCGCGAGCTGAAGGCGAAGCACGCCGAACCCGATCTCGTCGGCGACGTCGAAGTCTACGGCAAGGCCGGGCGCATGTTGCTCGAATTCCCCGACCAGTTCTTCACGCAAAACGGCATCGATCATGCCCTCGCCGTGCTCGATCAGGGAATCGCGCGCGCGAAGGAATTAGAGACCGGCCAATCGAACTGGATGCAGGCGAAGAAACAGATCCATGCCTACTACTCCGCGATCGATGGCTCCGTGCAACCTTACGGCATCACGCTTCCCGCCAACTACGATTCTCTCGAGCCCAGGCCGCTCTATGTCTGGATGCACGGGCGCGCCAACACCATGACCGAAGCGGAATTCCTCAACAATTTCCCGAACTCCGGTCCCGGCCGTCCGCCCGTCGCCGATAACGGCCAGATTCAGCTTGACCTCTACGGGCGTCTCAACAGCGCGGGATACCATTGGGCCGGCGAAGACGACGTGTTCGAGGCCATCGCCGCGGTCGAGAAGCGCTTCAAGATCGACGAAAAGCGCATCGCGCTCCGCGGCTTCTCGATGGGAGGCGAAGGCGCCTGGCACATCGCGCTGCATTACCCGGACCGCTTCGCCGCCGCCGAGATCGGCGCCGGCACATGGTCGAATCGCGCCGCGGCCGTGCCCGGCCTGAAGCCATACCAGCTTGCCGTGCTTCACATCTGGGAGAACATGCCCGAGTGGGCTCTCAATGCGTATAACCTGCCGCTCGCCGCGCACGATGGCGACCGCGACACACAGGTCCCCTGTCTGCCGCCTCCGCCGCGCGGCACGCCCAACCGCGGCCAGCTCGAATCGTCGTTGAAAGCGCGGGCGCAGCTTGAAAAGGAAGGTTTCCCTGCGGAAGGCGAGCCCGACTTCTATCGCATGAAAGGTACGCCCGACATCTTTCTCATTTCGCAAAACACCGGCCACGGAACAAGCCCGCTGGTGCGCGAGCGGCTCGACGCGTTTCTTAAGGAATGGATCGGCAAAGGCCAGACCTCGCCCGATCATATTCGCTTCGTCACCTGGACCACGCGCTACAACCGCGATTATTGGATATCGGTCGAGGGCCTCGATAAGCACTACGAGCGCGCCGACGTGAACGCCCAACGCGACGCGGCCGGCAAGACCTACGAGGTCACGACAAAGAACGTGTCGCGGCTCGTCCTGCGCGAGACTGGCCATGCGCGCCTGATCCGGATTGACGGGCAAACTTTGAAAGTCAAACCAGCGCCCGGGATCACGCTCACGAAGACCGCCGCGTGGAGGGTCGATCGCAATAACAAATGGACGGGCCTGCACAAGACGCACGCCCTGCAAGGTCCGATCGACGACGCGTTTCTCGATCCGTTTCTCCTCGTGCGTCCCACCGGCACGCCCTGGAACGCGGCTGTCAACCAGCAGGCCCTGCGCACGCTCGATCATTTCGACCGACAGTGGGCGAAGTATTTCCGGGGTCATCCGTTCATCAAGAACGACACCGGCGTCACCAGCGCCGATATCGCCCGGTACCATCTGGTGCTTTTCGGCGATCCGGGCAGTAACAAGTGGATCGCGAAACTCGGCGGCAAGCTGCCCCTCCGATGGACGAAAGAGACGGTCACGCTCGACGGCCAGTCTTTCCCGGCCAATGAGAACTATCCGGTCATGATTTACCCGAATCCGTTGAACCGGTCGAAGTACGTCGTGCTGAACACCGGCCTGACGATCGCGGATCGCGAGTACAACGGCGACTACGGCATGCCGCAATGGGGCGATTACGCGATCGTCCCAGTGACTCCCGGCGGGGACATGCCCACCGCGCGCATCGCTGGCCTGTTTGACGAAAACTGGCGCTTGACCCAGCAATAGCCTGGCGCGATGCGCGCGCACCCGTGCGCTCTCGCGCTCATTGGATCTCCGTCGTAAAAACCTTTCTACCCGTCGGCCCGGATTGTCGAAGCATTTGTACAGCGCGTGCCGCTGCCGCATTCAAGTGCCTTGATTTACGCGTGGCCACGAACGTGCCACTCCGCATTTCGACGCCTCCGAAAAGAAGAGGACCCCGATGAAACATCAAACTCCCAAGCCGGATCGGGTCGCGAATTGCCGGCCCGGCAGGCGCCTTGCACGCCTCTTTGTTGCCGCCGTATTACTCGGCGGCCCGATGATGGCTCAATTGCCGGTCATCTCGGGGACAGGTGTGGTCAACGCCGCTAAGTTCACGCCTTCCGACTTTCCCGCCAGCGCGGTCGTCGCGGGTTCCCTGGTTACGATTCTCGGCGCGAATCTCGGATCTTCCACGCCCGTGTCGGCGACATCGTTTCCACTCCCTACGCAACTTGGCGGCACTGACGTGCTCATCAATGGCACGGCCGCCTGCCCGCTGCTCTACGTGTCGTCTCAACAGATCAACTGCCAGCTCCCGGCGGACCTCAGCGGCGATCGCATCCAGCTTACCCTGAGAACGCGCGATCAGGATCAGCTCCGCATTTCCGCGCCGGTAACCGTGTCTCTTGCCTCGGCTAACTTCGGCTTCTTCACGATGAACGGCAACGGCCGCGGTCCCGCGGTCGCCTTGAATCAAGTGGGTAGCGGCCAGTATCGGCAGAACGGCCCCATTTTCACCGCCAAGCCCGGGCAGGTCATGGTCATGTACGGAACAGGCCTCGGCGCTACCGATCCGCTCGTACCCGCTGGACAACCGAGCGGTGGATTCATACCCGCCGTCAACCAGCCGCTGGTATTCGTTGGCGGCGTTGCGGCGCAGGTCCAGTATGGCGGCCGCGCTCCAGGCTTTGCTGGCGTCGACCAGATCCAATTCGTTGTTCCCTCCAACGCTCCCGCCGGCTGCGCCGTGCCAGTGCGTCTGCGCGTTCAGGACCGCATCCACAATCAGTCCGTCGACAGCAACATCGCCACTATCGCCATCCACGCTTCCGGATCGACCTGCGTTGACGCGGTCGAAACCATCGCGCCAGGTAGCCACGGAACGATCGTAATGGTCTCCGGGCTTGGCCACCTCGGCAGTGGTCAGAGCCAAACATCCACGGCCGTGCAAAACAATGGTCCAGGCGGACCAGGCAACGGCGCCGGCACTGGCGCTGGTCCGGTCGGCTTCGGACCTCATCCGGGAATTCCGCCTCATGCTTTCGGCTACGGCTTCCAGAGCGGCCGCGGCAACGGACCGGACGTCTTGGTTGCCCGATTCGTGAAATTCAGCGGCCTCGCCGACATCGGGGTTCCTCCCGCGGCTGCCGATAGTTGCAACGTCTACTTTCAGGGTCCGCGAGCCAATCCCGACCTCTTTCTCGGCGCCGCTCAGTTTCTCGATGCCGGCGTGCTAACTCTCACCACACCGAAGAGCCCGCTCACCGTACTTCCCGACACCGTCGCCGGCCTCGGCGTGCTGTATGCCGAGCCGTTGCCTGAACCGCTGGGTGCGGGAACCTATAACGTCAGCGGCGCGGGCGGCCTCGACGTGGGCCCCTTCGGCCCTGTCAGCCTCAGCGTACCCAGCCTCCTCGGCGTCTCCACCACTCTCAGCGACGGCGCCACGATCAGCCAAAGCACGCCGTTGAACCTCGCCTGGACCGGCGGCAACTCGAACGACCTCGTACTTATCTATGGACGCTCCTACAAGCTCGCCGCCACCGTCCAGCCGCCCGTCGCCGACGCGGAGCAGTTTCGCTCAATGGCCTTTGTCTGCTCCATCACGGCGGGGTCCGGACAGTTCGCCGTTCCAACTTACGTTTTGCAGCAGTTACCAACCGGGCAGTTGAGTCTCACGGTAACTCATATGCCGGGGGCCGACAGAATTTCGCGCTTCCAGGCTTCGGGCCTGAGTCTTGGCGGCGTGTTCCGATGGTTGAACACAGTCACGTATCCGAACCTTACCCTCGGTCCATAGCGTCCGAAGCGAGGTCACGATTTCGCCGCCTCGCCGGACAGGGCCGAGGGCTGGATGGTTCATCCAGAGGCCCTCATCCGGCGCGGGCGGTGTCCAACTCGGAGGAGACAGTGCCTCTCCCAGGCACTGACGGGTGCGAGCCGGGGATGTGAATTCCCGGCTCGCCCAATCGCCGCACGCGAGAAAGGGACTCGGAAGTCTTAGTCAATTAGAAAGGCTAGTTCCATGATCAACCGGCTCCTGATAACATCCATAATCGCCGGTCTGTGTGCGGTTCTGAACATCACGGTTACTCCGGCGCGAGCCGCAATGATAGATGTCCCGTCCGTTTCCTATCGAGGCGGCGGATGCATCGGATTGAAGCAACAGGGCGAGAACGTAACCACGTGCTCCCATGTTATGCCCGCCAACCACCCGCTCAGCGTTCCGACTGTGAAGGACTTCTCGCGAACCGAAGAATCCGGAGACGAAGGCGGCGGCACGCCACGCGGGTCGCCAACTGGCAAGGGCGCAGGCAGCGAAGGAGTGGGCGAGGTCGAGTTATTCGGGAGACTCACTCCCATCCACACAACCACCACCTGGGATGGCTTCTTGTTTGCTCTGGCCGGCGAGGGTGGGCTCACGCAATTCGTCCTCGATCCGGTTCCCGCCGCGACCGGAGTTCTGCTCCCCGATTTCGTGCGCGGTGTGACGAAGCTGCAGTTTGGCGGCCCGGAGTGGATGCCCAGTCAGTCCGCCGTGTTCAGGTTCAACGTCAAAGTGGCCGACTCAGCCAGTGCGTCCAGTTATACGTTCAGGCTGCAGGAGTTCCCTCTCGTGGCGATTGCCACGCCCGAGCCCGCGACCTTCGGCCTCGCGGCGTTCGGCCTGCCGGCTCGCCTGGTCCTGGGGTACGCCATGCGCCTCGGGACCAGCCAGCGGCAGGGAGGCCCGGAGGGAACGATGGCTGCCTGATCGCCGGAAGCGGCCGGGCATTCCTTGACCAAAGATTGGAGGCTATCCGATGGTGCGGCTCGATCGCCGGGGACTTCTGGCCCTGCTTTGTTCGGAACTCATGACCGCGAGTCTTTTCGGCTGCGGCGGTCACCGGGCCGTGCTGCCCGATGTTCGGCCTCCAGCACCGGTCTTCGAGCCTCTACGGGACGAGATCCGGAAATCCTATTTGACGCTCTTCGAGGCCGCGCCAAAGCTCGAATACGCCGATGGCGAGATCGCGGCCATGCGGGAATATCTCAAGCAGGCGGAAGACTACTGCATCGGACGGTTCGAGGGCGTGGCGGCGGCACATCGACGCCAAGCCCTCGATGCCCAGAAGGGATTGCAAAAACCCTCGATTACCGCGGACGAGCGGCACAACCTCCATTGCGCCATCCAGGACGCAAGGGCGCTCAAAAGCCAGGCCGATGTAATCGCTCAGAATGCGATTCCAGTAGCTTACGACAACAAACAAGCAAAGCTCGATTTGATACAGAGCTGGCCCGCGCAGATCAAACAGATCCGGCGGAATATGGCCGACGGCTCATACAAGGCCCGGCGTTGGGGCGATGTCGAAGACATCGGATTTCGCGAGATCGAGAAGGATCAACAGGATGACATCAAGGTTGGCCAGGAGGCGATCCGGGATCTGAAGCAATCCGGGCTGATGCCGAAGGAAGTCACGAACGAGACCGTCGTGGCCTACGTAAAGCATGTGGCGCAAATCGTCGCCGCCCATTCTGACCTCCGTGTTCCGCTGCAAGTTACAGTTCTCGACTCGAGGGAGATCAATGCTTTCGCCTTTCCGGGTGGCTTTGTCTTCATTGAACGCGGACTCCTCGAGGCTGTGGACGACGAGTCTCAACTTGCCGGCGTGATCGCGCATGAGATGTCTCACGTTGTAGCGCGTCACGGCCATAAACTCATGACAAAGGCTACGATCGCTTCGCTCATCTATCAAACCGCGCAGATTGCCGCGGTTATCTTCACCGGAGGTGCGGGCGGAATCGGCACTTATTACGCGCTTCAGTACGGCTTCTACGGACTCGGCCTCACCTTGAATCTTGCGCTGCTTGGCGTCAATCGCGCTTCCGAGGGCGAAGCCGATCAGTTAGGAGTTCAGTACGCCTGGAAAGCGGGATACGATACCAGCGGATTCATCCGCTTCTTCGACAAGATGGCCACGAAGGAAGGCTATGTGAACGGAGCGAGCTGGTTTCGTTCGCATCCGCCGTTCTATCAACGAATGCTCGAATCCCAAACGGAAATTATGTACCTGCCGAAGCTGGACCAGGCGGTTGTCAACACAACTGGGTTTACGGCGATGAAGCGCGCACTGATCTCGGTGAGCGCCAGGGCCGAGCAGGATTCGAAGGAGCGCCCCAGTCTACTGGGTCCTGACGAAGTATGTCCGGCGCCTTCGGAACTTGTCTACGAGCCCGACAAGCCAATCGAGGCGATTTGTTCATCGCCGCAACCCGCGCGGCCCGTGACGAGACCTGGCAACTGACCGAGGCGCGGGTGCGTGGGGCCGGGACCGTCTTCGCCTCCGGTTGTTTGTGGCCGGACGCCACGGCCCTCAAAGCAGCGCCGGCTCATGCACCGGAACCGGCCACACCCAATGCCGGTACGCAGCCACGCGCCCGTGCGTCGCGTCGCGATAGACCTGCCGCAGCGTCCGCGTAATCGGTCCGATGGCGCCGTCGCCCACCGGCCGGTGATCGACCCTCGTCACCGGCGCAAGCTCCACCGCCGTACCCGTGAAGAAAAGTTCTTCGGCAATGTACAGCTCGCTACGGTCCACCGAACGCTCGATTACATCGAGCCCGAGATCGTGCGCCAGCGTCATCACGCTGCTCCGCGTGATCCCTTCAAGAATGTTATCCGCCGCGCCGGGCGTGATCAGCTTGCCGCCGCGCACGACGAAGATGTTGCAGGTGGCCCCCTCGGCCACGTGCCCGTTCTCGCTCAAGAAGATCGCCTCGTCGAATCCCGACCGCTTGGCGTCCGCCGTCGCGAGGGCGCTGTTGACGTAGGCCCCGCAGATCTTCGCGCGCCCTGGAATGGCGTTGTCCTCCACCCGCCGCCACGCCGACACGCCCGCGTGCAGACCTTTCTCCGAATCCAGATACACGCCGAACGGCATGGCCGCCACGGCGAAGGCGTCCACGCCATCCGGGCTCACGCCCACGCGCTGCGCCGCCTTGAACGCCAGCGGCCGCACGTAGATATCGGTCGTGAATCCATTGCGCGCGCACAGCTCGGCCGTGATCTCGCACAGCTCGCCCGGCGAGGCGGGGATCTCGATGCCGGGGATGCGCGCGTTGTTCTTCCACCGCTCGTAGTGTTCGAACGGCCGCACCAGCATCAAGCATTCTTCCTCGGCGTTCCAGTAGCCGCGAATGCCCTCGAACACGCCCGTGCCGTAGTTCAACGCATGCGTCAGAATGCCGACGTGCGCCTCCGCGAGCGGCATGTAGCGGTCCTTGAAATAGACAATCGTCTTCGGATCCGGTTCAGTGGATTTCATTGTGTGCCTCCCTGCGAACAGCTTCCCGCCCCGCCATCAGGGCCTTCCGGTCTAACTCGAGCCATCGTGCCGACCGGACCAGCCGCTCGAGCGCCCGCTCGACAAACTGGTCCTCGAGCACGCCCGCCGTCTCGATCAGCGCGCCCAGCGTCACGATGTTGCCCGCCCGCGCATCCCCAATGCGGTCGGCGACCTCGGTGAACGGAATAGCCAGCATCCGCACATCCCCGCGCTGGCAATCCTCCGGCGCCTCCGCGCCGTTATAGAGCACCATGCCGCCTCGCTCGACCTCGTGGATGAACTTTCGCAACGACGGCTCGTTCAAGGCGATCAGCACATTCGGCTTCGCCACCAGCGGCGAATCTATGGCCCGGCTCGACAGACGCACGTGGCAGTTCGACGTGCCGCTGCGCATCTCCGGCCCGTACGACGGCAGCCACGACACTTCAAGCCCCGCCGCCAAGCCCGCCTCGGCCAGCACTTCGCCTAGCATCAGCACGCCTTGCCCGCCGAAGCCGGCGACTTTGATGCGCCAGTCCACGCACTTCCGCCACCTCCGCCCCGGCGGCTCGAACGTGCTTTCTTCGTCGATCTCGAGCAGCTTCGCGAGATCGCTCAGCGCGGGCGCCGTTGGCGGCGCGGGCCGCACCAGCGCCTCTTTCGTCTTGTCGCGAAACACCCCTAGCGGATAGATCGCCGCCAGCTCCTCGCGCACGCGCCGCTGCGCCTCCTCGGGCGTCTGCTTCCAGATCGTCGGGCAAGCCGACAGCACCTCAACCAGCGAGAACCCAAGCCCCTTAACCTGGTTCTCCACCGCCCGATGAATCGCCTTCGCCGCTTGCAGCACCTGCTTCGCGTTGCCGAGCGCGACGCGCTCCAGATAGACCGGCGCTTCGAGCGAGGCGAGCGTCTCCACTACGTGCAGCGGATAGCCTTCGTTCCAAATGCTCCGGCCGTACGGGCTGGTCGTGCTCTTCGCACCCAACGGCGTCGTCGGCGCCAGTTGCCCTCCCGTCATGCCGTAGATGGCATTGTTAATGAAGATCACGGTGATCGGTTCGCCGCGATTCGCGGCGTGTAAGATCTCCGCCGTGCCGATCGCCGCCAGGTCGCCATCGCCCTGATAGGCGATTACGATTGACTCGGGCCGCGCCCGCTTGATGCCCGTCGCAGCCGCCGGCGCACGCCCATGCGCCACCTGCACGTTCCCCACGTCGAAGTAGTAATAAGCGAACACCGAGCAGCCCACGGGACTCACCAGCACCACGCGGTCCTGTACGCCCAGCTCATCGATCGCTCTCGCCAGCAGCTTGTGCGCAACGCCGTGCCCGCAGCCCGGACAGTAGTGCGTCTGGTGTTGCAACTCCGCCTTGCGTTCATACCGCTCGTAGAACGCGTGCGCCTTCGCGTGCAGCAGCGTCATTCCTTCCGCCGCCGAAGAGAACTCCCGTTCAGACATGCAGCGCCTCCAGCTCTTCGCCGTGCGCCCTTACGCCGTACACTTCACCGAGGCTCTTCACAAACCGCACGATCTCTTCAGTCGACGGCACGTTGCCGCCCATCCGCCCGTAGAACTCCACCGGACGCCGCCCCTCCACCGCCAGGCGCACATCCTCCACCATCTGCCCCGCGCTCATTTCCACCACCGCGAACAACGACGCGCTCTGCGCCAGGCGCCTCACGGCGCCCACCGGGAACGGATACAGCGTCACCGGCCGCAGCAGACCAACCGACAGACCTTCCGCCCGCAGTTCCTCCACCACCGACTTCAGCAGCCGCGCCACGATGCCGTATCCCATCAGCACGATCGTGGCGTCCCCGGTCCGGAACTCCTCGCATCTCACCTCGTCCCGCTCGCACCGCCGGTACTTCGCGGCCAACTCATTCGCGTGCGCCTCGAGCGCGTCGGGCTCGAGGTAGATCGACGTGATCAGGTTCTTCCGTGTCGCCGCATTTCCCTCCACGGCCCATTCCACGCGCCGCGGCTCGACCGGCCGCGACATGAACTCCACCGGCTCCATCATCTGGCCGATCGTGCCATCCGCCAGCACGAACACCGGGTTGCGGTACTTGTCCGCCAGCTCGAAGGCGAGCGCGGTCAAGTCCGCCATCTCCTGCGCCGAATCCGGCGCCAGCACGATCGTCTTATAACTGCCGTGCCCGCCGCCTTTCACCACCTGCATGTAATCGGCCTGTTCCGGCGCGATGTTACCCAGCCCCGGCCCCCCGCGCATGATGTCCGCCACGACGCACGGCAGCTCCGCGCCAGCCAGGTAACTCAGGCCCTCCTGCATCAGACTGATGCCCGGGCCCGACGACGCCGTCATCGCCCGCACGCCCGCCGAGGCAGCGCCGTAGATCATATTAATCGCGGCCGTTTCGCTCTCCGCCTGAAGGAACGCGCCGCCCACCAGCGGCAGGTACTTCGCCGCCGCTTCCGTGATTTCGCTCGCCGGCGTAATCGGATAGCCGTAAAACGCCCGGCAGCCCGCCAGGATCGCGCTCTTCACGATCGCTTCATTACCTTTGATCAGTTGCTTGCCCATGACTTCGCCTCACGCCGCCGCCCGCAGCCGCTTGTATACCCGGATCGCTCCCGGCTCCGGGCACACATAGAAGCACAGCCCGCAGCCGCTGCAGCCGTGCCCCTCGTACCGCGCTGTATGATACCCGTACCGGTTCAGCCCTTCGCCGAGCCGCAGCAGCTCCGGCACGCACGCCTCGACGCACAGTCCGCAGCCCTTGCACTCTTCCGCATCGATCGTCACCGTGCCCCGTTCGAGTTTCTCCGCCGCCATAGCCCCTCCCTTTACTCGACCAGCACCGCCGCCGCCACGTACTTGGCCTTCGCGGCGTACTCGTACAACTCCTCGCGGAACCGCGGATGCGCGATCGCGATCAGCGCCTCCGCCCTCTCGCGCAGAGTCTTGCCGTGCAGCGAAGCCACGCCGAATTCCGTCACGACATAATGTACGTCGGCCCGCGACGTCACCACGCCCGTCCCCGCGTCCGGCCACGGCACAATCCGCGAAACCGTCCCATCCTTCGCGGTCGCCGGCAGCGCAATGATCGGCCGCCCTCCCTTCGACCGCGCCGCGCCGCGCAGGAAATCTACCTGCCCGCCAAATCCGCTGTACGGCCGCGTCCCGATCGAGTCCGAACACACTTGCCCCGTCAGGTCCACTTGAATCGCCGAGTTGATCGCGACCATGTTTTCGTTCCGCGCCACCACGAACGGATCGTTCACGTACCGGATCGGGTGAAACTCGAAGAACGGGTTGTCGCGAAGGAAATCGAACAGCTTCTTCGTTCCCAGTACGAACCCCACCACGGCCTTGCCCACGTGAATCGTCTTCCGCGCCCCGTTGATGATGCCCTTTTCGATCAGCGGAATCACGCCGTCGGAAACCAGCTCCGAATGAATCCCGAGGTCGCGATGCCCCTCGAGACACGTCAGCACCGCGTCCGGAATCCCGCCGATCCCCAACTGCAGCGTCGCCCCATCGGGCACGAGCGCGGCCACGTTCTCCGCGATCCGCCGATGGACTTCGGTATACGGCTCCCGTTCGAACTCGAGCAGCGTCCGCGACGTCTCCACCACCGCGTCCACTTCACTCACGTGCAGGAAGCAGTCGCCGTAGGTCCGCGGCATCTGGTCGTTGACCTCGGCAATGACAAACTTCGCCGACCGCCCAGCCGTCAGCGAACAATCCACCGCCACGCCGAAGCTCATGTACCCATGGCGGTCCGGCGGGGCCACCTGAATTAGCGCCACGTCCAACGGCAACTCGCCCCCGGCGATGAGGTCCTCGATCTCGCTCAGGAACACCGGGGTGTAGTCGGCCCGCCCGCTCTGCACCGCCTCCCGCACATTCGACCCCAGAAACAGCGCGTTGTGACGGAACACCCCCTCGTACTCGGGCCGAGCATAGGCCGCGTCGCCGAGCGTCAGCATGCTCGCCACCTCGACGTTCCGCAGGACCGAAGCCCGCCCTACCAGCGCATCCACCAACGGCTGCGGCGTCGCGTTCCCCTGCTGGATCCAGACGCGGTCCCCGGAACGCACCGCCTGTAAAGCCTCCCGCGCCGTCTTCTTCTTCGCGTCGTAGTCGTCCCGCCAAGTCATCGCCGCCGCTCTCCCGCCGGTCTAGTCTATAAACACCACCATTACGTGGTGCTATATACTCCAGCCACTCAAAGCATAAGTCTCTTTTGTTGCGGCGTCAATACTGGAAGTGCAGGACGGGCTTCGGCGCCCGAGCTCCGGGCCGGCTTGCCAACGTGACTTAATTTAAGGGGGGAAATCCGGCCTGGCTGGAATCGCAGGCCGGCACAACGGGAAGACGGAGGTCCGCTAATTCTTCGCCAGACCGGATTCACCCGGTCTACTCGGCTCGTTTGCCATCATTTCATCGCTCGCGGAACCCGATCGCAACATCGATCGGGAGACGCACTTCGAGGAACCGCTGAATCCACTGCCCGGCCGTGCGAACCACATTCATCATTTTCATCCGCATTTCGCTCACCCGCCTTCCTCTCGTCGATGAGGCCGCTAGCCGCCGATCGCGCCCGCGAGCTGGAGCACCCGAAAGGCCAGCATCCCGAACATCAGCAGCAGATAGCCGCGAAGCGCATAGAGACACACGCGCACGGTCCTCGTCATCCTCATCGGCCCGAGATGCTCGATGTCTACCTTTTTCTCGCGCACATCGTCGAGCGGATCGACGACTGCGAACACGCTCCGCCCCTTCGCGCTGGTCTCATCGAGATCGGTCATTAACGTCATATTCCTTCTCCTCTACGCGGCCGGAAATAACTTCGGCACGGCCACCTGCGCCGCAAGCAGCAGCGACAGCACGAATAGCAGCGTCACGATCGCCCAGTTCACCACGTTGTTCCACGGCCTGTTGGCGAATCGCTCGCCCAGCACTTCCTTGTCGTTCAACAAAAGCTGCAGGAAGATTATGGCCGACGGCAGCATGAGCCCGGCCAGCACCTGGACGCTCACGATGAACAGTTGCAAGGGCGCGCCGGGAATCAGCACGATCCCCGCCGCCGCCATCACGCACAGCGCGTAAACCCCGTAGAACGCCGGCGCTTCCCGTACCGGCTTCTGCAAGCTGTGCGGCCAGCCTCGCACCTCGCCGTAAGCCCATGCGCTCGACAGCGAAATCGTGGTTGTCCCAAGCACCGCCGCGTTGATCATCAGCAGCAGGATCGCGTGCCTGACGAACGGGCCCAAGGCGCCGCCTAACAGTACGGCGATCTGCGCCGGATCGCTGAACTTCCAATGGCGTTCAAACGCCGCGTTACCGGCGAGCATCATGCAACCGGCCACCAGAATCGTAAACACCGCGCCAATGAACGTGTCCAGCCTCGCCGAGGTCAGATCCGCAAACCGCAGCCGTTTGTCCGCTACGCAGCTCTGCTGAAAAAACAACTGCCATGGCGCGATGGTCGTTCCGACGGTCGCAATCACCAGAAACAACCAACTCGCGGTCAACCCGGCTGCCGGCATGGTTGGCACGATCGTGTGCCGCAGCACATCGGCTGCCGCCGGATGCGCGCGGAAGGCGATCGCGAACCACGCCAGGTCGAGCAGGCACAGAAACACCACCACGCGTTCCCACCGCCGGTAGCTCCCCGTCAGCGCGAGCGCCGTCAGCGCCACCGCCGCGACCGGAACCCCCCACTCCGGGTTGACCCCCAGCTTCGTCAGCGCCAGCGCGATCGCCGCGAACTCCGTCACCAGCGTGAGAAAGTTCACCAGCAACAGGTCCGCGAGCGAGAAGCGCCCCCACCACTTCCCGAACCGCCGGTAAATCATCGCGGCATGTCCCTGGCCTGTCGCGATTCCCAGCCGCACTACCATCTCCTGAACGAAATACGAGATCGGCAACAGCAGCAGTAACAGCCACAGAAGGTGCGTCCCGTACTGCGCGCCCGCCTGCACGTAAGTCGACACCGCGCCCGCATCGTTGTCGGCCTCCATCACGATCAGGCCGGGTCCAGCCACCATCAGGAAGCCGAGCCCGCGGGCCAGCCACTTATTCGAAACCCGGATCGTCTTCGGCGCGCCGGCTGGACGAACCTCGCCTTGGATGGGCGGAATCGTTGTCAACATTGAGTTCTCCCAGTCCAAGGCAGCAGGTAAATACTAAGTCAGTCGCCCGAACACACTTCACACCCGGATGCGGAAGCCGCCCGGCGGATGAACGCAGCTACTTAGGTAGGTGCGCGCTCATCGAGTGCGATCTGGCTGGTAACTATCTGCTGTCGGCGTAAGCGCGGATAGCGGACGCTATCGAGAAGGCGGGGTCAGAGAAGGAGGCTCTGCCGTTTCGGTATCGCTCTGCTGTTCGCGCAGCTTACTCGTGCCGCCGTCAGACATCAATGGGCCCCCTTTCTCCTGGAATCTGCTGGGAAAAATTCTTCCGTCAACCCCAGAGTATACCGGCTGGGGTATGCTTGTAAAGTCTTTCGTTCACTTTTTTTGCGGGATCCCTTATGGCACACACCACGGACGAGAAGAAGCGCCTCCTGAATCGCATCCGGCGCATCCAGGGCCAGGTCGCTTCCATCGAGAAGGCGCTCGATCAGGACGCGGAATGCTCCGATGTGCTTCACAACATCGCCGCTTGCCGGGGCGCCATGGACGCCCTGATGGCGGAAGTCATCGAGGGCCATATCCGCTACCACATCCTCGCTCCGGCCGCCGCCGCGACCGCGGAACAGACCGGCGCCGCGGACGACCTGATCCGCGCCCTGCGCGCCTATCTCAAATAGTCCGCCCCGGCGCGACCCGCGCCGGCTCGAGGGCAGCCTCGATCGCCTCGAACAACTCACCCGCCCGGATCGGCTTGACCACGTACCCATCCATCCCGCCGCGAAGACAGCGCTCCTTGTCGCCTTGCATCGCGTGCGCCGTGAGGGCGATGACTGGAACGTGATTGCCCGTCGTCATCTCCCATTCGCGCAGCGCGGCGGTTGCCTCGAAGCCGTCCATCACCGGCATTTGCACGTCCATGAACGTCAGGTCCCACGCCCCATCCCGCAACAGCGCAAGTGCCTCGCGGCCATCGCCAGCTACCGTGACCCGGTGTCCGGCTCTTTCGAGCAGCATTCGAACGAGAAGCTGGTTGACCGGATTGTCTTCGGCCACCAGGATGCGCAAGGACGCGGACGGAGCGTTCGAAGGCGAGACAGCCAGCGGAGGTTCGGACGATGACGGGCTCGCAGGGGCGCGTCCCGCGAAGGCCCCAAGCAGCGCCTCCCGCAGCTCCCGGCGGCGCACCGGCTTCGCAACGTGAGCCGCCACGCGCGCGAGCCGGCAGCGCGCGAGTTCTTCTTTTTGGCCGAGGTAGCTCAACATCATGACGACCGGGCAGGCCAGCCCGGGGCGTGTCCGGATCTCTCGCGCGAGCACAAGACCATCCGATTCGGCGATCTGCGCGTCGATCACGGCCCCCCGAAACGGGTCTCCCGCGCAAGCCGCACGTTCGAGAAGAGCTAACGCCTCCGCGCCGCTGCCCGCCACGGCGGACTTCATGCCCCAGGCATCCAGCATGTGCGCGAACACCGCCCGGTTCGTGGCATTGTCGTCCACGATGAGAACCGGAACTCCCAACAAGGAATCCATCCTTTCCTGGGCTAAAGCGCCAGCATCCCCGTTTGTCCCCACCCTGACCGTGAAATGGAACGCGCTCCCGGCCCCGGGCTCGCTTTCGACCCAAATCGTTCCACCCATCATCTTGACCAGCCGCGAACAGATCGATAGACCCAGCCCGGCGCCTCCAAACTTGCGCGTCGTGGACGCATCGGCTTGCGAGAAAGCGTCAAAGATCACCTTCTGTTTTTCGGCCGGGATGCCGATACCCGTATCCCGCACCGTGAAGTGCAGCGCCAGCTCATCGCCCGCCAGCTTCTCTGGTCTTACTTCAAGTGCTACTTCCCCTTTTGCCGTGAACTTCAGAGCGTTTCCCACCAGGTTCGTAATCACCTGCCGGATCCGCGTCGGGTCGGCCCGCACCCGATCGGGCGTCTCCGGACCGATATCGCATATGAGTTCAATTCCCTTCTGAGAGGCGCGCACCGCGAACATCAGAAGCGTCTCTTCGATCGTCTCCGCCAAAGGAAACTCGACGGTCTCCATCTCGAGCTTCCCGGCTTCGATGCGCGAGAAATCGAGAATATCGTCAATGATCGTGAGTAGCGACGTGGCGGAAAACCTCGCCATCGCCAGACACTCGGCCCGCTCCGGTGACGTCTCGCCCTCCATCGCCAACTCGATCATTCCCATCACCCCGTTCATCGGCGTGCGGATTTCGTGGCTCATGTTAGCCAGAAACTCGCTCTTGGCGCGATTCGCGCTCTCGGCGGCATCCTTGAGCGCGCCCGCCTGCTCGAGCTGCCGCCGGATGACGCCGGTCTGGTGACGCACGCGCTTCCTAAGCACCACCACCCACGCGCAGATCGCGATCGTCACCGCGGCCAGCGCCCCCAGTACCGAGAACGTTCGCGGACCCGTCCACCACGGCGCACTCCGCAACACCTCCACATCGCCGGGCGACCGCAGCAGGATCTGGAACGAGCCCGGGACCACGGTCCCTTCCCGCTCCGTCGAAGCCTCCGGGTCGGCCCGCACTGTGCAAATCCCGGTCAGCCGCAATTCGCTGCCTTCCCGCCACGGCAGTTCCCCTCGCGCCGAACCTCGGAGCAGCACGGCCCGGAACACATTCTTACCCACCGACAGCAGCAGCGTCGCCTCGCCGGCCGCCCGGTCCTCCCCGATCAGCCGCCCCTCGATTCGCACCAGACGGCCATCGAACGCTCCACGAAAGGCCTGCCCCGCCGTGACTGTCGCCGTCTTCACGGCCCGCGCACCGCCCGCACGCCGGAACTCGGCGTCTTTCAGCGTCGGGGCGAAGTCGCCCGCGGCAGGGAAGCCAACCAGATCGACCATCTCTCCGACGCCCACACCCGTCGTTTGCGCCGTCGGCGCGCACAATCCTTGCGTACCACCGTCGTCCAGGCACACCAGCCGGCCGGGCCAGCGCAACGTCACACTCCCGCGAACATGTACCCGGCGCCGGAAAGCCCCCATGCCTGGCGTGTACTGCATCAACCGGCTCACCGGCACGACCGGCAGAGCGAATGGATCGGCCGGCGCGGCTTCCACCACGCGTAGGCTCACGAGGCCCGGGAAAAGGAGCCGTGCGCCAACCATCTGGCCGAGCCCATTAAACACCGGCGCCGCAGCGGCGTGGAGGACGACCGTCGAGTCCACCAGCTTGTTGTAGTTCACGCCCGGCTCGATTGGAGCCGTCGCACCGATCGGGCCATCGCTCAGGGCAAGGGAAAGGGTCACGTCGGTCGGCGATACCCGGACCCCGTGGACCAGGCCTTCGACCTCGACCCATTGCCCGTCTTCGGCGCCGCTGAGCAACCTGGCGAGACTCACTCGCGGCGCGCTGGCTGGAATTCGCGACTCGCCGATCAGGCGCATCGCCTCGCCCCGGACGATCGGCGCGAAATCCGCAGGCGCGGTGACTCCCGTCACCTCGACGAGCGAACCCGCGCGCACGGGAAACGCCGGCTGTGAGGGAAGTGAGACGAAGATCTCCCCGCTCGCGTCATGGACGAACAGCGCCACGTGCCTCCGGTCCAGGTAGCGATCGTAGTACGTGACCACGGCGCGAAGGCGAACCGGGTACCCGCGCGCCGCCTCTTCGTTCCGCAGGCTGTGCGCCTGCCGCGTCGTGGTCAGGGTCGGCAAGCCGCCCTGCGGCATCTCCGCGCCGCCAGCGCTCAACACCGCCAGCGCAGCGGACGCGAACCAGCGCCACCCTGCGCTCCCTCGACTCATCGAACCAAGCCCATGCCCTCCGCTCGTTCCACCATCCAGCGGTCCGGAGATCGACGAAGTTCCCTCCACATGGGTATTTATCGGCACACTTTCGCGACCGCTTTAGCGCCGCGGCTCGCCGCCGGCGCGTGGAGCAAGAAGCGGAACCGGCAGGTCCGGCAGCTCATGCAGAACCACCGGCGCGCCAAGACTCCCCGTCTCGATGAACAGAACTCCGAACACGAGGCCCCTCCCGCCGGGTGGCCCGCAGAAAGAAGCTCAGCTTGTTGGGCGCTCTCCGCTATGCGCTTTCGCGCCGTCGGCCGCGGTTCCGGTCACGAACCCCGCGCCGTCTCGAGGCAGCCACTCGGGCGTGGCGGCCTGGAACGTCGTCAACGCTCCGAAGCCTCGAAGATCCAGCGCGACCGCCGTGGCCAGCCACAGCCACTCCCTCGTCATTCCATACGATTGAACTTTTGCCCGCGGATCCGCGGACGTCTTCAAACGTCTCGTCTCGAAGCGGTCCCAAACCGGCAAACCGATCGGTCCCCGGCGCCCGCCCGCGCACTCGTCACGCCGAACTTGGGCTATGCGAGCGCGAGGTTCACGTTTTCGATCGCTTCGTCGATCTCGGCCGTGTTCTTGTAGCCCACGGTCACGGAATCGACTCCCGCATTCTTGAAGGCGAAGCGCATCGCGGCCTGGCGGTCCGCGCGGGCCGTGAACGTCCCCTCGCCCACCAGCTTCATGCTGATCACGCCCATCCCCTGCTCGCGGACCTGCCGCACGTGAGTCACGACCTCGCTCACATTCCCCAGCCCGTTCGTGCTGTAGTCCTCGGCGTCCATCTTCGCGCCCTTTTGGTTCATGCGGATCATCGCGATCTCGAGCCACTTGTTTCCGGGGAACTGGCGCAACGCCGGCAGCCCATGCACGGACGCGCCGTGCGCCATCACGGCCTTTTTCGACTCGGCTTCGAGAATCCCGTCCTGCCACGCGAGCGAGTCCTGAGGCCAGGTGGCGACGTGCTGCCAGTGCAGCAGCATGATATCGAAGTAGTCGGTATTGGCCAGTTTGCGCAGTTCGTCGATCTTCTGTTGCGGATCCGTTCCTTTCCGCGTGGTCACCTTCGACATGAGCCGGTAGCTATCGCGCGGAATGCCCTTCAGCGCCACGCCGAGCATCCGGTGCATGTCGCCATACGACTCGGCGGTCTCGAAGAAACGGACGCCGTTGTCGTAGGAGTAGCGCACCAGCCGCGTGAACTGCTCCTGGCCGAGGTCGCGCTGCGTTCGCCCGCTCATGGTCCCGGTGCCGAAGGCAAGCCGCGTCACCTGCACACCGGACTTCCCGAGCGTCACCCACTCCGTCGCCGTCGCGCGCGCCGCCTTCACCGTCAGGCTTCCGGCGCCCACCAGCGCGCCCGCCGCCAGCCCGGTCTTTAGAAAATCCCGTCGGGAACAGTGTGCCATGCAAATTCCTCCAATGCCCCGAATTCTAGCACGAGCCATTCGTGGATTTAGCTCCCGTCCGGCGGGCAGCCGTGCGGCGTCATTCCGTAGCGGGGGCACGCGATTCGAGGACCCTGTGCGGCGGAATTCGGTGGCCGCCTCGAACTGTCCGGCCAGACCGTCCCGAGTCGAACGCTGCTCCCCGGGGATACTGGCCCCGCCTCAAACTACCGTGACCCAATTCGAGGCGTGGAACGTCGGGTGGGAGAAAGCATGCGCGGATACGTCGTCGTCGCTACGTAGTCACCGCGCCGAAGACCTACGTGCTCGTCTGGGAACGCCCATCGGCGTCGTACCATCGACGACTGCCGACGCGCGCCGCTTGCAGTGGCGGCGCTCAGGCGCATCCCGGCCGCGCCGCCTTCGATCTCCTGGCCGCCCACCCAAGGCCCACGACCACAGCAAAGGCGATCACCACGGCGCCGGCACGGAACAGCGCTGCGGACACCGTCCTTTGAGATCTTCGTCGATGGCGACGCTCACCAAGCGATCCTTCGTCCCGAAGGGCCAGTTCGGCTCGACAACCAATTCGCCGCCCAACCAATATGGCTCGACAACCAAGTCGCGGGCACTCCGTAGCGGAGCCGGGCGCTCTGAAACCCGAATCCGAACCGTCGTGCAACGGCGTACTCGGAACCGGACGCCGATGGGCCTGCAGGATGCCGAGTGCCCGTACGGCGGCAGGTCCGCGACTTCTAACGGTATCCCACCCGAGTCCCCCGAGGCCTCTATACCGAGGCCGAGATCGGACAGGCAGTACATCGCGTTGCTGGGCGGAGGCGCCGCGACGGCGATCAGGTAGCCCGGATCACCCCAGAAGCGGGTGACGCGCCCCCACGCGGGATCACCCCGAGCAACCCACGGTCAGGTCGATCGAACCCCGCCCCTTCAGGCCGCGCAAAGGAACGGATGCCAAAGCCTGAAACGCGGCTGATGCGTCGTCAGAACTGGGTCCACGTGTCGGTCTAAGGCCGATCCCCCGCGCAAAGAGAGTCGCGCCAGCGACCGCGAGCGCGATAGCCAGGCGAAGAGCGTCATCAAGGAACGTCTCCCGGTACCCTGGACAGAGGCTACTACTGAGGTCTCTCAATAGTGACTGGCCACACCGGCGAGAGCGCCGTTTGCTCCCCACCCCCTGGATTCCGGGCGCGATCTGCTGTATGCTGCATGCAAAGGTAGGGACTATGATCTCCAGTCTCTTGCTCGTTGTCTTGTTCGCCAACACGGCGCAGCTTCCGCCGTCGACGGGGCCGGCCTCGAACGGTCTCGAAACGCCCACCACTCCCGCGCCACCGCCCACGGCCGTCATCACCGACGAGGTGCGTGGCGACATCTGCATGGCTCGGAAGATGTATCGCGAAGCGATAGAAAAATACGGCCAGATGCCGGAGACCGCCGTCATCGACAACAAGATCGGCATCTCCTATCACCAGATGTTGCAGTTGCGCGTGGCGCGGAAGTATTACCTGCGCGCGGTCAAGCTGGACCCGCGCTACGCCGAGGCGATGAATAACATCGGGACGGTGTACTACGGCACGCGCAGCTACGGCAAGGCGATCAAGCAGTACAGGCGCGCGCTGAAGTTTTCGCCCGACTCCGCCTCGATTTACAGCAACCTCGGTACGGCCCTGTTCGCGCGCCACGACTACAAGCGCGCCTTCGACGCCTACCAGCGCGCCATGACGCTCGACCCGGATGTGTTCGAGCATCGCAACGCCTACGGAGTCCTGTTGCAGGAGCGGAACGTCGAGGACATGGCGAGGTTTCACTTCTACATGGCCAAGGTCTACGCCAAGAGCAACATGCCGGAGCGAGCGCTGCTCTATATGCGGAAGGCGCTCGAGGAAGGCTTCAAGGACCGCCAGCACTTCATCGACGACCCGGAATTTTCGACGCTGCGGAAATTGCCCGAATTCCAGCAGTTGCTCGCCATGCAGCCGCGCGTGCTCTGACGGCGCGGCTCGATTGAGAACCCGCGCGCTCCGGGGCTACCATCGGAGTTGGACTCACGGCCCGACTCGAGCCTGCTCTCTCTGCTGAAGACCCATTGGGGTTACACGCAGTTTCGCGCGCGCCAGGCCGAGATCGTACGCGCGATTCTCGATGGCCGCGACGCCGCCGTGGTGATGCCGACCGGCGGAGGGAAGTCGCTGTGCTACCAACTGCCGGCGGTCGCGCTGGACCGCACTTGCGTGGTCGTCAGCCCGCTCATTGCGCTGATGCAGGATCAGACCGCGCAGCTTCGCCAGGCGGGAATTCCGGCGGCCTGCCTCAACAGCTCGCTCGACTCGGCGGATCAGAGCGATGTGAAGCGCCGCGCGGCGCGGGGCGAATACCGGCTGGTGTATCTTTCGCCCGAGCGGCTGGTGCGCGAGGACTCGCCGGCCTGGCTCAAAGCCGTCGGGCCGGCGTTCTTCGCGATCGACGAGGCGCACTGTATCTCGGAATGGGGCCACGAATTCCGGCCCGAATACCGGCAGCTCCGCGCTCTGCGCGAGTGGTTTCCCGAAATTCCCATCGCCGCGTTCACGGCCAGCGCCACGCGCGCCGTGCGTCACGATATCGTAGCGCAGCTCCAGCTTCGCGACGCGGCGAAGTTCGTCATGAGCTTTCATCGTCCCAACCTGCGCTACATCGTGCGGCGGTGCGCCTCTTCGCGCGAGCAGGCCGGCCTGTTGCGCGCGGCGCTCGGCTGGTACGTCGATGGCGCGGTGATCGTGTACGCGCCGACGATTCGCGCGGTGGAGGATACGGCCGCGGCGCTGACCGGATATGGCGTCCCGGCGATCGGGTATCACGGCCAGATGGAAGGCCAGGCGCGGCGCGTCGCGCAAGAGGCGTGGATGGCCGGCGAGGCGCGCGTGCTGGTGGGCACGATCGCCTTCGGGCTGGGCATCAACAAGCCGGACGTGCGCGCGGTGATTCATCTGTCGCTGCCGAAGTCGATCGAACAGTACTATCAGGAGGCCGGGCGCGCGGGCCGCGACGGCGAACCCGCCGACTGCGTGCTCCTCTGGCAGAAGCGCGATGCCGGGCTGCTGGCGCACTTCATCGAGCAAGTGCAGGACCCGTCGGAGAGCGAACGCGCCTGGGCGCGGTACCGCGCGATCCGCCGTTTCGTGGAAGGCCCTCGCTGCCGCCATCGCGATATCTGCCTGCACTTCGGCGAAACGCCGCGGTGGGAGCGCTGCGAGGCCTGTGACGCGTGCGGCGTCTCGCTCGACTGGATGGGCGAGGAGTGGGCCGCGCGCGAGCCCGTCGAACGGCCGCGGCCGAAGCGCGCGCCGGCCGCCGCCTCGGGACCGCTGCGCGACGCGTTGCGCGAGTGGCGCAAGGCCCTCGCGAAGCGCCTTGGCGTGCCGGCGTATGTCATCGCGCATGACCAGACGCTCGATGCGCTGGCCGCCCGCGCGCCGGCGAGCGTGGCCGAGTTGTGCGAAGTCCCGGGGATCGGCCTGAAGCGCGCCGAACGCTTCGGCGCGGAGATTCTCGATCTGATCGCGCGCGAGCGGGCCTAATTCAGCCGCGTCGCCACTTCCCAGGGCTTCTTCGGTCTCGTGGTGTCGCGCGCCACCACGCGGTCGTACATGTGGTGCGCCGACGTCGATCCCAGGCCGTCGTTGTATAGGCTGGTGAGGCCCAGTCCGTCGCGCAGGTCGTCGTCGAAGTCATGCAGCGCCTCCAACTGCTCGGCGCGCGCGGGCATCTTGCGGCCGCTCGCGGTCGCGAGAAACATCTGGTAGCCTCCGCTCCAGGGCTCGGCGATCTCGCCGCCCACCAGCACGCCGCAAGCGGTGATCCGCGGAGGCTCGGCGCCCCGGTCCTCGAGATCGGCCGCTAGTTCGCCGCGCACGATGCGCACGCGCCCGCCGTTGAGCGGCCGTTGCTCGATGCCGAACTGGGCTAAATTCGCCACGCGGTCGGAGAGCGTCAGAACCTTGGGCTTTTCCCGGCGAAAGAACATACCGCCTACTATAATGCCAGAGTGCGATTTCTCCTGTCCCTTGACGAAGGCACGACGAGCGCTCGCGCCGCACTCTATGATCAGCAAGGGCGCCGTCTCGCGATCGAATCCTCGCCCATCGCCTGCGCGCACCCGCATCCCGGCTGGGTCGAGCAGGACGCACTCGCCATCTGGGAGGCGCAGCTCGACGCGGCTCGGCGAGTGCTTGCGTCGTACCAGGTCGTCGCGGGCGAGGTCGCCGCCATCGGCATCACCAACCAGCGCGAGACCACCGTTGTCTGGGACGCCGCCACCGGCGAGCCGATCGCTCCGGCCATCGTCTGGCAGTGCCGCCGCACGGCGGAGTTCTGCGCCGCGCTCGCCGCCTCGTCCGCCGCGGAGATGGTCACTCGAAAAACGGGGCTCGTGATCGACGCATACTTTTCGGCCAGCAAGCTCCGCTGGATTCTCGATCGCGTTCCGGATGCGCAGGCCCGCGCGCGCGATGGGGCGATCCGCTTCGGCACCGTCGACTCGTGGCTTCTGTGGCGGCTCACGCGCGGCGCATCGCACGCAACCGATGTCTCGAACGCCTCGCGCACCATGCTCATGAACCTCGCCGGCGGCGATTGGGACCCGGAGCTGCTCTCGCTGTTCGATATTCCGCGCGCCATGCTGCCCACGATCGTGCCTTCGAGCCACGTGGCGGGCGTCGCGGCGGGCGAGCATCTCGGCTTCGAAGCTCCGGTGGCCGGCATCGCGGGCGACCAGCAGGCGGCGCTCTGCGGGCAGGCCTGTCTGCGGCCCGGTTTTTCAAAAAACACTTATGGCACCGGATGTTTCGCGCTGCTGCACACCGGGGCGCGGCAGCCGGTCAGCCGTCACAGGCTGCTCGCCACGCGCGCCGCCTCGTTCGACGAACAGCCGCGGTTCGCCATCGAGGGCAGCGTCTTCACGGCCGGCGCCGCGGTGCAGTGGCTGCGCGACAAGCTCGCGCTGGTTCCCTCGGCCGCCGCCAGCGAGGCCATCGCCGAATCGGCCGCGGACACGGGCGGCGTGTACTTCGTTCCGGCGTTCGTCGGCCTCGGCGCGCCGCACTGGGACGCGGAGGCGCGCGCGCTGCTCACCGGCGTCACGTTCGCGACCGAAGCCAAGCACGTGGTGCGCGCCACGCTCGAAGCGGTCGCCTACCAGACGCGCGAGCTGGTCGAGGCCATGGAAGCCGACTCGAACGAAACGCTGCGCGAGCTGCGCGTCGACGGCGGCGCCTCGGCCAATAACTTCCTCATGCAATTCCAGGCCGACATCCTCGGCAAGCCAATTGTCCGCCCCGCCGATACCGAAACCACCGCGCTCGGCGCAGCCTACCTCGCCGGCCTCGCCTGCGGCTTCTTCTCCGGACCTGAGGCGGTTGAATCGTTCTGGCGCGCCGAGCGCGTCTTCGAACCGCGCATGGGCGAGGCGCGCCGCGAGGAACTGTACGCAGGCTGGAAACGCGCCGTCGCCCAATGCCGGGCACGCTAAGCCTCGCGCGCGCATTCGCGCGCCTGCTAAGATTCCCTTCATGTCCCGTCTCGCCGTCGCCGCGGCGCTCGCCTGTCTTGCTGTCAGAGGGCAGCGCCTGGGCCGCGATTACGGCCGCTCGATGGTGATCTCCAAGCAGGGCATCGCGGCCACGACGCACGCGCTCGCTTCCGAGGCGGCCGCGCAGATCCTGGCGAAGGGCGGATCGGCCGTCGACGCGGCGATCGCCGCCAACGCCGTGCTCGCCGTAACCGAACCCATGATGGACGGCATCGGCGGCGACCTGTTCGCGATGTACTGGGACGCCAAGACCGGCAAGCTTACCGGACTGAACTCCAGCGGGTCCGCGCCGCACGGTCTCAGCCCCGCCTTCCTCGCGGCGCGGGGCATCGAAAAGATGCCCGTCCATGGCATCCACACGGTCACCGTCCCGGGCGCGGTACGCGGCTGGTCCGCCATGCACCAGCGCTATGGCAAGCTCCCCTGGCGCGATTTGTTTTCCCCGGCCATCGCCTACGCGCGCCAGGGCTACCCGGTCCCGGAAGTCATCGTCGAGTCCTGGGCGCTGCCATCCTCGACACGCCTGCTCGAGTCCAATCCCGAATCGGTTCGCGTCTTCCTCCCCGGAGGCAGAGCCCCGCGCACCGGCGAGCTGTTCCGCAATCCGGATCTGGCCGCGACGCTCGAGATCCTGGCCACGCGGGGCGCCGATGCGTTCTACCGCGGTGACATCGCGGCGTCGATTCTCGAGACCTCGCGCAAGCTCGGCGGCGCGCTCACGGCCGCGGACCTCACGTCGTTCGAGCCCGAATGGGTGGCGCCCGTCTCGACCACCTATCGCGGCTGGCGAGTCTATGAAATGCCGCCGAACGACCAGGGCATGGCCGCACTCGAGATGCTCAACATCATGGAGCGCTTCCCGCCCGCGCCCGAAGGCCCGCTCAGCGCGCCGGAGATCCACATGCGGATCGAAGCCATGAAGCTCGCCTACTCCGATCTGGCGCGCTACAACGCCGACCCGCGTTATGCCAGCGTGCCGCTGAGCGGAATCCTTTCGAAGCGTTACGGCGCCTCGCGCGCCGCGCTCATCGACCCGGAGAAGGCCAACTGCGACGTCAAGCCCGGCGCGCCCGTGCATGGCGACACGACGTATCTCACGGTCGTCGATCGCGAGGGCAACATCGCAAGCTGGATCGAGAGCGTCTCGGGCACGTTCGGTTCCGGAGTGACGGTCGAAGGCCGCGGCATCCTGCTGCAGAACCGCGGCGCGCTGTTCTCGCGCGATCCGAAGAGCCCGAACGTGCTGGCCGGCGGCAAGCGCCCGTACCACACGATCATTCCGGCGTTCATGGAAAAGGGCGGCCTGCACATCGGCTTCGGCATCATGGGCGGACCGAACCAGCCGCTCGCGCACGCCCAGTTCGTTTCGAACCTCGTCGACTACGGCATGAATATCCAGGCCGCGCTCGAGACGGCGCGCTTCACCAAGCGCGCGGCCAACGGCTGCGACGTGATCGTCGAATCGCGCGTGCCGGAAACCGCCCTTCAGCAGCTCTCCGAGCGCGGGCACCAGATCCGCATCGCCCGCCCTTATACGCAGCAGATGGGGCGCGGCAACGCCGTCCTGCACGATTCGTCGACGGGCGTCAACTACGGCGCGTCGGACCCGCGCGCCGACGGCTCGGCCGTACCGGAGCCGATCGTCCCCTGAGCCGCTTCAGTTCTTCGCGCCGAGCTTCGCGGTGAGAAACCGCGCGCCCGCCGTGTAGGCGCGCAGCCAGCTTTCGGTGCGCAGGAAGCCGTGGATCTCGTCGGGCAGGATCAGCTCTTCGAACTCGACTCCGCGCTTGCGCAGAGCCTCGACCAGCTCGACGGTTTCGGCGAACGGCACGTTGCGGTCGTCGTCGCCATGGATCAGCAGCACCGGGCTGCGCCAGGTATCCACGCTCGCGATCGGCGAAGAATAGTAGGCGATGCGCGCGGCGTCGCTGTTCTTCGTTGGATCGTAGGCGGGAGCGAAGTTCGGAATCTCGAGATTCCAGTCATGGACGCCGTGGAAATCCACGCCGGCCTTGAACAGATCCGATGCGCGCGCGAGGCCGAGCGCCGTAAGATAGCCGCCGTAGGAGCCGCCCCACAACCCGATCCGCGCGCCGTCCACCTCCGGCCTGCCGCGCAGGTAGAGCCCCGCCGCCATCACGTCGTTGAACTCGCTCGCGCCGGTGGCGCCGTAATGCAGAGCCTCGCGGAACTTCATTCCGTAGCCGATGCCGCTGCGGTAGTTCACGCTCAACACAACGAAGCCGAGGCTCGCCAAATACTGGTTCATCGCGTAGGCGTTGTGATAGTAGTCCATGTAGTGCCAGCCGAGCACCATCTGGCGCCGCGAGCCGCCGTGAAAGAACGCCACCGCCGGATGCGGACCCACGCCGCGCGGCAGGAACAGTTGGCCGTGGATGCGCTTGCCGTCGGTCGAGGAGAAGACGACCTGTTGCGGAGCGATGAGCGCGTCGAGCGGGAAGCCGGCGGGCAGGGCGCCGGGCGCAAGGTCGCGCGAGCCGCCGGAGGCCTCGAGCGTCGCCGCGTGCGCGGGCCGCACGGCCGTCGAACATAGATAGGCTATGCCAGGCCGCGAGTCCACCGGCGACCATTCGATGCCTTCGCCCGGCGTCAGCTCGCGCGCCGCGCCGCCGCTGACCGGGGCGCGCCACAGGTGTCTGCGGTCGATGTCCCCTTCGTTCGACGAATAGAGAACCTCGCGCGCGTCGCGACTGAGCGAGACGTGCTCGATCTCGTACTCGCCCGCGTCGCCCAGATGCCGCGCCTCGCCGCCCTCGGCCGCCACCGAATACAACTGCAGCCAGCCCGTGCCTTCCCACGGGAACACGATGCGCCCGTCCACGCTCCAAAGCAACTGATTCGCCGCTTCCATCGCGTGGAACACGCTGCCCACGCCGGTTTGCGCGCGCCAGATCTCGCGGCCCACGCCGGTGCGCACATCGGCGACGCGTATGGACCACGGGTCGGCCTCGCGCAGCGGCCCAAAGGCGAAGTCGCGCTTCAGCGCCGGAATCCTCACGAAGGCGATGCGCGCGCTATCGCCCAACCAGGCCGGCTCCTCGTCGCGATCGACGCTCGGATCGAGGTAAGTCAACTTCCGCGAGGCGAACTCGTAGACGCCGATAAAGCTGTGGTTGCCGCGCCCGCTGACGAAGGCGAGCCGCGAACCGTCGGGCGCGATCCGCAACGACGACTGCTTGCCGCGCACGTGCAACAGCAGCTCGGGCTTCGCGCCGTCCTGGAGCGCGACGCGCTGGATCGCACCGCCGCGATCGAGGTAAATCACGGACGCGCCATCGGGCATGACCGCCGGCGACCTGCCCTCGGCCAGCTTGCGCGGCGCGCCGCCTGACACCGCGACGATCCAAAGGTCCCGCTCGACGCCTTCGGTGAGGCTGGCCGCGTTCGGATCCGTGCGGCCGGGAAATTCGAAGTCTCCGCCCCGCACATAGACGAGGGACACGCCGTCCGGCGTCCAGGCCATCTCGCCAATCTCCTGGCCGTCATCGTTCACGTAACTTGTCAACCTTCGCCCCGCGGCGCCAGCGCCGGCCACCCAGATGTTGCGCGCGCCATGCTCGTTCAGTACCCAGGCCACCATGCCGCCGCGCGGCGACGCCGTCAGATCCGAGGGAAACGGCGCACTGAGCAACGCATCGAGCGTCACGGCGTCCGCGGCGAACGCCGGCACGCAACCGAGCAGCGAAAGTACGATCCGTCCGACGAGCATGCTCAACCGTTATACAACGCGGAGCCGCCGTCAGTACTTGCGAACGATCGGATGGAACCCCTTGCCCTCGAGCGCGGTGCGCAGCCGGGCCACATCCGCCGCGTCCTTCGTTGGCCCAACGATCACGCGGAACAGACCGTTCGGCCCCGGAGCGAGGCGCGCCGGCAGGTTGTCCTTGCCGAGCGTGACAGCGATCATCTCCGCATCGGGTCGCGTGGTGGCGACCACTTGCAGGAAGGTCTCGCCGCTCGCGGGCGCCGTGGCCGCGACCGAGGAGCCGGCAGAGTCGCTTGTCGCGGCCAGCGTATCGGGCGGAGCCTCGCGTGAAGTTTCGACCGGCTCCTTGACGGCGGGCGCGGGCGTTGTCTTCGCCGGCGCGGAGCCGCTGTCTGGCCCGGCCGCCATAGGCTTGGCCGGCTCGGGCGCGGGCCTCGCCGCCTCGGCGGCAATTGGCGGCGACGATGCGCCGCTGCGACCCACCATGTAGCCCATCGAGAAAAAAATTCCCAGCAGGACCACCAGAATCGCAAAGATACTGAACAGTTGGCCGTTCCCTAAGACCAACTCGAATTCACCGTCTTCGTTGCGTGGCAAGGTGAGCTATCCGTCTCCTTTCGGGGCTTCCGGCGGCGCCGGCGGGGCATGGTTCAGCGTATGGGTCAACGACGCAATGATATCGATGGGCAATGGAAAGACGATGGTGGTGTTCTTCTCCGTGCCGATCTCGAGCAGCGTCTGCAGGTAGCGGAGCTGAATCGCCGCCGGCTGCCGCTGAATCACTTCGGCCGCCATGGCGAGCTTCTCCGCCGCTAAGTATTCGCCCTCGGCATGGATAATTTTGGCCCGCCGCTCGCGCTCGGCCTCGGCCTGGCGCGCAATCGCGCGGATCATCTGCTCGGCGAGATCGACCTGCTTCACCTCGACCATGCTTACCTTGATGCCCCAGGGTCCGGTGTGCTGATCGAGCACGGCCTGCAATCGCACGTTGAGATTCTCGCGCTGGCTGAGCAGCTCGTCCAGCTCCACTTCGCCCAGCACGCTGCGCAGCGTGGTCTGCGACACCTGCGATGTGGCGTACAAGAAATTCACCACTTCGACCACCGCCTTGCTGGGATCGACGACGCGGAAGTAAACCACCGCATTCACCTTCACCGTGACGTTGTCCTTGGTGATCACATCCTGTGGAGGAACTTCCATGGTTTCGACGCGAAGCGAGATGCGGACCATGCGATCGATGGGCGCGAACACCAGAATGACGCCGGGCCCCTTCGGCTCCGAGAGAATGCGCCCCAGGCGGAAAATCACGCCGCGCTCGTACTCGGCGAGGATCTTGATGGAGCGGATGAGATACACCACCACCACCAGAATGGGAACCAGCAGAACCAGATCGGGCATACACGGCTCCTTTCCAGCCGACTTGTCTATACTGTATCAGCGCAAGCGGAGCGGTATCGTACACTGAAGGCACTCCCCAGCGCAGCATTTTCCAATCGAAGGATGAGCATGAAATCGGTTCCGTTCGACCGGAGGG